>Ga0172372_10000045_pt1 | contig 165467 bp, 147 predicted proteins | sample LakKiv5m_2_FD_114544 | JGI IMG/M metagenome (GOLD analysis project Ga0172372, IMG submission 114544) | Freshwater microbial communities from Kabuno Bay, South-Kivu, Congo - kab_092012_9.5m | ecosystem: Environmental > Aquatic > Freshwater > Lake | place: Democratic Republic of the Congo...
CGTTTGGGCTCGGACACGCGGTCACAAGACGCGTGGCCAATGATGAACGGCTGTGACGGTTACAGCCGTTTCTGGCTTCAAACGGTTTGAATTTGATTTTAATTCAAATTTAAACAGGGGGCGCATTCGAAGCGTCGTCTAGCAAAACTGATGCGTTTGGGCTCGGACGCGCGGTCACAAGACGCGTGGTCAATGATGAACGCAAACTCGAATTCGATCGTGACGAGGATGGCGTTTGTGCAAATGGACAGGTCAACCTCTGCAAAAGTCCCGCATCATGGCTTCCAATGCGGCAACCGTTGCAATGGCCAACTGCTTCGTCTGCACTGAAACCATCAACGGCCGAAACCGCCGCCAAGTCGTCTGCTTCAGTTGTGGTCATGACGAGGGCGCCCCAGTGCAGTGCTCGGACTGCGTTGAGCGTTACCTGCTGCAGTCATTCCAAGACCCGAAGTGCATGCACTGTCAGACGGCGTGGAACCGAGACTTTTTGTATCGCAATATGCCCCATGGGTTCCAGAAGAAGTACGACTTGCATCGTTGCAATGTTCTGGAGCAACGGGAGCGTTGCAAGTTCCCAGCGACGATGCCGTTGGTGCAGTTACGCAAGGAGGTGGACACTGCAGACCAACAGGCAAAGGAAGCAAAAAAGCTACTGGAGATCGCGCGATTGAACTACAACAACGCCGTGCAACGTAAACGACAAGCGGCAACTCGGTTTGCGGCTGCGCAAGAGGCGATCGTGAATGATCAGCCGCCTGTGCCCACGCAAGTCGTTGCAGTTGCAACGGTTGCAGAGCAACGAACGCAATCGCTGGAGAACTTTGGTCAACATGCAGGTCACCATGACGGCTTCATTCATGATGGCCAATCAGATCTCCACATCGCGTCCGGTGCGTCACTTCAAAATGAGATGATTGGTATTGCATGACGTGTGAAGGATTTTATTCAGTAAGAAGTCACTCACCGCAAATCTTACAATTCTTAGGATGATTGTTCTTGGATAGTAGCCGCATAGTTGGTTTGGAATTGAACAGCGAGGCCATTGTCCCATGATACGGTGGTGGGATCTTGCCACAAGTAAGTTGTTGTCTTGGACCATTCGGGCATTTTTGCTTTTTCATATTACCTCCTCTTACAAGCGAGCCCTCAACATACGGGGGAGTGATGGAAAAGTCAATGCGGGGCCACTAATTTTCGCCGTAAACAGGAAGCGGACAAGATCACATGTCGACAGCCATGCTCGCGCGCTGGCGGGAAGGAAGCCCTTGTACGGCGCCACGACGCCCCCTCGGACGGGCTCCGCAAAGACGCAGATTGCATTCTTGAGGGGAATCGGCCCGACGAGGTTCGGCAGCGGTTCAAAGTCCCAACTAAAGTGCTCGGACCGATGTGTCCACACAACGCCACTGCGATCGTGATTCCGAAACGCGATTTCACCTTGCATGGATGTGTATTGCAAGTCTCGGTCGGCCAAGCGTCTGTCCCACATGGACCAGAGTTGGTCAATGTCGTACGCGCAAAAGGACATGAAGTGGTGACCGTAGTTGCGGGAGCCCATGGCGCAGAGGGGGCCGAAGAGGGATGTGGAAAACAGGTCCGTGGGAGTCCGCAAGCAAGTGCTTCCATTGACGCACAGCCGTGGCCGTCCCTTGGCAATCTTTTGGCGTAACAGCAGGTGGCGGAAACTGTAGACAATCTCTTGCTGTCGACTGACGACGTAGACAAAGTGGCTGTAGCGATACGGTAGCGTGTCATCGTCCATGCTCACGGCCCGATTGTAGTCCTGGACGCTAATGGTGGGCGCCGTGATTATCTTTTTGGGGCGTAGGTAGACAGACGCATCGTTGATCGCCTCTGAGAACTTGTGCCTGGTGTATCGCGACCGACAGAGGCAGTGGAATTCACGCCAGCGACGGGGCAAAATGCGTCCGCAGGACTGGCAGTAACGAGAGCTGAAATGGTTGGACAGCATGCTCCTAAAGTGCGTGGTTAAAGGTGGAAGTCTTGGCGCATAGTCGAGAATATGGCGTTGAAGGTCAAAGGGCAGGTCCGAGATTTGTGGAAACCACGGGACCGCGTGGAGTCTGCGTCTACCACACATCTGAGTATGTGGGTATTTGCTATGTTGATTGTTTTTGTGATTCATTGGAATGTCGAGTTGAAAGGTTTGATAAAAAAAGTGATGCGTGTGTGAAATCACTTTTGTGTAAAAAACTTGAACAACATATTGTGATTAGTGTATCATCACATGCCGACACAATCAGGATTTCTCTACCATTTGAACGCCGTCGAGGAGGAGCGAGGCGAAGGCGACGTGTCTCTCATCATGCACTTGCACGTCATTCGTCAAGATGGCGGATACGAGTGCATCCGAGTCCACGGATATCAGCCCTTTTTCTACGTGGAACTGGGGAATGTCATGTCTGTCCAAATGTGGAAAGCGCGATGCAGCGAGTTTTCACGCAAACTGTTGACCATGGCACGCTTGCACCAGGAGTGCCCCGGCGAAGACACGTGTGCCATGTGCGCGCGTGGCTCCGAGGCCTGGACGGGTGTGTTTGCGATGGAGTGGAAGAAAAAGTTGTATCACGTGCAAAAGGAGGCATGGCATCCCGTGTTGAAAATGACCTTTGCGAACGGCCAACAACGCCGGAACGCCTTTTACCGGCTGCACCAAAAAAAGATTGTCATGGCGCCGTACTCCTGGGAGCTCGCGGTGCACGAGAAGGAGGCACCGGCGACCCTGCAGTTCTGCGTGGACCTGAAGCTCCCGACCACAGGCTGGATTCAGTACGAACGCACCAGCATGAGTGTGCGGGACTGCACGCGAGGCGGTCTGGTGGTCCTCACGGACGGGAATCGCAACCCCGCGATACCGCGCGTCGTCGCGGTGGACATTGAAGTGTATTCCAGCAATGAGCGCCGGATGCCCGCCGCCGAGAACCCAGAGGACTGCGTGTTTCAAATATCATTAGTGTCCTCGGAGGACGACATGCGCCTGCTCCACGTCGGCTCCGTCGACCCTGCGGGTTTGGGCACGATCCGTGCAGTCGAGTTTCCCGACGAAGCGAGTCTGTTGCGGGGATTTGCGCGTCACGTGCGTGAAATGAGACCCCATGTCATTTGTGGGTACAATATTTTTGGGTTCGACTTTCCGTATCTCATGGCGCGGGCCACGAGAGTGGGTCTCGAACGCGAAATTGCCCGGCTCGCCTGGGAGGAACGCGTCGTTTGTCCCGTGCGAGAGATCAGCTGGTCCAGCAGTGCGTGTCGCAACCAGCACTTTAAATTCTGGGATATAGCAGGGCGAGTGTCCATGGATCTGCTACCCATCATCCGTCGAGACTACAAGTTTGACAACTACAAACTCAAGACCGTAGCCACGGCCTTTTTGGGCGAGACCAAAGACCCAGTGTCTGTGACGGATATCTTTACTTCCTTTCGCATGCACCTGCAGAAAGACCCCTCTGCCCGCAAACTGCTGACAATTGTCGGCAAGTACTGTGTGCAGGATGCCTTGTTGGTGCTGCGACTTTTCAGCAAACTCAACCAGTGGATTGGTCTCAGCGAAATGGCGCGAATCAGCAAGGTTCCCATCCCCGCCTTGTATTTGCAGGGGCAACAGATCAAGGTGTTTTCTCAAATCTACCACCACTGCCATGCGCACCAGATCCTGGTGCAGACGCCGCCCGGCGAGAATCGCGCCGACAAGTATGCGGGCGCCACCGTCTTTCCGCCCAAGCCCGGCATGTACGAAAACGTCATTCCATTCGACTTTGCGTCGCTGTATCCCACAACCATTATCGCCTACAACATTGACTACTCCACTATCGTCCCGCCTTCGCGCACAGACATTGCGGACAGCGATTGCCACATTATCGAGTGGGAGGAACACGTGCTGTGTGCCCACGACCAGAATAAGTACACGCCCGCCACCCGACCCGCGCATTCGCACTGCGGTACGCACCGATTCCGCTTCGTCAAGTCCCCACGCGGAGTGGTGCCGACGCTCTTGCAGGGACTCTTGGACGCGCGCAGTCGCACCAAGAAGGAGATGAAGCAGTTTGCCAAACACGCCATGGAGTACAATGTGCTCGACAAACGTCAGCTGGCGTACAAGATCAGCGCCAACTCCATGTATGGCGCCATGGGCGTCCAGCGGGGATACCTGCCCTTTCTCCCCGGCGCCATGAGCATCACAGCCAAGGGACGCGAGTCCATCAAGACGGCGTCTTCGCTGGTGCAGTCATGGGGAGGCCAGATCGTCTACGGCGACAGCGTCGCAGGGCCGACACCTGTCATCATGCTCCACGCGCCATGCCAGGGCGTGCTGGTGTGTACCATGGACGACTTGAGGGCCACATGCTCGCACCATGAACAGCGCTTGTGCACGTGCGCCTCGTTAGTCGTTGAGGGATCGACGCCATGGGTGGCGGACGCAGAGGGCCGAGAGCGATGGCGCCCCGCCTCCGAGTGGTCCGTGTGGACGGAGACGGGGTGGACGGCGTTGTTGCATGTGTACCGTCACGGCTATCTGAAACCCCTCGTGCACGTGTGGACATCAACTGGTAGCGTGGTTGTCACACAAGACCACTCCTTATTGGACAGCGATGGCGAGGCACTGACTCCGTTGGATTGGATCCAGCATCCCAAGTCGCTCTTGACAACAGCGCTCCCTGGGGCGCACGAGGTGGCGACGATATCTTCCTGTCTGACGCCTCCGTCGTCCGCGTGTCACACTTCAACGTCGTGTGAGCAACTCGGCTTTCAGTGCGGGTTCTTTTTGCGGTTTGGCTGGCAACCAGACCTGGCCCGTCATTCCCAGTTCATGCTCCCCGTCGCGACCACCCTGCAGGAGCGGATACAGACGGTGTGGACATCTCATGACTTGCAAATGTGGGGAAGCGCCATTTTGCATGGATTCGCGCTGGCGACGAGTGGTGGTCTGGGAAAAAGAAATGGTAGGGATCGCCCCCAGGACCGGAGCGGACCTGCGTCTATGTGGCTACCGCGAACGGTGTCGGTCCGCTTCATGGGATCCCATGCACGCATGGTGCGGGAGGGCATGTGTTCAGATGAGGGTGACATGAGAACCCTCCAAGACGTGTCGCTCATTCTCCAGTGGATAAACATGGTTTTCGCCTTTATCGCAGGATACCAGGGTCGTTGGACCAGTGACTGTGAGTTTTCTTGGGCGGTGGACCATGTCGGCAAAGACAAGGCGTGGGCCAGACATGCATTTTTGAGGACCGAGAACAGCGTGGTGTACGACTTGACGACGGCGAATCATCACTTCCAAGCTGGCATCGGAAGTCTCGTAGTCCACAACACGGACAGCATCTACTGTCACTTCAACATGCCATCTGACACGCCTGCGCACCACATGTGGGATCACGCCAAAAAGATGGAACAGCGGCTGAATGAGCATTTCCCGGCGCCAATGAAACTGGCCTTTGAGGACAAAATCTACACCCGCTTCCTCATTGTCACCAAGAAGCGGTACATGGCGTTGACATGCGATGGTCAGGGTGTCCATGATAAAGATCTTACTATCCGGGGCGTCCTCCTGGCCAGACGGGATAACTGCGCGTGGGTGCGTGAATGTTACGAGCAGATCGTACGCAGTCTGTTTCAGGACGCGACGGCCAACGACGTGGCAACAGAACTCTCGACGCGCTTTCTCGCCCTCTTCCAGCGCGAGCTGGGAATCCGGTCATTCGTGACGACCAAGTTGCTGAGCGACGACTACACCATCCGCCCCTTCCTCTGGGACGGACGCGCGCTCATGATCAAGTGTCGGGAGTGGGATTGGCAGGTCGACAAGACATTTCCGATGCAGGCGCTGAAGGATTACGCTGGAAAGCACGGCCTGCCTGTCCCCGCTGGTCGCACCTTTACCGCGGAGCAGTGGGCGTCCTGGCAAACGCATCTGCAGCATGTGAGTGGTAACGCCAGCGATAATGACCAAGGCGTAACAGCCTCATGCGCGTGTGTGGCGAAGCGCTTCTTGGTCCTCCATGCCCTGCGGAGTCAGCCTGCGCACGCCCAGTTAGCGCAACGCATGGCGACCAGAGGGAAGCCGATTGAGCCCGGCACGCGAATGGAGTTTGTCATGTGCCGGCCCTTTTGGCGCACCTTGGACGACTGCGCCAAGACCAAGATCTTTGCGCGGATCGAGGACCCGCTCTACGTGCTCGAGCGCCGGCCCTTGCTGGACATTGATGTGGCCTACTACGCCACCAGTTTGTGCACCGCGCTCGACCAGATTCTGGCCATTGTCTTTGGGCGCAAACTGTGCCACCAGGTCTGGCAGACGCACCTCCACTACGACAAGGTCATGACCGAGTTCAAGCAGGCGTGGCTCGGGGCGACGCCCCCCCACGCCCGACCGAGACAGTCCAAGGCCTCTGCTTCTTGTAAAGGAGCTCGGTGAATAAGTTTTTTTTTCTGCAGTGGATAGAAAAAGAAAGGAAACACATCATTGTACAGAAAGACAATGTCTTTTGCTCAAATCGATTCCACCAACGTCGCCAACAACCCCTACCAAGGCGGGATCAGCAATGTCATTAGCAACTACGTCACCCTGCAGGACACGGGATCGACAGCCACCAACGCCGGGCCCGGAGGCGTGACGGCCATCCCCCCCGTCAAGACCTATGGAAGCACCGACTCCCTCCTGGTCACTATTCCAGTGTACGGCGGTGTCGCCGTGAACGTGCCCACGTTTGGCGGAGCCGACACTCCCCAGTACGGCACCCTCAACTCGGCGTACGGAAACCTGGGCACCTGCAACTCTTCGCACGTCTCGTTCTGAACAAGAAACGGTGCGTCCACCATTCTTTTTGCGAAAGAAAAAAGAATGAAATGGTGTGCTGTTTCTTTCAAAAAAGACTGAAAGGTCGTACTACTACTTACTGTATAATGATCATGTTTCTTCGTCAAAATGGTGAGCGACAGAGAGAACAGCGTTGCGCAAAAATGAAGGGTCTGAGGCTTGCATAGGCTCAGTATGTATCAGTTTGTATCAGTATGGATGCTTTGGATGCCAATGGACTGCTGACCCATGCATATCGCCTTTGTTGTGTCACGCAGACAATCTTTTTTCAGATACACCATGGGTAACGCCTTTTCGACGACTGCCCCGCCGGAGTTGGACCAGATGCAGACGCTCTTTCTCGAGTTTGTGACCGAAGCGTACGCTAACAATCCTCTGCTGTCGAAAGCAGTCCACTTCGACCCGAGCGCTGGGTCCAGCAAGTGGGCCCTGATGGTCGGCGATGTGCAAGCGGGCAAGGCGACCGCCAGCGCGCTGTACGCTCTGTTTTTGGCAATCGTGCGCCGAGAAGACGTGCATGTGATTCTGCGCAACTGCAAAGTGGACATGACGCAGATGGACTCGTCCACCTTTAGCCGACTAAAGATGGAGTTTCTAGACTTTGCCGTCCAGCGCGGAGTGCCGTTCAGCGTCGCCAACAAGTGGGACACCCATCGGTGGCCCAGCATCAGCATCCTGCACAATGGAGACAAGAAGAAGACATCTGATATGCGAGGACAGCAACGAAGCGGCCGCATCCTGTTGTCCATTTGTCATCACACGCACCTTCAGTCCGCCTGCGACCTGTTCTTGACTGGTGACTCGGGGAATGATCGGCGTAAACGCTTCCACTTGGTCGTGGACGAAGCCGATATGGTCCTGAGCGCTCACCCTGATAGGCTCATGGCGAAAGCGTTGGACACCTTGACTGACCACGCGGACTCCGTTCTGGCCGTGACGGCAACGTCCCACGACCTCATGATGGACGAACGGTTCACGTGTTGCTCCACGTTCGTGCTGCCCCGACCCCCCGACTACAAGTCGGTCGAGGACATGGAGTGGGTAAACATCCGCAGTCGGCCAAAGAGCGCTAGGCGCCCAAAGCATGGGGACGTATTGCTTGACGCGGACCTGCTGATTACCTTGCGAGCGGAAGCGGATAAGGGGCCGTACGCGGACAACAGCCAGCCAGCGATCGGCCTCATCAAGACGCAAAGCACGGACGAAGGGCAGAACCAGTTGGCGAAGGAGATCCATGATCGACTCCCCCAAAAGTTCCTCACGATTGTCTTCAACGGCAAGGGGGTCACGCTTTCGTGCCCAGCAAAGCAACGTCAACTGGCCCACATTTTGCGTCAAGACCAGTGGAAGTTCAAGATGGGTGACGATGACACAATCCACATGAACACGGACGGTATCCAGCGCATCCTGAGCACTTTGCGAGAGAACGAGTGGTCGACATCTATCGCAATCATCAGTGACAAGGTGGCGGGACGTGGGCTCAACTTTGCCTGCTCCAAGTACAAGTGGCATCTGTCCTTCCTCTTTTTGCGGGTCTGCAAGGACACGTCCGTCAGCAACATGATGCAGGACATGCGCATCTGTGGGCGCTACAAGGACGACATTCCTTTGACGCTCTACTGTGGCGAGGAGGAGCACAAGACGCTCAAGGTGGAGTTCAAGGCGCACAACGAGTTAGTCGAGCGCGCTCGGGCATATGCGGATGGAGAAGCGAGCATCCTGGACGCGATCAAGAAGATGCGCATGGATCGTCGCAAGACGACGAAGCGCAAGCAATTGCGGTACGCGGGATCGCGCCTGCCTGTGCAAGTCGTCAATCCTGGGCCGAACGGACAGGTCGCGGATGGCGGGTGGAGCATCGCGGACTATGGCATCACCACTCCTCCTCCGCCAGTGGCCGTTCCTGTGGCGCAAGAGGTGGTGGTTCATGGCGATAACGACGGGCCACCTATGGACTCCGCCGAGTTCCGCCGTTTGACGACCAAGAGATTCCCAGACTGGGCGCGCGTGGACAACACGAGTGCTATCGCGCGCTTCATGAAGGAGGGTCTTGAAGCGGAGAAACACTACACAAAGGCTGATTTGTCCGAGTTGTGCACTCAGTACAGCATACAAAAGATAGAAGACATTGATCGTCCACGCCGAAATCGTGTGGCGACTGGCTCAACTCAGGCCCACAGCATCGGACAGATCATGGAGATGATGTCATCAGGGCACTACCGACTCCATCACCAACTACGACAAGCGTTCGCCAACAACTTCTCAGGAACACATTAGAGTTAGAAGGTTAAATAAAATGCTCTTCAACACGGGGACAGATATCGAGTTACCGATTTGCTTTATAATCTGGGCTTCTGACACTACAATCTTGAACGATTGTGGAAAGCCTTGGAGTCTGAGACACTCTTTCACAGTAGCAAACCGATGCAGAGGAACACACCACAGTTTCGAGTTCGTCACCAAAGTTGGACTCAGCACTCGGGCAGTGGTGCGTTGGCCTCTACAGAATCCAATGTTGACGAAAACAACTCCTTTAGCCAAGTGGTCGTAGATATAGTTCCGAGAGGGAGGTAACGCGTCACGTCTTTTCTCGGACCAATCTACCATTGAGCTTACTATCGGGCAAACGCGGGAGCCACATACCGAGATCCACAAGTCTTTGTCACAATGAGTGCGACCAACAACGCCCCTTTCTTTGAGCAACCTGCCCACAATAAACAATCGTTCTCGGTTTTGGGGGATGCCATAGTCCTTCGTGTTCAGCACTCTCCATTCTACTTCATACCCCTTGATCGATTTCAGTTCACGCATCATTTGTTTAAACGTTTCACCACCATCGATCGAGAGCAAACCCTTGACATTCTCCAGGACGAAAACCATCGGTCTTTTGTGCCGGATCACCTTCACGCACTCCCAAAAAATGGTTCCGCGGGGGTCTCTCACTCCGTCCCTCTTCCCCGCAACAGAGAACGGCTGACAGGGAAAGCCACACACGTACAGATCAATATCTGGAACGTCCTTGACATTGCGTTTCGTCATATCATTGAAGATTATCTTTGGCTCAAAGTTGGCCCTTATGGTCGTGACGCAGTGCCTGTCGACCTCTGAAGAAAACTCGTGCGTGAAGGGCACTCCGAGCTGCTTGAGAGCGACGATGGGCGCTTCAATCCCAGAACAGTCCGTACCCACCCTCAGCGGACGATCCTTGGTGAAAATGCCCCATTTGTTTTTTTTACGACTCCCCTTACTCATATTCCAAGTCGCTGACACACCTGGCGTTGAATGGATCGCGTCGGTACGTTCTGCGCCACCAGAGCGTGACGGCTTACTTCTTGTCCTATCGTACATCTTTTTTATTTTCTGACTACTTTTTCGAAAACAAGATAATGTTGTAATTACCTTTCCAGGGTTTCAAAATCATACTCGTAATCTATTTACCCAGAGACCGCGTCAGTCGCACTTGTGGCTGACGTGGCACTCGCTAGTAATGCGGATAAAAGGATCGCGCAAAAGGCGAGCAGGGCGACAACTGCGTCTGTGGAAATGGCAATCGGTGACTAAAGTCGTAAGCATCGGCTGCGGTGGTAAAGCTGTTGCTCTTCTGGCACGCCTCACATTCATAACGAATGTCACCCGTCTTTTGCTGGTAGCATGGGCGCTTATAAGTGCACGGGTAGCCCGCTGTAGGGAGGCAAGTGGCCACCGGTTCTGGCTCTGAGCTCACGCCACCCGGCTTGTTGCCGGGACAGCAGTTGGCCATGCAACTCCGGGGACAGGTGTTGGGACGGTTGGGTCCCGTCAGGTGACAGGGGTCGCTGAATCCAACGTAGCACTCATCGTTTCCGAACCCCGATCCGGTGCGTGTGGGCACGCAGGGTGAGGCGCCCGCCGGTATGACTTTATCCCAGTCGTAGTGGTAGAAGCCAATGCATTTCGCCTGCTCTTGAATTGGGCACGCATTGCCAGAGGCGCTGTAGTCTGGCGGCAAGAGAATAGTGGTGGATCCGTCGGGGACTGAGCGCACCCTGCAGTCTGGGTCCAGGTAGCACCCGTTTGGAATCATGCGGTTGCTTCTCAGCACGCTCTCGAACTGTGCCAACGCGTCTTCGTTGCCAGCTTGGCATAACGGGGTCTCGACGCACTGGTACTGTGAGTTTGGCGCGTAAAACCCCAGGTACGATGGCGTGCCAACCGTCATATTGGGACGGGAAGGCTTCTGGCTCATTGGCACCGTGCAGGTTGACTCCTGGTAGCACCCATCAGGGACTGCATTGTTGAGTTTCAAGATGCTTTCCACCTGCGCCAACCCGGTTTCGTTGCCGGGCTGGCACAGGGGCGTCGCGACGCATTTGTATTCCAGGTTTGGCGCGTAAAAGCCCAGAAAGGATTTCATAAGAAGAAGAAGAAGACTCGCTTTTTTATAATCGGCGGAATGTTTTTTTCAGTGGATGGTTGGGTTAGTAGTAGTACAGGTAGTGACTGCAAGTGCATGACCTGGTCACTGGCATGACTGTCCCGGACGTCCTGTACTCCCCGCACACGAGACAGTTGATGGCTTGGAACTGCTGCTCTCGTTCGCCGCACCAAAAGGACCAGTGCTCATCCTCACTGTCCGGTATGCTTTGTCCCTGGAATCCGTTTCTCCTGGAGTGGGTAGCCGACGCGATCTGGCGCACGACAGCGCTTCTGCGGTCTCGTTGCTCCAGTTGTCGGACGAAATCGTCAATGGTCCTGACCAGGTCGGTGGGCAGTGGAAGGAGAGTTGTATGCAAATCGGCCATTGCTCTCTTGACTGTTAGCAACAAGAAATGCAATTCTTAAAAGCGAAAGAATTGCATTTTCGAACAGAAGAAACAAAGGAAATGCAAAAAGTCTTTTCCAGTGCGCTCTTCCGCGCGTCGCCTCGACGCGTCTTTGACTTTTTCGCCGATCGATTGACCTTTCACGGCGACCGTCCCTTCACTCAGGGCGTGTCCTACAAGTCCCTCATGCAACAGGTGCAACAAAAAATCAACCAGTGGCAAACACCGCACGCGGACGATCGAGCAGACGGAAGAGTGCTCATTCGCGGACCAAACTCGACCGCCTTTATCGCGAATGTGCTGGCCTCGTGGGCCGTGGGCAAAGTGCCCGTGCTCATCGGCCCACACGTGTCCGAGACATACGCGACCACACTGCTGGACCGGGATCCCGGATGCACGTCGGAGAGTTTGATCGTCTTCACGTCCGGCACGGGCGCCAGCCAGCCCAAGGGCGTGCGGCTGAGTAGCGACAACGTCATCTCGCACACCTTGATGCTCCGAGAACACGTGTCCGAGGATCTGCTGAACATGCACGATCGTACAGTGAGCGTCCTTCCGTGGACGCACTGCTACGGGCTTCTGGGAGAGTGCTTCTCCGTCATGTACCGAGGCGCCTACACGCTTCCCATCGCACACCCCCAGCAGTTATTCGGGGCCATCCACAGAGTCCAACCTACTGTGCTCTTTGCCGTCCCCCGCATGCTGGACGTCTGGTCTCTCCGCAACCAGCAGTTGCGACGGTGGATGCCGATCCGAACCCTTCGCCGGATGACCCTTTTCGGAACGCGTCTGCGCTTCGTTGTCAGCGGTGGCGCCAAACTGTCCAATGAGACTCGTCTGGCGCTTTCGTCGGACCTGGACTTGCGCATCTACCAGGGCTATGGTTGCACTGAAATGTCCCCCATGATTGCCCTGCAGACGAGTCCGTTCCACGGCGGGGTGGGTCCCGCGTTGCCTGGTGTCCAGATTGACCTTTCACCGAACAATGAAATTCTAGTCAACGGTCCTAATCGCTTCCTCGGGTATCTGGGCGAGCCGTCCCTCGACCAGAGCGAGCCCTACGCGACTGGAGACTCGGGGGCGTTTCTCAAGAACGAATGCCTGCACATATCGGGGCGCATAAAAGACACTGTCAAGGTGGCCTCTGGCAGATTCGTGAGCCTGACGGAACTGGAGCAATGGAGCACGCGCACCTTTCCGCGACTCCAACACGCGTCGTTCTGGGAGAGGGACGGGCGCTTCGAGGGCGCCATCCAGGGGACAGGCCTGCAGTCGGGGGATGTCGACGAGTTGCGGAGGGCGTTGAAGAAAACGCACAACGTGGACCTGCACAATATTGCCGTGTTGGAGCGTCCGCTCAGCGTCCAGGACGGCACCTTGAGCATCAAAGGTGAGCCTCGACGATCGGTTATCCAGCGTCTCTGCTGTCAACCAACATCCCTGTGTGATAAGCAGTGAACTGGCAAATATAAAAGCATTTTGTATTTCAAAATGAGTTGCATTGATGATGCTCAACGATGTCAGGGTGAAACTTTTACGATAGAAATCCCCAGAATGCTGAATTGGCGGATTGGTGACATGGTGGAAATGAATATTCCAACGCACCTTCGAAACGGTTTCGTGCTGACGACCGGCACGGTCAGTTCTATTGACACGGACCCCTCGCAGACACTTCTTCCCGTTTGTTTCGTGACGGGTGACGTCACATGTGTGAAGACGGCGATGCCACCGCACGCCTTTCGACGAGTTGATTCATGATGATTATTGTTCTTGTAACCTCATAGGATGGAGTAGTGTCGGGACTGCGGGGGTACGTGGATGTAGTTGGAGTAGTCCGTGTCCTCCAGTTGCACAATGGTGCGATACGTCTCCACCGCCAGGCTGATAGACCCGCGCTGGGCGTACTCATCCGGGGCCTGGCGCTGGTGGAGCAGAAAGACGGTCAATTGCGGGAAGCGGTCGGATTGGTATCGACTCCACTCGCGGTTGGATTCGACCCTGACCACGCGTTCCGACGTGAGGATGGAGTTGGGCGCATTCAGGTTGTACCTGTGGGACTGCGGGACAAAGGCGTACTTCTCGGGCTGTTGCACGTGTCGCGTTTGCAGAACGTGCCAGTGCAGGTCTCGCAGTGGAGTGGGCGCCCCCGTTGCAGGGCAGGAGTGGTCGCGCTTGCACATGACAATGAGGTATCTGTTTTCGTTCAGCAACAGGCTGTGGATTCGACAGACGTGCACGGTGTGCTCGCCGTCCGCGCGTGAATCGGTTTCGGAGTAAAACATGAGCGGGTTGTTGAAATAGGATGCAAACGCGTCCCACAGAAACTCCTTTTCGGGATCCACTCCCCCGATCAAAGTCGCCATGTGTGATTCACAGTTTTGGTGTAAATCTTTTGTCTCTCCATAGTATCCATTTAACAGATGATGGAACTCCGAACAAAACTTGCCATGGACAAGCGAGTGACCGTGATCAAAGTTCCCGCGGCATCCAATTCGGGCCCTGAAGCGGTACCTACGCAACAACTTTTTACGCGTCAAAAGGCGCTCCCCAAAATGCCCCAACTGTACTTGGAACTTTTGGAAAACAAGGACAAGATCAAACAGACGCTCTTGAGCAAGGAGTATGATCCCAGCGACTCCGTCTCTGACATTTCCTACTTTCGTCAACCCTACATCGAAGCACCAGTGGCGCCAGTGGAGTCAAGGCCGTCTGCACAAGAACAGCAGGTCCATCAAGACGACGATGATGGGACAGCCTCTGTGCAGGAAGGGGATGGTGGTGGTCGTGGATCGGAGTGGTCAGATTCCTCTGAAGGCGTTGTCGAGCGCGGCGCTGGTCGCCGTGACCCAGAAGACGCGTACAGCGAAGAAGAGGATGACAATCCTCAGAGCGAAGCCGAGCGTGACGAAGAGGACGGGGATGATGACGAAGATGCGGAAACGGTGTGGGAGGAGGAGGAGGCGGACGACGATGAGGATCCGGGCTTGTCGGGTCGACACCGTGGTGGCCACGAATACAGCCATCGCCAGCGTGAGGAGTACCCTAAACATCCGAACCGTCATCAAAAGTACGCAGACATGTTGCAAGGTGCCCGTGATGGCAATGGGGTAGCGGACGCGCCAGCGGCGCCTGCGCCCAAGCTGTCAGATCTGGAGCGCATGGGCCACCTGCGTTCTGGCGCGTCGCGTCCGTCTGACCCGATTTATCCGGAACTTTCGCGTTTGCAGTCCAAAGACAACGATCGGGAAGATGAGGTCAAGCGCGAGTTGCTCTTTAAATTTGATCTTTTGCGCAAGGGCTACAAGCATGTGTCCATTCCGGAGTACACCATGAACACGGATCTGCGCCACCTGTCCCGCTCCTACGAAAACACGTTGCGTCGCGTTACTTTGGACAGTTCTGTGGAGAACTACAAGAGTTACATGATTGGTGGCTTCATGCTCACCGAATTTCTGATCCAGCAGTGGTTTCAGTTCGACATGCAGGGGTTCACCAAGCAGCAGGTGATGAACATGAACCAGTACGAGCGCCTGTTCATCGAGCTGGGGGAGAAGTCGTACCGCCCTGGTGGAAGCCCGTGGCCGGTGGAGGTGCGCATCCTGACCACGGTGCTCATGAACGCCGTCATCTTTGCCGTGTCCAAAATGATTCTGAAAAAGACGGGGTCAGATGTCATGAACATGATGGGTCTGGGTGGCTCCACCGCGAGCGCCACCCCCCCGAGCCCGCATCCAGAACATGGCGGGGATGCGTATGGCGGTCAGAAGCGCAAGATGCAGGGGCCCTCTATCAATTTCCAGGACCTTCCTGACATTTAGCAAAAACATGACGCCTGTTCCGCCGCCTCAATCGGAGGAATCATTTGCTCAATGAAATCAGCAACAACTACACCACCTATGCACCTATGCACCTATGCACCTATACACCTATGCGCATAGGTGCATGGATTTTTGGATTCAGGCATTCATGATCTGACTTAAATGTTATCCCCATTGTGCAATAAATAGACGATCAGTCTCTTCAATGCGCGTTGCCTCGACGTTCTTCTTTCATGCGTGTACTCTTTTATCCCATTTTTCTCGAGTGTTGTCGATTCACCTCTGACCACTTCTGGCAACATGTGTTTGAGGACCTGGCGTACCAAATTTGTCCATCTGGCACCTTTTTCGACAAGGACCTGTTCTGTTGCCACGTCAAGCAGCAGGAGTTCGCCTATCGCGTCTTTTGCAACGACGCACCCATCGCAGACGCTCGAACCCTGTTCGAGGACATTTCGCACCTGCTGCGTTCAAAAAGAGGCCTGCTGGAGGATAAGCATACCCTGCAACTTTTCCACGACCAACTCTACCAGCGAGACGCGACAGCAGAGGGCATGCACACTGGCGCACACGTGCGAGGAGCCCTGCGGACTCACCTGCTGGAGCGCTCAGCACTGCAACAAGGATTGCTCTATAAATGCCCCTTGCGCGTGGTGCGCCGACTCTTTTCCTTTCTCGCGGTCGCCGTCATTTTCAAAACCATCACCCTGCGCTCCGCCTGGGAGATTGACACAACCGCGCTCTTTTTGAAACCTTTGGGGGGTGGTGGTGCCCGGGAGGCGATTGAAAGTTACTCATTCGGACGCATAGAGACGCTAAAGACTGCGACGCAACAGATTATCGGAAGCCACGACAGCAATCCCCTTTCTTTGACATTTCTCATTCCCGCCAGCAACCGCAACGGCAAAGGGCCCGCGCGACGCCGTCGGACGCCCTGCACGACCGCTACCACGCTCCTGTCACAGTCCCCCCACGTGGTCACCGCGCCTCCCTCATCCGCCCGCGCCCTCTTGTCATTGTGGCAGGAAGCGCAAGAGAAGCTGGTTACCACGACGTTTTGAACTCATATTGCATCACCGCTCGTTTGTGGATTTTGCGGGACACCCACGTCCCCTTCGTCTCTGTCTCAGCAGTCATCATGATCATGCTCCGATCGATCGCCACGACCTCCCGAAACGGAGCCCGAGAGACAAGCACCGAATGCAATAGATGCCATTGCGTCTGCACACGCAGCTCCTCTGCCGAATAAGGGAACGGAAAGGCGGACACCAGGGCGCTCACCTTGCGGAGCGAGAAACAGAGTCGACCACCCCCCTCCCGCTCGCCCCCACGAACGATGCATCCGTTCTGCACTGCATATGTTGTGTCATCCGCCATCATTTCTTCTGCGTCCTCGCGAGGCAGAGGCGAGAAGAAAAATCGGTAGAGAGGCTCCCATTCGAACCACCAATCGCCATCATCATTATCATCATGACTATCATCACTACCTCCAAATGGTCCGCACGATATGACACGGACATGCGTGCTTTCCTCCAAGGCATACTCGAGCGGGCTTTTGCGACAACGCGCGTCCTGAGTCTCCTCCTCCGGGGGCGTGCAATCCACCTGCGTGCCACCACTGCCAGACTCATCGTCATACTCGCCCCCCCTCTCCGATGACGCTGACGCGCACTTGGCGCTTGGCCGGTACTGGCACTGAAGACACCGCACGTTCATTGTGCGACGAGGAGTAGGCTTCTTGGCCTTCTTCTTGCTTCCAGTCGATGGCATGTCTTTTAATGTATTGATATCTGTCCAGTCATAGGAAACATATCAGTCCATGAGTATGATATATCCATATATTTCTATTATTTCTATATATTTATTTCTATATAGATGTGTGTGTGTATGTACATTCGTACCCCCTTGTCCCTTTCAGTTTTTGAGATGACGAGTAGATAGAGTAAACAGACAAAACTGAAATGATATTACAGGGTCGTATCCAGGAAAAGAAATGACGGCATCAGTGTTCAAGTCTGATCTTGCGTCCATCAAGCAGTACATGCAGGAGAACCTGCATGATGACGTCTTGCATGAAATCTCTGACAAAATGTGGACGATAAGCCAACATTTAAAGCCAGATGGCAAGGGACTGTCAGGCGGTCTGTTGATCGAAGAGGTGGTGTTTGAGATTCTGCAGCACGCACTGGATGACTTTTCCCACTTTCACGACCAGCAATCAGACTGTATCATTTTGGGAAACATGCTGTCGTTTAAAAAGATAACAGGAAAGTCGTGTCTGGCGCTCAATTGGAGCAAGAATGCGACGCCGAATTCGGCAGCGCTCCAATTTGAGCATCCCATACTTGTCCTCAATATGAAGGAAGGAAAATGGTGGCGGAATCGACCTGATTTCGATCGGCATATCCCCATGGGGTTTTTCTTGCTGAACCCCCTCCACTGCAACGAGCACATCCTCTTGAAGTCCAATAACAAGACGGACTCCTTGATCGACCACTGGGACTTGTACAAGGCCATTACGGACGCCATGGACCAGGATTTGGTAATAGAACTCCCCCCTCCCTGCACACAGCGGTTTTCGTGCTCGTTCAACACGGGATTTCGAGAGATGACGCCGTCTGCGGGAAAGTGGGCGACGTTGCCTTTTGACAAGTCGAGCCCTCGATTCATTGATCTTTTTTGCGGGGTCGGAGGCTTTCACGTGGCGCTTTCGGCCGTTGGCGGGAGGTGTGTCTTTGCGTGCGACATAGATGCAGCTTGTCGCGAGAATTATCTGCAGAACTGGGGTGTCGACCCCGACCAGGATATTCGGACAGTTCGTGAAGCGGATATTCCCCCTTTTGACATTCTGTGCGCTGGCTTTCCCTGTCAGCCGTTCAGCAAGGCGGGCGATCAAGCCGGATTCGCCGACAAGACAAAGGGGAATTTATTTTTCGAGATCCTGCGGATTATGGCCCATCATCGTCCAGAAGCGTGTATATTGGAGAATGTGAAAAACATTGTGACGCACAACAAGGGCGACACGTGGGTGACGATTCGCACCCACCTCCGCGAACTGGGATACAGTGTGCACGATCAGCCCGTCATCCTTTCACCCCTGCAGTTCGGAGTCCCTCAGTCCCGGGAAAGAGCCTTTATCGTCGCTCGCAGGCAGGCGTCGCCTCTGCCCCCCTTCCCGCGCCCCGCGCTGACAAAGACGAGCATCGAGTCCGTGCTGGACAAAGAACAGAAGCGGACTCGCGTCTTCAAGTTAACAGGAAGGCATCATGAAGCTGGGGTAATTTGGGAAGAGTTTTGCCAAATTCTAACGCAAAACGGCGCAACCATACCTCGCTTTCCGCTATGGACGGATGAATGGGACAAACAGCGCGCCCCCGACGACGCCTTTTATGTCAAGTACAAGAACTGGATCGACCGGAATCACGCTTTCTACAAGGAGCATCACTCTATCCTCCATCCCTGGCTGGCAAAGTCTCGAGAGCATGCAATGTGGACGGGCGCCCTGCGCAAATTGGAATGGCAATGCAATGAGACGTCTCTGAAGCAGAGTCTTTGGACATTCCGGGGGTCGGGGATTCGGGTGCGCAATCTTGATTACTCCCCGACGTTGGTGGCCATCTCCATGATTCCCGTGTACGGCCCCGAGTGGAGAAAGTTGACGCCCCGCGAAGTCTGCCGACTGCAAGCGTTCCCCGACTCTTACCACTACCATCCCAAACAGTATTCTAAACAAATGGGCAACGCCGTGAACGTAAAGGTGGTCCAGCATGTCGCTGAATGGCTTTTGAACGTTAATCAACAGGAGGAGTGTGAAATTGCTCCCGACAAAACTGCTCCAGTGAAAGAAATATATGATTAGCCAATATATATAGTGTATATTATATAATGTCACGACAACTTACTACATAGTCCAACATTATATACTCCGACATTAATGACTACCGAAGTGACGACCAGTGCTCCGCAACGGACGTATCTGTTGACGAGTGACGATGACTCTCCTGACGGCTTTGGGAGCAACCTGTGTCGTTATCAGTGGGCCCAGTCCTTGCAGGCGCTTCGTTCCGTGCACGCGCTAAACACGTTGGCCTTGACTACGTCTCACGCAATGATGTTTCTCGCCACGATGCGCCGTTTGCCTCAGCGCTTCGGCAGTCAGTGGACGTACCGAGCCCAGCACTTTTTCCAAGAGACCGTGATCAACCTGCATACCATTGTCATGAACCGTCACGACGTGACTGACGACGTGAAAGCCATGTGCTTGTCCTTCCTGGTCTATCAGGATCGCGCGCGCGCTGAGTGGTATATCCACCAGGCGTGGGAGTGGCTCCAAAACACGGCGGATGACAACCTCCTCGACATTGTGTACACGTACCGCCACCTCGTTCCCGATCTGCCCGTGGACGAATGGATCGATGCTCACAGGTTCACGACACTGGCCACTGACCATGATGAAGCTGACCATGACGATGACTACTACAACCAAGAGCGCGCCCCAACGCCAAATCGCGCTCCACATTCGGTGTTGACCACCAACGTTCTCGCGGATCGGCAAAACGTGCACACCGAAGGCGCGGTGTTTGGCTTCCACGAAAGCCTCAGTCGCTTGCTGAACGCTGAAAACAGCGCACTGATCACGCAGCATCTCGGCGCAGACGCCACCATGGACGCCCACGACTACTGCTTGAGAGTGATGCGGGCGGATCCGGCGTGGTACAATGATCGAATTCTCCACGATCCCACTGTCTTTCCATGCAACCACCGCAACTTGCACTTGACTGATATCTTTGCGCTGGTGCACCGCATGGCACGCATCAACGAGCACTCGACGGATGCCTTACAGAGGTTGCAAACAGAACTCCATGACGCTTCCGGCACCTGCACGACTGGGCACGCCATGCGCATGGTGAACGCCCTGGCTGGTCTTCACCCCGATGTCCACATTGGTGTCTCCGACGCCTCCCAAGTGCGCATCTATATCCAGCACGTTCTGCAACAGGAAGCGACCGGGGATGGAGTGACGTGGTTCGAAGGCGCCGAATTCGATCGTTGGGTCCGCCGACAGGCCAGTGGCGCGCTCATTGCCTGTTTCCAATCCAAGGACGAGTTGGGCGGGGTGGGCACGTGGAAGAAAGAGTGGAACGCGCTCTTTCCCGCATGCACCGTCCAGCCGTTCTCCTGGCGCCTACGGGTCCAGTGGAGGATCAGGCGCTTTTGGCGCGGTGTTGGCCTGCTGGTTTGTGCGCACAAACAACATCGTCACGGATCACTGCGCGCAAACGCTCCTTCATCTCGTCCTCCAGTCGGCGCGAAAGCCCAGTCGACGATTGGGGCACTTGAAGTTGCAATTTTATCATCTTCCACGGCTTTTTAGTCGCAACAAGGTGCGAGTCCTGTTCCATAGGCAGGCGCTGGCGCAAAAAGCTTGCCGTGACGGGCGTCCCGGGGATCAGAAGCCAGTCCACGTCCTTTGCGGGCCGACCCCGGTTGTCCAAGATGGTGTGCATTGTAAAACCTAATTTCAACAAGGACCACGCTGAAATCCAATTGATGGCATAAGAGGTGATGGTGCGTACCGTGTGCGACCGCTTGTAGCACATGCGCAAACTGAGCAGAATGGCCACAACGCGAAGCAACGCGTTGTATCGCTTATTCCGCTCCGCGGGCACCGTGTACGAGTCGATGAGAAGGTCTAGGCCGGAACTTGTGGTGCGAAAGTATTCCAGTTTTATACGGGCGACCATGCTCTCTGGCGTGGTTTGCCCGGCAAGCGGGCGTTTCACCAACCGGATCTCGAGCACCTTGTCAGAGCGATCGTGCACCAGTTCGATACCGAGGTCTGGGCATCGTTTGCTCAGTCGCGGCCGGACGTGCTTGTCCAGATACCGCTCTAACTGCGAAATGTTCATCTTTCTTTCTTACTGGATGGATATCTTTTACGTTCCGTATATGAAAATGAACCCCACCGACGGACCGATTCCCGCATTCAGCGCAGTGGGGAAGCGCGTCGCGACACATGTTTACTACATGATCCTCAGTTATGCGCCCCGTCATGTCGGTTCGTTGGCGCTGTGCTGGAACATTACACTCTTTCGACTAAGGAATGGTCTCCTGGCCTTGAATGTGGGAGACCGCAACACTGTGCGCCGTCTGCTGCGAGAGGGTAGCGTCTCATCTTTCCAACGGCATCATCACCGACTGGAGTACGTCCAGGATGACTTTTGGCTGTCCGCCGAGTTTACTTCCTTTCCCAAGCGGGGCGAATTCGGCATCACTGACTACATGGTGATTTGGTCCTAGCATCATATAGCCATCTAGGCAAAGCCATGTAGGCAAGCCATGTAGGCAAGCCATGTAGGCAAGCCATGTAGGCAATCATGCCGACATTACCCACGGAAAGTCGGCGTGACGCGTCTCGCACACCATCGTCTTTGGTTCGCATGTGGCGTCCATGATGTGGCAACAAAGCCCGTACCGATCTCGCTGGGCGCACTGGGCGTGCATGCAATCCTCCAAAAAGAGAAGGAGGGAAACGGGCAACATGTTCGGCAACACCAGCTCCTGCCAGCCGGGTCGGAGTTCCTTGGTCGCCGTCGCGTTTCGCAACATGTCGTACAGTTGAGCAGTGAAAACCAGGTACAAATTGGTGCTCAGTTCCAGAGGAGTAATCATCATTTCCTGCATGGCCATTGCCAGAAACGGATTTCCGGGGTAGCTCGCAAGAATGCCCTGGTAGATCGTGCCGGGTATCATGGACAGCACCGTGCAGAAAGCCCGCGGAGTCGTCCACGGGAACATGTCAAGGACGGGTTGCGTGAACTTGGTCTTGATGTCGCAGTACACACCGCCTTCCTTGTAAATGTATGCGTACCGAAACAGGTCCGCTTTGTGCGCGCCCCGCAGTTGCGAGAACATGGTGGCCACGGAATTTCCAAAGTTGTTGTGGAGGTATTGCATCGCCTCGTCATTGTCAAAGACGTGGTGAGGGATCGCTCCGCAGGCGTGAGAGATGTGCTCGCGAATGCGCGCGGGGATGCGATCCAGGCGATCGTACGTGAAGCAGACTTGTTGCGGAATAAAAAAGTCCTTGTGCTCGTCTTGCTGGATCATTGTGCGCCAGTCCGGCGCGGACAATGGGGTGGGAATCGCGGGCTGACTGACTTTGCGCCTCAGAATGCATATAGTCATTATGACAATGCTCATCACAGTTGCAATCACCATAAGGACCACCCACCATCTGTCAAGCATTATTCGTGTCAAATAACAACAAATCGTCTTGTCTTTAGTATTTAAAGCGAGAGATTAAACACGCTTCAAAACGATTGCCAGTGTTGGATAATATATATTATACTATTTATTATGGGTCAAGTGTTTGCTTGCCACCATCCTCCAGCCACCGAAGCGTGCGAAGCGGAACAAGCGGAAACTTTGTGCTTTCCGTTGCTCGTCGATAAAAATGAAGATCGCTTGGAACTGTGGGCGCATCCAGGGGGGGAGAGGTCATTGGTCTGGTGTCGCGGTGCCAGACGCAGAGTCTTGTCCAGACACTTGGTCACCACGATGCATTACGCGAACGAGTCAGAGATGCTCATCGGCTTTGGTGATCCACAGGACTATAAGGTGTATTCGTTCCGACGGATCAGCGAGTGCTCCTATCTAGTGCACAGTCGCCACGCCGGCAAACTATGGCTGATGCCCACGACCCGCGGTCAGAATCCACCCGGCTTTGTGCCCGCCGACGTGGCTCTGGTGTTGCGCATTATTTACACGGACTGACCTCTTTCTCGATGCCCCCCCAGGCCGCCAAAATGGACTCGCATCGCGCCATGGTGGCGATATCTATCGTCATCGTCACCATCTACCGCCCCTCCAACGCCAAACGCATCGCCAAGAGAGAGGCGTTGCTTGTCGAAGTCATTCGCGTCCGCACAGTCACCAGGCGTCTGGTTGACGTCATACGCGCGCCTCCGTTCATGACGTGGGGGGTCACCAAACGGGAGATGGTCGCAACAGTCCTACCGTCACTCCGCGCAAATGACGCTTTCGGCGTTTGTTGCTTCTGTCATGCGCATGTCATCGTGTCAGGCGCCATGCTGGACACCCAGTTTTTTTTCTGGGACGGCTTCCCGGTGCGGTGCAAAGGATGCCACCAGTCGTACGTGGACCCCTTCATGCCGTTTTGAGCGCCTTCAGCACAAATGTTTTTTTTTCTTTTGTCTCGCTCATTGTAAAGAAAAACCAAGCACATAAACTTTCTCCACACAGCATGTCCGTTCTCAGTTTGAACAAATCCGTGCGCACGTGCAAGGTCGACCAGGGCTACGCCGATCGCATCCAGTCTGCGCGATTCCAAGACTCCGACCTCATGGTCTGCCCCAACTGGCAGGGCTTCGACAACGCCGGCAGAACCGTCAGCCCCGACTCCTTCGTCACCAAGACGGCCGGGTGCAACCTCCCCATGGACCGCGTGGCCGTCGAGAACTACCTCCGCCCAATGTACATGACTTATATCAATCTGGATGCTTCCGGCTACAAGGCCAATCTCTACGGAGAAGAGTGTACAGATGCCGATACTAATATGGACTGCTACGAAGCCTTCCAACGCAACTACCAATTGGAGCAGAACAAGAAGGTCACCGGTTCCTTCTCCACCTGGAATCCCTCCAATCTTACCATGCGTTGCAACTCCTTCCCATACGAACTGGCGCTCGCCCAGGAGAACAATGTCGCCATGGCCCGCCAGGGAGACCGCGTCGGCCAGAATCTCGAGGACCAGTTCCGTAGCCAGACCTTCCGTCACAGTTCGGGTATGTAAATAAATACTTGAAAATGTTGTTGATCCAGCAGTCACTCTCTTCAAATTATCCTTCCCATATCGTACGAGCGAATGATAATTGCAATAATTTGAGTTGCACGTGAATTTTGTTATAAAGTTTGATAATGAAATCTGCATCGTCTACATTTCTTACTCCTTTTCCTCTTCCTCTTGTGCGATACTGCTGAATTCGGACGCATTCTGGTGTTGAACCACGACGGACTCCAGAAAGCTGAGTTCGCGCTGGGCGCGACGCGTAAACTGCTGAAACTCATCCCACCGATTTCGAATTCTCTCCAAGTGCGTTCGAACGTGTTCAGCCCAGTCACTGTGGCGGACCATCTCCAAACATATGGAACACATTTCAGGACGTTGAAGACACTCCTGGTGAAAGTGTTTCGAGGCTTTATCCACCGGGACTGGGAGTCCGCACATGTAGCACAAGAGGTGACCATGCTTGTCGAAGCAGTGCTGACCCACGTTCTCGGACGGAATGTGTTCGGCACACACGGGGCATTTGGTGTACTGCGGACACACGGGTTTATGTTCGCGTTGCCATCGCGCCCTGGTCATGACCTGGCCACAGACGCACACCACGGGGAATTTCGGGCAGCACGACCGCACATGCCTGTACAGATCCAGTTGCTGTGGGACCCGCACATGACAGCCATACGGGCACTCGATGCCGTCCTCGGTTGCGTCGTTTTCCGCAACGGTGGGAAAGAGAGTCATGTACAAAAAGTCAATGGTGTACAGCCGGCCCTCTGTCCGTCTCTCCGTGACTGCGTGCAAAGAACACGTGGTGGGGCAAAACAGACACTTGTACTGGGATTGCATCGCACATGCCGGCTTCTCATAGTCCAGGTACTGTTGCAAGCACCGGAGACAGATGCGCTGGGATGAAAAGCATGTCATGGGAGGCAAAGATTGACATCCATCGGAATACGCGTTTCTGCTGACGGTCGTCCAATCCATTGCGTCCGCCTCCTCATCCTCTTCATCTGGCCATGGCTCCACATCGTCATCGTTCGTTTCCGTGTCGTCGTCCTCCGTGACAGTGGCCAAGCGGTAAGTAAGCGCGCGATCGCTTTGCTCCACAGTCGCGACATGGGAGCGAGAGAGAATCCAGCGATGCACATGCTCGTGTTCGTCGAATTCGTTGTGTGCGAGGAGGGGGGTCGAGGTGCAGGAAAAGCAAATGGGCCAGACGGGAATGCGCACGGCATCCAGGCAAATCGGACAGGTAATATTTTTTTGCGTCATCATCTCACCTACTCTAGAAGAGCCTTATACAATCAATATTCACTACAAGTGGTAAATATCCTTTCTAAAGCATACGCAAGATATATTGATATCTGTATATAGATATCTGTATACGGCATGCCTGATGCCTATCCGACTCGGTTTCCCGATCGATAGCAGCTCGTTAAGACTTTCCAGAACGCTGAAGTGCGCGTGCATAGTGGTTTACGAGATACTTTGGCGACGGTGTGTTGCCACCAGTCATTGCTCGCGACGCGTGCCAACAGGCCTGTCGCCACATAGAGGGCGTCGTGGGGCGTAATGGATGCGCGCTTCAGCGGGGTCAGCACGTGCATCTGCACAAAGGACTGGAGCACTGCCGTGTAGTTGTCTTTCTTGCGCGACAAGGACATATCCGCAAAGTCTCGTCGAATCAGATGCTCCGCGAGCCGGCGTAGCACCATGTGCTGTCTGACTTTGGAGTCCAAGACGCAAAATGTGCACCAGGCGGTCGTGGTGTGCAATAGGGGAAGCACGTGCTGAATCCACACGTCGCATGGTATCCGATAGTAGCAGGGCGTCATGATCATATAGACTGTATATATATCGTATATATATCGTACGTATATATCGCGTTGGTGGAAGATTGATATAGGTTCTGCACAGACAAACATGTAAACAAAAACAATTATCGGATGACCAAGATTCTGTAATTGTGTATCCAGGACACTACTACTGTTTTTGCATCTTTTTGTCAGTTTTGTGGTACCCGTCCTGTGGACGAGGTGGCAGTGAAAAAGATGAAGTTGTGTTAATAAAACAATCTTTTAATCCATTTTTACAAACAAACATAGTTTGCATACTAATGGCAACGACGGGTTTTGCGTGGAAGTGGTCGGCTCAGTGCTGGCTCATTGCCTTTGTCATTGTGCTCGGTCTGGACGCTATTTGGTTGTCGGTCATGGGTCCCCGAGCGTACGCTCCAGCGTTTCGAAAAATTACCAAGAGTCGATCAATCCACTTCTCCATCGCCTACGGATTCATCGCATGGGCTTTGCTCGCGGGCGCAGTCGTCCACTGCTCGTGGCGCAACACTGCAAAGAGCGCCTTCTACGGAGCCATGGCAGGGTTTGTCATTTACGGCGTGTACAACTCCACGATGCTGGCTACACTCTCCGAGTATCCAATGTCTCTGGCCGTGGTGGACACTTTGTGGGGCACATTTGCGCTATCCGTCGCCGCCACTCTGTGCTCAGTGTGCATGTACCGGAGGGGTTGACAGTGAGGACACACGACACGCCATTCATTTTGTTGTAGATAAAAGTTCTCACGGCCGTTATGCTCCGGCTGTTGAGACTATGCATCCTTTTTCAACCACGACAGCATGCTATCCACGCCTAACAAACAACGTTGTCCCTGCGTTTGGACAGTTTGTGACGTTGCACCAGTCAGGCGAGATCCGCGGTTGCATGGGTTGGTGGTCAACTACTTGGAGGAATGGCCAGACTCCAACCAACACGCTGGGTCAAGTGCTCGCCTCGTGCACGATCCTGTACGACAGTGACAAGCAGGGGCGAGGGACAAGACGCCCTGTATCTTGTTTCTGCGAAAATCTTTCTGGAAGGGTTGCTCGTGTATGTCCCGCACCGGCTAGAGCACGCTGTCGTAAAAATGAAAGTGTTGTTGGGGCGATAAAGCGTGGGGGGTGGATAGGGAGAGTGACGACTGTAGAATGACGCAGTGATGACGGTGGGTGGTGACAATGGTGTTTGCGTGACAGAAGAAAATGGCAGTCGTTGACGTTGCGTCCTTGTTTAGGCGGCTTCCCGCGGACCTGCAACGATGCATCAAGGCGTACTTTCTGGTGTGGGAGCGTCGCGGATGGGCGATGCCCGTCATGTTTCAGCCGTCTCGGTGCCTTTACTACACTCATGTGCGCCATGGTCCGCGCTTCATGACGTGGGATGATGCACACTTTCCGCGCGTGTTTCAGTATCGCCGACAGCGTCTCGGCTTCCAGTGGCAGCTTATCTTGGACATACAGGGTTTGGTGGGTCAGGAGTGGATTGTAAAAATGTTTCCGCAGTGGGATGACGAGCTGAATCTTGTGGACGCGATAATCTCTCGCGACCCGAACTTTTGTGAGAGGGTGAATATGCCTGCTGGGGCGAGAGTGGTGCACGCTACAGTCGTTCCCGAGCGCGTAACATACACTCGACCACTGATGAACATCTATCGACTGAGCATCATGACGCGTCGCTCGAGCGACGTATCGCCCCCGACGCTTCAGTGGTTCGTGGAGGCTCTTGGGAATTACGTCAGGGAGTTGTCTGCAGTTGCAGAGGGGCTTGTTGCGGAAAAGCGTACGAAGGACTGATTAGATAGTTTTGGATCGCTTGGAACATGTTTTCTTTTCCCCTCGTGACGTGTTTAATGGTTTGAAGGCGATACCCAAAATTGTCGGACTTACTTGAGAAGCCCATGACCGCCACGCACACGTTTGCTATCGTGGGAGATTGGGGAGACTCTTCCACGAGCGTTTACAAGAACACACGCCTGCACCTGCGTCACTTGTTGCGACGACGCCCTCCCCCACATCCAAATGCCCTGACTGACATTATCCTCACCGGAGATAACCTGTACCCAGCCGGAGCCCAGTCGTGGCTGGACGCCAAATGGGTTCACCACTTTGACCACACGTGGAACAATGTGCGGGCCCGATTCGTCATGGCTGTACTGGGCAACCACGACAAGATGCTGGGCGTCCCATCTGGCCTCTTGTCCCCTACCCCGTTGCACGTGGCCGGCACCGGTCCCGCTTGGGTGCTTCCGCACACGTTCTACCGACAGACGTTCCCGCACATATCCATGGACCTGTGGTGCCTCGACACGTGCGTGCTGGACTGGCCACAGAGTTTGCGTCTGGACGTCCCGTGCTCGCTCAATGTCGTGCACGAGGCGCAAGAGCAATTGAAGTGGCTGGATAACAGCCTTCAACAGTCGACTGCACGGTTCAAAGTTTGCGTGGGCCACTACCCCGTCTTTTCCAACGGCCCTCATGGCGGATCCAAGGTGCTCCAGGACATGCTCCTTCCGCTTTTTCGGAAACACCACGTCGACCTGTACCTTTGTGGTCACGACCACAATTTGCAATGGGGTCTAGACCCCAACGGGTCCACGCATTTCCTGGTGAGCGGGGCCGCGTCCTACATCACACCTCCGAAAGACCAATCCTGGTCGTCCTCGCAGCAGTGGACGGCGCCAGGTTTCGGTTTTTGGACGCTCGACGTGGAGCACCACCCGGGTAGCCCGTCCCTCTTGTTGCCCACGTGCCACTTCTCCCAGGACGGACGCAAGTGGCACGCTCGGACCTTTTTCATTGTTCGCGCGTAAAGATCTTGACATATTTATTGAATAATAAAGACGCACACGGAATCAAATCTATCACCATGTCTCAAATGCGAGCAGAGCGAGGCTGGCGGGATCGGACAGAGCGCACCTTTCCCACGCGCTGGGCGGCGCTGGAGCGACCTCACCACGTCGTCCAATCGTTCGAGACTTTTGCCCAAACATGCTGGGAACTGTACGAGACGTTGCCCCCTGCGCTTGTGGTGGCGCCGACCCTTTCGTACGAGCAGTTTCGTCGCCAGGTCGAGAGTGCATTCAACCCGACAGAGTCGGGGCCTTACCCGTACTTGCCCGCGCTAGTGGCGATCGCCATCAACCTGACCAACCGCCAGCGTGCGCCTCGCACCGACCGCGACATGGACGATCAGGTAAAGGATTGCATGGACATGGGCCGGATCACCCGCATCCTGCAATTCTGGGCTGGGCAGGGCGGTCAGTACCTGCTGTCGGCATCGACGTACTTGCAGTTGCTCGGCTACGTCCGTGCGTCGCTTACGGATCGGGCTCGCGGAAATTGATTGCTTTCCAGTCCGTCAACCACGTTTCCAAAAGCATAAAAGGAACTTAAGGAGAATAAAAAGAATAATGGCCATCGAATTGCCCCGCGATATCTGGTCCGTCATTCTTTCCTACTGTGAGTACCCGATCTCGCGCAGGGGTCTTTGCCGGGAGTGGCGACATGCTGGCCAGGAGCCCACGGTCGCGGACTACCGCGCCCAAATTTCCTGGCGCATCCGGTCAATGCGCAAGCGGATCAAGCGCGTCAACGCCGTGAAAGCGTCGTTGCTCGAATTTCCAGAAAAATTCAATGACAACCCGTACGACATGATGCGTCGGCTAAACATGGAGACGGACCAGTACGAGGACACGATCGACCAGTACCAGCACATTCTGTCTACGTTAACGAGATTGGATCGAACATAAAAATCTCGAATCTCTCGCTCCTCACACGAAAGAAATGTCCTTGTCGTCCTTCGAAGATGTTCTGAAGAACTATCAGAAACGCATGTCCGCACCCGATTGGCGCGTTGGCGCTTTTGGCGCCCCTCAGGCGCCGCCGGTGGAAACGCCAGCACTACCCGTGCTGCCACCCTCCGTGGGTGTGAATCTGGGTGTGGGTATGGGCCGAGCAGGTCCCGAAGACTATCCGTCAATGAAGCCGTTTGGTGCTGAATATGGGTTGGCGCCCGAACTGGCGGATTCGCTGGCGGACAACAACAATAACCCCTTTATCAAACTGGTGCACGGAGACTCGATTGCTGAGATGCCTTTGACGAATCCGATGAAGCCATCACAAGACCATCATGTCGAGATTGTGACTGCCGAAATCGCACCCCGGGTGACAGGGGGTGATGATGTTGATAATGATGGTATGACCGCTAGTCGGGAGGGTGGGCATGAGCAGGTTTCCAAAACGATTCCCGAGATGCTACGAGAACTGAGCCGGGAACAGATCCTGCATCTGCAACGACTGGTATCGGAGTGCAGTACCGAGAGTGAAAAGGCCTCTACGATTTACCACTACATTGGCTCTTTCCGAAACGCGGCAGTCGCTTCGCTGGCGACTTCTCATGCCAGTGATGATGCAAAGCGAACAGCCACGGGAGAGGAGACGGACTCTGCGAGTCTCCAAAGAGATCCTTGCAGGTCGTCGACGTACATGCCCAGGCAGGAGATGGAGAGCAACATTCGCAACTTGCTGGCCGAGGTGAAACGGCTCGAGGGCTACATCCGGATTATGCGGACAGACGAACAGCTGATTCTGGACCAACTGCACTTCCTGAAGGAGATCCTTGGCGTCGACGACAACGAGGTCACCTACACCATGAGTCGCCTCGCCCCTCTGGATGCCGATGACGCGCAAGCGCAGGCCGACGAAGAGGACGGCACTGGGGAGAAATCCGAGGACGAACACGCACCCCAAGCGGAGGAGGAGAGCGCCGGTCCTGTGGCCGAACAGGTCGCCCGAGAAGAACCCCTACAGGCATTATCACAAACGTCAGAGGACCGATTCCAGCAATTGCTGAACAACCTCATCGGCGCCATGAAGAACGACTAGCAAACAGACTATTTGATGTCGGCGTCACAGACGTCTATCAACTTTTCTGATACAATATACATTGTCTATATATACATTGTCTATATATACATTGTCTATATATACATTGTCTATATATGCATTGTCTATATATGCATTGTTTGTTGCATATTTTAGGGATTTACACGTCATACCATTTCGCTCAGCATCGCCCCACGGCGATATAAGAGGCCCGCGCCTGAGTGGATGGCGGATTGAGGTTGTACGTGAAAGATGTCGTGGTAACATTATTGATGCCTGCGCAAGACCCTGGGCTGGATGCCTGTTGCGCGCAGATAAAGACGACTGGTGGGTTGTTGAATGTAAAGTTAAAATCTACAGGTGATTCTCCAGCTCCGAAATCCCCAGCATCAACGCTGTAGTTGTACCATTGAGTGGTCGCTCCAAAACTTGGAGAGATAGCCAACCACATCCACCCTTGGGGTACATTCTGACCGCAGTTATTCGTCTGGCTTGTCGCGATAGTGGCTCCCGTTGTTGTGACGTTCTGCACAGCGACGGCGTAGCCGTTTCCACTGTTGTTGGAAGCGATGGCAAAGACGTTGGGGATGGTCGGAAACGTGTAGTTGAAGTTGAAGGAAGTCCTCCAGGATAGTCCATTCGAAATAGTCCCGAAATCCACGAGGTACTGTCGATTCATGTTGCCACTCAAGACGTTGGAGGGTGGCGTGCCTGCACAGAGCCAGTAGCTAATGTAACTTGTCGAAGGAGTCATGAAATACCCCACCTCGCCTGGCGCAGCACCGGCGAAACCGTACCATGAGTATACAGCCGGACTGACAGAGTTGGCCTGTAAGACAATATACGGGGTCCCTATGGAGGAGACATTCGTCGTCGTATTTGCGTTTACGTAGCTTCCGGCGCTCGTGCTCGCCACGTTGCTGTTGTTCACCACTGTCGTACTTTGGTTGGTGTAAATGAGAGGGCCTCCGGAATTGAACCATCCCGTGTTCAAGTACAGCGTCTGCCCCAGGCACGCAGTGGTAGCAGGGGTCGTCGCAGTGGTAGCAGGGGGCGGGCATGGTGGAGGACACGCAACAGTGCAGTTCGGAGATGGGGAGGCGAACGGAGGGTTCGTCGAACACACCGCGAACGTGCTGCCAGGGTCGACGCCAATACATGTGTTCAAGTACCAACTACTGGACACTGAGGCAGAAGGAGAAGCCGTGACGGCGCTCAACACGAATGGAAAGGGGCCACTGTTGCCTTGGGTATCTGTAGTTAGTTGACTGGAAACGGTGAGAAAGTATTGAGTTCCATTCATTACAGTGCTGACTGTGCACACGTTTGTCATGGTGTTGAAAAAGCTGAGATACCATAGCGTGAATCCTGTGGTCGACAGCACTGGCGCGGTCGCGCTCGCGTTTGGCATGATTAACTGATATGAGGTTTGCGTAGGCGAAACAGCGGGCGAAATAGTGACGGCGTACGAGATGGAGTACAGCGAAGAGATGGGAGTGGTCCCGCACTCCGGCCACATGCGAAAGGTGAGGCAAGAGTTCGTCTCATTACTGCTCCCAACGTTTTGAACTTGCACTACAGGTGCAGCAGCATTCAGAAAATTGTACCCGACGTTATAGTTGGTGTTCATGGCGCACGTCAGCCTACCGCTCGTTTGGGAGCTACCTGACGTCGTCGCACATGTTGGGGGACCAGTCGCAGTTATCGGCGATGCTGATGGCAGTAGCGATGAAAAGGTAATCGGAGTGGCGGTTGAACCTGAAGAAGATGCACCGGTTGAACCCGAAGAAGATGCACCGGTTGAACCTGAAGAAGATGCACCGGATGATTCTGAAGAAGCATCAGATGGAGGCAATGTCGTGGGGGGCTTTGCCAGCCATTCTGGACGCACGACAGCGATGATGAATAACGCAACGCCGCAAAAGAAGAAAAATCCGAGAATGATGACCCATTTCTGAATGGAGGGCATTTTGTGTTTTTTGTTACGCACATTTTTTTTTGTGACAGTGACGGCTTGTCAGATAGATAGTCGTTGCAAAATTCTCTCCAACTTGTTTTCCAAAGCCGACAGTCTGCTTTCCAGTCGCTGGACTTGCCGTTCTAGCAATGGTGACGACGTGGCAGGCGGTTGTTGCGTCGCCGTGCCACTCTCATTTCGACCGGTCTGAAGCGCTTTCAGTGCGAGGTCGGTGCACAGGTTCGGGTATTTGAGTTTGATCACAGACAGATCTGATGCGGAGGTCACGGTGGGAAACTCATTCATGAGATTTTTCTTGATCCGGTACAGCAACGCAGTCGAGGTCCTTCCGTGCTTCGAGCAAAGCTCGACCAGCGTAAGCCGTGGCTTGTTGTCGTCCTGTCGCGATAAAACGTGGCGCATCAAACTGGCGTCTTCTTTCGCTGACCAGGGCTTGCCTCGTCGCAACACGACCGCTGTCTCTGCCATTTCTCCTGTTTCGTCTTTTTTCTCCATGCGAAAAAAGACAAAGTCACACCGTTTTCATTCTTAAAACAACCGAGCTGCCTGTCGATATCGCACGCTGGTCGTGAGAATCTCTGTCAAATAGTACTCATTGTTGTCCAAAAAGTGGTTGCTGTCCAACGATTCCAGATGCGGTCGTAACGCGGTGACCGCGGAGAGAATGCAGTTGCATTCTCGAGGTGACCATTCACAGCTGCTGGCCGTAGTTTGCAAAAAGGACGCCACTCCCTGCCACACGTGCAGTACGGTCCAAGGTGCTTCATGTTCCTCAAAGAGGTTTGTCAAAGTATCTATCTCTCTGGACAGTTTCTCGTCGTCGTCGCGCGTCAACTCCCGCTTCACGCAGTGCATAAGTGTCTCCGCTTCTTCGAAAATGTGTCGACACGTGTAGTTCAACCAGCGCCGAAAGCACTCCAGCCAAATGGCCTGCGTCTTGTGCATCACTCCGTACGACCCCAGTCTCAGGGACACGTCCACTTGCACGCCCGATGGCCCACGAACTTGACATACGACATCGATGCCCATGATCCTGGTATTTCGGCACGTGGAAGGCAAACAATGATGGATGGGGGAGTCGTTAATATTTAAATGTTCTATCCATATCTTTGTCCATACGTTTATCCATGTTTGTGCCATCACTTTTTAAGCTCCAGATGCTACTAGCCCTTTTTGCGCCATGGACATCATAGCCTGTTTCGCGGATGGTGATGATGGTGATGCACCGCTCCCTTTCATGAGAGTGTGTCCCAGAAAGCCGAGTAGGGCAATCACAATGATGGCAGCGAGAATGATGCCAATGATTTCACCCACATTATTGCTGGGCCACCAGGGTGGCGGAACACCCTGAGATTCGCTCGTTTGGGCGCTGGTCAAGTTTTGAACATCAGTTGTGACGCCTGCCGTATTGAACGCAGTGTTGATGGCGCTCTGCACCATGTTCTGTGCAACGACGTTGACCTGGTTGCCTTGTTGGATGCATGGCAAACATCCGCCCCCGCAGTCGAGGACGAGGTTGTTGTCCTGCACGACATTTGTCAAAAGGGAGTTTACATTGTTGTACATGTTTTGATTCACGGTATTTGTCTGCAGTTCGGCTGTAATATCCTCAATGCTCTTGCCCCCTTCAGCCTCTGCGCCTTGACCGGTCACGGTTTTTTGCATGTTGGAAAGAGCCTGAGTGAGATTGGTCTGTGTTGCGTTGGTGATGGCTTGCGCCACATCGGAAGATACGTTCAAGGTCGCATTCACAGTGCCACCGTTCTCCTGCGACAAACAGGTCTGCTCCGGTAATGGTTGCCAGGGCGCGCAGACAATCTCGCCATACTGAGTGGGAATCGTGCTACCAGGCGTGCCGGGGCAATTGCTGATTGTCAAAAAGTTGGCCTGACTGGTACTGATGCTTTCGTCATTAGTGATGGCCGTCATGATGCAGTTGGCCGTGTTGGTGGCTTGTTGGAAGGCGCTGTACAGCAGGGACTGGTTCTCGCAGCCGCTTTGTTGAGACGCCTCCGTGTCATTGGACGCCCCCACGCTCGAGAAAAGCCCGTTGGCATGTGCCTGGGCATCGTCTGCAACGGAGGAAGAGGTGCAGGTCGTCCCCATGCCCATCGCCTGCGCCATGGCCTGGGCGTTATTCGGGGTGAAATTGGTCACGGGAAGGTTCGCGCAAGTCATGTTGGCGCTACTCCCCGCTTGGGGGGGAAACTGTTGTGCGCTTGGTTGATATTGGAACAAGGAGTTGACCGCGGGTGCAATCGAGCCGTATAAGGCCGGATTGCAAAACGTGTTGGTGGGACTGGGAGAAGACTGCGGGATGCATCCGTAAATCGTGTTTTGGCCTGGCGCTAATGACGACCCCCTGTATATGAAATTGCAGGGCGGTCCCTGCGAGGGTGTGCACTGCGGGGCTCCTGTGATTGGAGGTAAAGGAAACGTAATAGTATTACTCATTTTGTCTTGACAGTGCAAAAAAAAAAAGTGGGGTAATGATAGATAAGGTAGTAAACAAATTCCATAACTCCGCTCTGTTGATTGATCGACATGTGGCTCATTTTTGGTGGTCAAGGATGGATTGGTCAACAACTGGTCAAGGTTCTTGCAGAGACCAACGTTAACTTTGAGCTGACGCTCATGAGACTAGATGACACGGACGGTGTCCGGCGCCTGCTGGAAACGCTCCGTCCGGAGAGAGTGGTGTGCTTGGTGGGGCGCACCCAGGGTGGTACGTGCACCACTATTGACTACTTGGAGCAAGGGCGACCGCAATTAGTGGAGAACGTCCGAGATAACCTGTATGCGCCAGTTTCATGTGCTATGCTTTGTCGGGATCTCGGCATCCACTTTACCTATTTGGGGACCGGTTGCATTTTCGAATACGACTCGAATCACTCGATCGAGAACGACATTGGGTTTACTGAAAACGATACTCCCAATTTTCAAGGCTCAGCCTACAGCATCGTCAAGGGCTTCACCGACCGGTTGATGCACCTGCTGGAGTCCACGGTCCTCCAGTTGCGCATCCGCATGCCAATCAATGAAGACATGACGGCGACTCGCAACTTTTTGCGCAAAATCACCACCTACAGCAAGGTGTGCAGTATCCCCAACAGCATGACGGTCCTGCCGGACCTTTTGCCGATCATGGTGAAACTCATTCAGGACGGTCGCACTGGCACGTACAACATGACCAATCCGGGCAAGATCTCGCACAATGAGATTTTGGACATGTACAAGACCATTGTGGATCCCACATTTACGTACGAAAACTTTTCCGTGGAGGAGCAACGTAAGGTCTTGCTGGCCGACCGCTCCAACAATCAGCTAGACACGCACAAGCTGGAAAACGAATTCTTCATCCTGCCCATCTACCAATCGGTGCAACGGTTGCTGAAAAAAATTCGCAAAAATCAACTGCTGGAGAGTAATTGGTCACCCCGATGCGTCTTGGTCACCGGTGGCTGTGGCTTCATCGGCAGCAACTTCCTGCACTGGCTCCATACCACCAATCCGCAACTGGAACTCATCAACATTGATGCCATGTCCTACTGCTCTCGTCATGAACACATTGCCGCTCTCCCCGTGACGCACTACGCCCTGAACCTCAACGACACGGACAAGGTCATTGATATTCTGAGCGTGCACGGCGTGGATACAATCGTGCACTTTGCCGCGCAGTCCCACGTGGACAACTCCTTCAACAACTCCATGTGCTTCACAGACGACAATGTGCGCGGTACTCACTCGCTCCTCGAGGCGACTAGACGCTATGGCAGGATTCAGCGCTTCTTGCACGTGTCCACCGACGAAGTGTACGGAGAAAACACGTCCAACGACCTCTTTACGGAAACGACAGCGCCCCAACCGACCAATCCGTACGCAGCGACCAAAGTAGCCGCCGAATTTCTGGTCCAAAGCTACTTCCACTGCTTCGAGATACCAGTCATTATCATTCGGGGCAACAACGTGTACGGCCCCCGACAATACCCCGAAAAGGTGATTCCTAAATTCATCTGCGCCCTGCTCTCTGGGGAAAAGTGCACCATCCATGGCAATGGGTACACGCGCCGCAATTTCATGTTTGTGTCTGACATGTGCGAGGCCGTCTTGACGGTGCTTCGACGGGGCCAGTTGAATGAGATTTACAACGTGGGCGTGGACGGAGACGCAGAGCACACTGTCCTCGACGTCGTGCGTACGCTCGTGCGTCAGATCTACCATACGGACACCGACCTGTCTCGCCACATGGTGTTTGGCCCGGACCGGTTCTACAACGACTTTACCTACCGCATCAACAGTGACAAACTGCGGGCGCTGGGCTGGCGACCCGTCATCTCCTTCTCCGAGGGCATTCAAATGACGATCGACTACTTCCGGTACAACAAGGACCTGTTTGCGACTTAACCAATACAAGCACTCTGGATAAAGACTGTTGCTGTTGAGATGATGGAGTGTTCAGGTGGCGTTTGTCGGCTACCCACTACTACCCACGGTGGCGATGACCTGGCGCGTTCTGTGCGGTACCTGACCGAATTCCGAAACCAGCTGATTTTGTTTCTGGACGAGTTGATTCAGCAGTTCCCCGCTGAGACGGATCTCATTATCGCGCGCATCTTTCTCAAGGACCAGGTCAGCATGGAAGACGTCTTGGGTCGGTTCATACGCGACATCCTTCCGCACAAGGACAAGGTCGTCAACCGGGACGCCAATTTCTTTCTGGAGCACTCGATTCTGTATTCCGGCGCCGCGACCAACAAGGTGGACCACTTCCAGAATCTGTGGAGGTCCGACCGACTCGACGCGCAGGACCGGCTGACCGTCTGGCGCTGGATGGATGTCTTTATGCGGATCGCTGAGCGGTACTTTGACCGGTATGGCTACGTCGCCGGATGGGAACCGCAACCGACCGCCGTGTTTCACTGACTGGAGTAAAGGGATTTTACAATGATTTCTTTCGTGGCATCATTGTAAAAAAGAGAGAGCATGACAATCGCCACGTCGTCTTTCCACTCGAAGCTCGTACGCGCCTGCCTGGAAATGGTGGTTCTCACCAAGATCTTCCATTGGCAAACCTTTCGCTACGCGCGACACACGGCGTCCGACACGTTTTACACTGACCTGAACGAAAAGGTCGACTCCCTCATTGAGCAGTGCATGGGCGCGGACGGCAGGTTCGACTTGTCGCGCACACAGACGATCCGCGTGGCCAACATGACGATGCCAAAGTATCTGCGAAAGTTGCACGCCTTCCAGCAGACCCTCCGGAGCATGGAAAGCGAGGGATTCAAGACAAAAAAGTACCAGGGGGTGCGCAACACACGTGACGACCTGCTGGGTATTATCGATCAGTACATGTACCGGCTCACCTTGGTTTGAGACAGATGGAGTTGTGCGGATAATTTTCTGGCTATGATAGAAAGCCTTCTTGTTCAAGACTTGACGCCCCATTCACAAAAAATGGAGCACACGACGAATTATGCTACGATAGGCAAGTTCAATGGCGCAAAGATGATTGCGCCCCCTGTGACGCCGCAGCAGTTCATTCCACCAAATTGGCCAGGCACACAGGACGTCGATCCCCTCTACGACTTGCGAGAGTCCTGCTACAGCGCGGCCATGACGGACAATCCGCTTCTGGACGTGTGGACGCCGTCTGCCCAAGAGTGCCGGACGAAACTCAACAAAGAACTGTGGATTCTGGGAAAGAACCCGTGCCAGCGCAAGACGTTCAAAAAGACCCCTGTACTTTGGTTTAACTAGAGTTGCGTTCCAACAAAAACGATGCGAGCCGGTTCCGCCTTGATGGGACTCTCCTGTGTCTGCTACAACATGATCGCTGGGGTCGCCTTCTCCACGCCGGCGTTTCCGTCGCATTTGTTGGGCGAGTGGAAACTGCACCTTCCCACACCCCAGACACCTGATCGCCACTACCAGGTCGCGTCCTCTATCCGACTCCATGTCTATCCTGCAAACATTGAATTCAAAGTGGGGGCGACTCCTGACTCTTCAGTCACCTTTCGGGGGCAACTGGTCAATTTGACGACGGATGCAGAACGACGTGACACTTTGTGCGCCTACCTGAACCAGATTCACGTCGTAGGAGGCCTGTGGGCTCTACGCCATGCGGACTTTAGCGCGCTGGCCAACATTACCTTTACTCAAATGATTAGGATATGGAGCCAGGTGTCCAAAGACGGCTTCCACATCCGCGTCGCCCCCCACCGCTCCTTTCGCGAGTACCGCGACTACCGCGCAGCGCTGTCGCTCAACTTGCACAAAGTGGAGTGGGAATCCGGGACTCTCAAATCAAGCACACCATGGGTGGTCCGACATGCGCGGATTGGTGATAGCTGTCTGGATAGTGAGCACAAGCATAAATAAGAGTGATGCTGTGCTCGTGCTCCATGTGCTGCTGCAGGCGTTCCACCCAGACATGATAGCGGGTCTCTTTCCACTGTCGGTATCGCAATGTGCCGTCCCCCTGCTCTCGGGCGCGCTTCATTTGATAGTCTAGCACCTTTTTCATCGACTGCAGGTGCATCGTCACCCGCGCGCGATGCTGGGGATGGCTGAGCACTCTGGCCAGTGTCCCCCAGTACGTGAGACACCAATCCTCCGTTTCCCGTATGGTGAGAAAGGATGCGACAAGTGCCTTGAGTTCCACAGGCAACACGCGAAAGACGGACATGACCAAAATATAGATATGTAGATTGATATAGTAGATTGATATCTGAAAGTCTGGTTCAATCAAGCAGTCAGAACACGAATGCAATTTTTAATATTGCAGTCAATTAGTAGATTTCGCTCTTTCTTCCTGATTGATTGTATTGTCAGCGCTCATGGCTCATCACGACTTCAGGGGACGCTTCCTGTATGCATGTGGCCACATTGCCCACTACGGTCATTTTTTAGTCGATGCCCTCTTGCCCTTTGCGCCCATATACGAGACCCTGCAAACCACCTTTCCCGCCGGCACCGTGCACAACATGTGGCTCGCGGACGAAAGCAATCAACACATGGGCACTCGGTTTGAGTCCTTCTTCCTTCAAATCTTTCCGCAGATGCGTCTCCAGTACTGCAGTCCGACGGAGTGGCGCGACAAGGCCCATCTGGACATACAGCCAGTCTTGGGGTACAAGTTCGGTCCCTACCCGGTCGAAGCGTTGGACAGTCTACGCCGCGCCGTCGATGCACTGCTGGCGCGAGAACAAAACCCACAGCGAACAGCGTATCCCGAGGTGCTATTGATTGAGCGCGGATTCCAGCCCATAACATTGGAACCCCAGTTTGCCATGAACCGGTCCGACACTGGTCGCAATCGTCGGCATCTGCGCAACCATCGTGAGTGGGAGAATGTCGTAGCCACTTGGTGCCAGTCGAACGCATACAGCTTTGAAAATATTGTTTTGGAAAACAAGAGTTGGGTCGAACAGATTCTGTATTTTCGAAATGCACGCCTCATTATCGGCCAGCACGGGGCCGGCCTGTGCAACGTCATGTTTTGCGACAGAAGCGTGCACGACGCCATGCACGTGATGGAGTTGACGCACTGGGGACTGCCAACGATCAAGAACCTGTGCCTCGCGTTGGGCATCAACTGGCAAAACGCCGGAGATGGTCGCCGACCCGCGTCCATAACCAACATTCTGTCGCTCACCACGCCAGGATGCGCTGAACGATCCGCTTCTCCCACGTCATCAAACTGACATGTTCGAACGGCGCACTCTTGCGCAGGATAAGTTCAAGAACACGCTGGACGTGGGCAATGAGAAACTGCATGTCTGGACGATACCACACGGCCGTGTTGCCCACAATGATGCACTCGCACAGACACACGAGCCCGTGGGCGTACATGGTCGGATCCGCGTCCGCCCACACAGACAGCGAGTGGATCATGATCTGAAGGTGAAAGGTGGCCTCTGGTCTACGAGACTGGCTCCGCGTTCGACGGGAAAAGAATTTGGTTGGAGCGCGACAGAGAGGGCAGTCGGGCATCGTGTTGCCCACCAGCCATTTCCGCGCGCAGGACAGGCACAGTGCATGCCCGCACTCCAGTTTCGCCACACACGTCGCCGACTTGGAGCAATAGCAAACGGGGCACTCCATAGTAGTGTTATAGTGTTATAGTGATATATCAAATATCAGTATATCAGTATATAATAGTATACCTGTATTAGCAATCTGCCAACACCTGGAGGCAACAGGCCCACATCATGGAATCAAAGACGGAATGAGCATTCCATGATTTTTACTGCTTGCACAGGCTTTTGGGTGAGATAGTATAGTGTTGTGGTCTTTTGCTTGTCACGAACCATCATTTTTCATTCTCAAGCTGTCTTTTACTACTCTCCACCTCCATACTCCTTTCTCGCAATGAAGCGCCGAACGGCTTGGCCCAATGATGGCGCATCGCCGTCATGATCGCCATCACGGTCAGAGCGCTGAGATTGCGTACCATCACCCTGGGAGGCATCGTCGTCACCCTCTTCGTCCTCGTCCACTTGGTCACCATCGTCGTCGTCCCCTTCGTCATCAGCATCCTCGCTGAAAGGGACGTCGACCGGGCCTCCCACGAATCCGCGTGATGTGGACCAAAAGGCGGACTTGCGGTAGATGAAGAGCCACCACAGCGTGATGCCAAAGACTCCCAGCGCGATCCAAAAAAGACGGGACTTGTACAACTCGGCGACGCTAGCGACGCCAAAGACGCCCACGAACCACTGCGTCCAGGACGGACACGAGGCGGACGACGGCTGTGCGCCGCCGGACTCCGAGGGCGGTCCGCCAACTGTCAACTCCCCGGGCTTGGACTGCAGGGGCGCTGACGAGGCGGACTGTGGAGCGATGGGGACCAGTCGCGTGGACACCTGCAGGACCTGGGGCGTCGGGCTACGCAGAACGAGAAAGTAGTTGTGGTACACGTCACTGTCAGCGCGAACAGTGCCAGATGTCGTCTCTCGGACCTTGCGCAGGGGCAGGCCCTCGACGCCCGTCAAGTCCAACTGCTTCTGATTAATGACGAGCACCTCGAACTCCTTGGACGGGTCGTTGCTCTGGACGGTGAAATCGAGATGGAAATTCTTCAATTGCTTGTTCAAGTCGACCAGCACGTGCCGATCTGAAACGTTGACCGCTTGGACCTCGGGGGGCGCCGGCCCGCCCGCAAAAGGAGTCGTCGTACTCGGGGCGGTTGTCGTCGCTGTCGACATGGAATGAATATTACGAGGCGATAATTTATCATGCCAGGACAAGTCCTTAACTTACTGTAGAACAACAGTGGGGAAGGCGCCCACTGGAGGGAGGGCCGCCACGACGAGAAAGTTTGGATTGCGAATGTTAAAGGGCGCAATGGAAGACAGTGGCACTTGGTCCACCTGCGTGACAGTTTCTCTGCCATCAAGGGTGGTGCGGACGGTGAACCAGCCTTGCAGCTGCGATTGACCAGGGCGCGCGGTGTACCGGGTGACCTTGTACGCTCCTGGGCTGAGTTGGGCACCGCTTCCGTCAGCGTGCAGGATAGTGCTGACGTTGGTGGACGTGTTCAATAGCGTCACAGACATTGAGATTTGGTACAAACTTGTGTTGGCGACACTAGTACTAACTACTACTAGAGGTGAGAAAAAAAAATCTCAAGGCAATGGGACCAGCTCGAGAGTTTTAAACCGAAAGTTAATGTTTTCCGGGTATCTGCGTTTCACCGTTTGCAGTTCTGCACACATGGCCTTGTACGTTTTGGGGTTGCCATCCTTGGAGGAGTAGTAGTGAGTCATTTCTACACCGTCCACGATTCCCATGCGGAAACCACCGTACGGATAAAGAAGCATATCGACACCCCAGAGGTACTTGCAGTCTTGAGGAATCAAGGCCCACATTCGCCTACAAGCGTCCTTGGTCATGAAGAGACAAAAAATTTCCACAAAGTTTGTGATGCGCAATACCTTTTCCTCGCCAGTGGACGCTTTCATGAAATCGTGTGAATAACTTTTCGCAGACATGCCCGGAGACAGAATGTCCAACTTTTGCTTCTCGAGAAGCTGGAAAAACAAAGAGACATCCACAGTGCTGGCCAAGCGCACATCGTCCAGCAGCCAAATCCAATGGGTCGCTTTCGGAAAGGATTGCAACAAAGACGCCGAAGAGGCGAGAAAAGTCCCTAAAAGTTCTGGTTGTATGTGCAAAATAAACGTCACCTGCGGAAACCTTTTTTTCAAAAAAAGTTCGATCCAGGTATGTATGAGGTCTTGGAATTCTGCCGAAAAGAGTCGAATAAAGACGGTAATGGTGGCTTCACGCGCGTGATTACGCGTGAGACAGTCCAAATTGGACTGGAGGATCTCCAGTTTGTGGGCAAAGTATGGCTCCCCAAAGCCGGGTATGAAGGCAACAATGTGATTCACCATTTCCTTGCAATATCGTGTCTGGATAAGCCAGGTCTCTTAAAGTGTTTTCTATTATCATGAAATCTTACAAAAATCATCCATCGATGGAAACATTTCTTGATCGCCCCACAGTCGTGCTGGGCACCATGACCATGAGCGACAACTACCGCAATTTTACCTCACATGATGCCAACTTTGCAGAGCACGCCGACATGATCAAACTGTACGCCAATCGCGTGAGTGCGCATCATGGAACACCCATCCTGGACACGGCGAACTATTATCGGAACGAGTCCTATCTGCAACTGCTGGTGCACTCCCTCAATCAAGATAGGGACACGCCACTGGACATCCATTGGGCTTCAAAGGCCAACCCGTGGGCGGAGAATGACTTTGCATCTGGAAAGTTTGGTGGCCTGGCGCGTCTCGACGCACAACTATCTCAGTCGCTCACAGACTGCGGAGTCCGCAAGTTTCACACCTACTTTCTCCACGCCCCCGATCCCGACACCTGTTTGGAGGACACCCTACTCGATATTTCCACCAGCTACCGAAGGGAGCGCTTCGACCGATGGGGCCTCTCCAACTTTTCGCTGGAGCAATGCAAGCGCGTTTCAGAGATATGCGAAGGACAAGGGATCATTCACCCCAAGGTGTACCAAGGCATGTACAACATGTTTTGTCGAGAAGTGCAAGTCATATTTCCATGGGTGTGGGCCCACGACATGTCCTTCTGGGCGTACAACCCGCTCATCGGCGGACTCGTATGCAAGCGCCCTGCACCGCCTCCCGTCCTGATGTCAGAAACACTCGTGCCCCCATGGGCTCGACCCCTTTTCAAACTCGTTGCTCGCCACTGCGGTCTCGTTGGCGACGAGCCGGGAACGAGGACTCCGGCCTACAAGGGTCGCTTCACCAACCCCATCTACCAACAAATCTTTCTCAGAAACGGTCTCCTCCGCGCCTGCAACCAAGTTCCCTCTGGTATCGAGGGCGTCCGTACAGCCCTGCTCTGGCTTCGCGACTGCTCGCTCCTCGGCTCCAGTGACAAGGTCGTCATGGGCGCCTCCAGTCTATCCCAACTGCAATCGAACTTGAGCACATGGGTGGACGACCAAGAGTTGAGCCTTGAAATGATACAGCGCATCAACAGCGCACACAACGGCATCCCGAAAGCCGACCGACCTTCCTACTGGTACTAATTTTTCATTCCATGCTTATCAATGCACCACCTATCTGCGCCCGCCATTTCTGGACGAGGCCGGCTTCCGGACAGGTGGCCGACCGCGTCGCGCCCCGTCCCCGCCACCGTCGTGACGATCACGACGATCGCTCGGCGTGTGTCGCGCGGGAGACGGAGCAGGCGTGGCCGACAGGTACGTGTCGATAAAGTCCTGACGTTGATAGAAAAAGTTGTCTTGCACGACGTGGCACATGCGCCACAAGTATCGCGCGATGGGCTCCAGATCCTGATGCCAGTACGGACACCGGTTCTTGCGCCGGCATTTCTTGTCATGCTTGCAACAGGGGTCCCACTCCTGAAGGTCGTGCGCCTTGTCGCACCGATTCTCCAGCGCATACGAGCATGCGTTGCCCTGCGAACACAACTTGGGCTTGTTCCGCACCAACATCACTGGCGGAGAAGAAGCCTGAACATCGGCCTGGTCCACAGCAGGGGGCGCAGGTGGTTTGGCCTCCGACTTGATGCCATGACGCCGTTGGTACTGCTTCACCAAGTCGGACAAATGCTCTTCGTCGTCGTCATCGTCATCGCCCGAAACATTCTGGTCCATCGCCATAGACACTACCGATTCGCCTTTATCCGTCTCTTCAACACTCGGGTCGAGTACGTTGGTGTCCACCTGTGGGAGAGCCCAGGCTTTGACCGGCTCAGCAGAGGGCTTCTGCGCATCATTCGCTTCAGGCGCCTCACTAGTGTCGTTGTCCGCGTGGATTGGCGTGGGCTCTGCTTTGGGCCAAGGCTCATCCATTCGGAACGTGACCTTGGCTCCATTGGCTGACCAGCGATTCAGCACTGTCAAGAGGACGGCGCACGAAGTGTCATCCTCCTCAGCCTCCAGCGCCACCTTTTGCACGTTGCGGCGAGGAAAGGAGTACAGGGCTCCGCCAGATTCGAGGCGACGCATGGCGTTCAAGGCCCAGAAGTGGCACGGAAGAAAGTCGTCACTGTCTTCCGGGACGGATGGGCAATCACCACCAACGAACGATGCCAGCGCGTCATCATCTGTCCCCACTTCGTCGCTGAAGATGTCAGTGATGGAGTCGGTCTCGCTCGTCGATGAAAAGGCGTCCTCACCCATGGAAGACGCGATAGACATGATCTGCAAAACGTTGTCAGTCAGCGCGCATGGATGGTCAATAAATGTTTATGCTTTATGATTTATGCTTTATGGTTTATGCTCAAATCACGCATAGAACTGTAGAATGATACAAGGTTTCTTGTTGGAAATCAATGGTCAGCCATTCATTTTTATTTCCGGGTCATTGACTGTGTCTGTCGTTTATCTAAGAAGCGCACATGCATTGAAGCAAAAAACCACCGACCACATGGAGATCCGCGTCCGTCCGTTGCCCGTGGACTTGATACCACCGTCGTATGCGAATTTCCAAGACATGTTGCAAGGGGGCTCCAAGATTGTCGTGATTGGCAAGCCGGGGACAGGCAAGACCACTTTGATCACCAGTCTTTTGTACGAGAAGTCCGGCATCTTTCCGATCGCCATTGTAATGTCGGGTACAGAGGACAGCAATGGCCACTACCGCAAACTCTTTCCGTCGACTTTTGTGTACAACAAACTGGAAGAGAAAAAGCTCGAAGACTTTGTCACGCGCCAAAAGGTGGCCAAGTCCCACCTCCCCAACCCCTGGGCCGTGCTACTGCTCGATGACTGCACCGACGACCCCAAGGTCTTCAACAAGCCACTATTCCAGAGCCTGTACAAGAACGGCCGTCACTGGAAATTGTGGTTCATCCTGTCCCTGCAGTACTGCATGGACATCAAGCCCGTCATTCGCACAAACATTGATGGGACCTTTATCTTGCGCGAGTCCAGTCTGCGCAATCGCAAGGTGCTGTGGGAAAACTACGCGGGCATCATTCCCGACTTTGGCATGTTTTGCGCCATCATGGACCAAATCACGGATAACTACACGGCGCTGTATATCCACAATGCGACGCAGTCCAACAAGCTGGAGGACTGCATCTTTTGGTATCGCGCGCGTCCAGTGCCCAAAGACTTTCGCTTCGGCTCCCGAGACTTTTGGCGCTTCCACAAGCAAAGGTTCGATCTCCAGTACAAGGACCCCTTCATTGTCTGACTAAAAAGTTGCCATATATGGTCCATTGTGTAGTGTACTGCAACATGGTAAAAAATAATCATGACAGAATCAAAGAAAGATTAAACTAAGAATACTCATGGCGTCTCCACCTCCTCTCGTCCCGCACGTACCTGCCCCAGCACAGGCGTCTCCTTCGCCCCTGAGTCAGAGCGTCCTCAATAGCCTCCAACGGCTTTTGCAACGGACGACCCAGCAAAAGAGCCGGTCAACGAAAGCACGTGGGCAAGGAGGCGGTCGAGATTTCCGGGGCCAACTTTTCGCCCAGCTCAAAAAGGATCCAGAACGTATCCAGCAGTATGTGTCGCACCTTCTCATTCAAATATTGCTCCCCACGCTTCGTCGATTTGTTACCACGGTCCACAACGACTTGTTGCACTTTCCCGCGCAGTGTTTTATCCTGCAGGCGGACTTCCAGCAACGGTTTGTGAACTGTCCTGCCACCTACGCCTCTGACTTGGAAAAGTTTCTCAAGGACCCGGCCCAGCAAAAACATATCGAAAAGGCCGTTCAGGATGCTTTCCGTGCAAACCAAGCGCGCTTCCCCACCGATCCATCAGAGGTCGCGGAACTCGTGGAAGTCCTGACCGCGGTGCTCCGGCCGTCCCAACAGCACGTCCAGTTGTCGCAACTCGCGAGCACCATTCTCACCATCGCCACACGATCCATCAGCCAACAAACGACAGGACCGCCCACGAGACAAAAGATGGACAAGGTCGTCCAGGCGCAGGCTCTCTTGGTGCAAACGTTTCTCCACTATCTATGCGTCGCCCTTGATAAGAAGCAACAGGCGCGACAAAACTGATTTTGATTGACTCCTTGCATCCATCTATTTATCTACACACATTTATCCGTAACAAAGATTTGACGCCCAACGTTCCTGTTGTGTGACTCGGCAGAACTCGAACCGTTGAAAATATGCAAAAGGTCAACTACGCCCCTGACAAGCACGCCACTCATCACGTCGGCCAGCAACGACCATTCCACAACATGTCCTTTTTGGAGTTCGAGGCTGTCCACGGACCCCAAGAAGCAGTGGCTCTTGTGTTTGTCTCCAAGGACAATGCCATGAACGACATCAAGGAGATGCGCTTCACCAAGAAGTTGACTGCGGGTGCGACGACGGGTACGCGACAGGAACTGGCCGCATACAAGGAGTCCATCACATATGCGGTCACGTCGGGGAAGGAGATCATACTTCTTTTTGGGAAGTGGAACGGAGAAAAGTTTGTCAACATGGACAGTTTCCTCAACAACGTCCTCCCCATTCCCAAAGCGCAACGCTTTCAAGACGGCATTGTCGGTATCGGCTGCATGCGCTGGCTCAAGGTACTCATCCTCGCGGTCGTGTCAGCGAAAACGGCGGATCGACCAACGATTTTGGACTGGTTCTGCCGCTGCGCGACATTCATATCCACGCTAGTCCACCATCCCAAGGCGTCGACGTGGTTCGATGTACTGCGCGAGACGCTACAGTCCAGCACGTCCATCGAAGATGTGCTTGTGGGCAAACTCGCCGAGGCTTTTCTGGGCGTACGCATCTCCAAGTTGCAAAGACTCCGGTGGTTGGAGTTGTCCCTGCAACGCACATTGAAGCGAGTCTCCAGCTTGGCGGACAACATGGTCTTGCCCGTTGTGTGGCTTTTTGTCCACTTTGTCGTCGATATAGACATGCCAGTCAAAGATGCTGTGGAGCGGGCCTTTGACACGCTGACCACGCTCGACACGTTCGACGACGTGTCCCTCACCCGGCTACTGCTTCAGCATGTCCTACCCGAAGCGGAGGGGCACGCCAATGACCTGCTTGTCGCCGCGCGCCAGCGACAGGTCTTTGCGCTGGACAAGGAGGAACTCGCTTTCAGCGACGGCACGGTGCTGCCCCCCAGAAAGCCGGGGACCATGGTGCAGACACTGCGCGCTGACCTGACTGTGGTCTCCGCCGACTCGCACTCCCTGATGCTACGCCCGCACGACTACAACCTCTACACGCCGATTTGGGCGCCTCTACCCGCGGTCGATGAAGACGTGGAGTACCGGGAACTAACGGTGCGAGGGATGCCAGTGGCCTTGGACGTGGTCAGCAAGCACGGTCGCGGTTTCGTGGCGCGCACGTTTTCCAGTGACAAGATTACGTCGGGCAAGGCCTTTGTGGGCCACCGGGGGCTCACACTGATGGGCGGTGAGGGCGACGGCAAGTCGGCGCCAACGCTCCTCCTACCAACGCCACCAATCCTGACGACTCCCACCTTGCCCAAGTCCGACGAGATGATCGCAACGGCCCGCTTCTATCCAGACAGTTCGTACACGCTCCAGTCCCCCACCTGGACGGAAGCATTGCGCTTCCCTCCAGCGTTCGACCGCGCGTCGAGCGCAAATCCGGTCGGAGCGCTCTTCGTCAAGGGCTTCTCCAGTCTGACGATTGAGGTTTGCGACCACAAGAAGCCCGTCAAGCCACCCCAGTCAAACACAAATCCATCCCTGTCCGGCATCCTCAAGTTGGGCAAGAGCATGGCCACTGCCAGCTCGACCACGCCTCTTGAACGACTGCAGGCCAAGGCCACGGGGCGATTCATGTCATGACTTATTATTACCGAGACGCTTCAGAACAGACGATGCCTCCATGTAAATGAATGATGCCATGAAAAATCCAACGCTGTGACGCCGGCGGACTCGATCCGTCCGCCCAAAAAGTTTTTTGGTTCAAAACTTTTTGAAATATCCTATTGCTTTTTCACCTTTACGTCGCGAGGATGCATGCACACGTAAAAGATGTCTCCCTTTGAGCCCACGTCTTGAAGCCCAACCCTACCTGTCGCTTTGCAAGGTCCAGCCCGGGGGGAAAGGCCTTCGACGCGTAGCCGACTGCCAAGCCGAATCAAATATGTCCTCGTTGCGAGTGCCCGGCGGGGACGTGAACTGAGCCAGCCGGAAACGATATGTCAAGTGTTCCAGGAATCTGCCCAAGATACTTTCACTGAAACGCTCCGGCCGTCGATCCCCGTCATGTCCGAGTCGCCACAAATCACCCAAAAACTCTGTCAAGGCACTCATCACATCAATGTCCATCTCACCTTGATCGACCCCAGCGTAGGCCTCGCCATGATAGATTCGTACAAAGGTCTGGGCGAATGCGTGCAGACCGTGTGCGCTCGTTAAAAAGAGGAACGTGCACAGCTCTCTGAATTGACGGAGTTTCTGCGCCAATTCGGAGCGGATCTGCGCCATTTGCGCCTGCGCCATCTGTTGGCCGTGCAGAGTCAGGCGTGCATGCAGCGTCAGGTAGTCTTTCATCAACTGTTCACAAGCGCTTTGCTCCCGTCTCCTCCACTGACGCTGTGCTCTGGCAGTTGTGGCTGTACCGCCCGTCGTTTCTCGCGTCGACAAGTAAGGATAAAGCTGCTTGGAGGGTAGAACCAGCGGGGGTGGCTGTTGGCTCATGTATTATTTCGTTTTTCGCGTAATTATTGAAAATCCGGAAAAATTTCGATAATTACATTTTCTGTACTTTTGTTTTTCAGATATCCTTTTGAGCAAGGATATCGCTTCATCCTACTTTGACGCCGTCACACCGGCGCGGGCGTTGAAGTCGCCATATGGCCGGCAAAACGTACCCCCGCCTGTTTGGGCCCACACGTGCTCAGGCATGGGGCCCTGCCAGACGATGGGATCCACCTGCGCAGGCCCAGGGCTTTGGGGGTTGACGGGCAGTTTAGGCGATCCGTATGGCTTGGCGGGTCCGGCACCGACCGCGGCGCAAAATGTGCTCTGCCCCGGTTGAAACCACAGGTTCGGATTCGTTCCCGTAATATACGCTTCTTTCGTGGAGGAGGCCATGATGCCACGCATCAAGTGCAGGCTCAGCAAAATAACTGCCAGAATGTTGACAAACGTAATGAGAAGGCTCTCTCCTTGCACGGTCGGCATGATGAGAACGAATGAATGGCGGAAGGAAATTTATAGACAAGGCAATAATAAAAAACAACTCTTTATCTGTTCTCCCCACACCATGCCAACCACTCACGTAGACATGCAGGTGGCCATGGCCAACTGGTCGCTCCGGACAGTGCCCGTCCGCTGGGCGTCTGGGACGGCAGATGATGATACCATCAGGCAATCCAAGGCACGTTTGTTCCCATGGATGCTACGACATCGCGTGGCGCTGACCATGGCGACTCTGGCCTCCCTTCCATACCTGCCAGATGTCATCGATCCCATGCCGGCAGTCGCTGATTCCAAATGGCTGAAACTCGTCGTCGTTCGTCGCGGCGAGTCTGAACCTCCCGAGATCCTGGCAGAGTCGCTCATTCTCCAGCTCATCATCGCCTGGGTGAACGAAGGGAGAGGCCCTTTTGAAGAGTTTGCCCAGCAGACACGGGCCGTACCCCGGTTTTCCAGGACACAGATTACTGCATGCGCGACCTGGCTCCAAATGACGGCCCCTCGTGTATTTGGAGAAACAACGACTCGTCCCGACCCGGCTGTGGAAAGCCAGTGGCGACGCCAGGCCAGCTTGGTGGAGCGCGCCATCCGTCAGTGGACGCTGTTCGTCGCGCGATTCGCTCTCAAGTTTCCCTCTTCGTCCATGTCACGACGCGTCGACGTCTCGCAAGAGATGCGTTCGGAGAGCGTGCAGTTGGACATTACGTTCCCCGAGTCCAGCGCGGAAAGCATTTGGACCGTAGTGGACGCCATGACGCCATCAACGTCTCTGTCATCCTCCCATCTGTCTATCCACTACGTGGTGGCGCTCCCGTTGGTTGTCAAAATCAGCCGACAGTGGTCGGTTTCCATGGACGTCGAAAGTCTGGCAACGACTATGCGAAACTTTGCGCCCCATTGCATCTACGTGGGCGTCGCACATGACGGCGCCACTAGACAAGAGCATGTCCTCGAATTCCGCTTCCCCCCTCAAGAAGAATCACCACGCCTGCACATGCGCACCACCATTCCGGGCGCGTGGGAAGCGGACGATGTCGTCAAGGCCCTCTTTCCCACCCTCCGCAACTTATCGCTGTCCACCAAGGCGCTCGGCGTGGTTGGCACCCTCCACTTCCGCCAGGTCCTCCAGCACTGGGATCCCTGGACCTTTTCAGACGCCATGCTAAACTCCCCGTTCCAAAACCTCATTCGCTTCCTACCCAGTTCTCCATTCCGGACCACCAAGGCGCAGTTCGTCTTCACCGACACTCTTCTCCAGTCACTCTCCACGGACAACTCCATGACCACCCCCCAAAGCCCCTCCACTGCTAGCATCGACGGACGCATCGCTTGGACCGATGATGACAAGACGTTGATGATTGAGTTCCGCTTGCCTATCCAGCGCACCGTCCTCCCGTTGATTGTCGATCTTTGGGTTCTTCTATTGGACACGTACAGACGTCAGGCCATGCACTTGGTCGAACTGTACAATCGCATATGGTCAAAACCACTCTTTGGTGAGGCGAGATTTTCCGCCGATGTGGCTGCCGCTCTGACGACTGGTGGCGGCACGCCAGCGCCTGCTACGGACGCGCGCCCGGTGCTGTCTATCCAGGAAAAGAAAAAGATGGACCTCACGCTGGTGTACCCGACCATGTTTCGCAAAGGACATTACAAGGTGCAGTGCCAGAAAAATCTCCAGCCCAAACTCATTTCCGCCGAGGAGGCGCAGGCCTTGGGGGCCGACCGGGCCAAGCATGCGATGCTGTTTCCCCCCTCCGCACTTGCGGACGTGACGCCAGAGTGGTATGCGTGCGACAAAGCCGGTGCCTATCCGTATCTCGGACTGAAAAAGAATGAAGGGAGTCCTGTTCCCTTTCTGCCATGCTGTTTCAAGACCGTTCAGACTGCCAAGAATGCCGTCAAACTGCAGGCCATGGCCACGGCAGTTGCGACGACGACAGCGGGAAGACGACAGACACAAGCGGGTCGCGGACAGTCCGTCGTCGCGCCCACTGATGTGCGTCGCGACAACAGGATCCACAAGGACCATATCATTAAGCACACGGGCCAGTTTGGGGACTTGCCCCCGGAACTGCTACCGCTCTTTCTGCGCACGGACGCCGAGTTGGATCCCGTCAGGGTCGGGATTCCGCAGTCTGTAACGTCCATGTTGAGTGCCATGGACATGTGGGTGAATCTGGAGCGTGAGCCCTTGCGTCCAGCGCTTACACCCGTGGACAAGCTTTGGAAAAGATGCCGGGATTTCCTGATGGCACACCCTACGATTGCCAAGTCCGCTTTTCCTTACGAGACAGATGCAGAAATCCTTGCGCGATGGGATGTGTACAAGCCCTCCGCCAGCGCGCCACTTGTTGCACTCGGCTCAGATTGGATTCCGCTTATCGAGTCCGTCTTTGGAGTCTACGTCTTGCTCCTTCGGCGAGAAATCACTACCTCTGAGGTATCATGGTCGCTGGGAAAGGCCGTGCGCCCCGTCCTGCACACCATGAGTGCTAGTGATCGACCCGTGGTCATCATATATGAACATCACGGTGGCCGCCTGGACATGATGCGTGAACGGTCACTCGCAGCGACAGAACTGGTGGGTGCGCGAAACGTGCGTCGTCCTGCAGAAGGATTTCATTTCCAGTTTTCTTCCGAATTTCTAGCCACTTGGTGCGTGGTCAACCCCCAACAGTTCGTAAACGGATCGCCAATGGTCGTTATCCCGGAACTCTTTCCGAAGGAGTGGATGCTACGGATTGCAGCTTCAAGCAGTGACGCCCTTGGCTCTGTGCAACAGTTGACCTTCCGTATGGCATCCATCCGCAGCAAGGCAACGGCGTTTCTGGAAACTCCAATCATGGACTCTGCGTTGACCCAACTCGACCAGGATGAGCACATTCACGTCATTGCGCCGTCTGACCTGCCTGTGTGGAGCACGTTCTGGACAGGAGATGATGGCGATGATAATGGGGACAAGAGTCGGTGGCGATGGGTAGAGATCCAGACTGCACAAGAATTGCATAAATGGATTCTTGCCAAAGACGTCACAGTCCAGGGTCTTCAGGTGCGCGTCCGCATGTCCGTCTTGACCCTGATACCACCAGGACGCGCACCTTGGTCGTCCATCACCAAGGCCAAAGGGGTCACTGTGCGCCGATACGAGTCCATATCCGCGTGGCCAGACGCTCAAGACCAGATTCGGGCCCGGAAAGCGCTCGTGGCATTGAACTTATTGAAACCGGAAAAGATTACGGACAAGACTGCTCGCATGCTCATGCACCAACGCATGGCCGAACTGCTTGCGGACGTCATGACGATCGCCTGCAGCGTGCATGCGCAAACGGTGCACGCAGACGACGTCACTTGGCGAAGCGAGACCATCCCTTCTCTTCAACGCATCGACGCCTTGATTGAATCTTTTTTCAAAAATCAAGTATCGGACACAGCACCCGATCGCAGTGCCTCGCTAGATGAGTGGCTGACGACGCCCAGGTATGCGACGCTCAAGGCATCTGCCACGCGCTATGGCTGGCGTGATGACGGGAAATGGATCATGCCAGACGCTCGGTACACCACAAGGCTCCGCTTTTACTTGAAGTGGTTCGCCATGTATCACTGGGACGAGTTCAGGCGCTTACGTAATACCAGTCTCCTGCCCCGGTACTACCGCTCCTTTCGCGACTTCCTAACATCCCCAAACTACCGGAATCTCCCACCCGCGTTGGTCGTTGGCGCCCACAGCGCCTGGCGTGGCCACTCCTATCCGTTGGTGACGGAATCGCTGTTCCACGTCTTTTCTTCTACGCCACGTGCCCCCATACTGGACCAAACCACCTTTTTCTGGTTGCATCCAACGGAAAGTCCGTGGTTCCCCCGAGTCGTGCTAGTCCAGCGGTGTCCCGTGCTGTCGGACAAGAATATCCGACAAGCGTACGACTCCTTCACCAGTGGCGATGGCACCGCCAGAGTCGTGGAGTGCACGGCGGGGGTGGAGGAGACCAAGGGTGGTGAATCAGCGGACGATGCGTTGGCAGGGCGTCACGAGATCCGAGAGATGCGATCGTCGACAGCGCCACCTGTGCGCGTGGAATCGACGGAAATTTTGGTCGTCCGGCCCGTGCTGGACAATGCCCAGGAGGTAGACTTTGGCTGGATCTTTATCCCCTGGTCTTGAAGACCAACAACAAGTTATAGCGAAGGCACTTCATATGGCTCGCGCTGTGGTCATTCGGTGGTCAAGTTGGGAATGTGCTGTGAAATGGTGGACAGGATGAGTTTCACCTGGGTCGACGTGTCATACTGCGCCATGACGCGTTCGTGCGCAACCCGACCCATCGCTTCGCGTCGCTCGGTGTCATGCAAGAGCTCCAGGAGTTCTCGACACGCCTGATCGGTGTCGAACGAGGGCAGTCGGACGCCGGTATCTGTTTGAAGAAAGTCGGTAATGCCCGTGCCCTGTTCGAAACAAACGGTGGGAACAGACACCGCGGAGGCCTCTAGCACTACCAGTGGGTGGGGGTCTTCTCTGGATGTCAAAAAGAAAATATCCCCCACTGCCAAGAAATCTCGGGCGTTGGGTTTCATGCCAACGAAAAGGATTCGTTGCTTCTCTTCTTCTGTCATCGAGTCCAAGTACCAGTCGCTCTCAGGCATCACATGGCCAATCCAGACAAAGTAGATTGGATACAGGAGCCCTGAGGTTTCCAAGACCTTTTTGGCGGTTTCGACAAACAGGTCGACGCCTTTTCGGATATCTACGGTACCGCAATTGATAATCACGAACGCATCAGAGTCGGGGATGCCCAATTCTCGGCGACCAACTTGCACGACTTGTTTTTGTTGCGTGGATGGCAATCTCAATAACTTTCGTGCAAAGGTCAAGTCAATGTATGGAAAAACGACAGAGACGTTTTCGGGGGGGATGCGGTAATCGTTGACGAGCACGGTTTTGCATTTTTCGGACACGGTAATCCAATGTTTGGTTGCCAATTGCAACGCCTGTAATTGGTCCAAATGGCGTTCAAGGGTTGGGCCCAGTTCGTGTATGTACGTAATGATATTGTCAGGGATTGGTACAAAAAAGCGGTGGAGAATCTCAATAAATTTTCCAGCGACCACGGTGTTTAGGAAAACGCATCGGTACTTTGGCTTTAGCACGTTTCGTAGAGTATCGAGGTTTGTAAGCATAAAGAGGTGATGGCACACGTCTTTATAGGAGTTTAGAAGGTGTCCGCCTTCCAATAAAACGACAGTGATGTCAAATCGATTCATTTCAAAAAAATATCGGATAGTTTCGAAAAGCACTTTAGGTGCACCCGTCAGCGATGCCTCGTGACCGACAAAGAGTATACGCACAGATCCTTGTTCTGTTAGATCACCTTCCTGTGATTGGCGTTGCTCACGACAGCCGTGCTTTTGATAGTGGGTAAACAGGCCCGTCAGGTGCTGGTTGATGTCAGGATTGTGTTGAGCGAAATAAACGGGGTCAAAGAATGGATTCGGCCATCGACCTTCTCTCTCTCCGTGCATTCTATAATGCTCTTCCGCATCCATTCCTGAACGTTGGACGTCGGGGTTCATGGCGAAGTAAAAGTGTTTGTTGAAAGCAGAGGGATCGCCCATAGAGGAAGATGAAGCCAAAGAATTTACTTATATACAACAACGTTTTTTGTTTGGGCCTCTGGCTTTTTTTTTTGATATTGTATAATATCAAATACATTTCTTTGAATGGATTTGCAACTAGAATTGAAAAAGGTCCTTATAAATGACTCGTCACAACCATATCATAAAAAAGGACGCCACATTGGCATGTACGTCCATGGAATAACGTTTTCTGTTGGCGGAATTGAAAGGCTAGCATGTCACTTGGCAAACTTTTTTAATGAACAGAAATGGAAAGTCACGATATATACATCAATATCAATGGAAGGTAATGGAAACTGTGTGTACCCCGTGCATGACAATGTGGGCATTAAGCGTGTAATTGACTTGTCAAACTTGGAAAAGTCCTCTGGCCTTTTATCCAACGAGCTCGTCAAAGATGACGTGGATATCTTTGTCCCGATGCTGTCAGAATGGTTGTTTGAGCCTATTGTGACTGCGTCGAAAAAGGCGGGTGTCTACACTATCGTTTCGGAACACAACGACCCAGACAAGATTGAAGAACTGTGGTGGAACAGGGAGAGTCGCCTGTCAACATTTTCAAAAGCCGACAGGATTCATTTGATACTTGACGTATTCCGCGAGTCTTTACCAGCCTCTTTGCAGGAAAAGATTTTCGTCATTCCCAATGGAATTGTTCCTCCAGCTATCTCTATCGACACGATTCTAAATCCATCCATTCGGAAAAACATTATTATCTCAGTGGGCCGACTGGCCCCGCAGAAAAAGCACGCAGTGTTGATTTCGGCTGTCGCTAAAATTCAGCAAATCGTGCGGGTTCATCGCTTTGCAGTCCACATCTACGGAGAAGGACATTTACGTGCCCTACTGCAGGAACAGATCGATGAATCCGGAGTCGCTGATATTGTCGTATTGAAAGGAGTGTGTCATAATCTTTCACCACAATATCTACAGTCCATGTTCATGGTGCACCCAGCGGAATTTGAAGGATTCGGTCTCGTACTTGTGGAAGCACTTTCACACGGTTTACCCATCATTCTCAACCATGCATGCAACAAAAAGGTTCGATTTGCTCAACCCCACACTGGTGACGAGTTTTCGTCAGTGTCGACTTTGGCCTCGCTTTTGACACAATGGATACAAAATCCAAAAGATGTGAATGCCAAACGAGAGAGTTGTGTCAATGCCGCCACAGCGTTTACAATCGACAAATGCTGCGAGATGTGGAAGAACTTGATAGAAGACTCTTTTCTTCAACTTGAAGACTTGAAAAAGAAGACCCTTCAATCAGAACATTTTCCAGAATCAGATTTATGTGCAGAAGTTAGTTTGGCCTTTAACCACTCGTCAAACGTCATCATGGCGGACAAGGACATTGACATTCGCTGCCAATCTTGACGCAGGTATTCGAGGCTTTTTTCTGTTTGAGAAGCAGATACCAAATGTTCATATTTTAGCATCAAAATGATAGACAGCATTTCATCGAAAAAAGTAAGACTTTGTGACACATGGTGGACCACCGACTGGGCGTGCCGTCGGAAAAAATTGTGAGTGCGAGAGTCGTAGGCCAGTTTGCCATGCTGAAGCATGAGGAGGTAAATCATGTAATCTCCACACATTTTGAATTCCTGTACGCGGTCCAGCGGTCGAAGCAACGACGCTTTGTGCAGCACCAGTCCGCTCACGTTGACTAGCGTACAAACTGTACCCAAATGTTGCTGTATCTCCGTTATTCCTTCCTCTACGTACACACCACTGCTGAACTTGTCATTTAGCGCAGTGGAAGCTCTGTGATAATGGGGTACTAGGCAACTGACATGGATATCCCGCTCGTTCTCATCAACAGCAAGCGTTTTCCCGGAGGCTATGACGACATTAGGGTCGTTAAAGTAAGGTAAAAGACACTGCAAAAAGTCAGATGAGCAAAAGTCATCCCCCTCGGCGATCCAAACGTACTTGCTTCGTGAATCCGACAGCACTACCCCTCGCTTCCATTGCTGAAATACCTTTCCGCTGTTTTGCGCGTTCCGTACGGCATGTGAGACCAGCGGGTCTTTCACATACTCCTGGAGCGTCTCCCACGATCCGTCCGTGGAGCAGTCGTCCAACACGACAATCTCCAAGTCTTGCATGGTTTGGGACAAGATACTTTTCATTCGTTTCTCCACAAAACGCGCTTGGTTGTAGACACAGGTTACAACGGACACGAGTGGCGGGAAAACGAGGTGAGTCCGTAGCGCCTTTACTAAACGCCTCATCACCACCTCGACGCAGTCCCCCTGGCCAGAACTCTGGGGAGTCATAAATGCCAACACCTTTTCACTTGGCACGCCTACTTGCACCAAGGCTCGCTCAGATGTAACCGTCTGCGTGACCCAAAAGTTTGTGGCTGACAGTAAGAACTTGCGCACTTCCGAACAAGAATCGGACAGGATGTCGTCGCAATTGTCGCGGAGCACGGTTACGATTTGCACGCGTTGCCCCAGATCCGAGGGCAGATATATCGCAGCTGGATTCGCCATAAACGTGGTCCCGTCGAGAACAAGAACTACCCCTGGTGACGTTTCTACGTGCGTGCTCAGTACGGAAAAGACGTTCTCAGCGGTCCGCCCTACAGTATAAAAATCATCGAACAACTGCGGAATTTGCGCATTTTGTTCATCTGGGCCGCAGTCTCCCAGGAGGATCAAGATGATTCGTCGCATCGAGTGGTGATAAAACCAGCTCAGGATATGATGAAAAGGGTGCATCATTGTTTGGCTTTCATCCACCTGCCACGTGCTCATCGTGCTGACGAACAACATGGGTGCTACTGACGTCAGGTATTTACGTGAAGATGTCCAAAACCCTTCACATGGTTGTCTGCCCTCCCGCCAACCGTACTCTTGGTAGTGTTGGAATGGCGGAGTGCCTGCACTCATTGCATCAGGGTTGGTTTTTCGATAATACACAGGGTCAAAGCACTGATTTGGCCATCGATCCTCTTTGTGCCCAATCGCGTCGTAATGGCGCTTTGGGTTATGGTCGTCACCTTGCAAATCTGGATTCGAGCGCAGGTAAAATTTCTTGTCAAAACTTTTGCTATACAGCCCTTTTTCTGCAAGCGATGAAATTCCACTCATGGAAATAAATGCGAACGAGAAAGAACTTTAACATACACACTTACAATAAAAAAATTGAAAAATAATTATTATCTCATCATGGCGCGATCTGATTCTCATGCTCAAGGGGGTTCAGACATTTAAAATTGATTGGATAAAATGACCGCAAAGTTGTGTTCAATGGCGCGCGCGCACATTCGACTCACGCTCTTTTGCTTCTTTTTATCATTCAGGTCTTTACCACTCATGACGACTGCTAGCGAACTTGTTAACAAAGAATTATCGCTTCCAAATTATAACCGCCCCATCGGTCGCGCACCTCTCCTACGCTGCGATATACAGCACCGTGTACACCTATTGCTATAATAAGCAAGTCATGACTTTGGCTTCTATTTTCTTAATCTCATACACAATCAAGTAAAAAACTTTGCATGGTCATCTTCCGAGGCGTGAGGAAAAAGAAGTTTTAAATGGGAAAGGCATCACAAAAACAAACAATGGTATTGTATGTCCTTAGACCGTGGTTATTATAAATACACAAAACTTTTGTTGCTATGATATATATATATAGTGTGAGCGCTAAAGCATCTGCACGCAATGACTTTTTCCAAACCGTTAAAGTTCCATCGTTTAGGTTTCACGGAAGGTTCTTCACTTATTTGTTGGTTTGCCCTTCACAAGTCGCAGTCCGTAAGCAAAGCAGATGACAATGTAAATATTTATGAAGCAAAAATGGGCGAGTGGGCACAATGGGCTTTTGGTACTTGTGGGTTTTATGACAAAACGATCGACTTGAGTCAATTCACAAGTCACTTTAAGTTTCCCAGGCCTCTCTTACAAGCCTGTCCGCTTTTGGACCAATACATGCAAGATTTGTTTGAAAGTGTACACGACTCAACTGTACTTAGCATGCTGGTGCACAATGTGCCCATGAAAAACGAATTAATACAAGAACTACGAAACTACCTTGGCCATCCGTCACCACGAAACTGGGAAGAGTCATACTGGAGAGAACCATCAGTTGCCAAACAACTCATATTCGACCAGCACTCTCGCTGTTTGATCGTGTCCTGCCACGCTGAGCTGTACGAGCACCAATTCCAAACGGGAAACTACACGAGACTGTACAGTGACGAGACTAGGAATCTCAAAGCTTTCGACCATTTGACCACAATCCAGTTTCCGCTTTGTTTCATGAATTCTGGTCCTCATGACAACTTTTACGAAACTCTGGACGCAACTTTTCAAGACATTAGGCGAATCGTGCAACGCGATGACATTGATCTTGTCTGTCTGGCGTGCGGATTCTACGGAGCCCTACTCGTGCACAAAGTCGTTTCCGAACTCGGAGTGTCTGCAGCCTACTTTGGCAGTGGGCTAGTGGAGCAATTTGGAATCAACTTTTTCCTCAAGCAACGGGAAGGAAGTGATGAAAACGGAAGACAAACCGAGTTTTGGATTCACGAATGCCCATCGCACTTGCAGTACGAGCGCGCGGACGTGATTGACATCCAGCGGTACTTTGGCCGACGCGATCCATAATCATTGGTCTACACCTAATTTACCCCTAATTCATGAATCATATCATCCATTGGTGACTATCAGTCACTATGAATATATGATATAGTGTTTGATATCATTACATTGTTTGATATCATTACATTAATTGATATCATATCCTGTTTTTGTGTAAAATGTACCACAAGAATGCAATTCATACAATGCTATTCTCGACATTTATCGATCGACCTGCAACCAAATGGAACCGCCCGAAAAGACACCTGTGGAGAGACCATGAGTGATTTCAAATGTATCTTTTTGAATCTCTTTCAAGAATTTGGAGAAACGAAATTCGGAGTAACTGTTGCAAAACTTGATACGAAACTTTTCATTATTCAAAAGAAAGGCAAACAGCATGTATTGCTCATTCCAAAATGTGCCCTGCAACGTCCATGGTACGGGATAATCAAAGGGGAAGAAAATGTCATGAATATGGACCAACACCTTGGGACTTAGGATGGGAAAAATTTTAGTGTAGTAGTGGACGACGTCACTACCCAACTTGGCCACATGGGACGAGTCGATAAACAGAATATCGTTCTCCCTGAGGGTACGGAACAAGTCCGAATCCACGTCCTGCAAAGGCTTCTTGATAAGAGTGATATGCCCAAGTTCATGTAGTACTTCAAGAAACTTTGAAGGAAAGGGTTCGATGCAAATGATTTCAGTCGCCATGCCAAAGTGCTTGATCGTATTATGCATCAAAAGGGTCGAATTACCCGACCCGATTTCAATGACTCGCTTTGGCTGATGCTTTTGTAAAAAGTAGTGCAAAAGCCTCCCATCCATCCATTCAAAAGCGCCGTTAACCAAAGAATATTTCAGTTGCTCGTAACTTTTGGTCAAAGTTGCTCCTCTGTCCTTCAAATCAATGATTTCTGAAAACAACGAGTCGTAATCGCCCAAGTAGGACGCTAATTCACCAAGAATCTGCAAGTGTGACTCATCATTGTAGTCGAGCGCCTCAAAAATGGGCGTTCGCGCCCCGTCCATCACCAAACTTGCAGGATCCACATTTGGGATGCAGGAGTAAAAGTGTCCAGGCGGATAAGCTTCCGGAATAGCCATATTTTCCTTTCTTTATTTATGGCCATGATAAAAAACTATTATCCCTGACGTGCGAGTCTTTTACATGTGCCCACGCCCCTGTTGCTGACGCATCAACAAGGGTACTGGGCGACAGGCCTCGATAATGGCCTCGCGTAATCTGGTCTTGAGATCGTTTAAGGAGATTCCGTGTACACGGCAGGGATAGAGTAGCACGTCGTGCAGGAGTTGCGCAGTGTCGTCGTGGTGTCTGACGTGCGTGATTTGGCGAAGCAGGAACAGACGCGCAAAGGCTTGAGGAATCTCGTGCAGGACCAGTCGCTTGGAGCGCTCATGATGCCCTAAGCAGTAGTGGTAGATGACGCCATAGGTGTCGGCATAGGATACGCGTGCGATAGAGGGTGCGGTCAAGATCTGGGTAATGAGGGATAGAATTTCCTGGAGAGCTTCCGTAGATGATGTTAAAAACATGCTGGCGATCTGAAAATAAGGACCACAAAATTAGTAACATAACATGGATGCTTTTTATGTTACCCTGACGAGGTTCAGCAAAGTCACTTTTTGCCAGGAAGTAGAGGGGGCGCGTCATGAGACCGTCCTAATCGACATATTTCAGGTGTGTGTTCGTAGGCCCGCCCGTATCACACAGCCTTCTTCATCTTCTTGTCCGTCATCACGGCCGCCAGTCGCTGACGGATCTGGCTGTCGGCCGCGGCCATGCCTATCTCGTCGGTTCCCCAAATCTCAATGCGGTGCGTATCTTTGCGGGCGTAGATGTACAGGACGCCCGCGCATTGCTCCGTGATGGCGACAAAGTGCCGACCGCCCTTTCCAATCACTTGCGCCATCTGCACCGGTGTCGCCGTCACGGGACACGGAACGGTTCGGAAGCGCATTCCGTAAATTCCCACGGGGGGGCTGTACACACTGGGAACGGGCTCCCAATGCATGCAAATCAGTCGACCCATTCTGTCAAGGACGCGCGTGTGTCCCACCGGGAGGAAGCAGTCCTGGTCGTCCATCACGGTTTGGCGCAACGGTCCGATTGCCCATGTCTGGACAGGCAGATGCAGGGACGGCAGGAAACAGGAGGGACGGTTCGTCGATGCCAGAGACGGAAAGTCGATCGAGACGTTCATGACTGCTTCACCAAATGAAACCACAGAAGCGAGTCAGGTACAAATGTTTAGATAGATACCGCTGAGACACCACTAATCATCCTATTGAAGAAGTAGGTCAATGATGCAGAACATCATTTTTGTTGGCCCCTGTTATCGCGTAGATACGCTTTTGCTACGCTTCCCTACGCATCGATACGGTCAGAGAAAACCGCAGAAATGGAAACTATTTCATTTGCATTTTTTCTGTCCAGAAAAGAGTTTATGAAATCTGACGCCTTCCTACGCATCGCTACGCTTCGATACGCCTTCCTACGCATCGCTACGCTTCGATACGCCTCCCTACGCATCGATACGCATCGATACGCTTCGATACGGATAGAGAAAACCGCAGAAATGGAAACTATTTCATTTCCATTTTTTTCTTTCAAAAAAAGAGTTTATGAAATCTGACGCTTCCCTACGCATTGATACGCTTCCATACGATCAAACGCGCAGCTACGAGTGGAAAAAACCGCAGAAATGGAAACTATTTCAATTCCATTTTTTTCTTTCAAGAAAAGAGTTTATGAAATCTGACGCTTCCCTACGCTTTCCTACGCTTCGCTACGCTTCCATACGATCAAACGCGTAGCTACGAGTGGAAAAAACCGCAGAAATGGAAACTATTTCAATTCCATTTTTTTCTGTCAAGAAAAGAGTTTATGAAATCTGACGCTTCCCTACGCTTCGCTACGCTTGGCTACGCTTCCATACGATCAAACGCGTAGCTACGAGTGGACCAAAGAGCACAAATGGAAACTATTTCATTTCCATTTTTTTAATTCAACAAAAGAGTTTACTGGATCTTACTCTTTTCCGCGCTTCCATACGCGTCAGACGCGTAGCCATTCCAAGTACCGCTGGTCCTGCCGTTCCTGTCGCTCTTTCATTCGTTAGGCGTGACGGGAGTGAACTGCAACTGAATGGTGATGCCCTTGACGGAATAAAAGTCGAATATGCTCTGGATGCGGTACTCGTATGTCGATCGTTTCAGAACGCTCAAGTTCAGGTCGTCATTGACGAAAAGCAGTGTTTCGCCGTTCGGTAGTGCTATCCGGAAACGGATGTGGTCATTGGGCACCCATTTGAGGATGTTGGCTTGGAAACTGTGGACGACGAGAAATGTGGAAGTGACTTGGTTGCGGGGGTTGGCGATCTGGCACATGAACGTCGCGCGCGTCGTGTTGGGATTGTTGGAGTAGATGGGTTGGTATGGCGTGGCCAGGCCTGAGCTGTTGTACACCTCGAGGATAAAGTACGGAAAGAAACTTGGAAGCACATTGTACCCCTGGATTGGTTGATTCGGCATCGAGAGGAACATCAGACGCACCGAGTAGCACAAAGGCTGGTTGTTACCTGCTAGGGGCATGACAATGCCAGCCGGGCGTTTGAAGAGCGGGACCCATTCAGTCACCGTGCCAACGGCAATCAAGTATGGTGGAATGATTTGCTCAAGTTGAAAGTCGTATGGCTGGTAGAATGCAAAGGCGGTCGTCGGGGCGCGAAGGACATCCTGGAGATAAAAGACGCATTCCGGAATTTGTCTGGCGGGAGCCGGGTTCGTTGACAAGGTAGAGTTGGGAGCGTACAAGAGGTAGCTTTGCCCGGATGCATGATCCCAGGCAAAGGCGTCGCCGTGCACGACCGACTGGATCCCGACCGCGAAAGACGTCTGATCAACGACAATGACAGAATGGATGCTCGGATTGAAGGGATCGGTGAAAGCGGTGGCCAGGTAGTAACGTCGATTGGTGAGGTACAGCAGTCCGGGAAAGATGAGATTGAGTTGTAAAGGAGAGGCGGTTGTCCGGCTTACCTTGGCGCATTCCGTGGCGTTTCGCGGAGCGAACTCATAGGACTCTGTTGGCAGGGGCAGTAAGAGCAGGTCACCCGTGAGGAATGAAGACGACGGCGGTGATGCGAGAGATAGTCGTTGCACCGATGAGCCGAAAAGCCGGGCTTTGTCTTGCGTCGACAGTTTCACGTAGGTGGCGGGGTCATACATTACGGAGGATAGTGTCGGAGTCGTGCATAGAAACAGAGTCGGAGTGGGGTCTCGGAATCGTAGTTGCATCATGTCATTGAGACCGTACGAGGGGAACGCCATTGCTGTGGTGGCGACTTTGGTCTTTTGATCAAACTGCGTGACAGGCAGTGCCCATCCCTTGGACACGTTCTCCACCCATGCTGTGTTGGAAGAGCCGTTCAGCAACAGGGCGTCGCTGAGGTAGTTTTCACTGAAAGGGGAGAGGAACGTGTTGGTCCCCAGGACGTTGAGGTTGTTGCCGTTGATGCCACTCTGGTTGATAATGGCGAAAGCATATGGCGGTGTGGGTTGCGCGGCGAAGAACGCAGAGGGCAAGGCTTGGGTGAGTTCGATCGTAAAGGTGACGGGGTCGTAGAAGGAGATTGTGGTGGAGGCAACGATCTGCGTGCGCGTGGGGGAGGTAAAGAGGTAAAAGAGGAGGCCTTTGAAAAAGTTGGTGAGCGTGCTGGGCTCGACCTCCAACTGGTACTGCTGGACGAATGAGACTGGCAGTCGAATCCGTTGCAGCGTCTCGTACTCGACAAACTGCCCTACCATGGCCGAATTCGCGAGCGTGTACCCTGTCGAAGCAACTGTTGTGTCCCCCAGCCAGCGCCACAGGTAGATGATGGGGTTTTCCAAATACACCTGCGCTCCGGTGGCCACCAGTTCTGGCCCTCCCGAGTAAATGATGCCCTGATCGGAGGACGGGTTGTTGAGCACCAGGAAATCAGTGTTGAGAGGGTACTGCTCAGCGTCGCGATATTTGCTGGCAATTTGAATCGAAAACGTCATGATTTCCTTTTGCAATCTAGTAGGATATACTTAAGACCTTTAACTTCTTTCTGCTGGCGCATATTTCCTGCAAATTATGTTGGCCTTGTACAAAACACGTGCAAGACACAATGTCCAAAGACGATGTACCAGCAGATCTTCTTCCACCACCAAGGACCGGGTCGTCATCATCGACCAACAACAACAGCGTTGGCGGCCTGCCTCAATTCGAGACGTCCGAGATCGTCACATTTCGGTTCGCAGTCAGCGCGTCATACGTGCCGCAAGACCACAATCTGCATGTGGTGATTCGAGAGAACAGTATGAACTTTCCCAGTGATTTCGAGACACTATGCTTAAACAGAAACCTTTACGGCAACACCAACATTAGCAATGTCTCTTGCAAATACTTTGAACAATGTGGTCAAAACTGCTACTGTAGCGGAAGTTCCATCAACAGGACTTGCCAAAACACCAGCTTGTCGGGAAGTGCATGTCAAGGCGTTAACGTACAATGGAAAAACTGTAAGCAGGGATGTCTAACTTCTCCGACGAAAGAGGCGTGGTGGCAGTGCACGTGCTACAGGCCAGACCCCAAGTTTTACTATCCAGATCCAAGAACCGAACCCATTTATATCGGAAAGGAAGGCAACAACTACGTATTTGAGGTGAGTTACGAAGCGACCCACTTCAGGACTCCTTCTGATCTGTCGAAACTGGTTAGAGTCGTCACGGACAACGACACGAACTGCAATCAGAACGACCGAGCCAGGAATCAAGAAAATCTAAACAAGGTCCGTCAGAGCGTCTGCAACAAGGGTGACTTGTCCGCCCTCTCCAGCTCCGCGTGCGCCTCCTACTGTCGCATCGACAGCCCTCCCGTAGGTCTTCCAGGGTCCAATTGTGCGTCGGGATGGACTAGCCTGTGCCAAAGTAGCGACGTCCACTTTCTTTCCAATGAAAACTGCAGGGATTGGTGCGTCACGGTGAATGGCCAGAGCCACTGCAAGGCCAAGATCATGGACTATTGCGACAATGCGCCAACCTTTCAATCCAGCGTTTGCACCGACTTTTACAGGAACAGCTACCAGAACAATCAAATCACCTCTGACGCGTCCGACATTCTGTACGGCCAGTGCGCGACATATGTGAACCCCACCACTTCAGAGGTCCAAATGGACTACCCAAGCGATATATGCGGATGCTTTTTGCCTGATCGAGTGTATGACACCTTTTACCAGCGAATCTACGCAGACAACCCTTCCTTCACCGGCGTGCTGAGCAATCCGCAGTGCACGTACCCGGACTGCGCTTCCACTTCAGCGATCCATCCCCGCGTGAACTTTACGTGCCCGGACAATGTGCTCACCACTTGCATTGCAAACTTGGAAGCAGGCAATATCACCAACAGCCAAATCAACATTGCCAACGCATGCGTCGCATCGTCTACGAACATGTCTGCGGACTCACAGATTAATGCTAGTGACGCTTCATCCTCTGCTGGTGACGCTTCATCCTATGCTGGTGACGCTTCCTCCTCTGCTGGTGACGCTTCATCCTCTGCTAGTGACGCTTCCTCCTCTGCTAGTGACGCTTCCTCCTTTGCTGATGTGTCTTTTCCGCCCATGATGCCATCGTCTGGCCCCGAATCCTCACCACCTGCTGCTAGAAAGGCAGTCCAACCGCCGACAGGGGTCATTGGTCTCGTGGTAGCAAGTGGCGTCCTCTTTATCCTTGCAACAGGAATCTGGTTGTTGGGCAGAGAGAAGAGCAAAAAGGTATCTGAAAAATTATAAATTCTGTCTGGACGGAAAGAAAAGTCAATCTATTCCTTTCTCTGAAGAATATGAACCTCCTGGAAAGAGCGGGGCGCGGTCCGTGCACCTTTGTGCTCTCCACAATCGAGACGTACTCGCCAGACCCCTCCAGCCCTCCGCCCGTCAGTAGCGCATCTCCACAACCGTCCAGTGCTCCCTACACTGCGTATCAGTCAGACCCCGCTCTGGTGGAGGCAGTCGCAGCGGCTGCGAACTGCAGTCCCGACTACGACCCGCAAATGCCAGAGAGCGATGTGGCCGCCGCCGTGGGCGCCATGAACCTGCAGTCGTGTGAGTATTCGAAAACGGACACAACGGCAGCGGGTGTCATCCTGAGTCCGTACGCGGTGGGAGGGGCGGGTGGACGCTCGACTAGCCAGAGTTCCGCGGGGTGCGAGCAGGTGAACGTAGTGTCCAACATGATGAACCAGTGCAACCAGCAATTGGTGTGCATGATCAACAATGCCTCGTCGAACTCGACTGCCAACGTCATCGTTAACCAAACCATCAAGATCAAGGCTGGGGATATCACGGACAGCACACTGTTCATTTCCAACAAGAGCACCGTAACCGTCACTTTGGTCAACCTGTTGCAGCAAACGACCCAGTCGGCCATTGCGGCGACGATCCAGCAGGGAATCGACACGACAACTCAACAGGTCCAGAGCCAGAGCAACGAGGCCTTTTCGGACCCGAACGCGCAGAAACAGGTGCTGGATCTGGCGACGAATATCAGCAACGTGGCCTCATCGACCAACATTCAGCAAAGCGTTGCCAACACTGTGGCGCAGATCTACAGCAACCAGATTATCGAAATCGAAGTCAACGACATTGTGCGGAGCGACTTGGAACTCAGCAACGAGTCCGCCATCGAACTGATCGCCAAGACGTTCGTGTACAACTCGCTCTCGCAGATCCTCAACACGGAAACCGTGCAGCAGTCGATCGCCACGACGGACCAGTCTGCGTCGCAGGAGAACGAAGGAACCAGTAGCGGACTATTCTCCTTCTCGTCACCCGCGGGCATCTTTCTTACCATTTTCGTGGTCCTGCTACTGATCGGACTGGGCGTTGGTCTGTACAAGAAGTTGTTGGCAAAGAAGAGTTAGTTATTATTCATTCATCTTTTGGACATGAGGGCGAAGCCCACTCCACGGAAACGGTTTATGTACAGAAAGAAAAAGATAAAGACTACCTCACGACGTGTAAGACCTAAAGCGGAGCGTCGACATATCCAGCCATGTCCCAACCTCTGACATGCGAAGCGGTCCAAAACTATCTATCGGTTCGGGGGATTCATGTCTTGCAGTGGTTGGTGGCGAGAGATTCCAACACCATCATCCTTGCTTGGGTGTGCTGTGTGCAGAAAGACTTGCTTTGCGGTGTCTTTTGCGTCCGTTTCGAGCCTGGTCATATCCAGTGGGACACCAAATCCCAGCACGGAGCGCCGTTTGAGCATTGCCTGGTCCGGAGTGGCGGGTCCGAAGAGTCTCAGTTGTCCAAGCATGAATCGTGCATGATTGGGTTTGACCCCACGGATGAAAAGGCCCACCAGCACGTACCAGATAGGCGGAGCATGCCCCATGAACTTCAGGACCGAAGCGGATTTTTCGGGACAGTCGTCTTTTTGCAGTCGAAGTGGTACTTTTGGAAGCGCCACAGGCCTGTAACGGTGTGGCATGCCACGGACTTTGTGTCGACAAAGCCACGGATGCACTTCTCCATCGACTTTGAAATGCTGGACGAGTGCAGAGAATCATGGAGCACAGTCGTCAGCCTCTACCAGCGCCAGTGGAAAGACACCCTGCAGGTGTATCTGAGTGCGTACCTCGCGCACTGGAGCACGCTGTCCGACTCCTGCCTTGTGCGCACCCCGGTGCACGCGGAACTCACGGCGTGGCAGGAGGCCCACCGGATCTGGGACGCGTTCCACCAGCGCATCTGCCACATTCTATCCCAACTCCACACCATCTCCAAGGCGCTGCAGATCGAGTGGGACGGCCTCGACGATACGACGCAGTGCTCCACGGCCATATCCCAGACCCTCGCGTACGCTGACCGCAAGAAGGAGATTTACAAAAAGTTTGACCAAACGAAGCTCGTCAGCAAACGCGCCCTGCAGGCCCTCGGCCAACTGCATATACACACATCATACTTTTGGTTCAAATCGTGGGCCTGGTGCTCTCTGGCGCACCACCACCGACAGAGCTGGGAACAGCAGTGCCGAGACACCGAAACCCTGCTCCACTTTTCGACGACCAAGCATACTTAAACACACGTAGGCAATATCTATATATCATCGAAATGTCTGTATATATGTGTATATCTGTATATCTGTATATCTGTATATTTGTATGCATAGGAAGTGAGATACGATGGTCCTTTGGTGTAAGGGTAGCACTGGAGACTTTGAATCTCCCAATCTCGGTTCGAATCCGAGGAGGATCAAAGGGTGGTGTGGATGGGTATATTTTTTGTCGGCGCACAAAAAATATTGAATTCAGAGACGGCAGTAGGCTTGACTCTCCAGGATAGATGGTCCATACTTGAGCACAATCAGCGTTGCAGGATTCGACGGCGCACACTCGTTGTTGTTGAGGCACTCCTCCGCCAACTGAATCAGATACTCGCCCACCACGCGTATGCTCACGGGCAAATCTTGACGATAGGTCAGTTTCCATCGCATCCGGTGCATGAGCGTCGCGACCTTGTCCGACACTTGCTTAATAGTCAAGTTGTTGACGTGCTGCGTCATGTCGTCGAACTTGAAGTCGATCCAGAAACGATGTTCGGGCGTTTCAAAGTGCACGACTGGCATGTCTGTCTGTTTTCACGAGAACAATGAGCGTTTCGGATGCAGCTAACTGACGACCTTTTTAGAGTTTTACAAATTTACTGACAATCATTTTTATAGTCCTCATTATGTATCTCAAGGCAGTACTGGCCAGTCGGCCACTTCACGGAGCAGGTACTCTGCGCTCCTGGGATTGAACAAGAGGCCAGCGTCTGGTCGGGCGAGATCGCTCTTGATTTGGCTGTTGAGAAACTCCCTGTGCACCAGCACGCCGTCCAAGTAGGGTCGCAGGAAGCGAAAGTGTGGATGGGTGAGGCTTTGCAAGCTGGAGTCACCCCGCCACCACGTCCCCATCGCCAGTCGGCCATCGCGCGCCTTGGAAGCGTTCGCGTTGAACTGGGGCGGTTCAAGCGTTTTTATCGTTTGGACAATGGCGTACATGGTGTAGACCTGATAAGTTAGGCTGTCGCGCCATTCAAAGTCCTTTAACGCGCCAGTGCCTGTCACGGTGTTACGCGCAACGTACTGTCGGAGACCGTCCCGGACGCGCATGATGATGTCTGGCTGTTTGAGCACGACCCCGATGCGCGCCATCACCCACAGCCGGTACGCCTGCCAGTTGGAATCGGGGTGACGGGGCTGTACAAAGGACTCGTTCCATAGAAAGTTGAGTATCGTGCGCAAAAACTGCTGTATGCTCTGGTTTTCAGCGCGCGAAAACATGGATGGATTGTACAAGTCGATAAGTTCGACCAACGGCTTGGCGTAGTCCGTGATACGGGGGTCATTGGTTGGCAGTTTGGAGACGCACGCTAGCCAAATGGTCCGGATGCTGCCGCGCGTGGCGTCCAGGGCTTGCGTCCAAGAGACCGGGGACAGGCTACTACTACTACCGCTGGCCATTCTGGTAGTGTGTGTGCGAGGTGGCGGAATGTGAATGTCTGAATGTCTATATCTACATATCTAGATACAAAAACTTTTTGGTGGAATCCAATCATACCAAATATCTTCATACATTTTCCAGCCCCCGCAGTTGGGAGCGAAAAACTCTAATAAAGTACGTGGCTGAGGCTAACTGGTATGCCCGTAGCGCAGATATAGACTAATCGGTACTTACACACGATGTCTAATACAGTCAGAGGAGGACGTCATGTTGGAACGACAACGTCGTCTTAAAATTGATAAAGTCCATGGTGCGTTTTGACTTTATGTATCTACCTGCTGACATTGAATGTGCAATGTGCTAACCATTTTGCTGTGACGTGCCAAACTCGCAGATTTAAAAGACCTGCAATGGCCGAATTGAGCGCAGAGCTTCTTCGCCTACTCGTGCATCACGTGGAAGTCAATTATGGAAACATTGACATTCGGCATCACCCTACGAATGGGCTTGTATTGAGATTGGTGCCCCCCTCGGGTGGTCAAACGATCGAGGTGGAATTCAGACTACTAGCGAGAATCGCCATGCAGAATGGTCAAGGCACCCAAAACCCTAGTGATCGATTCGTTCGACAAACTAGCGCCGTGACGAAGATTCTCAACCATCTCCTCAACGTGGCCCACAAGGGGAGAAGCACAGCATCAGGTCGGGGTAATCTCGACAAATCTGTTTCTCCGTCTTTGGACAACGCTCGACGAGGGTCTCCTGTTGCTCCACCTCTTCCGCCACAACCAGAAGAAGATCAAGATACTCGACGGGTTATCTATGACCTACTCGTCCACAAGTATCCGTTTTTGGCGACTTGGCACCAAGGTGTTGTCGACAACATTGTGGGTGCGATCCAAGCGGGAAAGACGGAAGTGATCATGGCGTTGCTTTGGGTGCATACATACTGGCACAAGCACGATTCTGTCCTTGTGTCCATGAACGACATTGGTAGTTACAGGCAAATATTTGTGCGCGATGTGTACCAGTTCAACCACTGGTTGCAGGCGCAAAGTGGGTGGACCCAGTTCCTCGTGGGCGTGGCATCGTTTACTTGGCCTTGGGCAATGCCTCCAGCCTTCGGAAACTGGCTCGGTTTGACCTACAACGACCCTTTTTCTGTATGGACGAAGGGGACGAAGCCATCAAACATTGCGACGCCACGCAGGATCGTTCCAAGTTTGGAGAGACGATGCACGACCTGTTGCAAGAATCAGCAGGGTGTGCGTTTGTCACAGCGACTCCTTTCGCCCTCCTGAATCGAGTGAATGTCCGTTGTCGGACTATTTCGCTTGAGCTGCCACCAAACTATCGCCACCTGAAGCAGATGACCACGCATCTCATTGACGAAAACGTCGCCAAGACGCTGGGGAAGCAAGATAATGAGCTGTGTTCATATATGCGTCAACAAGTGTATCCCGCCTTGGAGCGACACCCGCACTTTGGCTACCAAGCAGTGCTCGTCAGAGTCAAGCACACCAAGGTCGCTCAGCAACGACTGGCGATTGCGGCGGTGTGTCACGCCGAGGGGCCAGTCGCAGATGGCGTATTCGTCTACAACTCTGATACACCGTGCCCGATCAAGCAGTTTGTGCGCAACCCCACTTCTCCTCGTGGATATGATGTCCGATATCCACCGTTTCAGGCCATCGACACCTTGTTCAACCATTTCGAAAATCGTTATCGAGAAACAAATGTCGTCTATCGCTACATGATCATTGCGTATGGCAAGGGCGCCAGACGGGGCACGTCCTTCCGTCCGCACCCGACGGTTGGATCTGGTGGGTTGCTTGGCATGGTGTTGTTGGCCAAGGACAATGTGCATATGGCCAACTTGAATCAGGCGTTGAGATTGGCTGGCAAGTATGCGCCCGAGTACCCCACTTTGCATCTGTTTACGACCGAAGGGCAGAAGAATCGTTTGCTGGCGGAGCAGTTGAATATGGAGACGTTGTGCGCTCGGAATGCCATGGCTGGTGAAGCCCGAGAGCAAATCAAGGGCGCACTCCTGATTGATGTGGGTCGACATGATCGTCTTTTTGTCGACGACACGACGTTGTCCAATAGAAGGAAAATGTTTCGACAAGATTTCGATACCGAGGAAGAGCTTCGTCAGTATTTGCCGTCTGCTCTTGCGGGTCTTCCGTGTGTTTGGATGACTAAACAGCATGTGATGGATTGTGGCACACCCGAACTCCATGGGGTTCCCTTCTCCTACGACTGCACTCGGGCAATCAAGGCCAGATGGAATCAGTTCCTGAAGCCTGAGGGGTCGCATTTCCAAATTGCCTGGAGCGACAAACGGTACGAGGATTTGCACAATCCTCTCCGGCGTTTCGGTGCACAGCGACGACACTATCTGTGCCAATATATCGTCGGTGACGGACAGAACGACCACTTGTATCGCGTAGAATGGCTACCGCAGTTCTGCGACGACGAGTTGACGATCGACGACAAGGCCTTTTGGAGTTCAGCCGTCTATCTGTTTCGGACGTCCAGCGGAAAATACAGATTCTTTAATGCGACGTGTAAACTTTCGATGGGCTTTCTCGCCCACTCCAACTAGACGTAGTAGGTGTGCCCGTCGCTTAGGTGGACAGGTTGATGGAATTTTGCGAGATCCGTGCGGACATAGCACACCATGGACAAGCGTTTACCACCTTCAGCGACCACGAGGGGCGTGTTGCCGTGTGGCTCGTGGGCATCCATAAAGATGACATCGCCGGGTTTCATGTGCACCAGAATTCCTCTGCGCGGAAAGCCGAGGGCGCCACCTGAAAATTCATTGCCCAGCACGGCGAGGCACGACATGCCGTCGGGAAAGTCTCCCTTGTCGGTGTGGGTATGCGTCGCCCAGTTCTCATTGACTGTCACCGTCGTAAATATGGAGTGCGGAATGCGCAAGGGTTTTTCGATGCGCTTGAGGAATCGAAGCTGACGCCGATAGTGGTCTGGACACGTTTGTCGATAGAGATTGGATAGAAACTCTAAGAAAGGAAGGCACTTTGACCATCGATCTGGGAAATGATACGTAAAGGCGGTCAATCGACCCCCCATGTGAACTTTTCGTTTCAAAACTCGCCCCAGAGCAAGTTTCTGCTGTGGTGTCAGTCGGTCATAGAAGCCGATGATCCCGCTTTTGACTACCGTCCTCTTTTTCGCTACTCCGCTGGCCCTGAATCTGCGATCGCTGACCAAGATTGGCGTGTCGAAACATTGTGTCAAAATGGAGGACCACTCTGACACTGATGGAATAGCGGCTCGTCTGTACGAAAACAGCAGTCGGCGCCGTTTGGTCTTTCGGTCAACCACATAGGTGTCTGTATCCTTGAAAATTTGTCTGGAAAATTGCCCAACTTGGGGTGCTTGACCCATCCATTCGTTGGATGTCGATGAATAGCTTTCATCCATGATTTCGACAATGTCCATGTTTTGTTCCACTGTTTTCTTTCTTGCAGATCGGAAAATCTTCTACAGTGAACGGACAAAACGTCCGAGTCTCCAAGGTCGTTTCATAAGCGTCAAGGTAGTAAGTAAGTATATAAAAATATCTATATATAGATATGTTTCCGTGGGCGAAAAAAAAATGACCACCGCCACCATGCGCTGAGCGGAAAGGCCATTGAACCTATTCTTTTTGGCAAATAGTGCCACCAAAAGCCATATAACGGCACTCGTTTGGGTGGTGGCAGCAATGACGCTACTGTCTGTACATGGCAGTGGTTTGCTCCAGTGGTGGTGGCATGTTTCGATAAGGAATCAAGATATGTGTTTTGAATGTAATTTCTTTCAAAAAGAAAAGAAAATGGCTTCTTCCACTCGCAGAAAAAGACTGATCCGCGATGCTACATGGGTGTACATTGTTGCCATCACATCCGCTGCCGTCTTGATGTTTGTCTTGTTCCGGTCCTGTGGCAAGTCTGTGGAATCGTACTCGTCCAATCTGGAGTCGGGACGCTTCGCATGGTGGAGCAACACGGCGGCCGCCGTGCAAGACGAAATGGGGGAGTGCGCCATGTTGCTGGCGACGAATGCGGATGATCCTTCCGGTCTGCCCGAGCAGTGTCACCGTCACCTGGTCAGCATGAATGAAGCACAGGAGGAGGAGAATATCCCAGGGGTCGACTAAGGCGTTCCAGCGCTGTTGACGACGTGAATATCACTGGGGTTCGCGGAGTGGGTCCACTTGGAGCTCGGTGTGGGGCCCGACTTTTCGCAGAAAGAGCGCCTTTGTTGCCCGGGCGCTGTTCAAAATGTCTGGGGTCACAGCGTCAAAGGTGCACGGATGCTTGTCTCCGCAGTCCCAAGACGTGTACGTGACCGTTTGCGACGTGAACGGGCGTCCCGCCTTGTGGAGCACGTTGACGAAATAGTGTTCGTCGGGGACGGTCATGTACTGGAAATACTGGGTGTGATCCTGTGTGTCCACCGCGAATTGCGCGTCGGCCCTGCACAGTATCATCCACTGAGATTGAATCTTGAATTTGTCCCAGTCAACGAACGGAGAGCCGTCGACCGTGCGCCCCAATTGTTTGTGGCGGTAGACAAACTTGGACGGCGCGGACTTGACATCCAGGATAGAGCGTGGGGGATGGGCTTTGCCAAGAAATGTGAGCAGCACTGTCAACGGATGCAGAGGGATGCAACTTTCAGACAAAAGTGCGACATGCGTTACCTCAGCATCATCGCTCAAGGCCGTCTCGAGAAGTTTCAGCGTGGCCTGCACCAGGGAAACGTGGCCCCATCGCGTCGCACGGATCGGTTGGGCAACAGCGCGTGCGTGGCGCTTCAAGAAGGGGTCCGTGATGGCGTGTTTGGAGTGCACGTAAATCTTGCATTGAGGGTGCATAATGTCATTACTCGAAGGTGTGCAAAATCTTCTCCACAGGTCCGACTGGTGCAGACGTCCGTCTGCGTTGGAAATAAGGAAGCAAAGTGCAATTTTTGTCATGATACCACCTCTGGAGATGATAGCAGAGTGAGCTAGTAGCTATCTGTAGGTGAACAACATTTTCGAATTTTGTCTAGGACGACGCAGGTATGCGTTGCAGTTATTGCAAAAATGACAACGAAGATGGCGTGTTGCCAATATATAGCCTGACAAACATTTGAATATACGTATATCTGAATATTGACAAAGATGGCGTCATCCCTGGGCACGGAGATGCGCAACATTATGAGCGAGTTGACCATGAAGCCCCTGAAAAGCGTCCAATTCGGGCTTTTGTCGGCCGATCGCATCGTGCAAACGTCCGTGTGTGAGGTCTTTTCCACCAAGCTCAGCGGTCCCAACTCTGTGTACGACGAGCGCATGGGGACGCTGGACTTGCAGAAACTCTGTCCCCAGTGCCACCAGAAACCCAAGTGGTGCACGGGTCATTTCGGCCATATTCGTCTCAGCACGCCTGTTGTGCACCCGCTGTTTCACAAGCACGTTCTGCTGTTTCTGCGAACGTTTTGCTTCCGGTGCTCACGACTGCTCGTCACGGAGGACGTGATGCGCCTGCACGGCATGTCGCGGCTGCCCTTGCAACAACGGTTTTTGAAAGTGCTGGAGCATGTGGGAAAGTCGTCCGTTCTCTGTCCGCGCTGTCGCGCCGTCCAACCGCGATACTGCTGGAACACGGCAGACAAGACCGTGTGGATGAATTTCAAGATTGACAGCGAGACGCACCGCGTACCGTTTCACGACCACGAAATTCTGGGCATGTTGGACCGCATCCCCGACACCGACATGCCAACGCTGGGCTACTCGGCGGAGGGGCAGTTTCATCCGCGCAATCTGGTCATTACCATGCTCCCCGTGCTCCCACCCGTCGCGCGACCCTACATCATGTCGGACTCTGTGACGTGCGACGACGATCTAACGGTGCAGTACCTGGAAATAGTCAAGACCAACACCCATCTGGCCGATCTGTCACTGCCGGAGCCGAAGCGCACCAAATTCATTCAGGTGCTGAAATTCAGAATCAAGAGCTTGTTCGACAACAGCTCGGGCACGTCCAAACACAGCAACGGGCGCCCGCTGAAGGGCATCAAGAAGCGTTTGACGGGAAAGGAAGGTCTCATCCGCAACAATCTCATGGGCAAACGCGTGGACAAGTCGGCGCGTTCTGTTATTGGGCCGGATCCCACCTTGCGGTGCGACGAAATTGCAGTCCCGCCTCGGATCGCGCAGGTGCTCAACTATCCCGTGCGCGTCAATGCCCAAAACTATGACGAGGTGCAACGATGGATAGCGCAGGACGAGACGAATTTTATCCTAAAAAACAATGGAGACACGCGAATCCACGTTCGGTACGCCAAGTTCCGGCGTGGCACGAAACTCCAAATCGGAGACTGGGTCTTTCATCCCCATGGGGGCTGCACATTTGTCGGGTCGGACGAAATAAAGACGTTCTTGTTGCGCGAGGGAGACGTCCTCATTCGCAACGGGAAGCGCGTCGAGAATCTGACGTTTGTGTCTGAAAAGCCAGTCCCGCTGGAGATTGGAGACGTTGTGGAGAGACCACTCAAGGACGGAGACATTTTGCTGTTGAATCGACAGCCCACACTGCACAAAGGGTCCATGATTGCCCAAAAGGTCAGGCTCCGTGTGGGAAAGACGATCCGCATGAACCTGGCAACGACCAAGACATTCAACGCAGATTTTGACGGTGACGAAATGAACTTGCACTGTCCAGCCTCGGTCGACGCTGAAGCAGAACTGCGAGAACTGTCTTCGTTGAAGAACCATCTCATGTCCGTGCAGTCCAGCAAACCCAACATTACGCTGGTGCAGGATGCCATGCTCGCGGTCTTTCTGCTCACCAAAGATGATGTGTGGCTCACCCGGTCAGAGTTGTGGGATCTTGCGATGCACAGTCAATTGCCCCAGGTGGAGCATGTGCTGTCGACCAAAGTCAAAGACGCGGAGCGTGTGACGGGCGTGCAACACTGCCCCGATAGGGTCTCTGGAAAGTTTGCATTCTCCCTCATGTTGCCACGAACGTTCAACTTTGACTACGCAGGTGTCGTCATTGTCAACGGCATCATGACCGCGGGCACCATTACGAAAAAGCATCTGGGGTCGTCGCACGACTCGATTTTGAAACTGTTGCACTGCGAATATTCTTTGGAAGAATGCATGCAATTCCTGGACTCTGTGCAGTTCCTCGCCAACCGCTTCCTCGTGCACCGCGGATTCAGCGTGGGCATCTCCGACTGCGTCGTGACCCAAAAGGAGGAGATTGACAATGTCATTTCCAAAGCGCTACTGAAAGCCTACAGCGTGGAACAAAACATTCAAGACCCGTTGTTGAAGGAGGCACATATCGCGAGGACCTTGTCGGGCGCGCGCGATATGGGAATGATGATTGCGAAAAAGGCACTCCCTCCCACAAATCGCTTCATCGCCACAGTGACGAGTGGGAGCAAGGGCGACTACTTCAACATTGCCCAAATCACTGGCGTCATTGGGCAGCAGTTTCTGGACGGCCAGCGCATAAAACCGCTCCTTAGCGGAGGCCGACGCACCTTGCCCCACTACCGCCCGGACGGAAACGAGTCCTTGAACCGTCGCTACGAGAGTCAAGGGTTCGTGCGGCACTCGTTCGTGCACGGCATGTACCCCACCGAGTTCTTCTTCCACGCCATGACGGGGCGCGAGGGCATCACTGACACGGCCATGAAAACCGCCACGAGCGGGTACATTCAGCGCCGGATGGTGAAAATGGCAGAAGACGTGCAGGTCAAGTATGACGGGACTGTCCGAAACTCTTCGGACGACATCTTTCAGTTCCTATACGGAACGGACCATTGCGACACGGCCAACAGCATCCATCGTGCCTCCAAGGACGGGATGGGCACCACGTCCACATTCTGCAAGGTCGACCGCCTCGTCCAAAGCCTCATCAACGAACATCCGTGACAACTTAATCACGTAATTCAGTCGAAAGAAAACTTGTTGTTGTCAGACAGACCACTTGTCATGATTGGTCAGGATTCGGTCGCTTTACCTCCCGAGGTCAACGGTGCGACCTCATCGTCATCCGCTGCCAAGGCGCAGGAGTACACTTTTCGGTGCAAAACCAGCGAGGCATACATGATCAAGATTCTATTGGAGTTACTGCACAACAACATCAAGACGGGGTGCTTTGAACTGACGCAACAGCGCATCCACTTTTGCATGACCGACGCCAACAAACGCACACTGGTGCACTTTGAGTTGAACGCCAAGGACTTTAATTTGTACCACCTCAAGCCCGACGTGCTCAAAATCGGTCTCAACATTAACCACTTTTACAAGATGCTCAAAAGCATCAAGAAGAAGGACTCTGTGGTCCTCTTTATTCGGGAAGACGAGCCCTTCGAGCTCGGCATCCAGATCGTGCCCAAAGACCACCAGCGCTTGACCACGTCCTGCATCCGGATTCAGACCATTCAGAACCTCGAAATTCTGCTTCCAGGTCCGTACCCGCAGTCTACGCTCGTGTCTGCATCCGAGTTTTCCAAAATGTGCAAAGACATGCTGTCCATTTCCAACATTGTGCGCGTCACCGCCACGCCTTACAACGTGAGCTTCCACTGCAACCTCGGCTCCGTGTACTCGCGCGAAGTCATTCTCGGCGAGACGGATCTCGACTTCACCAAGGAGACGCCAGTCGAGGTGACGTTTCTGGACGAGTTTGACACGGAACAGCTCTCCCGCATCCTGAAAATGAGCGGGCTCGCCTCCACCCTGAGCATCTCCTGCGTCGAGTCGTTGCCCATGCTGGTGCAGTGCAAGATCGGCACGCTCGGCTCCCTGGAGGTGTACATGAAGAGTCGCAACCAGGTCGAGGAGGAGAACGTCAATGCTATGCATACGATGCCCTAATTAATTAATGCATACGATCGCCTGAGTGGTCGTGAGCGAATGCCACAAAAACCACACAGAATTTTCAAATTCTTTCATTTGAGAAATTTTTCAGAATGAGAAAATATTTAACGAAACATTCGGAAATTCTAAAGAGTTTTACAATATTGAAACTTTTGTTCCACACCACTTCTTGATTTTCTGAATTCTCTCTGGAGAATTCAGAAGCATATAAATAAATAAATGACCTGGAATCATCTCCCGACTATGATAGTTGTACGTATCGGGTGTGGGCTGTCCTCACGTTTGCCATATGTGCCTCGATACCGCGCTTGCATTCGGACTGATAGTCTTCGTGAGCCGCGTGGATGACGCTTTTGCATCCGTTTCTGAACGTAATCAGGGGCACGCTGAACATGTAGGCTGGATGCGCGCGGGTGCTGGCGTGCACGTAAATGTCGTGGTCGCTGACCGAAAGTTGCGGAAACGGAAAGGAAAATGCCCACCGCAACACGTTTTCCGCGCCTTGTCGGCTGATGATATACGCCATGGTCGTGCTGTAGGGCATGATGGATTCCCAAAAATAGGGGTGTGTGATATTGCGGGCCATTTCGTTTTCGGGCAAATGGCAACATATCTGGAGGATGCTGAACGGCGAGGGCGCGCGGGACAGCCAGGTGGAGAAACTACTGAATGGCCACGCGTCGGTCCACTCAAAGGACGCGTCGTCCTCCATGATGCATGCCATGTCCAGATGAGGGTGCTCGTAGAAGAAGGTCATGATGGCCAGCAAGTGGCTGCAAACGAGGGCCTTGGTGCAGTCGTTCTGGTGAACCGAGTCATGGCCCCTCGTGAAGAAGTGCCACACGCGATCAGAAGTGGGCTCCACTGCTGTGATGCGCCGTTGGTGATGCTCCAAGTGGACGGACCGCAACTCCGCGAGGAACTCGTGACGGCGATCAGTGTCGCTGTCTCTGTTGATCCAGAAAATAAAGGGAAACTCCTGACACTTGTGGATAGCCCTGCCTCGCGTCGTCAGGAGTCGCGGTGGGTGGGCCTCGTGGTAGTCGTCCATCAGCCGAGGCAACATGACTTCGGATGCCAGAGTTGCGCGATCGGTGATGAGGAACTGGGGGTCGTCATCCGAGAGAGAAAAGGACATGAGCACGCGGTCTCCGCCTGGGCACAAATTGAGGTCGATGCCGTACTGGATGGGGTGCTCCGCCAGGCTGTGAAAGCAAAATGGCAAACTGTACTCCACCACGTCTGCCGGAATGGATTGTGGGGGCTGATCCCGCGACTGGGCGTGCGCGAGGAAGCGTTGCCAGTCCAAATGCACCAACCGATGGAGGTAGTGTCGCTTGCCCGCCACAAACACAACTTCGTGAATGAGTCCGAGATAGGCGGCTCCCCCGCGCATCAACGTCCACTTGCCCGAACCGCGGAGGGAACCGTGCAGGTGCGGACACGACGCGTCGTGCACGCGGCCGACGAGCGACACCTCTAGCGTGTGCGGGTCGACTTGAAGGACGGTCAGCGGTAGTAACTCGTAAATGATAAAAAGGCGGTCACCGTCTACGATGGGAATCCAATTCTTTTCGCACCGCTTTCTCGCGAAGGGCAGGTAAAGCTTGGACGCAGAGGCGACCTGCGTCTGCAGATGGAGTCGCCCAAAGAGGACGCTGATACAGTTCCCCGACTGGCTCGCCGTGTCTCCTTCGTAGTCGCAACAGTTGGCGAGAAAGCACACCTCTCCCTTACCGGCAAACTCTGGCAGGTCGAAGAGGCGCACGTCTTCAAGCCCGCGGATGGATGCATGATCATTTGTGCGATAAGTAGGTTGAATCCATGACCAGGGCATCTTCTCCTGGCAAACCGTTTCCCGGAGGGGGAGACGGAAATCTGACACGTCCCAGACTGAAATAAGATTATGCGTCATGACCACTCCTGACTTTTCCATGCTTGCGTACGAAGACAGGTCGTAGTTGGCAAAGCGAACCAGGACGACCATGCTCGTAACTCCTTTTCGACTGTCGTCATGACCACTGCGGAACAGGATCGATGGATTCATACGTCGGTACGTTCTCATGACCGCATCTTTCCGCGGTTGCTCAAGCGCCAACTCGGGCACATTTAACCACTTGGACAAGTGGACAATCTCTCCAATGTTTTGAATTTGGATGGCGAGTTGGGGTAGCCACTCTTCCGAAAGGAGACTGGCCCATGCGGGATCACCCAGGCGCGAGTGGGTGACACTGGCGACAAGGCCACGTGGTGCGCTTTCCCCCTGACCACAATCGTGCATCCAGGCCTCTACGATCTCGTGCGTGGGCAAGGCCAGCTGGGGCATTGTGGTCCACTGACGCGCAGGCGCCCCGCAAACCGCGTCCCAGAGTGGGGCGAGGATGGATCGTGGAATGGAAGATATGGAGTACACGGAGCGAAACGACATCCACAGAAACGCGAGGGACGGCAGGTGAGAGTCCGTGTCGGCCGATACCGACCTCTTTTGCCTGCCCACAATCATCTCAGGAACGATCTTGAGCATCTTTTTGTGCCACGCCTTGGTGAGTTGTGTGTGCACGCAAAAGTATATCCACGCCAAACAGCAAATGCTCGTCATGTCCGCGTGACGATGCTGACGTCGATCCAAGTGCAAAAGGAGTGCCTGGACTTGAGACGACGTGCTTTGCGCGAAAAGGGAGTTGTGGACCAGATCCATGACGACGTGTTGCAATGCGGGCTTGTTGTCGCTTGTGGTACCACGAGCACTGGTGACGGGATTGGCGCGCGGGGCGTACACCATTCGCAAGGGTGCGCAATCGGTCTCCCTTGACGCATGATAGTCGGACACCCCTTCTGGATACCAAAACGTGCCGCGCCAGATATTCCAGGCACTCATGTTGGATGGACCTTTGACGCATTCCCATGCGCCAGAGTGGGCGGAAAAGTGGAGGAAGAATCCCAGGGGAGCCAGGATTTCGGCGCCTCTTGTGTCACTGAGTGGCATCCACAGTCGCACAAATGCGATGCAGTCATGTTCCCCCACATGCGATGAGCGATCCAGAATGTCCAGCAAGTCTTTGGGAAACGCCGGCACGCACAAGCATTCTACGTCACGGGGTCCGTCCTGTCCGAGGTCCGGGAGGTGGTGCGTCCTCGCCCACACTTTCGTTTCTTCGACATTGCAGACATCCTTCGGGACATGCAGGATTATCATTATCTGTGAGCAAGGGGATTGGCCTTTGTACAACAAGAACTACTGGCCATTAAATAAGCAGAAAATTGACCCATTACAAAATCCAGCAGTGGTGGTATTCTTGTTCTTTGCATTATATTTTCTAAAATCCACCCAAACCCTTGACGATGGACTGCCCACCGTACACAACCGCCATCTTTCAACAAATGCCTGATTATATTTACGCCCCAGTAGAGCCAACAGAACGCAAACGTCAAACCAATGCGCGCTATCGATTCTATCGTCAGGCGCACTTCACCGCTGGCGACCTCGACCAAATGTTGCAATACTGGGATACGACGAGCGGATCCACCAGCGACGGCAAACAGGAGGAGAATAGGATAGACGACTATCAGCACGTCAATTCCGCCCTCTATACGTTTCACTACCTTTTTTACTACTTGAAAAAGGGCATATTTGTGCGCATTGTCGATAATCGCGTCCGCGTCTTTCTGCCCTTTGCAAACGCAGACTATGAAAACGATTGGCATGCGCACATCAAGCACGACCCAAAGTTGTACGTCTCCATGACCGACTTGTTTCAGGACGTTTGTCGACGTTCTGGACATGAATTCGTCACCAATCGCGTGAACCACGACCGTAGAACGTGGCACGCCAATAACGGCCTCATCCGCTATGAGTACCCGCCATTGGATGGTGATTCAGGGGTCAACATGTTGAAGAATATGTTGGATGAACTATGTGCGCAACGAAATGTTGCCGATGTAGACTTTTTTCTCAACAAGCGAGACTTTCCACTGCTCCGCGCGGATGGCATCGCTCCTTACGAGGTCCTGTATCCCGAAGAGAAGCCAATCGAGGCCCATCGCGCACGCTGGTGGTTCTACTCTTCGTCCGTCCCACCGGGGGTGCAGTTTCTACCCATTCTGAGCATGACCACGACAGAACACCACAGCGATGTCGCCATTCCCACGTGGGACGACTGGTGTCGGGCTTCGTTCCAGGATGATCAACGCATCTTTCGGCGGGAGTGCCGGCGCTACCCGGTCATCCAGTTGACGCCTTGGGGGCACAAGATCCCGACCGCTGTTTTCCGTGGCGCGTCGACAGGGCTGGGAACGACCTACGAAACGAACCCGCGCCTCATGTTCACCAAACTCTCCATGGAAGGCAAATGTCACGCAGGTGGATGTCCCTACCTGGACGTCGCGATTACGAAATGGAATCTCAGACCCCGACAGTGCGCGCGCGACGGATGCTTCTCGACGATTTCCGACACGATCGTCGCCAAACTCGGTCAGAAGAACCCACTCACGTTGCAGGAGCAGTCACGATTCAAGTACATTCTGAATCTACCCGGACACTCATGCGCCTATCGCCTGTCCTACGAACTGTCCAGCGGAAGCGTCATTCTCTTGTACCCGTCTCCATATCGTTTATGGTTTACTCATATGTTGAAGCCCTACGTCCACTACGTGCCGTTAGAGGCAAACGACCCAGCAGACGTGTTTCGCAAAATAGATTGGTGCATCGCAAACGACCTGCAATGCCAGCAGATTGTAAAGAATGCCCTTCAATTCTACCACCAACATTTGTCCAAGGACGCGATATTGGACCACCTCGTCGCCACGCTCGACGGCGTGCGCGCGACACACCCCCCGCGATACCAGACGCGCTCCCTTTTCGACGCGCAAATGACGTGGCAGATGAAGCGACTCCGTGTAGCAAATACGCACCAGCGCGAGTGGCTGGACAAGAACGCCCCCTTGCGCGACATGTTGAATCAAACCCTTCTGGACCCCACACTCTCCGCGCGCACCATAACCGAGTGGTTGTCCCGTTATCGGCAAAACCTGCTTTGGTCGTGGAGTCTCCAAGGAGTGTGGGATTTGGCGGCCCTGGTGATGGACGATCCTCCAGAGGCCAATTCCGCGCGTGGCACGATCCCCGAGTCATCGATTGAGTTCATACAGTGGTGCAACCAATCCGTGGTGCTGAAGCGACCACAGTCGGCCCGCATGCACGAACGCGACGCGTGCGCCAGACGACAGAAATGGCAGGAGTGGATTCATGAAATTTGTGTGCGACGATTCTTCATCAACCCCCTGGCTTGTCGACTACCGCACTTTTCCGTCATGATTCGTCATTCCTCGCCATGCTCAGAGGCGTCACCGGAAAGTCAATACATGCTACTGACAACGGTTCCGGGGATATGTGTGGACGCGTGGATACGCCAGACGCTCGTGTCTGACGGAGCGACCCGCCTGGTGCGGTATCTCCGCGTGCTACAGCAGGCCTGTCTCAGTCTGCATGTGGCTCAATCATTGTGCGGATTCATTCACTTCGACCTGTATCCGTGGAACTGCATGATTACGCCTCTGACTGATTCGATGCAAGTGTCCTACGGCCGATCCTGCAAGCCGTTTCAAGTGCAGTCCTGGACACATGACCTTTTTGTCATGATCGATTTCGGGCGATCCATGGTCCTCCACCAACAGCGCGTGCATCACCATATCTCACCCTTTTGTCCGCACGTGCTTCATGACGTGATTACGCTCCTAGTCTCCTCGCTCAATGTCATTCTCGAGTCCTGGCAACTCACCACCAAAGAGACAGAAACCATCTTTCAAGTTCTCCGGTATATCGATTCCTGGACGCCTCTGGGCGAAGCCGAGCCAGTGACTCGCATTTCTCAACTGAAAGCATTCCTGCGCACGCACAAAAAGTTTGGCAACATGCTGAAACCGAAACACGGTCTCACTGAGCATCAAACTTTGCTGGGCATGTGTTGCCATCTCGAAACCTGCATTTGCGCCTCCACGCACCATAACCGCGCGCGATCCAAGCGATCTCTCCGCGTCACAACGCTCGACTGCATGGCACAAACCCCCTTGTCCGAGTCCTTGCGTCGTCTGTCGATGTGCGAGATGCGTGACATGGACACCATGTTTCTATCCACAGTGGGCACCCTGCTTTTGTGCGCGCACACGAATCAGTCCATCAATATGCAAGTGCCCACGTCTCCATTTCCGTTTTTGGAATGGAGCACGATGATCAAAACGGACAAGAGCATAGAGTCCTGGCCTCATGCAGGATTGGTGCGATCCGTGCAGGACGACCCGATATACATGCATGTCGCCAGCCTCGCACAAACAATCGTCTTCGGCACGAGACCACTGGGGAAGGTGGTCGTTAGGATTGAAAGCGGTCCGTCACTGTTGTCAGCACCAGTCTTTTTCTCTCACGTGGATGAGCCCGCTCTCCGAAGGATGGTTTCCAGCGTAGTCATGTCGGATGTGCGCATGACGCTAGACGCACACGCCAACGCCCAGTGGCAATTGTTGGAACTGGGCGGAGGCTGTGACAACGCTTTATCTGTCGAAAAGGTTCTGCTCTTATGCTTCGTCCACACAGTGTCGGCGTTCCTCACTGACGACGACGACGCGAAAGCGAGCGACCCAACAGCACAATGCACATCGCCACCACTGGTATGAGAAAAACAATCATTTGCGTACCCAGCAACCACATGGATAATTCCTGCAACTGTTTTCGCTCTTGATCCCCCGCCTGCGATCTGAAAGTCATGAGCAGGCTATTCGCACCGAAAACAATTGTTCCAAACGACACGCAAAGTACCACTACCACGCCCAGCAGAACGCCAAAGCGCTTCCACGTCGAGATGGTCCTTTCCGTCTTGCTCTTCCTCCATTGACGGACGAGCAAGAGGACTGAAACCACAGTCACTGCACCCAAAACAATGGCGCCCGTGAACCGCGCGCGAGCAGTCACGAGATTCCCGTGCGCTTCCAAAAGTGCCCCCACTTTTGCAGATATGATGGGCAACGGGGTGGTGCCCTCCGTGGCGACTGTGAGGACGTGGTGCTGAAAGGGAATGTGAATGGGCTTCCCCGTGGCCCACAGAGTGCCCAACGCCACTGTCACGCTTTCGGAATCTGGGGTCCACGGTAGGGGACAGGAGTATGATTTTGATGACATGACGTGACTACAGGTCAAGTCTACCACCAGATGCATTGGCGGACGACATTCTTCAAAGTCGCCCACCCACGCGAACGTCTCTCGACCAGACAAGTGGGGGTTCAATATCAACTCTGTGGGCGCTGGCCTTCGCATGACGTAGCCGTTATACATCCACGACAACTTGGCGCGCACGCACCGGTCTGATTCCCAGAGCCGGCTTACATTTGTCTTTCGCGCCAGTGTGACCTTCAGGCGCGGAGGCAGAGGACAGTTCGTGGAGAGGGACATGCGAGCAAACTTTTTACGATTGAATGAGAAAGAAAGAATAAAGATAGATTCCTTCCAGACGTGATAATGTGGACAGTGTCCCCACCAGTGTTCCATAACAACGACTACCGCCACTGTCTTGCGCTCATCATGAAAGTGTACGAAGTGTATGGCACGAGCCTACAGCGTGTCATTCAATGGGAGCAAGTTAGACGGAACTGTGCTCACCTGGCAACCGACTTGCACCCGCTCCTCCTCTTTGGATCCACGACGGGAGTCCCGACCAGCATGACGCTCATCGGCATGGCCGGCAAGATTCGGTGTCCTGCGCACACGGACGTCGGTATTATTGTGTTCAGGGGGACACAGGAATGGCATGAATGGTTCAGCAACGTGGACGTTTTGGCACAGGTAGACTTGACCTCCCCAAACGCACACAAGCTTGTCGATGTGCCAAAGAACGTGTTGAGCACAAGTCGCGATAAGCACCATCCCCTTTTGGTGAGTCGTGGCATGTACGAGTTGTACACATTGCCTTCTGGTCGGGCGGTTGTGAATGATGCACTGGGCAAGTGCTTTTGCAGCGGCCCCTGCACGCCCTCGACGATGGCGACGGTAATCTTCAAAAGGCCCGCGTCCACATGCTCCCTCGTCGCGCCCTCGCGGACGAGCAAGATCGATACGGATTGCCACCCGAAGCACAAACGACTCTTGAATGTCCCGTGCGGACCCCGTGTCTCCACGTCCACATCGTTGCAAACGCGAGGAGCGAAGAAATTCGATCCCATGGGTCCCTCCCTGCAGGACGCCCTCATGGAGCAGGTTAGGCGTTTGGAGTCTGAATGCGGCGTTCGTCGCTGGATCGTCTGCGGTCACTCGTTGGGTGGCGCACTGGCGACGCTGGTCAGCTTCCACCTGGCCTGCACGGGTCGTCGCATCCAGGCAACGTACTCGGTCGCCAGCCCAAGGCTGGGCGATCCCGCATTCGCACAAGCGTACAACAGACGCATCCCTCACCACTATCGCGTCGCCAACGTGGACGATCCGGTGCCGTCCCTGCCGTTGGCGCTGGTGCCGGGGCAAAAGGCGTGCTACGCTCACGTGGGCGACACGACGCATGTGTTTTCCGATTTGAGCATGGCTCTCCAACTGTGTCGCCAGCACGGTAAAAAGAGGAGTGCTTCCACGTCAGTGCAGATGCACGACTGCGCCCTCTACGCGCAGTACCGCTACGCGCCACTGAAGCCTCGACCAACGATCCAGTAAGTCGTTCGTCAATAATGGGCGCATAATTTGTGCAAGACTTTTCACAAATTAAAAAAGTTCAAATAAAAAACTTTTCACGCTCATGGATATTGCCATTTCGCAAAGATCAGATAATTGGCTCTTTTGCGCATTGGTCACGTACAATGTGATGGAAGCCATACTCTGGATTCTTTTTCTCTTTTTCATGGCCCCCCTGTCGTTTATGGTCTTGGACAAAAGATCCGCCATGATCTTGACGACCCTAACCCCCCTGTTGTTGGTTTTGCTGCCTGTCGAGACAGCATTCAAAGATTTCCAACACCCCATCATTCCATCCGGATGGCCATCAGTCATTGCCCACTTGACTCGAGCTGGCGCGCTCTTCGTCCTGTACGTGTGGATCGCTTACGTAGCGTTCAAGTCCATCATGACGTCCCGACCAGCCACCACCAAAACAATGGTGAGACGTGGTCTGCTACTGGCTTCTGCGATCCTATCTGCCATGCTGACCTTGGGCCTGGTCGCTTGTATAATAACAGTCAAACGCTACATCGATCAGAACCAACCAGTACCAAGGTCATCAGAACAACAGCAACAACAACAGCAACCACGCCAGCGTCAACAGCAACTATGGCGTCAACACGTTGGTCCGATTCAGATTCCGTACCTCAGGTGGCGAGAAAAAAAGATATCCATCCCAAATCCGTTGTATAAATCGGATATCCTGGAGCGGTACGAGTATCTGCCAAGCTTTGATAATACACAGGCGGAAATCGACTTTGCGCGAGCGTTGGGAGTCACAGTTCGACAAATGCGCCAGGAGTCAAACAATATCATTGCCGGGATATACAGTGACAAGGCCAGGACCGACAATGCCAAGGATTCCTTTGGAGTACCCTTCCCGACCTGGGCGGAAAACTGCAAAACGCAACTCGCAAAGGGGCGACAAGCGACGACTCGCGTCATCACTCACATGAGGGACGAGGGCATAACAGCGCAACTGCTCCATGCCGAAATCGAAGCCTGTCGAACTATCTTTGGTGTGAATCCCGTCTGGCGCATTGTGCAACCGACCACCTTGTACGACTCTCGACCGATCCCATTCCTCGATTGTGTCGTCGCTGTCGCTTGCATCGCTAAGCAACATGGCAAGGACGAAGACGTTGCGCAGTTACTGCGTTGCGAGCGTGAAGAAGGGCTCTACAACTCTCCGCCTTTGGCCTTGAACTTTCTTCGCCATATCCTCACCAACGCATTGTATTCTTACTCCGCAAAAAACCCCCAAGGAAGGAAAGAAATCTTGAAAGAGCCGTTTAGCCAGGTAGTTGAATCTGATGCAATCACGCGCGTCCTACCGCCATACGATGGTGATGAGGCTGTACATAAAATTGACTATCTCACTGACTTACTACCCTTCTTACCAAGCAGTGTGGCAATCAATGTCATTTACCTCCACGTGACCTGTGACTTTGATAAAACAAAAACAAAAATCAAAACAAAGGTGTATGCGATTTCGAACCTTTTCAAAAACTATTTATTTTTTCAGACTGACATGAAGCAATTCGATCTTGAAAACGTTGACCAAACGTTGCCAATCGGTGTCATTTTCTCAATGGAATCTTACCAGACGTTCGTGACCAACGCTGATCCATCATTGATATATGGTTCTACCACACCCGTTTATTTTGTAGCGCGTGGTTTCGATCCGTATGACTACAACTTGAACACGAATCAGCCACTACATGATCTTTTGCAAGCAGTAAAATCTATCAAGTACGCACCTTATATCTGAAATCTTTGATATGGATGGTTATGGATGAATTGTCACAGGTGTGGGCCATCCATCCATACATATATTTGTTTCATGGACACGACAGATATGGATCGTAACGTCCAGGACATATTGTCCAATGGCGTCACCGTCTTTCCACTGCTGTCGGAAAAGCAAACCAAGTCCTATCGAGAGGCCTTTATCAACGCTCGTGCGCGCTTCCCGGAATTTCTGCACACACCCGATGCACAGCAGATCCCAGACGTCATGGGCGGTTTCGGGGCCTATGGCAATCCCAGTAGTTTCCACAATGGCTATATTCGTCATCTCCGGCTCGCCACAGCGCCCCTCATGGTTGACTTTTTCGGACGCGTGGCGCGTAAAATGGATGTGCACAATCCGTTGGATGCCCAGGAAACGAGTCCTGGGGGCGACTGGTTTCTCGAGCACCTGTTTGACCGTATGTGCTGTCGACCAAAAGGTAGCTCAGTTTCGGCAGAGACCGCCCATCGGGATCTGAATCCGCAAACGCTAGTGCCCACGGAGGAAATGATCGAGGTCGTGCAAAGACGTAAAGGCGCCGAGATTCGGGTCCCGCGACAGAAGCACATTCCTCGACCGTGGGACTATTGTTTCGGCGGGTGGATCAATCTGGATTCTTCGGAGATGCAGTCCTTTGCGTGTGTGGAGGGGACGCATGCGGACCAGATTGCCATCGTCAAGAAGCACGGCGCCGAGTCTGGCTTTGACACGCACGAACAACTTCGAGGCCGCGTGACGCACTATGATGTTCCTCCCAGTCACGCAGTCGTATTTTTTCAGCGCATCCAGCATGTGGTGTCGGCAACCAAGCGGAAAGATGCGGACTCGTACCGTCAGTTCTGGTGCTACCGGCTCTTTCGGTCCGTTGACGCTTCGCCTGCGCCATTGAATGGCGAGGAGCACTGGGCGGAAACCGTACGCAACTTTGGCGTCCCGCGTCTGCCCAGTGCACAAATGCCACCACTGTATGGTAGCAATCACGCGTCTCTCTTTTTGCTCAAGGGCACCCAGGCGGATCCGGTTTCATGGTCGGCCCGAAAGGTTCTGCCACGGCTGCTGCTCCAGAAAACGGTCGCCAGCGGTGAGAAGCGGGGTCAAACATATCGCATCGCCCCACGCTTCATGACATCCCTTCGGGACTATGGGTTGATGGACGCCTACCCGCCGTATGAGCAGTTCGAGCTTCAATTGCTTCGACCTTCACGGACATGGGCAATGCCTACAAGTATGCCCGACGTAGAGAATATGCGCATGCATAATGATAATAGTCATGATGATAGTCGTTATAGTCGTGATCATCTACAGGTTTTTCATCTGTAGCGAGCGAGCGTGTCGACGAAATAATAAAAAAATATCAGCGAGACGAAAAAGGCCACACCTACTTTCTTTCTTTCGCCACATGAGTCGTCAACAGCACCGATGCCGATTCTACCTCCCCACATTGCTCGCTGGAGGCCTTGTCGTCAGCTACATCAGCTCGGGCCTCTGTCGCAAGACCGTTTGCGCCTACCAGTCTGCGCTCTCCGGCGCCAGCCGTGAGACCTTTTCACAACAAGTCGTTATCCGCTCTAAAATTTTCATGCAGGGATTGGGGCTGGGGCTCATCATTGCGTTGCTCCACTGCGAGATTGCGCACTCCCTCGGCTCGCTGACTGCGGGTAGCCTCGTTGCCTGGTCCGACTTTCTGGTACTGCTCCTCGGCGTGCCCATCCTTTACTACACCATCACCCCCAAAGCCATTTCCATTCTCGCGCCGGGCACGTCAGCAGAGACCGTACGTAAGTGGTTTCAGGTGTACCACTGCTTCCAGCTGCACATGGCCAAAGGATTCGTCGCAGGCGTCCTCCTCACGATGATTGCCACGTGGCTCCTCAAACTCTGAGCTGTCTCACGAACAAAAAGGTCACTGCGAAGACGAGGTGGAGCGTGGTGTAGACGCATTGACGAGCCCAGGAGTGCTCTTTCAGTGGCCATGGATGTTGAGTCAGCGAAAAGACGGTTCCCAGCGCCCCGAGATACCATAGCGTCATGCCAGTAAGCCGGTGCTCGCGGACCCACCATGAACGGCAGGATGGAAGCGGGAGCGTTGGTGACGCCAAAATGATGACTGGCATTCCACCCATGACGTATAGCAAGTCCATGTACCGGGTGGCGTGACACATGTCAGCGTGCGCCTGGAAACATCGCCGTGCCGTTTTCAACTGAGCGACCGTGAGAACCATGTCAGTGGACACGCCCCATAAAGTATTGACCACCAGTGCGGACGGTCGTTTGGCACCAGTGTGGAACGGATTCCGATGCAAATACCACGTAATGAAGCATTGACGTAACCAAACGACACCAAAGAACAGTCCGTACGTTTGGAAAATGATGGCATCCTGTGGTGGCGAGACCTTGTCGCACAGTGAAAACCCCGAAACAAGGAGCAATGGGCACAAAATTGTGAGGAGGATCGTCCCGCTCCAGCGGTGCAGTCTACGGGTCGAGTGGTCGAGAAGGGAGAGCAACTGCATGAGTGCGCACACGCCAAAGAGGATGATGCCAATGTCGTGGGCAAGGAACGTCAACTCGTGCGCACGGTCGTGCAAGCCGTGTGCGCTGATCCAGGACTGGCGCTGGGACGCCGTGGGGAGAGGAGAATCCAGCACTGGCATGATTCTATCTATATGTCGTATATATGTTGTATATATGTCGTATATATGTTGTATATATGTCGTATAGAGAGTATGATATTTATGATATTCGTCTATGATGATGGTTGGAAAAGGAAAAGGGGCGGAAATCAGTTTTCCAATCACGCAGGATTTTTGTCGAAATCACCAAGACAAAAATCCTACTTGTTCTTCTTTTTCGTGTCGATAAAGTGCTTGACTGCTCTACCCACTGAGTTGCTTTTGGACCAGAAGAATGGTGGGGTGCGGGAAGAGCAGTTGAAACAGAATGAAAATGGCCAGCGCCGTTGTAAAGTCGATCGGGCGCACGTGTTTTTGGACACCCATTGCCAGCATCAGTTTCGGCAGAATCATGTTGAGCAGGATTTGCACAATCAGGGAGTTGATGATCAGCACAAAGAGCGCGCCGATGAATGTCGCGAGCAGACTACCTTTTTTGGCCATTGTTAACGATTGATTGTTGGTGGAGAGATTTAGTACTGTCACGGAAAAATTTATTTTTTGTTCAAAAAAGTCGTCCACACGACGGGACTGAGCAGGAAGGCGCCATCCGGTTTGGTCATGCTGGCGTGCAGGGTGTCTGGCGCTTGCTCGAAAGGCACCTGTTGGCCCTCCCAAAACACGGATGGATTGATGTAGGCTCGCTCCACGATATTGAAGTGATGCCCCAAGGGGATAGTGTTTGCGGAAACCAGAATGGGGACAAAGTCAAAGGAAAACTTGGCAACTAGACTTTTGCGAATCGCTTGCGCCATTTGCTGCATGGCGCCCGCGTTGCGACCCACGAGCGTGACGTAGAACATAAATTCTGGGCTTGGTCGGAAGTAGGATTTTTCTGCGACTGACGAAGACTTTTCCGTGTGATTCACATTGATATTACAGTACAGCGCATTGTCCATGTGCGCGTGGTTGACGCCCAGGACCACGGCGACGCTCTCCTCGGTGGGGAGACAAAAGGACTTTGAGAACTTGTACCAGCAGTCTGGATTGTCCTCCAGCGCCGTGCCGGCGGTCTGGATCGCCAGCAGGCCGTTGACGTAAGGGTAGAAACCGGTGCGAGCCTTTGGGTCTCCTGGCGCAAACAAACACGTGATAGAGGGCAGAACCTTAATGGTGGCGACAGAATTCGGGCGACGAGAGGCTGACACAATCCCATGGTTGATCTGCTTGGCAATCGCATTGTACCAGGTCGGGGAAAAGGTCTGCAAGGGGGGAAGCGTCGGAGAGAATTGGTTGTGGTACGGGAATGGTGCGGATGCTTGTGGGACGGAAGGCGTCCAACTTATCCTGTGCACAGTGATGGGAGGCGCCCTTTTGAACTCCTGCCAGGCCGAGCCCTTTGAATCCTCGGGGACAAACCGAGCGAGGATCGCCCACCGGTCGGTCTGAGTGTCGAAAACAGGACGATTCACCGTGATACCGTTCGGGTTGGGCGCGCTCGCGTGAACTGGGAAGGGTCGTTCGGGGACGCAGAATTCGTGCACGACGTCAATCTTTCGAGTCTGCAAAACAGTGCGCAACCCCTGCATGACTGATGGATGGCGGGCAATGAGAATGGCAAACGTAATGTCTCGCTGTCGCTGACGCGTTGGCAGGTCGAACAGATTGAACGGGGGAAGGATCGACGCAAACAGGCTGTGCTGAACTGGCGCGCACATGTTGCTGGGGTCGTATCTGTCGGCGAGATACAGAATGAAGGAAAAGTATCTGGGACGAAGGGATTTCAAAGGTAGTGTGCCGGCGAGGATGTATCCGTCCTCAGGGTTCAGGGGATTCGCGCCCAGGCATCCAAACGCATCGTACATGACCTCATCACTCAGCGAAGGAAAACTAGCATCCCTGGGTCGGTTATACTTCATCAACGTAGTGGGTGGAGGAGACACTGGGGGTGGCGAGTATGAGGAAAGCCACTTGATGAGTGGCAACAACTCTGGGAAGTTACATTTTTCCAGCATCTCGAGATAGCGGACCTTCGTCAGGGTCGGAATGCTCAAGAGGTGATCTTTGGTGAACGCGACAAGTCCGTAGGGCGTGAGTTGATTCTGTGAAAAGTCGTTGGGGAGCACTTCGAGGAGCAATGGAGTGGAGAAGTAGAACCTCCCCTGGGAGACGTGGGTGATGGCCGGGTGCGTTAACTGCAGCAAGTGGTTGGTGATGGACTCGGATTCTTTGATAGACGCAAGCATGGGAGCAATGTCCGACACAGCAGAGATATGGTTGCCAATGAGGCTGAGCGTCGAACAAACTTTTTCCTGCAGTGCAGTTGAAGGGTCCGGTTTGCCATACCCCCAGTCTAGCTTATCGACAAGACGATGCCACAAATTCACAAGCGGGTAGCGGGATGTGGGGCACGCACCGGGTTTTGGCAACAATGAGCCAGGACACTTTTTAAATTCTTGGTGACGTTTCATCTTGAGCACCAAGGTGACAAGGGCAATCAGCACCACCACTGTCAATGCCATGATCGTCAAGGTGAGCCCGTGCATGATTACGATTGATTGGTTTGGTGGAGTTGGAAGAATGATTTACTATCGCACAATTCTGAAAAAAAAACTACCGCTGGGACGCTGAATGCGGAGCACGTCTCCGCGCTGGAATCCAAAGAATCGCACCACTGGGTCGGACTTGAGAATCTTGGGCAACTTTTGGAGCACGCTGGTGGTGCGATCCTGCACCGTCGCGCCCGTACCACGATCCGTGGTGACGTCGCCGACTCCGCTGAGCCCGTTCACCAGGTTGGCAATGTCTTGGGCGCCCAATTTCGTGTGGACGCAAAAGAGTTTGTGCTCGCGAATGTCGTACATCAACTCTGCCACCTTCCACAGCTCTACTTGGATGGGGATGAGATGCTCCATGGCTTTCCGGACACTGGCCGTAATGGTGGTCTGGTAGATGATCATGACCTTGGTCAGGGCCAGGGCTTCCATGGTTTGAACGATCTCGCGCAAACTGTCAATGTTGAGTTTTTCAGTGCCCACGAAGAACACCAGCCGATCGATGCCCAGAATAATATCAGCCAGCGACGACTGGTTTCGCTCTGCTCGAATGGTGTGGCCGGGCGACATGAAGAACCACATGTGAGGCCGGTCGTCGAACCGGCCCATGGGCCCGTACCCACGCGCCTGCCCCATTTTGGCAATCGTGTGGATGGCTTTCGTGAAGCACGGACGGGACATATTCACGCCATCCATGTTTTTTCTTTTTTTCAAAGCACTGGTGAACTATGCTTTCTTTCTCCTGCTTTCATTTTTAGACAGTCATCCAAAAGATGACCAGGCTACACGTGGTTGTGGAGAGGATACAGCACGCGGTCAGAAGGGCGCAGGTCAGCGTTTCGAAACCGCGCGATGATGGGCCATGCATCCTCTGGGTCGTGGAAAGATCTGAATTGGCCAGCCTGAGTTGCAACGCGTGCCAGTGGAGACGGTGGTAGATGGGGAGGGTCAGTGGCCGTTGACACAAACTGCAACGCGAAAAGCCAAACAGGTACTGTTGGTACAGACAGTCCAAATGATAGCGATGGCTACAATCGAGGCGAATCACCAGCGATTCATCAGAATCATACCGACTCTCTTTTGATAGTGACATGGAGTTTAGCCCGTCGCCAACTGGAACCAGAGATGGTAGCGTTTCCAGGCATAGCGCGCATTCATCGTCCATATCTTCCTTGCTGTTGTCACTCTTGTTTTCTAGAGGACGACTTTTTTCGTCGTGCTTTCACCGCTCTCGCTGGGCAAGGACACACGTGGCGCAGGCGCCAAATGGAAACGGCAGTCAAGATGATGGGGATGAAGGTTCGACCTTGCGGCCCTCCACTGATGCTATCAAAGATTCTGAAAAAGCTGGACTGCACGTGCTTAGGCTCGTCAGCGAGATAGTTTTCAATCGGGGTGAGGTAGCACTCACCGTAAAAGTACCACTGCGTGACGAGCAGGATTTGGAAAACAATGTTGATAGACAAAACCGTTGGCGACGTGGAAATGAATGTTGCCCACAGTATCCACGTGGCAAACCCCAAATGCAAGGCTTTCAACAGAATCTCGAACGGTTTCACGAGACCATGCGCTTTCAAAAAGACTTTCACGTGTCGCCAGTAAGCCGGCACGTTGGCTGGCATGGCTTCTTGTACAGACGGTGGTGTGCGAACGGTAATATGTGGCACAGGCGTCATGTGCGGCATGTGCGTCATGTGCGGTATGTGCGTCAATTCTTTACATATAAATACGGAAATGCAGTGGTCGATTCTTTTCGTATTTCCGTCTTGTGCTACTCCAGTGCGCTACTACTGCTAAGCCCGAACCTCAGCGAAGTAGTGCCGCGCGGCCGCCATATTTCGGATCCGCGTCAAGCGTTCCGACACGACTCGCATCAAGACCAGAGAGGTCAGCGCCCACAACAGCACGAGCATCGTGGTCGGGAGCACCCGTCGACACCTCACTCGCTTCAGCAGCAATACTACTGCTCCATATGCAGGCACGAATGCAAAGAGAAAGACGGCTCCCACGACAAACATTTGGTTGCAGAATAGAGTTTGGATGGCGCTTTCCTCTGGCAAGTAGTCCTGCCAGTCATCCACGTCCTCGTCGTACCTGTACGGCTCGAGCGACCCTCTACTTCTTCTTGAGGATGCGGGCAGTGCGTTGAATCTTTGCATCGTCGATGAAATGATAATCTGGGCGAGTCCGGGGTTCGAGTAGGCAGGGGCGCCTACGGGCGCTGATAGGTATTGAGTGACGCGCCCGCCAAGAGCGCCAAGTTGTGGCCACGTCGCGCTTCCGGGTTGGGGTAAGCAGAGAATGTCGCTGACTAAAAATTCATCATACGACTGCAGATCCGTGTCGGATACACCCCAGCGCGTGCACAACCGGTGCTTGCGGCACCATTCATTTCGCCGCATTTTCAATTCTTGGACTCCTCCTTCAGGCCTCTCTTGCGGATGCCTTGTCACAAAATCGCTCAACTCTTCCACCGATGGCATGATACTTTCCTGAAAGCGTGCTGGTACCTGTTCAGCGGAGATGGAGGAGGTGAACATTTTCCAGAGAAAGACGCTGTTTTGATCAGTCTGCTCGCGCACCATGAGAGTCGCGCAAATGACATAGGATGCTAGTCGTTGGACAAGATTCCAGGTGTCATCAAGACTGGCTTGTGGATTCAGCGTGGGAGGCATGTTCAACTGCTCCAGCGAAGGCAGGATGCGTGTCCACCAGTCAGAGCACACTGCCTGCACTTGCATTTTTTGTTGGTCAGTGTACGCAGTGTAGATGGAGCCCAGTCTGTCCGTGATGAACTGGAGCACCTTGGGTGCTGGGGTGGATCGGTTGGCAAAGACAGTGATGAGCATCTCATACTGTTTCCGCATCGCCGTGAAGCGGGACACGAGGATTGCCCCGGGAAGTAAAAGCAAGGTAGGATTTACATAAAGGTTGGTCACATTCGCGGTGTCGAGCAGGTCCTCTTGCGCTGTCAGCAGGGTTTGGATGTCTGCCATAACGTCCAAGGTCTTTTTGGTGAACGGAATCAGGTGCTGAACCACGATGAATGCGCTGAAAAGCATAGACAAGTGTAGAGTTTCCGTAATGTGTTGAATCGGGTCATGTGGCGATGAAGAGGACCCACTGTGCGATTTTGGCTTTGAGATGAATTTGTACAGACCCGCGAAACCTGCCACTGTCACGACAGAGACGAAGCTTGTGAAGGCGTCGACTCCGTGGCATGCTTGCAACATCTTCTTGACAAAGTCGTACAGCGGTGGAACCGCCAGCAATGTTGTGACTAGTATGGACTGGATGTTGTCGAACTTGCCATACTTGCAGGATGGCACGATGCCTACGACGAATCTGTACCCCAGGAAAAACAGTAAAAGGACGATGGACGTATCAGAAAGGTCGGTGAGAAACCACAGGGGGGATTGGCCACCTCGATGTGCAATCAAAATTCGGACGTTTTGCACAGTGCTCTCCAACCCAATGAGAGCTAGGAGGGACGAAGCAATCAGCCACTGCTCACTGGACTTGTTGCACTTTTTCTCAAATATGAATACAGAAGCAGTAGCAATTCCTGCCACGAGCATCATGATGGAGAGTGGCACTTTTACGCGCGCCTGTTGGGAAAAGGTGGACTGTTGATCAATCACAAATCGCCGTACAACGTGCTCGATTGTCTGAAAGACATGTGATGGCACCAAAGGCCTGCACACATTTCGTAGACAACCATCAGCCATACTTGCGTCTTTTATTATTTTGTTTAATCGGAAAAAGTTTGTCAAAATAACGAACGACCTTGTCAATGTTAATGAGTGGCAATTCCGTGTAATCAAGAAAGAGACACAATATTCACTCCCTATTAGCGTAGCGCATCATGCTTGGTCATACTCACACTGCGAAAAAGACATTGGTGCTAGACTCCGCCTATCGTGACCGTTGCTTGTATCCAAACCCTGCCGACTTTGTCGTCCCCTACCAAAACCTCGCCAACGCTCTCCAACCCTATCGCAACCCCGTCTCTCAGGCGTACCCCATCTTCACCTGGCAGTGGAACTGGCCGACCGCCGAGTTCACAGGCCCCACCCAAATCATTGTGGCGGGCAGTCCCTCTGCACCCGTGGTCGCAGAGACGCCCGAGTTCGTCGCCCTCACGGAACTAGCAACATCCCAAAACACATCCGCCACAACTATCCAGCAAGCAGAGGACATGTTTCGCTCCATCGTTTTAAAAGTGGACACGACCACGTACTCCATTATCGGGTACGACGCCTTGACGCGCACGTTCAGCCTGGACAAGGATATCGTCAACTTTGCAACGGGAACGCCGTATTCGCTCATCAACCTGTCGACCAACACATCTCTGGTCCTCCAGGGCTACAACTTCACCTACATCGGGGAGGGTAGCAACGACAGTGGCAACAGCGTGACATCCACTTCACCCCTCTGGGTGTGGGATCTCTCTCAGACACAGATACTTGATGCACAGTTAGTCGCCGACCTGCTGGAAGTGCGTGCCGGCTTTGACCCCTGGAAGATTTCAGACGTGCACATGCTCTTCAGCCAGCAGTCACCGCTGGCTGTCGGAGCCGTGTCGTCTTTGGGCTTTCTCGTCACGGGGGGCACCTCCCTATTGTCTGCCCTCGTGCAGACCGGAAGCACAATCACGACTCAGACCTTGCAAATTCCTTTGGGGAGCTGGACGTCGACCACGTTGGCTTCATATTTGAACAGCAACCTGGGCTACGCGACCGTCGCGTTTGACCTACGAACGGCTGTGTTTACGCTGACGGCGACAGGGTCAACGACGCAATTCCAGATTGAGAGCACGTCCACTTGCCTAAACTTTCTGGGTCGGCCACCCACAGACAGCTGGGCGACCCAACTGGCCTCCACGACGCCAGTGCCCTGGAATCAGGTGGGCAAGTACTACGGCTACGGATCCATTTACGACTGGACGTTTCTGAAGCGTCCCAGCCAGCCGTGGGCGCCAGAGACTGTGCTCGTCGCGGTTGACGCGCAGGGCATTGGGGAGGCCACCTTTCTCGCGACCGATGACGGCTTTAGCGCCATCTTGACATCGCCCGGGACGGAGTACGTGCCACAACGCACCTACTTCCTGGTGCCACTCGTCGCAGCGGGGACGCCCCTGACGGTGGACCAGCAGATGGAACTGGGGAGCATCCAGGTTCGGGAGACTGCGCCCGTCGTGTGCTTGGACGGCGACGTGCAAAACACGGAAGCATGGGCCTCTCAGTTCCTTCTCGTCGCCGTCTGGACACCGCTGTTCACAACGACGCGATATGAGACGGATACCGGCAACACGACCGCGGGGTTGTTTACCAGTTTCGTCGGAAGTTTCCCCCCACCCCCTCCCCCCGTGGGCGCGACCTCGCTAGCGTCGTGCTATGCGCACTACGGCGTCCAGGTGATTCGCAAATCTTTTCCAGGATTCATTGGTGGGGATATTGGCTCCCCCTTGAAGGTGTTTGTCCACCTCGAGACGCTCGATCTGACACTGGCAACCCGGATGACGCTGGTGGCCGAAAACTTGTGGCGAGGGGATGCCTACTCGGCCGTGGCGCTGAGCGCAGCAGCCCTCCCCGTGACGGCCGACTCTTTCAATCCCCTCAACTACTCTGGGTCCACAGTGTCCCAGGCTCAAATGAACTGCTACTCGCTCGAAATCTCGTCTCTGGTCCTTCCGAACCAACCCATGAATGAACCGTTTGGCGGTCTGACGAGCAGTTTTCCCTACGTGTGTCTGGAAGTGTCCAACGAGACGGCGGCATCTGCGCACAATCGCAACGTCATTTACTCCAACAACCCCTTTACCACGTTTGCCACCTTTATCCTGCCCATTTCCGACGTGAACAACCCCACCACCACGAAATTTATCAAACTGTTTTCCGCGCACCACCAGCATGTCAAATTCCGCCCCAACGACTCTCTGCGCTTCCGCGTCTCCTTCCCCAACGGAAGTACGTTTCAAACCACCCTCGCAGACAACCTTCCGCCACTGTACCCGAACCCCCTACTGCAGATCAGCATGCTCATGGAGCTCAAACCCGTCTAGAGAGTCCAAGTGTACGTGTATAAAAACTGAATGCGCGTTCGGTCCACGCCAACATTCAGTTTGCATCCTCTTGCCCACGTTTGCGTTGCCGTGATGCTCATCTCATGACTTATTGTTTATGTTGTGACAGATATCACCTTTTTACAGAACGATGGGGAATGAGGTTTCTGGCAACCGCTTGGACGACTTCCAAAAACTATTTGGAGAGTACTGCGCCCTGAAGTGCCCCCTGCCCCCCAAATCCTTTACCGCCGAGTCCACGGGGTCGGACGGCAACCCCCCGCATCAGCTATTTGTCGGCGATGTCCAAGGCGGCAAGTCCAACGTCATGGCCCTGAAAGCCCTCTATCTGGCCATCGTGTGCAAACAAGATGTCGTCATCCTCTGCCGCAACTGCGTCGACGATCCGCATCAACTGAAGCAGTCCACTTTTGACGACCACCGCAAGAACTTTACCCAATTTGCCCAGGAGCGCGGAGTCCTCTCCCAACTCGCGGGGCAGTATCGCTGGCCTCGCATCGTCCTAGCGCAGGACAAGGCCGAGATGCAGACCTTCAAGACGCAAGACGCGGATCATGGACCCGTGGAGAACCCTTCTACTGGAACCATCTTTCTGCCCATCTCCAACACGCATCACTTTGACCGCCTGCTGGACATTTTTACCCCTGGACAGCGACAGATGCACATGATCGTGGACGAGGCGGACAAGCTAGCGTACGGCGACGACGGGCCAGTTGCGCGGAAGATGGAGACCCTGCTTGACATCGCCTCATCAGTCTCCTTTGTCACTGCGACAGCCCACAATGTCATGATCGATGACCGGTTCAAGTGCTGCGACATTTACCACCTTCCCCGGCATCCCAACTACAAGGGCTTTGAGAATCTGAACTGGATTCCGATCTGCAAAAAGCCCAAGAACGTCCGACGTGACAAGGATGGAACAATGGCCACACCGCTCGAGCGCGACCCTGACCTGTGGCACATTGTCTTGGAGCGTGAAAGCGCCCGCAACGTATTCGAGAACGGTCAGCCCCGTATCGGTCTGATCAAGACGGAGCGCGTCATTGCGAGCCAGTGCAAGTTGGCTGACGACATTCACGACAAGATGCCAGAAAAGTTCATTACGATCGTCTACAACAGCAACCACATTGTCGTCAACTGCCCCTCGCTGACTCTGGACACTGTCCGCGCGTTCAAGGCCTGTGATATTAAGTGCAAGGCGGACAATCGGCATAATGTGGTAGTTTCTCGAGTCAGCATCCGCAAGATACTCCACGCCATTCGCACTCAGTTGTTCCTGAACTGGAATGCGATGCGCCCGATCCTCATCATCAGCGACCTGGTGGCCCAGCGCGGGGTGCATCTGCGCGACCTGGAGTACGAGTGGCATCTGAGCTTCGAAGTGCTCCGCACGTGCAAGAGCACCACAGTGCCAACCATCATTCAAGAGTTGCGCATTCTGGGCATCTATCGCGACAACGTCCCCCTGACGCTCTACTGCGACGACGAACTGCATCGCCACCTGCGCGTCGAGTCCATGGCCCACCGTGAACTTATCGAGCGCTCTGCACAGCTGGGGCGACAGCGACAAGATATGTCTATCCGAGCGGCTATCGCCAGCATGTCACTTGACGTGCGCAAGACGACTGAGCGCAAGCAAATGCGTCACGGCCCTGCCCGACTTCCAGTGCGCGTAACTGCTCCTCGCTCCGACAAGACCTCTGCTGACGGAGGATTCGGGATCGAGGACTATGGCATCATCGTCACCCCACCCGCGCTTCTTCAGTCGGCCACGCGATCGCTTCCACCCGGGGCCGACAAGGACGACGACAACACGGATGACGTACCGCCCATGGATCCCAAGGAGTTGGAGCGCCTGACGGACCCCAAGAAGGGCATGTTCAAGAAGTGGGCTCGAGTGGACAACACGACCGCTATCGCTCGTTTCATGCGAGAGGGCTTGGAGCCCCAGCGACGATATTCTCGCCAAGAACTGTCTGTCCGTTGCACAGAATATGGTGTTCAATTGTCAGACATAACGGGATTACGCCAGTCTGGCGAACATCGACACTCACTGGCGCAAATTGTGTGTCATGTAGGAAAGGACAAGTTGATGTTGCATCCCGAATTACGAGAAGCATTCTATTATGTTTTCCAATAAACGCATCAACACATTGACTGACATAGAATTTCCGACTTGTTTTTTTAATTGATTATGCGACACAACAATACGCATAGATGTAGGAAATCCTTGTAACCGAAGATACTCGGAGATAGTGGCCTTTCGCATTTTAGGTATGCAAACAAGTTCTCCTCGAGCCATGATTGTGGGACAGACTTTGTGACTATTACAAACAATGATCGTGTGATAAGAAAGGTCAACAAAACAGGCATTTTCAGGAATTGCAACAGTACTTAGTTTCATCATGCGGCATGGAGGTATTCTCAGCTTTTCATCTAAGCCTTCTTCAAATTTATCTATAAAACTTTGTACAGGAGGACTTTGACATATCTCAGGCCACACCAGCCCTTGTTTATCTTGCTTTCGTAATCCAACAATGAAGACTCTTTTGCGATTTTGTGGAATACCATAGTCTGCAGTGTTCAACACTTTCCACTGCACCACATACCCTTTGATGCGCTCCAATTCCCTCATCATCTGCCTGAACGTCTCTCCTCCATCGATCGACAACAAACCCTTGACGTTCTCCAAGATAAACGCCATCGGCATTTTGTGCTTGATCACCTTGACGCACTCCCAAAAGATGGTGCCCCTCGGATCCCTCACTCCCTCACGCTTACCTGCGACGGAAAATGGCTGGCACGGAAAGCCACACACGTACAGATCAATGTCTGGAATGTCCTTCACGTGACGTTTCGTCATGTCTTCAAAGATGATCTTGGGCGCAAAGTTGGCCCTGATAGTCGCAACACAGTGCTTATCTACCTCTGAAGAAAACTCGTGCGTAAAGGGCACTCCGAGCTGCTTGAGAGCGACAATAGGGGCTTCAATGCCTGAGCAGTCCGTTCCTACCCTCAACGGGCGATCCTTGGTGAAGATACCCCATTTAGGTTTCTTCTTGTTCTTTTCCCTGGTTTCCGAACGACAAACTTTTGCCTTGGCTTTCGCTTCCATCATTTATTCGTTAGTGAGACATAATTTCTTCAGGCGGTCCAAGGCGCTGAATGAGATGCTGGTCCGCGCCAAGAATATGTCTTGTGTGAATCAGGCACTACCCCTAAGCGACGCAATTGAGCCCCAACAGTCCGTTCCCACCCTTAACGGACGATCTTTTGAAAAGATGCCCCATTTGGACGTTTTCGTGTCTACATTGATGTCTACAACTACATCTGTTGGCAAAGTTTTGAGGGCAAAAACAGGGTGAGGACGACTTTTTCTTGCCCGTCATTGTCTTTTATTATTTTTTTACTCACACCAATAGTCTCCACATTCCGATAAATCACCATTTAACCAATGAGAAACATGATGGAAAGACGATTGTTGGCGGTAGAGATAAATTTCATAGTTACGTGTTTACAATGTCCGAGTCAAGAAGTTTGCCATCGGATCAACGACCCCCGCGCGCCCGCCTCTTTTGCGTCTTGAGCGATGATGATTTCGCGCGGTATGAGCAACTGGATCAACTGAAGCAGTTTCGGGATTTCCTGGGTTGGTATGACGAGGATGACGACTGTCGCCTCCTGCACTTCCGCCCCCATGATGCATTCGACCGGTTGAGCCACAAGGACAAGACGCTGTTGTACAGCGTGCGCGGTTGGATCTACTGCAAGCACACCTTGAAGCGTTTGTCCACCGGCTTTGGCTACCCGATTGAGTGGCGGGATCTCAAGGATGAAGACGAGATTGGTCGCACGGAGCCGATCCCTGCGTCTTGGAAGGTTTGGTGCAGTTTGGAAGGCACTCTGCTGCGCGTATTTCACAGCAAGACGCGGTGGCACATTGCCACGAACAAAAAGTTGGACGCCTTTCAGTCGCGGTGGTCCTCCAAACAAACGTTCGGGGAGCAACTGGAGCAAGTGCTGAGCGACATTATGCCCCAAAGTACGCACACGGTGCTGGAATTCCTACAGTCGCTGGACCCCACCCACGTGTACGCCTTCTTCATACGCAACGGGGAGGAGAACCGCATCAAATGCAAGGCGCCAGTGTTGGTCCGGGACAAGTTGGTGTACCTGGGCCGTGTTCCACTGGAGACGGAGTCATTTGAAGAGTGGGTCTTCCCCGGGGAGGACGCCACGGTCGCCGGACATGCGTGGCTGGGGAAAATGGCAGTCATGACCCCTTTTGAGGTCGAGAGTGCAGAGGACTCGGGAACGCGCGAGACGTGGGAGAGCCTGTACCAACGCGTGAATGCGTGCATCTCTCCTGACGATTTTCAGGGCGTGTTTTGCTTGGAAGTTCCTTCAGGAAAACAGATCAAGATATTTTCAGATGCCTACCAGCGCGCGTACCAGCTGCGTGGTGTTCACCCCAATATCCGCTTCCGATACCTCGAAGTGCGGCGCAAACCAGAGGTCAATGACTTTGTGTCCACCTACCCCTTTTACCAAAAAATGTTTGAACAGATTGAACAGTCAGTCGAGCAATTGGCCCAGGTCTTGCATCAATGCTATATCCAGAGATATATTCACGACGAGATGCTCAACCTCCCAAACGAAGAGTTCATCTTGCTGAAAAAGTGCCACAACCACTATCTCGCCGACCGTCAGCACAACCGCATCTACGCTCACGTCGTCCAGGAGATGCTAGACGCCGAACTGCCTCTCCATCTCTACCGAATGCTGAAACGGCTGTCCAACCACGACCACGGGCGCGCATACCGCCACCCTCCCTCGTCATCCTACGTCGGTCGGCCCAGACCCTCGCTCCTCATGGGCGGTGGAGGTAGAGGAGGACGCGGTGCGCGCAACACGCCATGGCCCACCTCTGCGCACACTAATGCACCACCACGTGGGCCACCACCACCCTACGAAAATTACTACCGCCCGCAACAATATCCAAGACCCTTCCCCCCCCCTCCACCCGATCACCGCCCTCCACCTGGACCCCATGCGCCCGTAGTGACGTGGGCTTCTATCGTGCGCGACGAGCAACCGACCCAAGTAGCGACATCATCATCTACGTTCTAGTTATCTTCCCTCATCGAAGCGTTTTCATTCCATTGTGTTTGTTTCCAATGGAATGGTGGCATGTCACAATATTTTCTTAAATTATACGTTGCTATATCAAAATATCAAAAGTACAGTACTTAAATGTAATGAGCCAAGAACGCGCCCTTTTAGTCAGCGCACTCTTGGTGTACACCATTAGCATCAATGTGGCGTTGCGCCATTCTCGGCTTTCGCCTTGGTACGCGTGGCTAGCAAACACCCTCCTCGTCATACAGGGGGTCACTCACGTCATACTGACCACGAGTAGAAGAAGTTGTCACCCGGGTGCGCCCACCTCCACGTGGACCAAAACATGTAACCAAGGCGCCTTGGTTATTGGCCTACTCCAATTCATGATTTGCTTACGTGTTTTGTCCACTGGACGTCCTACGTCTATCATTGGTGGACTGGTGGCATTGCCTATCGCCACGTACATGGTCACTTCTCATGTGTTTCATTTACGCCCCCTCGACGGCAAACACAGTTTAAGGTATCATGACTTGCGACTGGATGCGTTCAACCACAAAACGTGGTTGCTCGTGGGATCGCACCTGACACATGAGCGCAAGTTGTGGCAGTTGTTGAATGATGATCCATTGCGACAGCAATGGCATGGAAAGACGGTCATTGATGCAGGCGCGTGGTTGGGTGATTTCAGTATTTTTTGTGCGGCGGAACACGCTTCCTGCGTGGTCGTCGCCATCGAACCGAATGCCCAACACGTTGATTTTATGAAAAACGTTCGAAAGGCAAATCCAATGCGCCTTTCCAATCTGTGGATCGTGCATGGCGTATTGTCAGACAAGGACGATGAGTATTACACCTGTGCAACGACACATGTCGCTCAGCCCAATGCCCAGTATAAAGCATTGGTGGCAGGCGCGACGTCAAAAAAGGATGCGATTCTGTCCAAGAGCGTGGACACATTAGTTTCAATATTAGGACTATCACGACCCGTTGGTTTGCTTCATCTAGACGTAGAGGGCATGGAAGCGAAAGTGCTGGAGGGCTCACGTCGCATTCTACAGACTGACCGGCCTGTCGTCGTCGTCGAAATGCTTGGTTCACTAACTTACGAGACAATCTTACAGTTGTTTAAAAATACGGGATATCGGATGCACTGTGTCGTCCCTGAACGATGCGCGTGGGCTGATTTTGCTGATGTCAAGGGATGCCGAAATATCATCTTCGTGCCATGTTAGATAAGCATTTTAGCAAAATCATCTTTACTTGTAGGAGACAATGTCGAATCCGCATGCGATGCCCCACGGGAGCATCATCACTGCGCTAGTAAAACACATTTTCGATGCATCACCACGCCCTCTGCAAGCGCTTTTCCTAAGGACACCCACAACGGGCGCATGGCTGGACGATATTGAAGGAAGCGATACAGTCACGATAGATCGCGTTTTGTATGTTCCGCCTACGACCATCGTTCCATCAGCCTACACGGCATCTCGCAATTGCACTCGCACTGATGTGACCTTTTGTCTGACGGAAGAGCAGGTGACGGACTTTTTCCGAGTTCGACAACGAGATGGCGCCACTTACGACCTCGTGTGCTTGGACGGGTGTCACGACTTCCAAACCAGCGTTGTAGATTTTCATTGTTGCGCATCTTTACTGAAGGAGACGGGCATCTTGCTTTCTCATGACTGCGCCCCAAAGACAATCGCGATGGCTTGGCCAACGTTCCACCCGGGAAATTGGTCTGGCATGACTTTTGCTGCATTTGTTCATCTCGTCCACGAGCATCCCCGTTGCCAGTTTGCGATACTGGACATCGACACAGGCATTGGCATCTTTACGCCGCAGCGAGAAAACGCTCAACATTTGTTGCTGCTGAAAAACATTTTGACGAGCGCTAGTGACCAGTGCACGAAAATGCAATATGCATTCCTCCAGACTATCGTCGCCAGCGACAAGAACAACCCCAGGAGCATCTACAATATATTTCGCTTCTTCCGCAAGCACGGAAGCACTTTGGTGAATCTGCTCGCGCAAGAAAAGAAGGTATCGCCTGCTCAAAGAATCATTAGCGCGTAGTACTGCTACACTGCTACGACTGGATAAAAAGAAGGTGTGTTGGCAATGAAGGGTCTTTTGCCGTTCAACTTTTACCGTGATTTTGTTTTGTTCTTTGTAGTTTTAGTTGTGTTACCCCTACCTACACTAACTACTTCTCCTTTACTCTCCTTATGTCTGTCTGTCTCTTTCCCTATGTGACTACACGGAGCGGAGAGATCTTGTACTTGTCCAGACCACTCCCGAAGGCCTTGCCCAAGGCCATGATGGACTCGTTGGCCATGCCAATGTGCGCATTGAGTTGCTCGGTCAGATCGTCCACTCGAGTCTCCCAGTTTACAGGGGTCGCCGTGTCCAGCAGGCGCAGTTGTATCGCGTGCATGAATCCGCGGAGGGCGTCGCCTTGGAGGACGAGAAAGGTGTTGGCAATCTGGAGATATTCTCGATTGCGCTCCACCTTTTTCTCCGCCTGATTCAACAGGCACTTGTACTTGTCCGCGGTGATCTGGTTGGTCAGCAGGCGAACGCGCAAGTCCAAGCACGTCGCACGCAGGATACGGTCGGTGCTGTGCTCACGCACGGTGGGGAGGTGGTACTGATGGAGTTCCACCAGTTTGCGGTGGTGGTTCACAATCTCCGTCTTCTTTCTCGCCAGGCGCGCACTGAGACCCACACGCGGAAGATGATCTTGCAGTTCCATGACAGTCGGGATCGGCCCATCACAACGCAGAGCACCGCCACCACCCGCCCCCGCCGGTCGACGAGCGGTCAAGCGAGCGCCACCCCGGTTCTGATCGAACAGCCACTCGTAGTAGTGCGGGTTGTGGATGGCGCCACGTTCGACCTGGCCCGTTGACCAACGGAACGCCGTGTGGCACTGCGGACACCACATTTGGTCGCACCCCGAAATCTTGAAGATGCGCGTGTTGCACCCGGGACACGCCTTGGTCTCCTTGGCGAGGGCCTCCCACGTGGCCTTGTCGCTCTCCTCGCACTCGTGGTGGTCGACATCCACGTCGGGCTTGTTGCACTTGAGACAGGTCGCCTTGTTGCAAGTGGTGCACAGCCCTGTGCGAGAAGAGATGAAGCCCACGCAGTCCGGCGTCGCGCACTGGCGGTTGAAGTGCTCCTGTCGGCTCGGCTGACTGGCATCCACAACGGCTTCTGTTGGTGGCGGCGCGACCACGACAGGCTGGCCGTTGAGGATGGCTTGTTCAGCGTTTTGCTTGCGATGACGTCTGTCCTGGAGATGTCGCACGGCATGTTGATAGGCGCGCTTGGCATCGCGCAAGGCGCGACGTTTGGCATCCAACTCTTTCGTTGCGGTTTCGGTTTCGTTGTGGAGTTGCACAAGGGGCATCGTGGCGGGAAAGTTGCAACGCTCCCGTTGCTCGAGAACGTTACGGCGGTGTGAATCAAACTTTTTTTGAAAGTTTTGGGGCATGTTCCGGTACACAAAGTCCCGATTCCACGCCGTCCGGCAGTTCATGCACTTGGGATCTTCAAAGGACTGAAGGAGGTAGTGCTCCACGCAGTGGGCGCACTGCACTGGCGCTCCGTCATCATGACCGCAGTTGAAGCAAGTGACTTGACGGCGGGTGCGCTTGTTGATGATCTCGGTGCAAATGGAGCAGGAGAGGGTCGTTGCAGCCATGTCGATCGAAGAATACGGACTGGATACTCTGCATTCAGCGCACAAGCCGATTGATCAGTGACCAATGAATGACACACCCTTTCTAAACTCACTCTCCTACTTGGGTCAGCGCGCCCACACATGCATCACTTTTGGGCAACGATGCATCACCATCTCATCTCATGGTGCGGAAGAGTCCTGGTATGGGCAATCAATCATCATGGCCAATCGATCGCCATACCCACTACAAGGCCAGTCTCATACTTGGGGTCAGAGCGCTCACACATGCATCACTTTTGTGCAACGATGCATTATCTTCCTAGTGTTAGTTCAAAATTTAGAATTGAAATTTAAAATTTCAAAATCTTTTTTATCTGTCAGTCGTGACTGACTTTTGTGACTTTTGTGACTTTTGTGACTTATGTGACTTATGTCACTTATGTGACTTATGTGACTTATGTCACTTATGTCACTTTTGTGACTTATGTGACTTATGTCACTTATGTGACTTATGTGACTTATGTCACTTATGTGACTTATGTCACTTTTGTGACTTATGTCACTTTTGTGACTTATGCATCGTCACCAAAAACTGAAGCGCGTGCTCATACTATGCGTCCACAAAGACTGCATGACTATACTACGATATCTGGCTACACGATAGTGGGCTTCATTATTAACTCACAGCAGGTCACACACGCATCACTTTTACCCAACGATGCATCTCCGTCCCCGCCGTTGCGTCAACATTTTTCAAGTTTTTGAAATTTGAAAAATTTGAAATCGACCAATTTAACTTTCAATTTCAAATTTTTCAATTCTTTTCTCGATCCGTTGCACCAGTCACAACGAATACAACGGCAACCACTCGTTCTCACACTGTCGTCACAGACAGTGAGTCTCTGTCACACGTTGTCACTGATGCACCGTACCTCAAAACTGAAGCGATCGTCCATACCTTGACTCCTATAAGAGTGTATGCATGGGCATCAATGAAGCACGATGCACCGTACCCCAAAACTGAAGCGATCGCCCATACCTTGCCCCCTACAAGAGTGTACGCATGTAGTATGCATGGCATGGATGCATCGTATTCCAAAACTGAAGCGCTCGTCCATACCTTGCCCCCTACAAGAGTGTACGCATGTAGTATGCATGGCATGGATGCATCGTACCCCAAAACTGAAGCGGTCGTCCATACCTTGACTCCTATAAGAGTGTGTGCGCATATGTATGCATGATGGACGTGACTGATGGTGCATCTGTGACTGACGAATGCGTGACAGATTTCAAAACCAAGCATGAGTGCTATCGAGTCGACTGCCACTTCCGCCTCGGCTTCGTTTCCGTGGAAGGCTCTGCAGGCATCGATGCACAAGGCGGTCTTGAAGCACGTCACCGCTGGTATGCACGCCTTCCTCGCCATTGTCGCCGACGAGTACCAACTCAACCCCGACACGCTCAAGCAAATGTGGGAGCGCTTCAACGAGGACAAGGACGCCGAGACCGCCACAGCCCCTCGAACGGCCGTCCGGCGCCGTCGCACGACGACCTCCTCCACTGCTGGTGCGTCAACCGCCACCCCTGCTGGTGGGGACGTCACGACGACGACCAAGAAGAAGCGGGGAATGTCGGCCTATAACCTCTTTTGCAAGAACGAGCGCGCCAAAGTTCTCGCCGAGCACCCAGAAGTCAAGAACTTTCGGGAGATCTCCAAGATCCTCGGGTCGCGTTGGAAGAAGGTGTCCGACGCTGACAAGGCCAAGTTGAAGCAAGAGATTGAGGCCTTGCGCGCCCAAACCGTCGGAGCGTTTGCGTCGATCGCGGAAGAAGCGACTGCCGATATCGAGAGCGAGACCGCCGAGGAGGAGATCGCACCCGTTGTGGTCGAAGCGCGACCTCCAGTCGCCGCTAGTCCTCCTCCTGCCAGTCCGGCCTTTGCGCCTTTGGCGTCGTCGCCTCCTGCAGTCGTGGGTGGTGGTGGTGCCGTGGCCGGCGGTGCCGTTTCGCCAGTGTCCCCGCCCTTCCAGTGGGCTGAGAGTCCTGTCGGTAGGAGTGCTTCCAAGAAGAAGCGAGGGGAGGCGTACTCGCCGACGCGTCCGAATATTCTGATGAACGAGTTCCGGGACGATGACGACGATGATGACGACGACGAGGAGCGTGCTGGCACCAAGAGTGATGAGTCGTTCTATGTCCGTCACCTGTCGATCAAGACGGACAAGGAACTTCGGGCAGAGTGCAAAAAGTTTGGTATCCCGAAGGATGTGTCTCGCACTGTCATGATAGAGCGCCTGGCGCGTCGCATGGCGCAGGTGTAAGTTCTTAGTGTATGAGTGTGTAGGTAGGCCGAAATAAAATAATAAGCAGGAGCATGACCAATAAGGATTGAAGCAAGCAAGCGTGTGTAAGATACGTATGGTGATACAAGTAGGTATTATTTTATTCCATATGTGCCCATCAATCATTCCTTCTTTCCTTCCTTCACTGCGCTCGAGGTGGTCGTGGGACAAAGGGCGGTGCGTTGGCTCGAAGCACTCCTTGATGCTGGGGTCGAACGGCAAGGCGCGGTCGATTCGTCGCCACCATTTGTTGCAAGGGTGGCGGTTGTGTCATGCTACTGCTGCTACCACTACTACCACCACCACGATGATGAGATTGTTGTTGCGCCCGCCGTGGCTCAGTGTTGGCCTGGGCTCCCCGGTGTGCGATCGCGGCGCCACCAGTCAGTCCTCCGACTGGTGGATGTTGTTGGTGTTGTCGCGATCGTCTTGGTGCCAAAAGCGGGAATGGGGACTCTCTGGTCGATATCGGAGGAAGCGCTCGGGGGGCCACCCAAGAATATGGTACAACAGACCCTCCCGACGTGGAAGCCGGTGAGAGCGGAGGAAGTCTTGGCCTTCCGGAACCCGTGGGAGCGACGAGCGTCGTTCGATTGTTGTTGCTGCTGGTCTGGGTGGATGGTTGTTGCTGTTGACGACGATGAGCGTTTCCCCCTCGTTGATCCGACATGTGGTGGTAACTTCTTTTTTGACACTATCGTATATTTTTTTCGGTAGAATATTGAAGAAGCGAAACGCAAAAGTGGAGTGGCGTGGAGTGGCCTATATATATATATATATTGTCCAGGCTGGAGTAAGTTTTGCCTAAAAGACAAAATGTCGTATAACAAAGGAAACTTTGGGCGTATAAAAGAATATTCGGCTTCATCACACTAATATATGTATCCGTCCAGCCAAGTCATTGTACTTTCCGTGTACTTTTCGCACGCGGTGATTGTGTTTGGCACGTGGGCGGTCATCTTTTTGGACGCCTTCAAGCATCGTCCAAGTGCGCGTCTCTATCACTATATACTGTCCAACGTGGCGCTGGTCAGCAGTTTGTGCTACCTGTGTCTCGCGGCCAACACCATGACTCCATGGGAAGAAGACTTTTTCCATGTCAAGAGCAGTCGGGCCTGGCATTCCGTCCTTCCCCGGTATATCGACTGGTGTGTCAGTACGCCTCTTCAGTTGGTGGTCATGGGCACCATGGGCCGACTGTCGGTCGGAAACATTTTCGAGCTGGTTTCCCTGCAACTCATTATGATTATCGCGGGGGCGCTTGGCCATATCTACGACTCTGTGTTTCGTTGGATATTCTTTAGCATCGGAGCGATTGCCTTTTACCCCGTGTACGTCTTTTTGTTTGAAGATTTCGATCACGAAGTCGTGGCGCGCTTCAGCGGGCGCGAGACCGCCGACCAGTTTTTTTTCTGGGGACGCTATCTGTTGATGACCTGGCTCATTTATCCGATACTTTGGATTTTACTGGTCACGGACGTGGCCAACTTTGCCGTCTTGACCATCATCTTTTCCTTCATGGATTTGTGTGCCAAGGGTGGGCTCGTGTACTGGCTGTTTACGTGTTGCTATCGCTCCCTCCACCTGTCGGAAAACGGAGAGGAAAAGATTGCCGAAGACGAGACCACATAAGGGGTAAAATATATTACAGAAGAGTAAACACAACTATTGAATTGTCGGATTAAAGAATACAGACATGCGTTGTGCATTCTTATTCTCAGTATTATTCCACTGGATGCTTCACGTTGCCATGACGCCCGTTCAAGGCAATGACACTGGAATGTCCAACACGCGATTGCGCGCGCTCCCATCCTCTTCGTCTCAATTCAACCCTCGCGCTGACAGCAACAACACTGAATGCACCCTCTCACCGTTTCTGCACCACTCTGGACGCATGATTGTCATGATTGTCGGCATCCAAGCAGACAGCGATGACTACAAGGGCAATCCGCATCTTTTTCTCCCTTGGCATCACCGCTCGTGCATGTGTCAGACGGTGGAGACGCGCCCTATCGCGCTCCAGCAAGCGCACCACCCCAACCCGTACTGGTTGCAATGGACCAGCAACACATGTCCCATGAACATTCGCGTCCGTCTCGAAATCGTCTCTCCGCACAGCGTGTACTGCACCACGCAGGGCTGGAACAATGGCACAAAGACGTCATGTGGCTTGTACGACCTCTGGCAACCAGTCACGAGCGCTGACGACGAGGACTGCCTCATGACTGCCTATCGCAAAACGGCGTGCAAAGACAGTTGGTGGGCTTTCATGAAGCGCAACGAGACGGGTGACAATGCTCTCAAGCATCCGTGGACCCTGCCATCCACCTGGGTGATTGCCCGAGACGCAAACGTCCTCCTCCGCGTGCGCGACTACTTCTTCTACTGCATGCGAACTCGGATGCCTCACCTGGAGTACCACTCCTTTTTCGACACGACTTGCCACGACTAGTAAGTAAGTACACTGTGGCGTACAAGGAACGATAAAAAATACAAGTGATGGATATTTTTTATTCAGCGACAACGCAGTGGCGGCGACGTCAATCGCTTCGCTACATCACAAAGACAAAGACCTTCGTAGATACTTTGCAAATTCTACAATATCGTAATTGTTGGATCGTAGCATCTCAGAATGCCTCGCTACAAACTCTTCGCGGGCTTGATCATTGTCGGCTACGTCGTTTACGGTCATCACGTTGTTGATCATCCTTATGGCTTTATAGTAACTGTTCGACTTTTCACTCGTAGACCTGTCTTGGATCTGTTGCATATCAGCGATTGGAGATAACATGTAGGCACTAATTTTATTTCCATTCCACATGGGTATCAAATATTGGTAAATGTCCATTTGCGTGATATGGTAGGAAGGTTTCACTTTCCGGTAAAAAAGAGCAGGATAGTTTCGGTGGTCGTACAGGGTTTTCCACAAGCTCTGTCCCGCTAAAACTTGATTTGCGTGCGTCCACTCCACTGGACTTCCCATGCGTTTCCCTGGCGGGGTTTCTGAAATCGTAATGGCCATTTTTATGACGCCAATCGCATCTTGCGGACCAGTCCAATTCCAAGTGAACCACATATTATCCAGGCAGACAGTCGTGTAGTCAATCAGCCTCACCCCTAATGCGAGTACGCCACAAACCATGCTTGCAAATGCTGATTCATTATTCCCCAAAAGTTCTTCCACCTTGTTTCGTGTAGTGTGCAAAGTCAAGGACAACCATTGTGAATGCGCGTACTGGTGTGGCGCTCGCCTCTCCATAACACACCACATGACATGGTCCTGCTTCTGAAACTGGGCTTCAAAGAGCCGAGCGCCGGACAAGATCGGGATGTCGTTCCCGCTCACGAGACACACGCACCCCTGGCGATCCTCTGGCAATTGTAGCCACTGCAGTATGGCGCGATAGGCCCTCAACTGTTCGTACACGATTGCTGGCGAGCACCACGAGGTGGGGCCCATGACACACGGATCGGGCGCGTCGCCAAGCCACAAGAATTCGCCCGCCGTATCAAACTTTGGTTTGGAAGGGGAATGCACTACAAACAGCATCTCCCTGTCTTTAGCAGCTGCTATGGAAAAGCCACGCCATTCACTCCATACGTGCTGTTGGGAGATAATGGAGTCGTGGGACAGAAAGAGTATCACGACGAGACCCGAGTCCGGTTTCAGCACAAGTGGCTTTGGACTGGGTGGTTGTGCTGCTGACGGAGGCGATAGTCGCGGCGTCAGGAGGGACATGACGACAGTGCAAACGATATGGAAGATGCCCATGCCCAAGCATAACCATACTGTTTGACGCCCATACACCAGGGTTTTAATTTTTCGCTGTTGAAATGCGACCCCCGCGCAGGTGGCCAGCCATGCATTGGCCAAAAATGCGTTTGCAAGGAGAAGCCAGCACCATTTACGTCCCGCCTGTCGGGCCACGAGATAAATAGTCATTTCGATTGACCACCAGAGATAACAAGCGAGCAAAGCCAAAAGAGCAAGAATGGCATATATCTTGACACTATTCGCACGTGCCATTGACGTCATTTTGGGTTTTCTTGTTCGCATATAATTTTTACAAATCTAGGTGCGGAACTTGCAGGGCCACTCCTCCAACAGCTTCTTGGGCCGATTCCGGTCGCCCTTTTCAAACACCCGGTGGTAGTGGCCATACCGGACTTCGTGCACGAGATTGCGATTCCCCTTGCGCTCGAACATGACCCACTCGTTGGCGGGGCCCTGGTGAGGCAGGGCGCCAAAGTACTGGACGCCCCGCCAAATGTAGCCCTTGTTGTTGGGCATGTTGGACAAGTTCTCCCGTATGTATCCGGGCACGGACTCCTCCACCCGGTGCAGGTAATCCCAATCGCGGACAATGTCCTTTTTCTGTCGCCTTTCCGTGCGATTGGCCTGGCGTCGGTCAGCGTAGAAACTGTCCACTTTGGCCTTCCTCTCCTGCTCCTCCTGGATCGACTCCTCTTTCTTGCGCAGGCGAATCTCCACCGCCCGGTCCGCCATGGATCGCTGTTGCTCATAGTACTCGACGAACGCTGGTGTGTCAACGGTGAGACTGGTCATGAGCGCGTTCAGGGACTGGATCTTTTCGTCATACGACGTGGTGCGCGAGAGGGATTCGCTCTCAATGCCCTGTTGCTCCGACCGGCGCAACGCCTGCTCGCGCCATCGCTCCTGCAGGCGACGATCCTCAGAAATCTTTTTGCGGAACTGGACGAGGTAGAACTCCTTTTGCTTGCGGTCGGTGGCGCTCATGCTATTGTCGACTCTTTCGATTCCTGTCCCACGCACGACAAGAAGAAATCGTTATTGTTTGCTATGCTATATATGCTATATATGCTATATATGCTATATATGTTATATAGAAGGTTTCTTTTTCTCAAACATCCATGTCTTGAACGGATCACTTTTTCTACATTGGAGTGTCTGCAAGTAATGTCATTGGACGTGACACGCCTTTCGATGCCGATTTATACAGTCGCGGACTGCTTTATAAATTTGTCCCACACGTTCTTGGAATGGATATCATTTTGTCTGTGCGCAACCAACTGCTGGACGACTGCAAGTTTTCGTTCGAATATTACAACTACGTCTTCATGGCATCTCTGATCGCCGTGATAGGCCTCATCACTGACAGTTCGACCACGATCATTGCAAGCATGGTCATCAGCCCCATGATGAACTACGTCTTGGCGGTGACGTTTGGTCTGTTTCTCAGCGACCTGAAAACGTTCCGAATCGGTCTGCTGGGCATACTGCAGAGTATCCTCATTTGTGTAATTGTGGGAGTCAGCGCAGGACTCTTCTTTAGCAAAACACTGGTACTGACTGATCAAATCATTCAAAGAACTGACATCGTCAACGTGTGGTGGGGCATGCTCATTGCCACGTTCTCAGGCTTTGCCACGGCATCCTCGTTAGTGTGCAACCAGAGCCACAACATGGTGGGCGTCGCGATAAGCACCAGTATTCTGCCGCCGGCTGTCAACTTTGGACTTTTGCTACCCAATTCATTGTGGAATCTGGACAACAGCGTCATGCTCCACAAGGTGTGGACATCGCTGGTCCTGACCCTTAGCAACATTATGTGCTTGTTCTTTTCCATCATTCTTCTATTGTGGCTTTATTCTCGAGAAATCACCAAGAAGCAAGTTTGGCTTTCGAAAGTAGCCAGCATCCGACAGTTGGATCTTGATGCCGAAGCGAACGATTACCCACCGCCCCGAATTGCATCCACCATCACTACACCAATCAATAATCGAAAGTAACAGTTGTTTCCATTGTTTTTGGAAATGGAGAATGGAAATAATGGTCGCCAGGGTGGCGCACGTCCTCCTTCGTGAAAGTTATTCGGGGATGCCTTGCGTGGCTTGTTGGAGCGACCGGCGCAATCCACCCGCCTGTTGCGATGAGATTCCGTTTGGTGCTTTGCTCTTTTGCAACTGAGCGATTTTTCTTTCAAGTTCGTCGCGCTGTCGTCGGATCGCAAGCAAAAGACCTTCCATTCTTTTTCCATATTGCGATTGAACATCATAGTCACCGACCCACTCCTTTGCAAGCTCACGTAGCGTACGTATAGATCCCAAGATGTAAGATCGTTGCTGTTGCGAATTCATTTTGATTTCTTTATACCAAAATTAATAAAAAAAAAACGATTTTGACCTTGTATGATTTCAGGTGCGTGCTGAGGAGGAGGGGTGTTTCTCCAGTCACCACAGACAGCCAAACGTGACTGATTGGCGTCGTCGGCCCACTTGTAAAAGGATAGAGGGCCACTAAATTATCCACGTCATCTCATGATGAGTTAATCCCGGTGGAGCGACCATTTCGCGCTGTACCGACTCACGGTAGCACGGCTCGCAGTGCCTGCAACTCTTGTCGCCACATCTCCTGGGCAGTCAGGCGCGCTAAGCGCACCCCCTCTGCCTTGAGGGCGCCCACCTGCGTCCTCCACTCGTCCAGGCGCTTGGCGTTCAAGTGCCGGATGGAAATGTCTACAAGAGACTGGGCCTCAGGGCCATCGATTGTATGCACACCAGCTTTGGCCAAGAGCGCCTTGAGATCAGTCGTCAGCGAGGCTTTGTGGTACTGCAAGAGGTGGTCCTTATGGAGCAACCATGTCACCCACTTGACCTTGTTTGACATCTCCTGCATGCGCCGTTTGGTCTGCGCAATCAAGTGCTCGCGACGCTTCTCATAGGCACGCAGGCGCTCCTCCACAAACATGGTGGCAACCTCGTCCAGGGAGGAGAGTTTGCGCAGACGACCCGTCGCATCCTGCAGCACCATATTGGTGAGGTGAATGGTTTCAGTGAGTTTCATGGTATCCGCGGTCGGCTGAAAGGGAGCGACGGCGACAAAGGTAAAGTGCGCTTTGGACGTGTCCGACAGATTGCGCAGCCGGTCAATGCATTTGGTGGCCACCAGCGAATCCAAAAACTCCTTGTACCTGTGGATCGACGTGGAGATGGGGATCTCGTCCACCGTCCAAACGTCCGTCGCAGAGGCGTGTGTCAGCCGGCCCGTGCACTTGAAGGCCGTGTCAGACAGTCGATCGATCATGCCAGTGAACCCGCGATAATGAGGTGTCCAGTCCATGCGCCATGCGCCCCCACTGAGATGCGTGTCTAGTGCCGCAATGAGTTGCAGTGGCTCAAACGGAGGTATGGTGCATGACCACCCCGTCCCGATGCCCGTCCGGCATCCATTCACGAGGATGAGGGGGAGGATGGGTAGGTAAAAGCATGGCTCGACCTGGGCGCCATCTTCCCAGCGGGGCTGGAGGACGGAGGCGTCTGCTGGAGGAAAAAGGGCCTCCAGGTAGGGGACGCCTTTGGTGTAAATGTACCGCCCACTGGCTGCATCTTTGCCGAGGTAGAGACGACTTCCGAACTGACCTTCGGGGGTGAGCAGAGGCAGGTTGGCAAAGTTGGCGCCTGTGAACTGCTGAGCCATCTTGCATATCGTGTCATGCAAACACTGCTCGCCGTGATGGTAGTGCGTCAGTTCAGCCACGTATCCAGCGAGTTGTGCCACTTTGATGGCCGGATTCCGGTGCAGGACGGGTTTCTCCAGCACCGCGTGAAGAATCTTGCGCTGGGACGTTTTGAGGCCGTCGAGGAGGTGCGGAATGCTCCGCTCGCAGTCGTCCACGCAAAAGCGGATCCACTCCTGCCTGAGAAAGAGGGAGATGGGATACCGCTGATCCGTGGGCTCTGTGGTCTGAGCCCGGGGATCGAACTGCTGGATCTGTGCCCGGCGCTGGGCGACCGCGCGGTCCGAGAAGCACTCGTCCAATGCGTTGGCCGCGCCTGCATCGAACTGCATCTCGAGGACGTGCTCGCCAAAGGACGCATCAATGTCATCGTTGGAGCACGTGCCAAGTCCTTTGAAGAATTTGCTCTTGACGCTGTGGTGTCCCTTGCAGTCCTCGAGGAACTGCCTGTACTTTTGCTCGCTGTAAAAGGTGAGGACTCGCGGCGCCCACACTCGGGCCACTGGAGCGCGCATCCAGTACAAGAACTGTCCCCTCTGTAGCAAGGAAGGGTTCATGACGTGGAAAAAGTTGATAATGAGACTGGCGATATGCACGCCATCCGTGTCTGCGTCCGTCAGGAGCACCACCTTGCCGTACCTCAGTCGCTGGAAGCCTGCAGATGCGGTGTAGTCGATATTTTTCTCCATGTTCAAAATGTCCATAAGATCCGACCATTCACGATTGGCGGATACAGCCTTGGCGGACGCGTTCCGGACGTTCAAACACTTGCCACGAAAGGGGTAGATCCCAAACACATCTCGCCCGCGACGTGATCCCCATCCCTTCTTGATACCCTGCACAGCAAAGGTCTTGGCGGACAGCCCCTCGCACAGAATCAAGACGCAGTCCGCAGAACGCCGACCACCCGCCCAGTTCGCGGCGTCGTACCCCTCCGCCTGCACCAGGCGTGAACGCGGGGCAGTCTTTCGCATCGTGGTCATTGCCTCTTGCACGCGCATCTTTTCCAGCCACTCTTTGCGAAACGCCTGCACGTGAGGCCACTTGCACAACTGTCGGGCGACGTCACCGACGGCTGCACTCCACCCTTGACCAGTCTCCAACTCTGCGTCACTTCGACTGAGGGAGGGTTGCGTGCACTGCGCCTTGCACTGGGAGTCGAACGTTGGGTTCGGTACGCGCGCCACCAGCACCATGCCAAAGAGCGCCTTGACATCCCGCACGCGGAAGGATGATGGACAAGTCCACTCCTGGATCATTCTTTTCCAAATGTCGTCGAGGAAGGGTTTCGCGAAATCGGCGCGAGCGTCCACTCCGTTGACGTAGGACACCACCACGGGCTCGTCTTTGGCCTGCGTGTGCGGAAAGAGGACGAGTTGAAACTGGAACTCGGGGCACTGCCTCTTGCAAACCGTCAGGTGCAGGGGCTTGCGCGCCATGTTGGGACAGACCATGGTGCAATAAGAGGCAACGTTTCGACACGTCAAGGAGGCAGTCCGCTTCTGCCCATCATGCGTGTAGTGAAACTTGACTGGCACGCCTAGAATCATGGCCAAGTCCTGGACATGTCGTAGCAACACTTGGAAGAAGGTGGCTGTGGGTGCATACACAGCATGGGGCTCGTGAACGCCAAACCTGTCCAGGTCGGGTTGGAACTCTAGACGCAACCGGTTGTGGGGTCGCGTCTTTTTAAGCTTGTCCAGGGACTTGATGATGGGTCGGCCGGGACGGCGCATGTTGTCTGTCCAGGTTTGCTGGTATGATTTGCGCTCGCTGGCGTTGTAAATGTCCACGGTGAAGCGCCGGGAAAAGACGTTGGTCAGTTTGACGCCCATGCCGTTCCGGCCTGACGAGTAGCGTTGCTCGGCGTCGTCGTAGTTGGTCGAACTGTGCAAGCTTCCAAACATGACGGCGGGCACGTACTCGTCATCCAGTTCTGTACATGTGCTCACGCACACGGGCGCGCCATCGTTCTCGCAAGAAAAGGTGCCTGAATCCGCGTCGAGCGCAAGCACCACTGCGGTCAGAGGCGTCTGTCCGTCCGCCTGTCTGCTCCGCCAGGCGTGGTCGACAATGTTGGCCAAAGGCTCCTTGAAAATTCGCAGTAATCCTTCAGAAAACGTTGCGTCCCGCATCATGGACAAGGTAACGGGGGGTGAACCGCTAACTTCCTGAAACAGCCCGACCAAAATGGCGTCTTCGTGCGTCGTTGGCGCTGTCGACCCAATGTACATGTCGGGTCGGTGCAGTACGTGTGAAATGGGGTCCAGCCGTTGACAAGTGGGTGCGCTTTTGGTGGACGACATGTCCAACAAGGTGGTGATATATAGATATAGATATAAATATAGAGATATACGATTGTTGTCACTTTTGAAATGATATAGTCATATCTATATATGTAGATCTCGTTTTCATCGATTGGCAAAAAAAAATTTCCGTCGTTTGTTTGAAGAAGACGACGCCTGTCTTTTTATTTTATCGCCACTACTAGCAGTAGTGGCGACAACTGATAATAGATAGAGACAAGAACGTTTAGCCACATCACTGACATGATTGGAATGACTGATACTTGTTTGCATCTCTCTGAGATTATCGACAGGCACGACACTGACAAGGGAAGCGTATATCACAACTATGGAAGACAGTATGACCCAATTCTAAGACGTTACAGAAATAAAAACATCTCATTGCTCGAGTTAGGAGTGTTTTACGGTGGTTCCGTTACTATGTGGAGAGAAGCATTCCCGAATGCTGTAAACATAGTAGGCGTAGATATCAACCAGCAATGCGCCCAATATCGTAATGAAGAACTCGGTATTCATATAGAGATTGGAAATGCAACAGACCCAGACTTTCTCGAGAAAGTTAATGACAAGTATGGCCCCTTTGATATTATCGTCGATGATGCCTCTCACACCAATACGGATGTCATAAAGTCTTTCGAACAACTATTTCCACTGTTGCAAGACGATGGTGTTTACATCGTCGAAGATACGAACACCTGGAAAAGTCCTCAGTATGTAGACCCTAAGTTTCCGAACCATCTGGACTATTTTGCAAGATTCCTACCCTTCCTGAATCAGTGGCGTTTCGACTCCGAAACTGGCCCCCTAGACACTTGCGCCGATCCCTTCAAGATTATGAAAAAAACAAACGATATATTCGAAGCGACTATCGACCAGATCGTATTTGGGTGCTCTTTCATCGCTATACACAAGAAAACGAGACATCACTGGTTGACAACTTAATTGACAAATTACCATGGTATCTTAAAGTGGTAAACGTATCATTCAACAGGATTTGAAAAAGTTGCGATTGATGACTGCCATGAAACTTCGACTTCGTCTGTAGTAAGCGCCTTGGGAGAAGCCCATCGGCATGGTTTGTTCCGCAAGTGGGGCCTCTCCAACTTTTCGCTAGCCCAGTGCTTGGAAATCACAGATGCGTGTGAAGAGCAAGGAGTTGTGAAACCTGCAATTTACCAAGGCATGTACAACGTTTTTTGCAGAAAGGTTGAAGAAGTGCTCCCTTCTTGCGTGCGGAGGACATGACCTTTTGGGCCTACAATCCATTAGTGGGCGGTTTCGTTTGTCGACATACGAAACAGAAAGACGAATCGCATGCGACAGTTCACACTTCAGGTAGATATGCAAACCCAATCTACCAAGCTTTGTTCTTGAAGCCAACAATTTCCCACGCCTCTTCGCTTCTGGCCAATACTGGCGCAGGGGCTAAATTGGCACTGACGTGGCTACGGGACGAGTCATTGCTGTCACTAAACGATTGCGTCATTATTGGTGCGTGTAGCCTTAAGCAACTGTCCATGAATTTGGAGTTGTGGACGTTTCCTTCCTTGACTGAAAAAGATAAAGAATGCATCGCCATAGCGCAATCCTTGGTGGACCCTGTGGAGATTCCACTAGCCCACTTTTCAGCTTTCGCACTTTGGTAGAGTCCGGTAGTCGCCAACGCTCGTTTGTCGTCGCGTCTTGGCACTATCCATACATAGGCATACATAGGCATACATAAGCAACACACACCTGTCATTTCATTCTGCCTATCAGAGAGATGTGCGTGGGCAGCGGAGTGTGGGCAATTCCAATATATCGCGTATGAATTTGATGTTGTTTTTCACGCTGTATCGGGGCCAAGAGAAACCGTTCTCGAAGCCCACGTGGCGAGCCAAGGCCACAGTGTTTTTGCGCTTGTCGGTGAAGAACAGGTAGACTTGGCCCCAGTCCTTGATGCCTTGTTTCCGCGCTATGTCTTTGAAGACTGTCACGTTGATAAAGTCCACCATCTGTGGCTCTCCTCGAAAGTCACTCCTCAAATCGACGAGGGAGTGTCTTGTTCGGTACATACTTTTCAGTTCAGTGTCCGTCTCGAGCGGATTGTGGAAGATCCACCCTTTCGGAGGAGGCTCGGACGGTGGCATGTGCCATTGTACGAGGTCGTCCACTAGGGTTTTCAACCTCATTTCACCCAAGACTCGATCAAGGGCAGGTTGACGAAAACTGGAATCATTAATGATATACACCCTGATGTCGTTCTGCTTCAGCCCCGTGAGAAAGTTAATGACCATCAGACGAGTATTTTGACTAAGATTGTTGTTTGCGTCCAATATTAAGTTGATATCAATGATAACAACTTTTGGGCACTTCCTCGCAACCTGTGTGACAGCAGGTGGTATCAGGGCGACCTGCGTGACAAACGCAGTTGTCGTAATGATCAAAAGCGTTGCGCAAAGTATCCAGGGGCTACCAAGGACCAACCAGTTGATGGCTGAGAATTCCCTCACAGGGCGTTTATTCAGGTATACCACCCAGATTGTGGCAGACATTTGTACAGACAGCATCAGTATCGCTAGTGTTGTGCATGCAAAAAAGATAGTACTGACCCATTTGTTCGGGTCATAGTGGGTTTCGGCCCAGTGACGGATAAAACTTAGGATTGCCCCCAGTGCTACAAGTCCAGCGAAGGTGTATAAACTGCGCATGATTAACATGTTGCGTCGGAAAGCGCTTGTCGCTCCTTGATAACAACTCAAAAGGGTGGTGACCAGGAGTGTCAAACCAAGCATTGTAAAGAGAGTGAGAGGTTCTCCGACCGCGCTCACGCATCGCAATAGTTCCTCGTCGTAAACCTGTGTTGCCGACATTGTACAAGTGATTTACCACTGTGCGGTAAAAAAATAGTTAATGACTGTGAATCAACACATTACGACAAAAGCCAAATTTTTTCAAAACATATTTACCTATGGTAGTAGTAGGGTTACGACAGTCATGATGATTGCCGATCAAGAGGATTATTCCATTAAATTTAACTACCATCCACAGGAACGTGATGACCGTGACTACCGCATCCTGTACGATCCGAGCATACCGTCTGAGTTGCTCTTGGCCACGAGTCGTAACAGTGCTGTCAAGTCCATCGTCGCACTCGATTGGTCACCACTCTTTGGATTCTTGTACCAACAGGGGCACATTGGTTGCTGTACCGCGTGCGCCACGAACAGCCTCTTTTGCTTCGTGGCCCGAAAGAATCGCTGGATACCTTCACCCCTGTTCACCTACTTTGGGTCTCGCGAGATGGAAGGAAGCACCGCCCGCGACGCTGGGTCCTCCATGCGGAACAGCATCAAATCACTAGCGAAGAACGGTGTATGCGCCGAGCCCACTTGGCCTCTCACGATGCCCGTATCCATGCGACCATCTGCCATTGCCTCGCAAGAGGCAACCGGAAACAGGGCTATCCAGTACGTGGCCGTCTCGGTGTCCGTCGAACAGTTTCGCCAGGCACTCCTGAATCGGCACTTGGTCGCGTGCGGTTTGCCCGTGCACGTCTCCTTCCTGAATGCCCCTGGAGGAAACGTTCCCGTTCCGCCCACGAATCGATGGGATCGCCTCGTGGGGTACCACGCCGTGCTCATTGTCGGATTCGACGATGCCAAGCAAAGGTTCAAGTTCCGTAACTCATGGGGCACGCGCTGGGGCCAAAGCGGGTACGGGACGATTCCCTACTCCATGGTCAGTAAATGCTTCGATGCCTGGACCATTTTGACCGTCTCCACCACCGTCCAAAGCACGAACGCTACCGTCATTCGGCCCAACGCCTAGATCCTTTTCTTTATTCACGATAGGGGTATTCACGATAGGAGTATTCATGATGCTCAAAAACTTGTTGCTGATCAGGCTCTGGTAGGGTGGGCACCTGAAAGCCGTGCGCATGTGTCTCCAATGCGGGTGCTGGTACAGCGAGAGCAACTGGGCGTCTCCGCGACCAATCCACATTTCAGGGTCGAGGTAGGCTCCGCCGATGGGGAGTGGCAGTGTCCGCAGATACTCCGAGGTCGCCCACCAAAAGTTGCCCGAATAATGGCGGGCGGGCCACGCCTGCACATTAGACCCCACGGCCCCATGCGCCCTGGGATCGCGCGACAGCGCTTTCAGACACAGAGGCCAGCACTTGACGACGAAGTGTAGCATCATTTCACGCCACTCATGGATTTTCGCGTGGTGCACGGGTGGCTTGCTCACTCCTTTGGAATGCACATACAAGACAAAGAACTCACCACCGTCTGTCAACGCTTGCTGGGCCATTTCCGCGAGGCGGTGCAAGGTCAGCCTCTCGTACTGACGCCGGTTGACCTGGCACGCCCACAGATGCAGGGGCACGCCGGAAGGCAAGAGGGGGCGGACGACGTCGTCCGCCGAACCCGAGACGCAGTAGTAGATGCCACTCAGGATAGCATTTAGCCCGCTGTCCACAACGGCGTCCATGATATGTCGGACAATTTCTCGGAAATGATTCATGGCACAAACGTGCAGGCACAGGTACACGCGCCTGCTCGGGCGGAAGGGCAACAGGGTCGTCGCAGTCATGGGCTCGGTGTCACTCATTTCATATATTTTGGTGTGCTGGGAATATTCTTTGCTCCTACTATCGCACAATATATGAAGAAATCTCATTATTGACGTCTTTACGCTTTACATGCTCATTTATGCTTTACGAAATCAATGTCCGTTGTGGGGTTGGGCTGGATCCGTGAGTGAAAGTCGACCTTGAAGACATCCAGCGTCGTCCAATCCCTGCCCACGAGCCCTCCCGTGTCGCGAGAGTCAGTGTTGAGACACCAGTAGAAAAAGTCGCGAATATCGTGATGGATCAGGTACGACTCGAGCAAATGATGCCAGACCCTGTCCTCGTCGATCGCCCACCCGCCAATCTCGCCAAGCACCACCGGGTTGGGGTATCGCTGCAGGAGAAAGCCGAACCAAGTATCCAACGTTTGGTACGTGTCCTGGAGGGCAACGTCTCCGCGAATGGAGTATCCGTACACGTGGGGTGAAAACACCACCTGCGAGTCAGGCAGGAGCGTTTCGAACGAGTGGTCCATGGAAGTGAAGCCCCCTCCCCACACGGACGAGGACTCCTGGATGCCTCCCACGAAAAAGAGGCCCTTGAAGGGTGGGCACTCCGCCTTGACAAAGGCGATGAACTGCGTCACAAACGCTGCCCAGACGGGCCAGTTGATGCTACCGTGGGGCTCGTTCTTGATATCGATGCCCAACAGGTTTACATATCGAGCAAACTCCCACACCACCTCTTTCCACGTGTTCAGAACGATATCGGTGGTGATCTGGTCCGACCAGGGGTACTGCGTCACTTCGTACGCAATCGTGTGAAAGTCCAACAGTATCACCATGTGTCGCTCCATTGCTTTTTGAAACAGGACGTGCATGGTGCTCCGAACGGACATGCCTGCGAGCCACTGGTTGGAGTCAGACAAGCACGCTCCGACGGGCGCCTGTTCCCAATTCAGAATGGTCTCGTAGCCAAAGGGCACGCGCAGGGCGTTGTACTTCAGACGTTGCAACATGTCCAGGTAGTAGTCTAGTTCATGGTACTCCAATCCGCCTAGTATAGTGCACTGCGTCTCATACCCGAACCAGTTGATGCCTTTCAGATGAAAGACTCGATTCTCTGGAACATAGACAATCTTGTGATCTTGATTGGTTGTCCACCAGGCCGTCTCCTTGGCAGCGCAAGAGGAGCCCACCAGCCAGAAAAGCAGTATTCGTGGCCACCAGATGCCCATATTGTCATCCCGCTTCTCTTTTTCCATTCTCTGACATAATAATATAATCCACTGCCTGAAAAGCGCGTCAAGGATGCAAACGCTACAGGAACTGTGGCATCAAACGCAATGTGAATACGGAGCGACGACTGGGGAAACCATACTTCGATTCATTCATGATCATCATGTTCATCATGCTCCACACCCCTCAGAACCCAAACGCACAATGCTACACATTTATTGTCACGACCACCAGCCAAACCAAGTGCTGACACCCCTCATGCGGGATGGTGCGCTCCTTGTGATTCCAAACGGACACGATGTCTGCGACGTGTCCCACGCATTTGCCCGCGTTGGCGACAGCATCGCCATCACCCACACTCACGTCACGATGGCCACGCTGGCCCCCTTGGTCAAAAAGTACTTGGGGGACAAACCCATCGAGACATGCATCTTGGACATGGACGGCAACGAATACTGGATCCTCAAGGCGCTACTGCGTGACACTCAGTCCTATCCCACCGTCATTGTCACCAAGTTCCAGGACATTTTGGGTCCCGTCGTCAGTCAAACCATTCCCTACCAAGAGCAGTTCCGTGCCTGCAAAGTGGCCCGTAATAAGGACACAAACGGCAACTTTGAATGCAATTTCGCAGGCGCATCCCTGGTGGCCTTTATGCGATTGCTCGAGCCCCTGGGATACCGTTTGGTCAGCCTCATCCCCCAGGGATACGTGGCGTTCTTCATCCACTGCCCTGGGCAACAAACCAACATCTTGCACGAGGAACAGTTGCCCAGCATTTTCGCTCAAATCCCCAAGGTCGCAGAGGGAATGCGCACGCGGTTTCCCTCCGTCCAGGACATGCCCTGGCAGACGGTGTAAATGTCGCGGTATATTATAAACTGATACAAGGACGATTCCCTCAATATGTGGCTGTCCGCGCTTTCATCGGGTATCGCCAACTTGCTTCAAAACACATGGACTGCGTGCCCCTGGTGGGTCCGGCTGGCAATCATAATCACTATCCTCATTACCGTCGTCTCGTTCGTTCGCCGCACATGGCGCGCTTTGCGCGGGCTGGGCGCGCAAGACACGACGACGCCACAAGACGTCACGCTGACCAGTATCGGGCAGCATTTTCTCCTGTCCTTTTTACGAAATCACCCTTCCAGCGTCCTCTCCACACCCAAACCACGAGATGCATCGTGGGGTGCGCTCCCTCCACCATCACCAGTATCACCCACGCCAGTCCCGCAGGCGCGCGCTATAGACAGCGGTCGCGCTGTAGAGAGCAAGCCCCCTTCCCAGTCGTCGACTGATCGGCGTAGCCGGGGAGAGATCCAGTGCAAGAGCATTGCGGAATCCTTCTTCAACAAACCCTTTAAGAAATGTCGTCCCGAGTTTCTGCGAAACCCCATCACCCAGGAACGACTAGAGTTGGACCTGTACAATGACGAATTGCGTCTGGCCATTGAGTTTCATGGACAACAGCACTATTTCTACAGCAAGTTCTACCACTCACAGTCCAAAGACAAATTCCAAAACCAGCAGTACCGAGACTTCCTGAAGCGAGACCTCTGCCGGCAACACCGCATCCACCTCATAGTCGTTCCATTCTCCATCGGCCCAGACGACATGGAGCCGTTTCTGCAACGAGAGTTCGACCGCTTCCTCCACCTGCGGAACGTCTACGTGCCTGACGAAGCGACATAGGCGCCACATAGGCGCGTTACAAGTGCAGAAAAGAGCAAAGTGGAAACTACTTCATCTATTTCCATTTTTTTCTGTCAAGATTAGAGTTTACGGAATCTGACTCTTCTCGCGTATCCACGCGTGGATACGCATCGCTACGCGTGGATACGCGACGATACGATCCGACTCGCAGCCACGAGTGGAGAAAAGAGACGAAATGGAAACTATTTCATCTATTTCCATTTTTTTCTGTCAAGATTAGAGTTTACGACAACTGACTCTTCCCGCGTTTCCCACGCGTGGATACGCATCGATACGCATCGATACGCATCGATACGCATCGATACGGTCCGACTCGCAGCTACGAGTGGATAAAAGAGAAGAAATGGAAACTATTTCATCTATTTCCATTTTTTTCTGTCAAGATTAGAGTTTACGGAATCTGACTCGTCTCACGCTTCGCCACGCTCCGATACGCAACGATACGCATCGATACGGTCCGACTCGCAGCTACGAGTGGAGAAAAGAGAAGAAATGGAAACTATTTCATCTATTTCCATTTTTTTCTGTCAAGAATAGAGTTTACGGAATCTGACTCGTCTCACGCATCGATACGGTCCGACTCGCAGCTACGAGTGGAGAAGAGAGAAGAAATGGAAACTATTTCATCTATTTCCATTTTTTTCTGTCAAGAATAGAGTTTACGGAATCTGACTCGTCTCACGCATCGATACGCGACGATACGCATCGATACGCAATGATACGCATCGATACGGTCCGACTCGTAGCTACGAGTGGAGAAGAGAGAAGAAATGGAAACTATTTCATCTATTTCCATTTTTTTCTGTCAAGAATAGAGTTTATGACAACTGACTCGACGCACTTTTTACCGAGTGTGCTTGTGGACTAACTTGTATGTCAACTAGCGCCAAGCTCGGAATTCATACTTGCCCAGCAGGAAGTGTTGCAAGGTCTTCACCATGTCCGGCTCCAGATGCGCCGTCAGCTCTTGGAAGCGTCGCTCTGAAAATTTGCCATCTCCGCAACAATCGATTCCAATGTTGACGATTATGGAGTACTCGATAGAGAACTGTGTTGGTCGGGGCGACCGACCGAAAGCGACGCACATCTCGTTGTCAATATCCGCAAGCGACTGCGCATGTTTGGTCTCAGTGTTCCAAAACTGGTAGGACACTGGCATATTTTACTGCAACAAACGTTTGCACCACCACAACGATCGTCAAAACCCAAGTTGATTCTTATCACTCTCGTCATTCATTCTCTTATGTAGAAAGAAAAGAAACGAGTATTCAATTTTCAGAAGTTACAATATGTTGACGGCTGTTTTTTGGCTACTTTATCACTTTCGCTGTTGCTTTTGATCATGCTGTTGGTGCGCCAACTGCCCCCAGAAGGTAACCCCTTGTTCTGCCCGTTCCTTCCGATACCTGCCTGTTGGTCACTGCTCCACTCCATCTTTGACGCATGTGTGCGAAAATGTCTGCAGGAGGTGGGCGACGCTGATACACATATGGTATTAGCGGTGCAGATGCCTGTGGACTAGCAGGCAGCGGAGCCGTACGCGCTGGAAGGCCACCGCCTGCGACTGCTCCGACAGCTTCTTGTTGTCGTCGTTGGCTGCTCGGAAATCCGTGTCTCGCGTCGTACTGACGAACGGCGCGCATTGCTTGCTGGATGCGTCTTTGATTTTGTTGCGCATCAAAAGACCCTTTCTGGGGCGTTTTCATAATGTTGGTCGTCTTTAATCTTTTCTGAGGGCGTTCTTGCTTGTCTTTTTGCGGATCGTCGTCACCCCTTTGCGCTGACGACGACATGTCAGGTGAATATTATTTTGATACTAACGGCGTCTAGTTTTCAAGATAGTGGAATGATTTAAATTTCAATCGTGTCGTTCTCGTCCTCCTGCTGCAACAGAGACGCGGGTCGCTGGTCGGATCGGAGCACCAGGATAGTCGTCAATAGCAGACTGACCTGTATCGTTACCAAGAGTAGCGACACGGTGCTGTACCACGTGGGGTTGTCATTGACGCGCCAGCAAAAGACGACGAGGTGAGCGACGTACGTGATGATGAGCAAAGAGAGCAGGCAGGGAAAAAGGCATCTCGGATACTTTCTCCCCGAGCGCGGACTATAGTTGTTGTCGCCCGTCAGCACATGGAACTCGGTGAGTGGCATGATGTGTGGGTTGCCAGTTGGGTTGTGGAAAAAAGCGATAATGAAGCGCCAAACTTCAAAAACAGTCACTCAGTTTTTGAAGAAAAATGCCGGAAAAGGAAAAGGAAACAAATGTCTAAGCAGGGCGGTGGCCAAAAACAGAGCCCATACGCACACCCCTTTGTGCCGCCAGCACCAGCTGGCGCATCCTCCGCGCAGCAACAGCCGTCCACGCCACGGGCTCAGCGAGGTGGGAGTAGATCACCAGTCTCGACACCAGGGACGGCACAGAGACGCTTCATACGGGTCGCGGAAAGCGTCCTCAGCACGCCACAGAAAGGCGGTGGTGCTGATGATGACGCCTATCTTGCAGACCCCTACTGGACGTTACCGCAATGGCAACAAGGGTACTCTGCTTACCTCGCCACGAAAAGCCCGACCTATCAGCGTCTGTTGCGCATGGTCCACCCGGGTGACCGAGCGTTTATGGATGCAGTCCGTGGTCATTTGTTGAGAGAACTCCGGGATGTGCAGTCTGGATGGACTGTGGAAAAGGCGAAAAAGTTGAACGAATTCATTACGCACATCATTCGTCTGCTCGTCGAGATGAACACCCTTTACATGGAGCCTATTCAGGCGGGCGTGGATCAGTCTGTGGCCAAGAGCAAATCGCGACGACCGACGTACGACCCCCAGGCTGTGCAGAAGGAGTTTCCGGGATTGAATGCCCTCGTGGAGCAGATCAAATTGCTAGTCACCGTGTTTGATGTGGTCAACTCTCCTGCAGATCAGCAAAAGAAGGCGCAGTACACGCGACGGGTGCACCAGTTGATCCAGAAACTCAATCCGTCTGGTGCATCTTCTCGTTAAATTGGTCTATCCACGCGTCAGTCGGGCAGTGGCTCGCGGGCATCACGGCTTTTTGCCGTAAAAAAGTTGGGAATGTATATAGAAATCGAGAGACAGAGGAGTCCGCATGTCGGTCGTAGTTCAAGACACGACAACACTGCTCACGTATGTCATACGCGAATCCCGTTCTACACGACTGCCGAGCGGTTCATTTAAAATTCTGGAGGTATCCTTTCCTGTGCGTGATGTGAACGCGTACTATCTCCAAGGCACTTTCAATGTCCGCAACACCATTCTGCGACAACTAGAAATCAAGCCGTACTTTCCATTCACAGAGCAACAATCGAACATATTTTGCACCTCCAACGAACCACTTGTTGGCTTGAAAAAATCAAGTAATCCCCCTTCGCTAATCAATATTTACCTGGCAGGACCCTTCTTCACCCCGTCGCAGATTGAAGAACAACAAATGCTCTTTACCTACCTGTCCTCTCTTGGTTACACTGTTCGATCTGCGTTGAACAATGGCATCAACTTACGGACGGCGTATGCGACGCTGGAGCAATATTTGCCGAGTACAGAGCAGGTTTCAGAGAATGCGTACTATCTTAACATTGCTGTATCCTGTTATGACATTTACAACGCCTTGAAATTTGGTGACATAACGGTCGCCAATGTTGGACCGTTGCAGCCGCCATCCACCAATGAAGACAGTGGAACGATTGTCGAGTGCTCGTACTCCATCTCTTTCCAGCACCCGGTCGTTTTCTGGAATTCGTACCCACCTCGCATCTTGCCAGCGTTATCCAACCAATATACGGGTTTTCCGAACCCAATGATCATGTTGGCCTATAATGATTGGAATCTGACGCCATCTGAGGTTCCCCTGGAGACTTACTGTACAAATAGTTTGGAAATCTTGCGCGAACGACTATTTCTCGTGCGCATAGATCCCACTTTTTCGCCAATGAAGAGCGGATTCCCGACAATGATTCAGAATCAGGTCGATCTTGGAGAACAAGTTTCACAAATCACAAACAATGAGCCCGACCTGAGCACCAACATTGAAAAACTGCTTCAAGTCACTACATTTGTAAAAAACAATGCCAGTCAATATGGGATTGCACCTTGGAATCACTACAACTTTTCACAATTTTGGTAAGCCCCGCTGGATGTTGTTGGCAAACTCAGAACACCGGTGGCGTCCACGTCTTGGGGGGCAGGTTGGCGCACTTGGGCAGGAAGGAGAATGCGGGAAAGTCTTGACGAAAGAAAAAGGCATTGTCGGGCGTGAAAGGAGAGTACGCGGGGAAGGGGTTGCTGTAGCCACCGGTGTACACTGGACTGCAACAGTCACAGGCTTTCCGTAAAGGGTCTCGGGTGCTGCACGTGGAGGTGACCATGTCCCCTGAGGCTACTTGGGCCTGCCGAGTGCGGTCATCGTCGCGGGGGTTGAGGCACAGGGACACTTGCTTGCGCATGCACCGCTCTCTTCCCGGCGAGACGGTGAAGAGCGGTCCGTTTTCCGGCCACGGATCTGTGCGGTAGCCGTACGCAGAAGGCGAGAGGGTCGTCGTCATTTGGCAGAGAACTACGAGAGAGTCACTTTACAACTGCGGATAAATATATTATGTATATTTTTATAGATTCATATATTTTGTCAACAATTACAGAGACTGCGCGACTATTTTCGCTTCCAGCAAGACTGCAGGATCAGTCGCGCCAATCAGGTTGTCGGAACACAGGTCGCTGTTTTGTTGGACGCAGGCGGCCCAGTCCGACCACTGCTGAGCAGTGGGTGGCGGTGACACGTCCAGTAGCAGATTCGGGCACGGTCCCGTCTCGCAGACGCTCGTGTCCTCCGCAGTGGCACATGGCGCAAAGATGCAACGTTGGTTTGCCCGATCCATCTCCAATTGCATTTGGCGACGCAGACAGTCTCGACAGGTAGTATCAATGTCGTCGGGGTGGCCCGTCCAGTAAAACCTGGCGCACGGAAACGAGGGATAGAATAGCGCTGCCGGGTCGTCGGGAAAGAGGTAGTACCCCTGCCTGTCTGATTCACGGAAGCACGGACTGTGCGCAACTTCTTGAAAATACTGAGCCCACGTCCGCACGGGCGACGGACTCGCAGAAAAGCCAATTGCAGAAGGCGTCATCATCTTCCTTTATCATTTGTGTAAATTATGTAAATTATGTAAATTATGTAAATTATGTAAATTGTAATTATGAAAATTATCTTCCTCGATAATATTTTTAGTTTGCTTCGATGAAGGACGCCATAGGCCCTTCCTTATCACTCGCGTCGTCAGATCCGTCATGACCAACGGGTCGCTGTGCGATATTGCTTCGTCATGTGGTGAATCACATTATCTTTTGAAAATTGTCGCTGGAACAACTGATATGTGCTCTTTGGGTAGGTGGCGCCCTGGACAATTTGAGCCGTTGTAGTCCGATCTCCTGTTGGAGATCCAGACGATAAAGCCGATAGGCACTGGAAGTCCATGCAAAAGGAGGCGTTGGCGCATGATTGACGAAACTCCGTGATTGCGTCACGTGCTCGTTGTTCCATTGGTCAGAGGCAAAAGTATAACTAAGGTAGAAATAATCTCAGTCTACTCCAAAAGATTGAGGTGGCTTGCGAAAATGCCACAAACAGTCACTGATGATATTACGCTCCAGGATATTATAGATGCCAATATGGCCAGGATGAAGTGCTGGATGATACTATTCGACCCAGTTGTCGTCTTTATCTTGCTAGCACTCATACTGTTCGTGACTACGTTCGCCGTAATGGGCAAGTCGCGCGCACCATGGGCACAAGCCTTCAAGAAGTGGAATTCGGTCGGTGTCCTTTGCGCTATCGTAGTGGGAATCATAGTCAGCGCGAGTGAGCGTTGGCTGGAGAGACGATACGGATACCAGCGATGGATCGCACATTTTATCTTGGCGGTGACCTATGTGGCAATAGTTGGTGTTCTTATCTGGGTTGCTGTGATGATCCAGGCTCACGTGTATGAAAGCGCATTCACGCGCAACCAGCGCCTCAAGAGCATCTTGACTGCAATCATATGCATCATGGCCTGCGTCTTGGTTTTTTGGGGATTCGCCATGGCCATTGTGAGGTACAAGTACCTCAATTTACTTGACTCAGCACAAGGTGGAGTTCAGTTCCCACCACCACAGCAACGAGAGCAAACCAGTGGATGCCCTCGAGTGGTCGTCATTGACATGGAGACTATCGTTGATGAGCCTACTTATCGTCGCACTGAACCTTACGTACCTTTCACGAAGGACCACGCCAACTTGGTCGGGAGGTTTTTGATGGACATGAAGAAGCAAGGCATCAAGGTGTACGTCATTGATGGTCTTGACTATCCATATCCACCATTGGATGCTGAGTTGCACTTTCAGGGGCTGGTGACCGCATATGTGCGCAGGAAAATGGCGCGCTCCCAGCCTGCCTCTTGGGGCAGGAGGACGCCACACGTCATGACGCTCCTGTACCCGCAAGGCGAATCGCTTCCTGACGCGGAGGATTATTCCAATGTGGCCATCCTGCGAAAGATTTTGCGCCAAGAGGGCATCCGCAATCTGCAAAACGTCATATTCTTCACCTATCGTGCACAGACACGCATGCTCGCTCGCCACATGGGCTATGAAAACACCTTCGAACTGCCTCCGTCTCGTCCACAGAACAGCAACGTGCAGGCCAATCTTCAATTCATGAGAGACACAATTCCAGCGACTTGCCCGCGAACAATGGTGTGATGAAAGTCGACTTGACGAGTCCTTCACTCGTCATCTTGATGCATCACCCGGCAAACTTCGGACAGGGCCATGCAGTCAAAGCGATTGTACGTCTCCAGTTCGGCGCGCACGCTCAATCTTTCCGCAGACGTAAGCGCCTTTTGGCCGGTCATGGGTCTCCAGTACAGCGTCTTGGCCTGGCGCACAGAGTCCATGCCGTCCTGAATATTGGGGCACTGCACGTCCAGTGGTGGCAAGAGCGTGCGCTTCAGGTCGTACAAGGCCCGATGCAAATGCTTCAACTTGCCAGTGAGGCTACCCTTGACCACAAACGGTCCACGCAACACTTCATCGTACGCGTCCACGGCAATGCCATCCCACCAACAGAGGAAGTCATTGAAGGACCGCGCGACCTGGGAGGCGGAAGCGGTGTCCACCGGCGCCACGTGATGCGTTTGCCATTCGGTGAGGAACTTGCGTTCTGCAAAGTAGTAGACAATGCGGTCCACATGGAGTTCATCTCGCAACCAGTGCTGGACTCGCTCAAACAGGCGCATCTCTTCCGTAACATGTAGATACGGAATCCAAAACGCCTGGTACTCCTTGAGCGATGGGACATAGGCGCCAATGAGATAGAGTTGTGATGCACGGTTCGCGGTGTAGCTGGGGATCCACTCAAAGTCCACGAATGCTTCCCGAGGCACAATTGGTAGCCCAGCACCACGGGAGATGCAGGAAGCTCTCGGACATGTTTGGACTTTGACCATGTGGTTCAGGTAGCGTTTCTGCACCGTTGGCGTGCCCTGCGCGCATTCCGTCGGAAAGGCGCGTGCCAGCAAGGACTGGCAGACGCACTCTTGAGATCCTGCTATGATCCCATGGGGCACTGATCGCATCGTCTGCCACCCGAAATCTTTCTCCAACATTTGTCGCACCTGAAGTGACAGGTAGGGGAGCAGGGTCCATTCCCCAGTCTCTCGGGCGACGCTGGCCTTCCACGCCAGGAACGAGGCGCTGTGCCATGGTCGAGTGAACTTCATGTTGACGACGGACTTGGCGCGATAAGTGGACAGGTGGCGTGCGAAGCCGTCACGTTCTGAAGGCGCGCGCGCTAGTTGGCCCAGATAAGTCATGCTGGCGACGGTCGCACACGTCTGTGTCAGCGACTGCGCACACGCTGGTGTGATGAGGACATCAGGACACTTGTCCTCACATACCCCGATGGCCCGCAGATAGCACACGGAAAAGTCCACGTGCGCCTTGGCGCCCAGCGCTCGCCGTCCGTAGTGGAGCCAATGCCGTGCGAGGACAGCGAGGAGGACGGACTGGTTTGGGTTGGGCGCTAGCCGTCCGTCCTTGGCCGGTGTGAGAAAGACGCGGACATACGCTTGTCGCTCCTCGTTCCATTCGAGTCCGTCGATGAGATCTATGAACAGGGTGTGGGGCACTCGCAAATAGAATGGGCCCACAAAGGGCGCTTGCGTGGGGGTCGTCGTCAGGGCGTCCTTGTGCGTGTTGGAGATGGCGGGCCACGAGCAGGGCGTGTGCTTGGTTAGGCGCGTGAGGAATGCCTGCAAGTTTTCTGTGTCCAGGTAGGTGATCCAATCTTGAAAGAAGCCGGCTTCCAGCCAGCACAGTGGCAGACGGCCTGCCCATGGTGTGGGGAAGGGCGCCGTCGTGATGATCTGATGCCAGGTCATTTGGATATTCGTAGCAGTAAATCAGAATTGGACTGTTTTTCCTCTGGCGTGTGTAAAAACTGATGCGCATCAGTTTTTCGCGCCGTTTCTCATCCAGTCATTCTAGTTAGTAGAAAAAAGATTGCAGAGAAAACACTATCCGACATAATTGACATAATTTGACATATTTGAAGCATGACCACCACCGGCTCGACGGATGGGGTTGTTGGGACGATTGTGCATGTGTCGGACATTCACATCCGCTTGCTCGCTCGCCATGAAGAGTTTCGCCACGTCTTCCACGCGCTACACGCCGAGATTCGTCAGATCAAGCAAGCTCGAAAGGTCCACGGTCGGGTGGTGGCCGTCGTGACTGGCGACGTGTTCCACACCAAGGTCGAGTTGAGCCCCGAGTCACTGATGCTGGCCTACGAGTTCTTTGAAATGCTGAGCGCCGAAGTGCCGACGCTAGTGATTGCGGGGAATCACGACGCCCTTTTGTGCAACCAGGACCGACAGGACAATCTGTCCGCCGTGTTTGCGCGTGGCAAGAATGAAAACCTCTTGTACATGAAACACTCTGGCATCTATCCCTTTTTCAATTTGGACGTGCACGTCTTTTCCGTGCTCGACACCCCGGACAAATGGCCCTCTTTGGAGCAAGAGGGTGCATGCAACCAGGTCACGGACGCCCAACGGCCAAAGGTGGCGCTGTACCATGGCGCAGTCGGTCGATTCCAACTGCAAAACAATACAGTCTTTTCTTGCGAAGAATCCATTTCCATGAAGGAAAGGCTCCGAGGCTATGACATGGTGCTGTTGGGCGATATCCATCAGTGGCAGTTCGTTGGTCCGCGCATGGCCTACGCGGGGTCGTTGCTGGCGCAAAACGAGGGCGAGCGACGCTCCGAGCACGGCTTCCTGGTATGGGACGTGCCGCGACGGGATGCGATATTTCGTCCGTTGTGGAATGACTTTGCGTATGTGGAACTCACCATTCTTGCGGACGGTCGCCTGCACCGCTGGGATCAGAAGGATTGCTCATTGGAAGAGATGCTCGAGCCATCCAAGAGCGCACTGCGCTTGCCATCCAAGGGACGATGCGCATTGGTCTACTCTGACAAGGCACTGCGAGCGATGGTCCTCCGGTATCAAGCGAAACTGCGGATCATGTACCCGAACCTTACCCTGAAATGTATTGAATCACTGACGGCGGTTGGTGAAACCAACGCCACCGATGCGAAAGGATGCGCGTTGAAAGACGATAATGAGCTTCCACATGACATGCAAATGGAGACTATCATGACGCGGTATTGGATGGAAACGTTTGCGTCGTCATCGGATGGTTTCACGGAATGGATGGCGGACATGATGCAGTATTATAAGTCTACTTTTCTCGGGAACAACCAGAGCGACGACACTGTCGCTCGCGCGCAATGGGTGTCGCCCACTTGGAGTATCACCAGGCTGTCCGTCACGGACATGTTTGGCTACGGTCCATTGTCACTGACGTGGTCGAACGGCGTCTTTGCGGTCCTTGGCGAGAACTCGTCTGGCAAGTCCAGTCTCATTGACATTCTCACCATGCTTCTCTTTGGAAGATGCACTCGCCACACGGGTCGTCAGACCGTCCCCGCCGAGGTCATTCGGCATCACCGGAACAAGGCCAGCGGTTGCATTTGGCTACAGTGCGGTTCGGATGACGTCGAGATTCGTCGCACCTTTTCACGCTCCACGACAACTGGCAAAGTCAAGATGGACGTGGTCGTTTTTGTCAACGGGAAGAACGTGACCCTGCGAGAGAGGCGTGAGACGGACCAGTGGCTGGCCAAGAGGATTGGCTCCCTGGAAAACTTTGTCTTTCTCAGTTGCCACTTGCAACACCGACAGCGAGGCTTTGCCGAAATGTCTCAAAAGGAGAGAAAGGAATTTCTGTTTGAGCACCTCTCCCTCCACGGATGGGAGCGATGCTACCAGGACTGTCACGCAGTCATTAGAGAGTTGCAAGTCCAGTTGGAGGTGTCAAAAAGAAGTCTGGACGGAATGGACGCCATGACCCCGATCGCGACTGAGCTCGACCGCGTGCAGGATGCGTTCCGCAGACATGGAGATGAAATAGCCTGCCTGACCGCGAAACGGGAGCAGTTATTCCAAGTCCTGCATGAGGAAGGTGGCGCGCCTACGGATTCCGTGTCGGAGTTTTTCAGCGGCTCGATGTGGAGAAGCGCCATGGAGCAACGGCAAGACGCTAAAGGCGACGACGACACTGCTGACGTGGAAACGGCAGACGCGCGACATGCTACAGGGTTGGAGCGTCTCATTGAGGAATGGATGCACGCCCAACCCTTCATAACAGAGGAAGCGTCATCGACTGCTGACTGGGCGAACTGTCCTGTGAGTTCCACAATCACGGCTCTGGCGACAACAGATGCTCATCTCGCTCCGTTGCTCCCCCCCGCTCGTGTCGATGACGCCGAGGTGAATAAGGCGCGTTTCCAGGAGTGGCGAGCGGGAGGCGTTGTAATGCGAGAGAAATTACAAGTACTCGAGATGGAGTGCGAAACCTGGCGGACTCGTCAGAGAGGTCAAGAGCGTGAGGCGATAGAGCGACAGGAAGAGATGATGAGCAGTGAGTGGTTCTCCATCCTGACGGACAGTGGCCGATTGTGGGACGCCATGGATGAGTCCGCTCTTGGTGAGATGCGGTCCAAACTGGAGCAGGTGATCACCAAAAGAAGTTCAACAGTGAAGAGGCCTCCTGCTTTATCCTGGAAGGCTTTGGACCGTGTGCGTGGCATGATTGAAAGGGCGGAGCAACAGACGCAACGAGACAATGAATGCGTCCTCAGAGCAATCACTCAGTGCGAGCGACACGAGATTGCTTACCTGCACGCCAAGGAAATGGCGGACGCACATGTGGACATCCGTTACGACCCAGACAACTGCCAAGCCTGTCGGGAAAACCCGTTTCGGCATCAGCGTGATCGCTTGCTTCGCGAGCGTGACTCTCTGGAGGCTCAGTGGAGGCGAGGGTGGGCGGATATCCGCAAACAGATGCATGCGCTGGAAGGCCAATGGTCTGAAGCTCGAGATGCCTGGATAGAGGAACCGTTGCTTGATCCGATGTTGCTTGCTTCAAACATTGATATGCTCTCCAACGTCCGTATCGACAGCGGATGCCAGGGGTTGCGAGAGGCGTGGAATGAGGTCATTGGGCATCGTACTCAGGTGATGAAGAGTCATTTGTCCATCGTCAATGACATGGTGCAATTGGGTCGTTGCCAACACGCCCTGCAACACCGGGTGTGCGCACGAGAGTTGGAGGAGATCCGACAGCGCGTATTTCCGTGTCAGCGGGAACTGGAGGAATGCTGGGCATCCGTCCAGTGGTACGATCGCTTTCACGACACCCTTGACCATTTGTGGACCGTGTGGAGCGCCTGGGCGGAGCAGAGACAGCGTGTCACGCACGAGCGCAGTGCGCGCATGGACCGCGAGCGCCAGGTTTTTGATCAACTATGTCGACATTATGCGCAGTGGACTGCGGAGAAGGAACGATTGCGGAGCGACCAGGAGGCGTGGCGGACTCGGCATGTGCACCTGCTGCAGCAAGTCGATGCACGCTTGCTGCAACATCGTCACGAAATGTCGGACTGCAGTGTCCGCTTGCAGTCCCTCGAGGCCGCGCGTGCGCAACGCGTCGTGTTGCAGACGCAAGTCGACGAGTTGGCGCGACGCTTGGAACGCGTGGCCCGGGTCGAGCGGTCGTTGCACCGAGATGGTCTGCCATCCTTCATTCTCAAGATGTACTTTGAATTCATGACTGCGAACTGGAACGAACTCATTTCACCATTCCTCACCAAGCGCGTCTCGCTGACATTGGTCAAGGACGAGGTGGTGTGGAGTCTGCATCCTGTTGACGCGGACGAGGTGGTGGAGAATCCATCCTTTCTAGGTGGCATGGAGTCTTTCGTGATGGACATTAGCATGCGCCTCGTCTTTCACCAGTTGTCGCAAGCGCCCAAGTGCGCCTTTTTCGTGATTGACGAAGGGGTGTCCGTGCTGGACCGATCTCGCTTGGCGGACATTTCCGTGCTGACCAACTTTCTGCGCACGCACTTTGCCACATCGTGGATCGTGACGCATATTGAGCAACTACGAGACTTTGTGGACGGCGAGCATTTGGTCTTGCGCGACGCGCAGGCTGGGCATAGCACGGTCGTGTCCAGTTAGGGAGATGGACGCACATATATGCAACTATGCAAGTATATCCAAATACATCCAAATATATCCAAATCAAAAACCATGGACGAAGACAAGCAGGATCCGCCCAACACGCTGGTGCTCGCTGGCGGTGGCATGCGGGGCATTGCGCTCTTGGGCGCCATCCAATCCCTGATGGATCAAAAGATGTTTTCGACGTTCACCACGTTCATTGGCACTTCCGTCGGCGCGATTATCGCCTATTTGCTCATTATCGGATTCACCCCGGTCGAGGTGTTTGTCTTTTTCTACGAGCCCGAAGGCGTCCGATTCATGAAGAAGATTACAGAAATCGACATTAGTCAAGCATGGAGTGGCAACGGCGTCCTGGACATGGACCAGCTCACCAACGTGCTCGAGATGCTGTCCCTGCGCAAGATGGAGCGAACTTGCACCCTGGGCGAACTGTACGCGCAGTTTGGCAAGTCACTGCTGTGCGTCACCTTTAACCAAACGAAGAACGCGACTGAGGTCCTGGGACACCAGACGCATGGGGACGTGCCGTGCCTGCAGGCAATCCGCATGTCGTGCGCGATACCGTTTCTTTTCCAGCCGGTGCGCTATCGCGACAGCGTGTATTTGGACGGGGGCCTGACAAACAACTTTCCGCTCGACCTGGCGCTCGACCTCCCCGACTGCGCTGGCGTTTTGGGCATCCGCACAGAGTGCGCCACTGATTTCCAAAGGGCGTCTAACGTCGTGGCCACGTTGCACAATCTGTTGAGCACCATGATTCACCACCAGGAGAACCGGTCGATTGCGACTACGCAAAGGCAGTACCGGAGCGTGCCACACCGGGTGCAGGTTGTCTCGATCCTGATTGTGTCCACCATGGTCATTGGCTTTCCGATCCCGGACGACCAAAAGTTTGACATGTTCTCGTGTGGATATCAGGCCATGCGCAATTTTACAAAAAAAAATTTGGTTAGAGAAAACACTCACGAAAAAGGGGTCACCGCATAATATCATAATATAATATATATTATAAACTAAGCAAAAACAGTGAGCATGGGCGCGTACATTTTGCATTCCAACTTTTGGCAACAAGTGATCATGCCCTTTTCCAAGAGTCCGGTTACCAGAGAGAATTTCACCCAGCCAACGGACACTGCCAGCGTGGTATCCAAACTGCGTCAGGAGATCAAGGCTCTCACGCAAGCTATCCAGCAAAGCGCCCAGTCGCCACAAACCGTGTCGGCCACGACCACTACTGCTTCTCGACCAACTCGCACCCGTCATCCGATCATGATCCTGCTCGGCATTATCTTTTATCTTTTCGCGCTGGCACTATTCATGTACCTACTGTTCTTCACCATCTACTACATTACAGTGTGCCCCAACATTCCAAAACTCTCCTACGTCGTCGTTCTCCTCTTTCTCATTGCATCGTCGCCATTGGCCTTTGTCTTTTTCCTCGCTTACATGTTCATCATCATCTACCTCGGCAGTCGCGACGACTGCCGACTGGACAAGCGAAACCATACCATACCCACGCTCCCAGACTACGTTCGCGAACCCACACAAGTGGTCAAAAAGATGGTGCGGTTCAAGAAAAGCCCCTCGTCCAAAAAGACCAAGTCTACCCACGTAAAGACAAAACGATAAAGAAAGAAAGTGTCAACGCATGGCGTCATCAACTCCTGACGACAAGATGTCGGGGTCGTCATGGCGCGCCTTTGAACTATCACTGCCAGTCTCGCCGCATGCTTGGGGGCCGAATCTGTACGCCTCCTTGGACGAAACCCTGCAGACCCTGTGCCGATCCATTTGTTCGTCTGCGTACGGATACTTTCTCGAGATCCGCCCCATCCAACGATTCCACATCATTGACTCGCACCCGACCGACTTTGAGGGTCACATCACTGTCCGACTGCAGTTCTTTGGACGCACCTTTATGCCTCGCCCGCACGACTGCGTGGAAGGGACCGTGTACAAAATCACGGCCGAGGGGGTCTTTGTATCCTGCCACATGCTACGCATTTTCATTCCTATCGACACGCTATTGAGCCGGTACGAGTTGGAGCACGACTTCTCCACCAGCGTCCTGCAACTGCGCCTGCGACCACAACCAGGACAGCACATTTCGGACGGTGGCGACACAAGGCCTCCCCTGCTTCGCTCCAGAACCATGGTCACTGTCGAACTCGTGTCGGTTCAGCACAGGGAGAAGGGTTACATGGCGATCGGACGCCTCCAGCCGTCGCCAGCACACGAGGACGGAACACGGAGTCGTGAGAAAAGATCAAAAATGTAACCCTGAATTGAAGATCTCAGTAAGTACATTGAATATACATTGAATATACATTGAATATACATTGAATATATTCAATTCTTGACATGTGTTCACGTGTAGGTGCAGTACTGGGGGATCGGGGAGACGAATCGGTCGTAGATCTTGAGGTCGTGCGCGCGATGCAGGAGGACGTTGAAGATGTCGTGGAAGCGCGTTGTGTGCCCCACCTCGTCGCACAGACAGTGGGCCAACTCGTGCAGGCCCACGTACAACAGCATGTTCATGTCGTAATAGGCGCCTGTTTGGTCCTTCAAGCACATGAAAATCTTTTGCTTGTTGATGGTGTATGATTTATTGTCGGTAAAGAACTGCAAGGACGCGGTCGCCGGATGCACCTTGGTCAGTTGCCGTTGCAACTCGTCGAGCACAGCGCGGTCCTGCTCGTTCTCCTGTGTCGGAGGGGCATCCGCAAGGAGATTCGGTAGCCACTTGGTGAAATTTTCCTTGAGCATGCCCTGACGTTGTTGGCGCGCCCCGACCAGGACGATGCTGACAACGGCCAGCCACAGGAGCGCGTGGCGGAGAGAAGAAGAAGATGTCGTCGCATGCTTTCTTCTTTGCATACCGACGACCATTCGAGGACTATTTGAGACAACACCTTTGTTATAGGACGCCTTTTTATCTTTGCGAAAAGAACGCATATTTCGCTCTTACTCCGCCAGCCACACCTTGTCCAACAGCTCGTGGCGCAAGTGCTCGAAATTGCAGTGCGTGCTTCCGTACATCTTGCAAAAGCGTTTCCGCAGAGTCGCGTGGTAGATGAGGACAGGGAGTGCGAACGAGGAGAGCAGGTACAAGGAGCGCTTGCGAGGCGCCAGTTTGCACCAGTGCTGGACAAAGTAGTTGACCGACTTGCGGACGGGCCCTTTGCGGTCGCACGGATCGTCCTGCGCCAAGTGGCTCCTGTAGATCCACTCGACCAGAAACAGCAAAGACCAGGACTGGCAAAAGGCATCCGCGGGAAGTTCCGTCGTCATGGGATCTCGGCCATCAAATTGGATGCCGAACCGCAAATTGAAAAACTTTTGGGGGCACATGCCCGAGTGGTCGAGGGGGGGCGTGTGCCTGTAAAAGTCGCGTAGCGTGCGCATGATGGCTGGAATGACCTGCTTCTCTCCTCTCGGATACAGCCTGGACCCCGGGTCGAACGACAGCACCTGAACGGCCCCCGCGTCCCGGCGCAGGACGATGGAAACGTAGTGCACCTTGACCTCTTCGTACGAGATGCACACGCTGAAGAGTGCTTCGTGTCGATCATGTGCTTTCGCGCTAGTGCTCCCCTTGGAGCCCTCGGACGACGACGCGTGCCACTGGTGCAGGCGCGGATGCAATTGCGTTTGCAATTCGTCGTGCAGGCTACCGTCCGACACGTACAGCGTTCCCCAGTGCCTCAACTTGGACGTGTTGCGACCGATAGCCTTATCCAGAATGAAGCGCCTGACCTTCTCGTCGTGAAAGAAAAAGATGAGGTGCTGGACAGTGTTCTTGTCCAGGCATCTGCGATTGGTGACGATTCGCGGGGTCGTCCCAATCTGTTGTTGGTGCATGAAAGGTCTCTTTATCAAAATCTATTTATATCCACCAAAAATATTTTGATCTGACCTGGCATCAAAGCAACTCGACCTGATGCAACAGAGCCGTTTGGACTCGTACCAAAAGGTCTACCAGGCCTTCAAGCAGGCCAAGACGATCAAGCATACCGACGTTCGCCGGATCGCCAAGACCGTCTTTGGGCATCCCGATCCGCGCACGGGCACGACACAAACCATCTTGCAATACATTCGCACTCATCCTCCGATTGTCACGCCACAGAGAACGTCACTGCCCGCGCCGGCGTCGCAACAAAGCCGGTTCGACTCGTACCAAAAGGTCTACCAGGCCTTCAAGCAGGCCAAGACGATCAAGCACACCGACGTTCGCCGGATCGCCAAGACCGTCTTTGGGCATCCCGATCCGCGCAAGGGAAACACACAAACCATCCTGGAATACATTCGCACCCACCCTCGCGTTTCCAGGCAACAGACACCGACCTTACCCCAGCCTGTGGCATCGTTGACACCGGCTGTACCCTCCTTACCTATGTCCAGCACGCTCGAGGCATGGCCACTACCGCCGACCGCCTTTCGCGACAAGACGGTGGCTCAACTGAAAGCGATCCTGGAACGTCATGGCGTACGCACTGGGCTTCCCCGCACCAAGGACGAGTTGCTCAGCCTCTTTACCAAGAGGCGATGCAACGCCACGGACTCGCGGATGGCGTGCGGTGATGATGATATTTGCGACTTGCGGAATAATCTGTGTCGCTCAGTCGCCGAACTGCGCAAGAAGCAACGCCCGCACGGAATCGACCAAATGGAGCACGCGAACCACCTCTTTTGGGGAGACAAGCGGATGCTTGCACAGCTCCGACTGCCCCGCCCACCTGCTGTCAGTGACCGGTCGACCACTACAGCTTCAGTGCGTCAACAAGGACGACTCGTCCGCGTAGAACCAGATGTCGCATCGTCCGCGTCCGCGACATCTGGCTCTACCCTTCCGACCGTCGCTTGGCGCCTCACTTCTGCACGGCGCTTGGGCATGCTCCGTCAACTATTTTCTATCATGTAATGGAGAAATGATCAAAATCCTTTTTTGGTATCAATAAACCATTATCCACTAAGTTAGTCGTGCATACAAGAATATACAAAAATATACAAGAATGAGCACTGGTCCACGCTGGCCTCGACGCAATCTGACACGTGCCCAAATGCAACAGCGAGGCACACCACCAATCCAGCGACGCATTCGCCCATGCCAGCTTGCCATGATTATTTGGGTTTCTCTACCATCGGAATCATGGAGATCGTGGCGGTATTTATGCTCTCGCACGTTGGGAAGCACGTAAGGGTATCATTCTACGTGGGACACGTAATTATCATCTTTGGGATCATACTTCCTGCACTGACGACGATCATCCAAAATGAAGATTTGTACAGGATTCCCAGGTTTCAACAGGTTAGGGAAAGGAAATGCTTTGCTTCCGTGTGCTCGTTGAGCGCGGTCATGTGGTTTTTTATATGGGTAGTTCAGTATATGTCCTTTTCAAAACTCGACTGGCGTGAAAAAGGCAAGCGACAGAATCTTTTCATTACTTTGTCGGCCGTGCCATTTCTGCTTTGGATGGGCTTCCTGCTGTTCCTTTGCTACACAATACCGCCACCACGCGCACGCACAGGATCGCTATATCCAACGGCCGCGCTCTGTGATGACGATTTGAGTACATTCAAACAGTGGGACGCGCCCGAATGAGGCGAGGGAAACATGTTCAAAAAAGTATCACTACTGCAGTCCGAACCGTTTGCGCAGAAACTCTGCACGATGCGCGAGTTGCCGCATGTACTCGGCAAAACCGTCGACGCAAGCCTGCAGCGTCGGCGTAGACCGGTCTGTGTCTCGGAGGACACAGAAGTCGAGGTTCAGCACGAACTGGGGGACAGGACACGTGTATTGATGGATTCTGGAAGCGCTCACGCCAATCAGCGTAGCCCCTGGGGGTATTTGGACGGCTTCGTGGAAGGAAAGGTGCAGCAGTTGAGAAATGAGACTGTACCTGTCATCATTCCACTGGGGACACATTTGCACGATAAATGTAAAGTTGTTTTGATGGTAGAGTGGGGTGGAAAACACGTTGACTAGCAGTTTCCACTGGAACACGTGTGTGCGGTGGCGGTAGTGGAAAGTGGTGGGGGTCATTAGGATATCCTTTTTGAAGCCACGAGGACAGTGGCGAATAGAGCGATAGTAGGCGTCGGGATCACCACGATAAGGCGACGGACCCTCCAGACCTAGACGTTGCCAGAGAGGTAGAAAGGTGCTGATGAATCGTTGCACGTCTGCCGGTAGTCGATGAAAAGCAAAAGTAGTCATCCTGTCGATATGTCGAGAAAAATGCAACACAAGTAGATGAAGAAGTTAGTGGGTAAGCGAATATGAAAACCCTCGCGTGAGGATCGGACCAGTAAGCGTGTCAATAACATACTTTCGTTGTCATTTTTGTGCTATAATACATAACGATAATATATAACCCAAATTTTATCGCTCCGTATGATAAAAAAATATGTCAGACAGCAACACCACAGTAAACGCCAAAAGGGTGATTGCGCAAGTGAATATCACTCGCCTTCAGGCTGAAATTGCCATTGTCATATTCGTCCTATTGCTCCTGGCATCGGGTATGTACATCGTGGCGCTTTCCGCCCCTTCATGTTCGCGGAAAAAGGCGTACATGCGCGTATGCGATGGAATCATCATCGTCATGCTCCTGGCCACCTTCATGTCCATCTATTTGTACGGAAAAGCAGTGTCCACTGATGTCCAATTGGTATTGGCCTCGCTCCCTCCACAAAGTCGACAGGATTACATGAGAAACAACCTTCATTCTTGGCACAACAAGTTTTTGGCGTTCAAGATTTTCTTTCTTGTCATGGCCATGGGTATGGCGGGCCTGAACCAGTATCTCACCTTTATCAACACTGAACTTCCCCTGTTTATCAGAGAACTTTGTTTGACGTTTGTCTGTGGAATGCTTGCAGGATGGGTACAGGTTCATCTTCAAGGCAAGTGCAAGTGTCCGCGTACACACTTGTGGAATATTATCAAGATGGGGTTCGCGTCTGCACTCATTTACGTCATTTTCGAAATCTCCGGTATCAATTCGCTTCTTGCCAAGTCGCCAGCCCCTTCGAGCGTGTCGGGTGCGACGCCAGCACCGGCATCATCGTCTTGCGGATTGCAACTCACACCAAGCGATGTCCGATCCAAGATTGAGATCGAAACGATCCTGTTGATTGCTTCCTTGTCCACGTCTCTGTTCCTGACTACATTTATCGTCATTGCCGGCAACGCTCTCGCATACTCACAGTTCGAAGACATTGAAAGATGCTACACGGCAACAACGATAGTAGCACAACCGTCAGGAACGGTCGAGACCGCGCCCGTGACATCATCACTGACGACATCGCTGGGGACACGAGTTCTTACCAACATATTGCCAAGCGCAAAGACGGTGAGTTTTGGCAAAGCGATGGGCATCTTTGTGTTTGAGTGGGGCGTGTGGGCCGTCTTGATGAACATTGCGTACGTGTATATCCGAATAAATAGGAACGGTGGCGTCAATGGCGGTGGTGTCCACTCCGTCGACGCAGAGTTCATGACCGAGTTGGGATTGCTGACAGCAAAGTTCTGGGGCGTGGGACTATTGCTCGGCATCATGGACACGGAGCGGAATGAGCAAAATTGCGCACCACTATATCCCGTCCGATCTTCGCGCGCATAGACAAACTTATTGTAAACTTGTAATTTATAGACTTATAGACTTTGGGTAGCAGTCGTCCAGTACGTCTGCCAGTGAAAACGGATATAGCCCGCACAATCATCTCGTGGATGTGCGGTGCAGTGACTCGCGTACTGCAAGGGCACTACATATCGGCGAATGCGTTGACGAGATGTCACGGCGTCCCGCCACTCGCAAACAAAGGAGCGGTGAATGGGTCTGAAGCCCTCCACGTGCAGCGACCAGTGACCGCGCTCGTCGTTACTGAACATGTCGGACACGAGCAACGGTCCGATTCCGACAGAAGACGGACACAAGTACCCCACGGAAGCGGTGGCATCTTCCGTCCGTGTGTGCCAGTCACCATGCGCGTCACATCTAGGGTAGCCGATGGGTAAATCCCACCTGTGCTCCGGCCATTCAATACGAATGACAAAAGGAGTAAGGATGAGGGGGGGTAGTATAATGACCTTCTCAATGTGAAGCAACCAGACCGTCCGAGTAGCTCGTTGCGCTGGAGTCGTGGTGACGCTGTAGTACAGCAATGGCGGATAGGTGACAGCGACTTCACATTCCGCGAGTATGGGCACAAAGTCCAGCGGGTCTTGGTGCGGGCATTTTTGAATGACCATGCCGTAAAAGGGCAGGCTCGTACCACAGTTATCACCCCAAATATCTTGAATAACACGAGGTGCTTGGGGTGGGCTGACGACTGCTCCGGAGAAGCGCAAGAGGGTGGCTACCGTGACAAAGAAAAGACTCAAGGAGAGGACCAAGAGGCGCTTGTCACAGCGGTCAAACGTGTCCTCGTCGTGCTTGAGAAAGTGAGTCAATCTTTTTTTCCGTATGGGCTCCAGGATGCGTCCGTGAAGCATTCGGCCACGACGGTATGCCATGGTGCCGACAATCATCAAGATAAACACAGTGTTTATGACCAGGTGCATTTGCAGAATCTGAATATACTCGGAGGGGTGATAGGGTTGGACAATTCGCAACCTATTGGTTGGCTTTTTGTCGCCTAGCGGTCGCGTCGGATATGCGTGGGCGTCGAGGGTAGCGGGTATGAAGTAGCAAACGAGAAATTCCATCAGAATCACCCATCGCACAGATTTCACCTCTTCGGATAGCGCAGGACACAACATTTTCTTAATTCCGTTTTTTATGCTTTCGTACGCCATTATGACACCGCGTGATAATATACCAATCAATCACATTATGTCATCACATCTTCTGAAGTTTGTAATCTTATCACTACACACAATCATGACATTATGTTATGGAGTACAAACTGTGGAAAAAAAATAATGAGTGCGCACGCAGAACATTCTTCTCACCAAGACCCGCTGGTGTTTGCGTGCCCGCAGTGCGGCGGCACTGTCGTGGTGCAAAGATCCGAAGTCAATTGCAAGATTTTTCGGCACGGCGTCTTTCGGGCCACTGGCGAACCCGTCCCCCCGCACGCATCGGAAGCAGAATGCTCCGAATGGACCAAAACCGAGTCCATCTGGGGGTGCGGAAAGCCGTTTCACCTCGTCCCGGACTCGGACACTGGGGCCTTGGTCGCCAAAACGTGTGGATACATATAGTTATTTTGAGACGATGATAAGATAAATAAGATCCCCATGGTGCTACAGGCTTTCATTATTTCCATCAGTCCCAACAAATATGAAAGGACGGTCAAAGAACTCGCTAAGGTTGGCGTGCGTGGTGTGCTGTTTCCAGGCGTCGACGGCAAGAGGAATCGGACGAGCCCGCAGGTGCTACCCTTTTGCGCTCAGTTCTGCACGGACAAAATGATCGGATGCGGTTTGGCGCATATCCGGCTGGCGCAGTACATTGCAACCCATTGTAGCGACAACGATTACTCCCTCGTGGTGGAGGACGATATCCGAAACCCCGTGGCCGACCTGGTGAAGCAACTCGCGCGAGTCGTGCGTGAGTCTGAAGCTGGGTGGGACGTTATCACATTGTTCTGCCAGGGGTGGTGCACCACCCCCACCATATTTGCCGGTAGTTTGGCAGCGTACTTGCTGTCGCGCTCTGGCGCCCAAAAACTGGCGCGTTTCACCTTGGCCTATCATCTGGACATTCAATGGAGATCGCTCAACAGACAACTGGGCCCGATCTTGTTTGACACCTATGACAACAAGATGCCACCAATCATCTTGCGCCAAAGTTGGGTGTTTTGGGCGCACCAACATTTGATTCGTTTGGGTGGTTGGGATGTGACTGTGGGACACGCTTGCACGCTACTGCTCCTGATCCTTTGTCTCGTTATATTATTCATGATATGGAGAAGGCGCTTCGCCACATCGGTCGTCAGCCGGTCGCGGTAGTAAGTTTGACCAAGGCCGTTTGTGCCTGCAGGCACGCCGTGTGCATCGCCTGAGCTTTGGTCAGCAAGAGTTCGGGTAGGGGGAATTCGTGGATGACCGTGTTCCACAGCAAGGTGATCCGGCAAAAAAGAAGCTGGATAAATCGGAGTCCCTGCTCCCGCTGTCTGGAGGCGGAAGCGCCAATTTCAGCCTGCATGGGGTCAATGGCGAGCGCCGGGGTGAGAAGCGCGTCCTGGAGCAGGCGACGCTCGTGTTGGCCCAGTTGTTGCAGGCCAGTGGCACTCAAATCTCGTGTGAACTTGGTGCAGGCACCAGAAAAGTTCCATCGAATCTCCAAAATTTTTGTGCCCAACTCTGGTTCGCTTTTCATCAGTAAATTGTTGGCCCAATGGCCCAGATACCTATTTCCTTGCTCATTCGCGAGACACAGCAGGCGTATCACGTGAGCCTTCTCCACTGTATGGTGGAAGAACAGGTTGATGGCAGGGATGCGATGCGTAAAGGGGCGCAACAGACGGAGCAACCGGTGATGGGGGCCTTCATTGACCTTATCGTTTGTCTCTTGCCATTGCAGGAGGTCTCGTGCAAAGGCCTCCAGTTCGAATCGCAACTTTGTCCAACACTCAGTGGTGAAGGAGGGGTCGAGCATCGGTAGAAGCTCATCTTCCAAGATTGTGGTCAAAAACGATCGCAATAGGTGCACGATAGACCGGAAAGACGCGTTCTCCATCAGCTCCGGATTGTCCAGCACTCGGCGTGGCTCCCACAGTCGCCATCGCTCCGGATAAAAGGTACGGACTGGAGGAACCACCTTGGCGCTCTCACGGAAAAACGCGACGCTCTCAGGCGCAGTCTTTCCAGACTTTTCCGGAGGCGCTACTGCCCCCGTCTGCTCCGGAGGAACACTAGCAGGGGTCGCCAGCACCACTCCAATGAACTGCACCCATTCCTGCAGTCGGTGTGCCCGCGTGGCCGTGAACGCGAGGAGATCCATGGCACACTGCTCTGGATGTTCTTCACTCCGCTCCCACTGCGTCAAGACAAGGATGCGCAACACCGACACCCATTCCAGCAGGACGGATACATCGCTCACCAAGCGCTCCCGGTAGTGCTGGACGCAGTCAGCCCTGTCCGTGTCGGATAATAAAGGGGCGCTTTTCGGCGAGTACAGCGTCCACAACAGGTCTGATTCCATAGCCAACGAAATGTTCCATTTCTTTGTGGGCATCCTTTGTTTCTAGACTGGCCTCGAATCGTTATAACAGTACGGTCCTCCACAGAGATGAAAAAGACGTTGCAAACCAAAAATGGTTTAAGCACCTTCCAAACTATATGAAAGAAAGCCTCTACCGAAAACAAACATTGACAACATGACGACCGCACCTGCTCTCATTCCTGATGCCGTATCTGCTGATGCCCCTATCAAGCGTTCCCGGGGAACCGGTGCTCGTTCCACCAAGAAAAAGGCCAAGGAGGCCGTTCCTGTGACGCCACTGTCTTCTACTCTACCGGAGCCAGAGATTGTTCTTGTAGAACAGGCCCTTCCCACACCTCCTGCTCCTAGCCCTGTCCTTGCAGTGCCCACACCGACCCCAGTTGCCGTTGCCGTGACGCCTGCTCCTGCTACCACAACCGATGCGACTACAGCAGTCCTGGTTGTGGAGGACGAGAAGAAGCGCAAGCGCACTGCTGGCAAGGACAAGTTGCTGGTGGATTTTGAGGCGTTGACCCTCAAGTTGGCGCCCATTATCGAGACGCAAAAGACGCTGTGGAAGGAGTTTCAGAAGGTCAAGAGTGATACGTACAAACTCCTCAAGCTCAAGACCACGGAGCGTCGCACCAAGGACGTCAGCAACTCTGGCTTCATGAAGCCGGTTCGCGTGTCTCGTGAACTGGAACTCTTTTTGCAGCGAGACAATGCGCTGACAGACACGCTCACGCGTGCCTACCTGACTGCGACGCTGTGCGAGTACATCAAGAAGCACAATCTGCAGAACCCTCAGGACAAGCGCATCATCTTTCCCGACGACAACCTGAAGCGCCTGTTCCAGTTGGGGGACAGTGAGGCGGAACCGCTGACGTACTACAATATCCAAAAGAGGATTCAGAGCCATATTTTCAAGTTGGAGCCCCCAGCAGATGCTACTGCCACTGCAGTCAAGTCCTGAACAAGAGGAATGCAAAGCACAGCATAAAAAGAATGACTAGGATTATGGATGATACGGACGAGTTGTTGTCGGGTCCTGGTATCCGGCCTTCGGCGATGGCCTTCCCCACCCCGACGCCCGTGCGCAGGCACTCGTATGGCGAGCCCAGGCGGAGATACTGAACGGGCACGGGGTCGCGCGTGCCACAGTAGAACTGTCTCGGTGGCATCTTTCTTGTTCTTTTGAAGATACAGTGAGAAGAAAACGCACTCTATCCATGTTTTCATTATCCGACAGCGCATGATAATGAAAAAACCACCAAATGTTTGTTTGGTAATCAATACACATTCGACCCGGCTCGAGACCACAAGTTCTGCCAGCTCGTTTGGAGCGCCTTGCGCACAAGAAGATTGCAACAACTCAAATCTGGCAATTCTCTCCGTGAGCACAGACTCGTGTCCTCGGCAACAAACCTCTTCATCTGATCCAGTGAGGCGCCATGACAGGCAGACATGATTTCTTGGCACTTGTTCCGAGCTACGGCGCACCCCAGGCAGGAAAGATTCACCGACTTGACGGTCCGATCCGACAGGTCCACGACAATGTCAGACTGGGCCACGTGAATGCAAGAAGGCACCGACACGAACGACGTGCCTTGGACACGCGTCCCCATTGCCTTGAACGGCGTAAACACTTGTTTCCGCATCAGTGATTGGACTCACTACTTTTTGCACACCTACCTTATATATACTCTATATATTATATATATTATATATACTCTATATACTATATATACTCTATATATTATATATACTCTATATATTATATATACATTATATTATAACTTATACTATATATCTGATACTACATATGTCTAGCACGCCGACAGCAAGTGATGGTCGTACTCGACGACTCGGGGATCGCAAAAGACTGATGTCGTCGCCAGAGATCGCAGGCGAAGTCCCGACAGGCATCGCACACGGCTGAGCGCCACGTATGCCTGGTGGGGAGCAAAACAGTTGCCAAGCTCCACTGTGACCGCATCCAAGGTCAAAGACTGTGATTTGTGAATGGTCAATGCATAAGCGAGAATCAGCGGAAACTGGGATGCCGTGGCCGCGCCATTGTCGACCTTCCACTCTCGCCGGATTACGGGAATGACAGCGTCCGCGCAGTCAAAGTGCACCGTCACCACTGAGCCCAGCGGGCCACCCACGCTCCGCACGGTGCCCAAGGCACCATTCACGAGGCCCGCGGACACGTCCAGATTGGCAATGAGCATCACCCTACATCCTGTCTTGAAGGTCGTCTCTAAGAGTCCCACCGCCTCAAACTGGCGACGCAACTCCTGCACGCCGTCTGGCGATCCGGTAAAGCGCGCGTCGAACGTCACCGCTTCCCCATCCAGCTCAGCGAGGTAGTGTTCGTTCAGCGCCCGCGCGCGCTTGCGCGTCGGTACCAGGTACATTTCCTTGTCACGAGACACAGTCTCAGAAGACGACGGGGACGAAGGACCGACCAGGTCCGCGTGACAGACGCGATGCCCTTTCCGGATTCGCTGCAGGAGGGACGCGTAGTCCCGATCAAAGCGCTGGCGAAAGTTTTTTGTCAGCACAAACGTCCTCTCACCAAACATGGCCTGCCAGATCGCGCTCTCGAATGCCAGACGCTGGTCTTCGTCCTTGTCAGCATCAAATACTGGCAACAACTGAAAAAAGTCCCCCAAGACAATGATTTGACATCCACCAAAGAAAGTGTCCGCCTGCCCGCGCAGGGCTCGAAACACGTCGTCCAATCGCTCCCACAGACTGGCCGACAGCATACTCACTTCATCAATCAAAAGCGCGTCCATGGTCCGGACACGGTCCGCCGCAGGTCGATTGCGTCGCACGCGACGGATGAGCGTAGTCAGCGGGTCGCTAGCGCCATGGACGCCTAAACCGACGCAACTGTGGAGCGTCACGCCCCGAAGGTGGAACGCGCTGACGCCCGTGGTTGACGTGACGTGCAGGGACACGTCCGTGGACGCAAAGGCCTGGCGTATGGCCTCAACGAGGAAGGACTTGCCTGTCCCGGCCTCACCGCTGACAAACACGGACTGCCGGTCTTGCACGACGGCCTTCAGAATAGCCCGTTGGCACGGACTCATTTCACGCAAAGTCATCGGACTCGCAATCGATAAGAACTGTGGATAATTAATTACTTTGAATGAAATCGCCGCGAGCGCGCATCCGTGTCGTCATTTTTTGCAAATAATGTTACGGAGTTGATAAAAAATATTTCCTAAGGAAAACCAAGTCAATGCCCTTTTCAAAAAAGTCTGTGGGATCAACCTTCTTGCTATTTCTCATTGCGTTTGTGGCCTTCGCTATCTTCTGTGCATGGCTGACAAGATCCCGTAAAACGGATTTGGATGCAGTGGTAGTAGCATCACCGCTACCTCTTGGTGTCGGCACTCCTGGAATCGAGGCAGTCACAGCGCTAGCTGGAGTGACTTCCAAGTTTGAAAATCTCCATGATGGTACTGTAGAATATGTGTATGTCGAGCGTATTCCCAGTCTGCTTCGCAGCAACAACAAAATGGCGTATGTGTGGAGGATTCGCATAAAGGGCAGATTTCATGTGCACACCCAAGACGACTTGACATCTCTCGTCAGAATTCAGATCATGTATGCTCCATCACACGTCTCATACACAACGTTTGAAGGCAAACCGTCAGGCACTTTGATGATAGGTCAACAGTTTCTCAATATTAGTCCTCACCTCCGCTTTACGAATGACCAAAAGCGTCGCATGATAATTCTTAGTATAAATAGAAGTTTCATTAACAAACTTGTGCAGGATCCCATCTCTGCGCCTCATTTCGTTCTCGATATCGAGATGAATGATTCAGCTAATTGTAGTGGTTGCAATGATCCTAACTATATCTATCCAAACGGGCAAAACTATGATGGATATTCTTGCTACTCATACAATGGAAACGCTTACGTCAGTGATTGCGCATGGCCCAATGGTGGCAACTGTTGTTGTCAAGGAAGCGGAGGCAATCAGTGCTTCAACTGTGGGGTGGGCATCTTCCCTGGCGAAGAAATCGGGTGCAGTTGCACTGCTTGCGGAGATCTTCCAGACCTATCATGAGGTGACTGGCGTGTAACGAACATTTATTTTGATTAAATTATAGACAAAATGATGAGCGGAGCGCACATACAGATTATTATCTATTTATCAAAATCTGGACGCATTGTTGATAAGTCGTCATCTGTTTCAAGTCTATTCATTGACTGACATCAGGTCTTTTTGCTGCAGATGGTCGTCGCAGATCCAGAGTGCGCTGAAAACATGGCACCCGATGAATAAAAGATATGTGCCATAAAGACACGACATTAAAATGTATTCACAATGCTCAATGTGCTCAAGAGTCCGTACTTCCCCAATCCCGGCGTCCCCGGACGACGCGCGTCTGGCGTCCGATTCGACAAGAGCGTGGTGGCATCGAGCAAACTGCATCTGGACCGCTTGCAGACCGCAACCGTAGCCGTTCCACGAGAGACGGTTGGCGCCTCGCGGATGTGCTCGTCGTCTGACGCCATAGCCAAGTGGTCCTGGCGCAGTTTCCTAGGCGACACGCCCATGGTGTACGTGCTGTATCTGGGCATGTGGGACGCAAACACTGCGTTTGTCAAGGTGGGCGGGCACGGCTTCGATCGCGAGACAAAGACGGGATTCGATCAGAGATCCCGAGGCCATGCCCGCGAGTTTCGACAGTTTGGGGCGCCGGAAACGATGCGGTACACGCACTTTGTGCTCCTGGACGCTCAACACGTGGGCCGAGCCGAGGCGCGCGTGCACGATTTCTGCCGGCAACGCTTCCGCCAACATCGTGGTTTTAAAGAAGTCTATATGATGCCCTGGAAAATGCTTCACGACGCCGACAGCGACTTTGTGCAATGCCTCCGACAGGTGCAGACCCTCTATCGGGGCCACAATCTGGACTACAAGCGCCAACTCCACGAGGCGGAGGACCGCGTCCGCCAGCTAGAGGCCCGGCTGGACGAGCACCGGCGACATTTGTTGTCGAAAGAATAGAAAAAGACTAGAGAGCAATAAACAAAACATGAGCGCCGCAATGATTTCCGATGCCCTACTCCAGGACAGCACGTCCACCACCACGCCACCACCACCCGCCTTCGCTGACCTCGGTCAAACCCCGACCATGCCTTCGTCTCCTCCACTGATTGCTACAACCCAGGTGTCCGCCGCGCCACCCTCTTCTCCTCCTCCACCGCTTGCGCCCTCCAAACCCGCGACCACTGCTTCAGCCCAGGTGTCCACACCGCCACCTTCTCCTCCTCCACCGCTTGCGCCCTCCAAACCCGCGACCACTGCTCCCCAGTTGTCCACACCGCCACCTTCTTCTCCTCCTCCACCGCTTGCGCCCTCCAAACCCGCGAGCACTGCTCCCCAGCTGTCCGCGCCGCCTTTTTCTTCTGCTAGCGCGTCAGCCAAGGTGTACCCGTCATCGCCTCCCCCTCAACCGGCTCGTCAGACGTTTTGGCAGTGGTTTGTGAATATGTTTGGTGTGTCCAATTGGCTGAAAAACGTGCCGGTGCGCAACAAGTTGTTCATTACGATCTGCATTTCTGGTCTCATCCTCACTGGCGCTACAGATATCCACTACAAGCTGAAAAACGTTGTCTATCTATTCTCCCTCATCCGGTCCATTCCCAACGAGCGATTCATTCGAGCCAGCCTGTCCTTCCTCTTTATCATGACCATGGCCTACTATGTGCTCTTTCTCTACTGGTTGGGCAAAGGCGTCGTCTTTGAAAAGGAGATTCTCTCCGCACCCAACACTCTCATCTCGCCCACAGGAATCAACTTCACTTCGCGCCTCATGGTGGGGGCAACGTACCTCGTTGCGGGCCTCGTGGGATGCATCGGCGTCATCACGTGGTTGCGTGCTCGTGCCATCAAAGCCAGAGATCCAACATCCTGGCCAGCGTCTCAGGTCATGAGTCTGTTCATGGAACTCACACCCAACGTCATACTCATGGTCATGATTGGTCTGTTGCCAACCGGGTACGCCATCGTGCTGGAATGAAGAGCCGATTGCTTCGTTGTGGGTCACCCGCCACTCGTTCGTGTGTCCCCAAACTCACGACGATCGATCGATCCATCTAATGAGTTGCCAGACGGATAGAAAAGAAAGAAGAAGAATTTTTTTTTTCTTGAGCGCAATAAACCGAACTCACACTCCTCTCCTGACAAATGGCTCAATATACGACCTCTAACCTGACCTCCGGGTTTATCGATCTCGCCACTTACGACGAGCTGGAAAAGTACATGTACGGCGGCCTCGACGCCACCGCGTACTTCGTCCGCTGGACACGCCGGGCCACCTGGTTCACGCAGGTCCCCGTGGCCCTCTCCCGCGCCTCCGGCACCCCTGGCTGGAACCAGGACTGGTCCGTCACCATCTCCCGCGCTGGTGACTACCTGCTCTACACCTGGCTCCGCGTGGTCATCCCCGCCGTGACGGCCGCCCCCATCTCCTCCAAGACGCCCCTCACCAAAGTCTTTGCCGACGGAACCACCGGCACCAAGGTCGCCACCCTGCTCTCCTGGACGCCCAATCTCCTGCACAACCTCGTCCGCGAGGCCGCCATCACGTTCAACGACCTCGTAGCCGCTCGCTTCGACTCGTACCAGCTGGACTTCTGGAGCGCCTTCACCACGCCCGCAGGCAAACAGATCGGCTACGCCAACATGATCGGCATGACCACTGACCTGGTCGACCCCTCGCTCAGCCTCCCCGCCAAGACCCTCAACCTCCCCCTCCCCTTCTTCTACGCCCGCGACAGCGGTGTGTCCCTCCCCACGGCCGCGCTCCCCTACAACGACATGCGCATCAACTTCTCCTTCCGCGGCATTGCCGAACTGCTCAACGCCTGGGACGTGTACCAGACCGCCAGCAACGACCAGGCCTTCCGCTACGACACCGCCCGCCCCGCCCAGAGCATCGACCTCCTCGGAGGCGCCTACCCCACGCTCGACGTCGCCCAGGTGTGGGCCAACTACGCCATTGTCTCGAACGACGAGCGTAAGCGCATGGCCTGCGCCCCCCGCGACATCCTCATCGAGCAGGTGCAGACCGCCCCTATCCAGTCCTTCAACCCCACCACCGTCAACTCCTTCGACATTCGCTTCTCGCACGCCATCAAGGTCCTCTTCTTCGCCGTGCAGAACTACACCATCCCCAGCTACTGGTCCAACTACACCACCCGCGAGCCCCTCCCCTGCTCATCCTCCGGCAACGGCTCCCAGAGCCTCGTCCTCGACGGCTACTTCCCCGGCTCCGACCCCATCGCGGAGACCTCGCTCATTTACGAAAACACCCAGCGCCTCGCCAACATGGGCTCCGACTACTTCTCACTGGTCGAGCCCTACTACGCCGCGCCCGTCATCCCCAACATCTGTGGCTACCACACCTACTCGTACTCGCTCGACTTTATCTGCTTAGATCCACTTGGTTCTACGAACTATGGCAAGTTGACCAACGTGTCCATCATCCCTATTGCCTCTGCCGACGCCAAGTGCGTCATCAACGCCTCCAGCGCCCAGGTGTCCAACGCCACCGAGGTGTGCAAGGCCGCCGAGTGGGCCCGGGCCCAGACCTTCCGCTTCATCGTCACGGCGGTGAACAACAACATCATCCGTATCAGCGGTGGTAAAATTCCAAAAGTGCCACCAACAGCAGGCTCCCCGCGCGGTTGCGGTTCCGACCGCGTGGGTAAAAGAGTGAAACGTTCCGCATGCGTTTGTTGATCAATACGCATTATATAACCTGCTAGTCAACACCGCCCGAGGGTGCTGGCGAGACGCCTTATAATGTCGGGAAACCCCTTAGAGCCTCTGCTACCACTCCCTTCCGCGAGGAAGCGCGAGGACCACGGTTAACGGCCGTCCCCAATGGTAACAACGCAGAGGATTGGGCAATCCGCGGGTAAAGACTCTCACGCAGAGTCTCCTTCATCGACCGCACGGGCGTCGGTTCCTTCGAAAGAAGGGGCTTAAGATACAGTCAGTCCGCATTCGAAAGTCTGCGGGAGAAATCCACGGCTTTGGGATTTCCAGTGCTTTGATTACGCTCCATCTCACCAAAAGTATTTCAAATCGTGTCTGTTCATGTTCTTTTTGTATGTTTGTATCCTACGAACGACATACAAAACTAGGGGGTGGGGGGGGGTCGGGAAGTATATTTCGAGTATTTGGAAACACATCCTGTCAGTATCGTCTTATGTATATATATATCATATATATCATACATTACAGTTCACCTGCGTTGCATTTCATGATGAGCCCCTGCACACACCATGAAATATAAATTGTTCGATCAACGTTAGTGTGTCATGATATCATGCGTGCCGAAGATTCACGGCACACAATTGCATAAAAGTTGACGATTGTGTGCCGTGAATTCGCAAATCACTTACTTTCTGGTAGGTTTACCCAGTTCATATCGGAGTCTCATGTTTTCTTTTTCCAATTCAAGCATCTGGTTTCTTAGTTGTAGATTCTCAATAATAATTTCTCGCACTTTCATCTCTAAATCATGTTCTTTCAAAAGGGTATCCACCATTTCAATGAATTCCCGAAGAGTGCTTGAGGGCTTATACACCTCTTTTTGCTTGTTGAATGGATGACGATACTTGTCCAACAGATGGTGGATAGTTCGCTCTATAATGCCAGATGAAATCGCAAAAAAGTGGATGAAACGGAATTGAGGATACAACGACTCGCAGGATCGGTGCTTGGATTCTCGCTCTTGGATTCGTCTATCACTCGATCCTATTTTTATGAGGCCATTACCGATATATGCAAGGTAAAGAACAAATTGGTTACTGTTTTGTAAGGTGTTGCACTTTCGCTCAAGCTCTTCCGCTTCAATGTCCAACGCACCTCGATCCAGTATCGGGAGCAGTGGTCTTTCTATTCGCACAGATCCCTTGGTCAAAATCTCATCGGTCCATTTGATGACTTGCAATGCGAAGCGAGGATGCAACCATCGCGCACAGTCGATTGCGATCAGTCGATGACACCACGTACCCTGTAATTTCGGAACACCACCTTTTTTCGTAACCAGTATTTCCGAGCCGTGAATATTCGGTTCGGAGCGCAGGGCATCAATAAAGGCTTGGGTTTGTTTGGTTCTGTGGTAGTCGTAAAAGTCCTTGCCCATAGCGTTGCATAACTGCGTCACATTGACCATCCCGTCTTGCCGTATCATGATTGGGAACGTGTCGCCATTCTCTGCCACCAGTTGGAATTCGTTAACGGCGCTTTCTCTCTCCACCTCAACCACTGCCTTATCCATTCCGTCGGTTGTTTGCGCTGACACTTTGGCTTCATGGGACTGCTTCTTCTGTGTCTGCACCGCTTCATCGTACTGTCTGTGTATCGCTCGCAAGTTCGTGTTGTTGACATTATTGTACCGAATGAACCCTCTGTTCTTGGCCAGTTCCTTCAGTTGACCCGAAGTCATCTTTTCATAGTCCATGACGAGCTCATCGGGATTCCGATGCACATGATCTGTATTATCACTCGGGGAGTTCTTCTTTGCATCAAAGGCTTCCAAAAGTTGGATGATTTCGTCCTTGGTCTTGTGCAGAAACACGATTCCACGCTCTTTCGCCATCTGTCGCAAGGTGATGATGTTGTTCATCCGGTAATTGTCACCAGCCTCTTCTGTCGTCACAACAGCATTTCCTGCGCTTTGCCCGCCTGCTACTGCATCACTGTCCCAGATTTTCTCTTTCCGTCGCTCGACCATTTGCTTCATCCGTTCAAGTAGATTCTTGACCGACTTGGCGTTGCGAACACCCAATGTGACCCCCACACGGATCGCCTCGTCCCCCAATTTTTTCGTACTCATAGTGTCCCACGACCGCACCGTCTGCTCGTCAATAGGCGTTCGAATAAGCTTCACGTACTCGTCATAGGCATCCCCTTTCTTTTCAATCGTCTGCGACTGGAACGGATCCTTGTCCTCGACATTTCGATTGGCGCTCGCAAACTCGAATGTCGCCAGTTAGTTCTGGAGCGTCCCCGCCGAGATGTTGTTGCTCCCGCCCCGATTCGATCGCCCGTCAAAGAACTCACACACCTTCTGCTGGCCGATACACAGCACCGCCTCCTGCAAGTCCGCGTAACAAATGCCCTTCGCACGGCACTCCCTGACAAAACTGTGCGGGTTCGAGAGAGAATGAATAGTCATACTTCAAATACTGATATATATGTAATACACATCTTCTTAAGGTGATTTTTTGATATTGCTCATTCAATTGATTTCCTTTTCAAACGGGGCTACGACTTGAAGTCTTTCTCTATCTTCCAAATAGCCGTCAAAGAACAATCGCAAAAACGTGACGACCCCCATGGGACGCTCTGTCATTAGATGTTTCAGCCATTGCTGTAGCACATCAACACGCTTGGCGAAAGAAGCCTGTCGATTCCCTCTAATAGGCTTGTACCTGTCTGGGTTGTACCGAACAAAGATTGTTGGCATACCAAAACTGCTCGTTATATTGACCATCCGCGTGCATTCACACAGGTCTTCTCTGGAGCTGTGCTGATCTTCGTCAACTTCCAGCACCAACCAGTGAGTTCCACAGTCCCACGCAAAGTCAGGCCTTTCCTTACCACACAAACCCCTATCTATTGTCTCGTCATACAAATCGTATCGGCGAATAATCGCACACCGATCCAAAACTCCCTTGACTTCTCGCTGTTTCGCAAGGCGAACGCGAGTGTGCAGTTTGGGGTCGCATGTGAAGCATGTCCCTTCCTTATCCAAAATATCAATCAAGCCACATTTATTGCACCGACCACCGATCAGCGCAACCTCTTCGACACACCGATGAAGAACACAGTGTCGAACAGTAGTCAGACCGTAAATGGCGATTTCCTTGCACCCTCTCTCGCAACACTTGGTCTGCGGTTTGCGAATCATGCCTTCAGACTGGTGACGATGACACCGACTCGCTCTGTGCCCTGGTATCCCCCAATTCGGTCTCTTACCACAGCCATCGTGCTCACAGGTCGGACTCCTCACATCAACCATGTTGGGAGCCTTGTGGTCAACGCAGAAGCGTGCCTTCTTCTCTCCCTGCACATTGAAGGTTGGTTGCTTCTGGCAACCGTCGTGCTCA
>Ga0172372_10000048_pt1 | contig 163797 bp, 130 predicted proteins | sample LakKiv5m_2_FD_114544 | JGI IMG/M metagenome (GOLD analysis project Ga0172372, IMG submission 114544) | Freshwater microbial communities from Kabuno Bay, South-Kivu, Congo - kab_092012_9.5m | ecosystem: Environmental > Aquatic > Freshwater > Lake | place: Democratic Republic of the Congo...
CGCAGTCCTTCGACGGGCAGGCGGAGGCTGCCGTCGGGCTGGGGCTGCAAGAGGCGTTTCCGCCATTGGGCGGTGGCGATGTCGTGCAGCACCTCCGCCTCGCGGAAGCGTTCCAGGTTGTCGGCCAGGGTCTGTCGGACACGGGGGAAGCGTTCTTCCAGGAGCGGCAGGACGCGGAGGCGTATGAAGTTGCGGTCGTAGTCGTCACGTGCATTCGAGCTGTCGTCGACCCATTCGAGGCCTTGGGCTTTGGCGTGGGCTTCGAGGGATGCGCGGGTGGCGAACAGCAGGGGGTGTGCCGCCAGCGGTCCGGCGGAAAGCATGCCCCGGAGGCCTGCGATGCCCGTTCCCCGGAACAGGTGGAAGAGCATGGTCTCGATGTTGTCGTCGAGGTGGTGGGCGGTGACGGTCCGGGGCCTGCCGCCCCTGCGGGGGATGGGCAGGGTGGCGAGGAGTTCCCCGAACCAGGCGTAGCGGAGTTCGCGGGCGGTCTCCTGCACGGATGCCTGCCTGGCGGCGGCTTGGGCGGCCGTGTCGAAGCGTTTGACATGCAGGGTGGCGCCGTACCGCAGGGCGAGGTCGCGGACCCGTCTTTCGTCGCGGTCGCTCTCCGCGCCGCGCAGTCCGAAGTTGGCATGCGCCACCTGGTATGCGAAACCGGAGCGATGCACCAGGTCGAGCAGAACGACGGAGTCGAGGCCGCCACTGACGGCGAGCAGGAGCGCGTCCTGGCGGGTGAAGAGGTCCTCGGCACGTACGTACGCCTCGAAGCGGGCCCTGAGGTCGGCAGGGTGTGGTGTTTCGGGCATGGACATGTCGTCGCTCGGCATGTGGGCGGTTTCAGTCCTCCAGGGCTTCTGCGGCGGTCCGCAGCTCGGCCGCCGCATGGGCATCGCCCGCTTCGAGGGCGCGGCGGAGGCCCTCCCGGTAGGCGTCCAGGGCCGGTCGGGCTTCCCCGGCCCGCTCCAGGAGGCGACCGTAATGGTAGTAGGTGCCCACATGGCCGGGACAGCGTTGCAGCAGCGCTTCGAAGGCGGTCCGGGCCGCGGCGTCATCGCCCCGCTTGACCCATTCGAGGGCGAGGGCATGACGGCTGAACGCGTCGTCCGGGTCCTTTTCGATGAACTGCATCAACCGCTCCAGCCTGTCCATATTTTTTTCCTCTCGGGATTGCGGGGAATGGGGGACTCGCTAATTTTGTCATCGGAATGGTTGCATAAACAACTTTATGCAGGATTCCGGTAGTGAGGGGTCCAAATAAAATCCGGAAGCATGAGGATACTTGTCTGCATCAGCCGCACGCCGGACACGACGGCAAAAATAGCCTTCACCGACAACAGCACGAAATTCGCCTCGGAGGGGGTACAGTGGATCCTCAACCCGTACGACGAGTGGTATGCGTTGGTTCGGGCGATCGAGATGAAGGAGAAGGATCCGGCGGCGGTGGTGCATTTGGTGACGGTCGGGCCCGTCGAGGTGGAGCCGGTGATGCGGAAGGCGTTGGCCCTTGGGGGCGACGAGGCGATCCGGGTGGATGCCGTGCCAGCGGATGCGTACCAAGCGGCTGCGATGATCGCCGAGGTGGCGCGTGGCGGGTCCTACGACCTGGTGTTGACGGGCAAGGAGACGATCGACCAGAACGGCTCGTCGGTGGGAGCGATGGTGGCGGAGTTCCTGGATGCGGACATGGTGGGGATGGCGGTTTCGCTGGACTGCGAGGGTGGAGTGGCGCGGGTGACGCGCGAGATCGAGGGGGGCGAGGAGGTCTGCGAGGTGCCGTTGCCGCTGGTGGTCTCCTGCCAGAAGGGCATGGCGGAGGCGAGGATCCCCAACATGCGGGGCATCATGGCGGCGCGTACGAAGCCCTTGCGGGTGTTGTCGCCCGCGGGCGTGCCCGCCCTTTCGGAGGTGGTGCGCTACGACCTGCCGGCGTCCAAGGCCGGGGTTCGGCTGGTGCCGGCCGACCGGCCGGAGGAGTTGGTGCGGCTGTTGCATGAGGAGGCGCGGATCATCTGAGCGGTCCCCCGAAGGATTACTAATACGAAAAAAAGTCGGTCATGTCAGTACTCACGTATGTGGATGTCTCGGAGGGCGTTGTCCGGAAATCATCCTTGGAGGCCTTGTGTTACGGGTCGCAGCTGGCTGCGAGGCTGGGTGTCGCGTCGGAGGCGGTGGTGCTGGGCGGCCATCCGGGCGACCTCTCGGAGCTGGGCGTGTATGGTGTGACGCGGGTGCATCACGTGTCGGATGCCGGGCTCGACGTGTTCGACACGAGGCGTCATGCCGTGGTGGTGTCGGCGGCGGCGGGTGCCTGCGGGGCGGTGGCGGTGGTGCTGTCGCACAGCCTGAACGGCCGTGCGCTGGGGCCACGGCTCGCCGTGCGGCTGCGGGCCGGCTATGCGGCCGGCGTCATTGCCCTGCCGGAGACGGAAGGCGGCTTCCGGGTGCGTCGCAATGTCTTTTCGGGCAAGGCGCAGTCTGAGATTTCGATCGCCACGCCCATCCGGGTGCTGACGGTTCAGCCGAATGCCTTTGGCCTGACGCGGGGCGAGGGGCGGGCCGAAGTGGTGTCAATGTCGGCGCCGGAGGGTGCCGGCCGGGTTCGGGTCGTGGAGACGCGCCGGGTGACGGGTACGGTACCCTTGGGTGAGGCCGAGCGTGTGGTCAGTGGCGGGCGGGGGCTGAAGGGTCCCGAGCACTGGGGCATGGTCGAGGAGCTGGCGGAATTGCTGGGGGCGGCCACGGCCTGCAGCCGGGCGGTGGCGGACGCCCATTGGCGGCCCCATCACGAGCATGTGGGGCAGACGGGGTTGGCGATAGCGCCCAACCTGTACTTCGCGATCGGCATTTCCGGCGCCATCCAGCACCTGGCGGGCGTGAATCGCAGCAAGGTCATCGTCGTCGTCAACAAGGATCCGGAGGCGCCCTTCTTCAAGGCGGCCGACTATGGCATCGTAGGCGATGCCTTCGAGGTGATGCCGAAGGTCATCGAGGCGGTCCGAGCGCTCAGGGCGGGATGACCGCTGGGGGTGCATGCCGATGCGTTCCCGGCATTATTCCCGTATCTTTGCAGACGGAGTTATGAAAAAGATCGAGCTGGAGATCGTAGCCCTCTCTCACAGCATCGCCCAGACCCATTCCTATGCCGTGGTCCTGGGCGAGGTGAACGGCCTTCGCAAGCTGCCCATCGTGATCGGCGGCTTCGAGGCGCAGGCCATTGCGGTGGCCCTGGAACGCATGCATCCCAGCCGCCCGCTGACGCACGACCTCATGAAGAACTTCATGATGGCCTTCCATGTGGAACTGCACGAGGTCATCATCTGCGACCTCCAGGAAGGCGTCTTCTACTCGCAGCTCGTCTGCAGCAACGAGAGCGACACCGTCGAGATCGACTCCCGGACCTCGGATGCGCTGGCCCTGGCCGTGCGCTTCGGCTGTCCCATCTACACATATGAGAACATCCTGGACAATGCCGGGATGCTGATGGAGGATGACGGCGGGCAGAAGAAAAAGGTCCGGCAGACGACACCGGCGGCAAAGGAGCCGACGGGCACGGAGGACCTTGCCACGATGTCGCTCGAAGACCTCAACATCCTCCTGAACCAGGTGCTCGAGCAGGAGGACTACATCCGCGCCATCAAGATCCGCGACGAGATCAAGGGCCGCAGCCGATCCTAGCCCGATGGTCGCCTTCCCCAACGCCAAGATCAACCTGGGCCTCAACATCGTCCGGCGACGTGCGGACGGTTACCACGACCTGGAGACGGGCTTCCATCCGTTGGGATGGCGGGACGTCCTCGAGTTGTCGCCGACGGCGGAGGGCGAGGCCACGGACGGGGTGTCGCTGACCCTGACGGGCGGGGTCGTCGAGGGGCCGACCGAAGCGAACATCTGCGTGAAGGCATGGCAGGTCCTGCGCAGGGAGTGCCCCGGCCTTCCGCCCGTGCACATGCACCTGCACAAGGCCATCCCCACGGGTGCCGGGCTGGGAGGCGGATCGTCGGACGGCGTCTCGGCCCTGAAGCTGCTCCGCGACATGTTCCATCTGTCGGTGTCCGATGAACGGCTGGAAGGCCTGGCGCTGGAGCTGGGCAGCGATTGCCCCTTCTTCGTGCGCAACAGGCCCTGTTTTGCGGAGGGCAGGGGCGAACGGATGCGGGACATCGCCCTCGACCTGAGCGCCTACGGCATCTTCGTGGTCCATCCCGGCATCCATGTTAGTACGGCGAAGGCCTTCGCCGGCGTGCAGCCGGCGGTGCCTACTGTCCGGATACCGGATATCCTGTCCCGGCCGGTGGAGGCCTGGCGCGGTGTGCTGGTGAATGATTTCGAACACAGCGTGTTCGCCGCCTTTCCCGTCATCGGCGCGATCAAGGACCGGCTCTACGGGGCGGGTGCGCTGTATGCCTCGATGAGCGGGAGCGGGTCCAGCGTCTACGGCATCTTCGCGGGCGGGGCGCTACCGGAGGCGGACCTGGCCTTTGCGGACGGCTACCGCGTCTTCAGGCAGGCATCGCTGTCGCCCGTATCCGGGAAATAGTCGCTATCTTCGGCTTCTGATGCGGACAACTTCCCTCCATACCGACGTACTGGGCGCCAACCTCGACCTGCTCAACCACTGACGGCGCCTCCGACATCCGCCCCGACGGTCCGTCGGGCCCCGGTGCCACGGCATTTCCTTTCCTGCATCCCTTCTTCCCCCACCCTTTACCCTCGTCCGCCATGCATGCTTCCCATGAGGTCTCCGACCGTACACGCGCCATCATCGAGCTCGAGGAGCGGCACGGTGCGCATAACTACCATCCCTTGCCGGTGGCACTGTCGCGCGGGCGCGGCGTGCATGTCTGGGATGTCGACGGGTTGCGGTATTTCGACTTCCTGAGTGGCTATTCGGCCGTCAACCAGGGGCACTGCCATCCGCGCATCGTGGAGGCGCTGACGGAGCAGGCGCGGTTGTTGACGTTGACGTCGCGTGCCTTCCACAGCGACAGGCTGGGTGAGTACGAGGCCTATGTCACGCGGCTCTTCGGGTACGACAGGGTGTTGCCCATGAACACGGGGGTGGAGGCGGTGGAGACGGCCATCAAGCTGGCGCGCCGATGGGGTTATGCCGTGAAGGGCATCCCCGACGGGGAGGCCCGGATCATCGTGTGTGCCGGGAACTTCCACGGGCGCACGACGACAGCCGTCTCGCTGAGTACCGACCCGTCGTCGTACGGCGGCTTCGGTCCGTTGATGTCGGGCTTCGACATCATCCCGTTCGACGACGTGGGGGCGCTTCGCCGTGCGCTGTCGGACCCGCGGGTGGCGGGCTTCCTCGTGGAGCCCATCCAGGGCGAGGCGGGCGTGGTGGTGCCCGATGGCGGGTACCTGTCGGCCGTGGCAGCTGCCTGTCGGGAGGCGGGGGTGTTGCTGATGGCCGACGAGGTGCAGACGGGATTGTGCCGGACAGGCCGGATGCTGTGCTGCGACCACGCTAAGGTGCGTCCGGACCTGTTGATCCTGGGCAAGGCGCTGAGTGGCGGGACGATGCCGGTGAGTGCGGTGCTGGCCGACGACGAGGTGATGCTGCAGGTCCGGCCCGGACAACATGGGTCGACCTACGGGGGCAACCCGCTGGCATGCCGGGTGGGCATGGCATCGCTGAGGGTGCTGGTGGAGGAAGGGCTTGCGGAGAATGCCGAACGGATGGGACGGTTGTTCCGGAAGGGCTTGGAGGCGCTGGGCTCGCCCTGCATCCGGACGGTACGGGGGAAGGGCCTGTTGAATGCCATCGTGGTGGACCATCCCCATCCCGAAGCCGGATGGATGCTCTGCCTCGAGATGATGCGCAGGGGGCTGCTGGCGAAGCCCACGCATGGCGACAAGGTCCGCTTCGCGCCTCCGCTGTGCATCACCTCCGAACAGGTGGGCGAGAGCCTCCGTATCATCGGCGAGAGCCTGTCGGTGCTGGAGACGGCGGGCGTAGCTGCAGCCGCCGGGTCCCGGTGAGCGCCTTTTCCGTAACTTGGCGACCCAATGCGCCACAGATGACGGAAGAGAGAGGCCTCAACTTCATCGAGGAGATCATCGAGGATGACCTCAGAACCGGCAGGACGCAGGTCGTGCACACGCGCTTCCCGCCGGAGCCCAACGGATACCTGCATATCGGCCATGCCAAGAGCATTTGCCTCAACTTCGGGCTGGCGGCCCGTTTTCAAGGCCATACCAACCTGCGGTTCGACGACACCAACCCGGTGACGGAGGAGGCGGAGTACGTGGAGTCCATCCGCGCCGACATCCGCTGGCTGGGCTTCTCATGGGACAGGGAATGCTATGCCTCCGACTATTTCGGGCAGTTGTACGCGTTCGCCGAGGAGCTGATCCGAAAGGGACTGGCGTACGTCGACGATTCGAGTTCGGAGGAGATCGCGGCCCTGAAGGGGACGCCTACGGAGCCTGGCCGGGAGAGTCCATTCCGTAACCGCAGCGTGGAGGAGAACCTCGAACTGTTCCGTGCCATGCGGGCGGGCCGCTTTGCCGACGGCGAGAAGGTCCTGCGCGCGCGCATCGACATGGCCTCTTCCAACATGCACCTGCGCGACCCGGTGATGTACCGCATCCGGCATGTGGCCCACCACCGTACCGGCGACAGCTGGTGCATCTACCCGATGTACGACTTCGCCCATGGGCAGTCGGACGCCATCGAAGGCATCACCCATTCCGTCTGTACCCTCGAGTTCGAGGTGCACCGCCCCCTTTACGAATGGTACATCCGGCAGCTCGGCATCCATCCTTCGAGGCAGTACGAGTTCGCGAGGCTCAACATGACCTACACGGTGATGAGCAAGCGCAAACTACTGCAGCTGGTGCAGGAGGGGCATGTCGACGGGTGGGACGACCCGCGGATGCCGACCCTCTCGGGCCTGCGCCGGCGCGGTTGCACCCCCCTTTCGATCCGGAACTTCTGCGACCGCATCGGTGTCCAGCGCCGGGAGAACATCATTGATGTCGGGCTGTTGGAATACTGTGTGCGGGAGGACCTGAACCGCATCGCTGAACGGCGGATGGTCGTCCTCGACCCTGTCCGGCTGGTGATCACCGACCTGCCCGAGGGCCACCGGGAGGAGATGGAGGCGGAGAACAACCCCGAGGCGCCGGACCAGGGCGGCACCCGTCGACTGCCTTTCGGGCGGGTGTTGTGGATCGATCGCGAGGACTTCATGGAGGTGCCCGCCAAGAAATGGTTCCGGCTGGCGCCGGGTGCCCGGGTACGACTCAAGAACGCCTATATCGTGCATTGCGAGGGCTTTTCGAAGGATGCGGACGGCCGGGTGACAGAGATCCGCTGCACCCATATCCCGGAGAGTCGGAGCGGCCATGACACGTCGGGGGTGAACGTGAAGGGCACCATCCACTGGGTGGATGCGGCGACGGCGCTCCCCGCGGAAGTCAGGCTCTACGACCGCCTTTTCCGGGTGGAGAACCCTTCTGCGGAGGGTGACTTCAGGACCTTCCTCAACCCGGACTCCCTGCAGGTGGTTGGCGAAGCGCTCATGGAAGCTTCCCTGACCGATACCGCGGAAGGCGCTCATTATCAATTCCTTCGAAAAGGCTATTTCACCTTGGATACAAGGCTGTCGAAGCCCGGCATGCCTGTTTTCAACCGGACGGTGACCTTGAAGGATACCTGGGCGAAGGCTTCGCAGCGGGACTAGCCGGGGGTGTCGGTGGAGGGTGCGGACCTGACGGGCCGGCCATGGGGGAACAGGGATGCCAGGAGGAGGGCCGCGATGGCGGCGAGCATGAGGAAGAGGCCGGCCTTCCTTTCCGGGCAATAGCCGAGGTAGCAGGCGCTGAAGACGAGGTAGGTCTTGACGGCGTATGCCGTGTTGAGGGCAGCCAGGAGGAGGGCGGCGCGTTTGGCCCAGACGCGTGGTATCCACGCGGCGGCGGCGGTGAGGGTGGCCAGGATGAGGAGGAGTTTGCCGGGTCTGCCGTAGATGTTGCGTTCGGAGCGGAAGCCGGTGAAATGCATGCCCAGGTCGGCGTGCCAGGTCCAGGGCAGCCAGCAGGACAGGGCCAGGGTGGCGAGGGCGGCGAGGGCCAGCCACGGGGAGTATCGGGACATAGGTGGGCGGTATGAAAAAAGAGCGAAGGCCATCCTTCGCTCTGAGGTACCGAGCAGATTCGAACTGCTGTACGAGGTTTTGCAGACCTCTGCCTAGCCCCTCGGCCACGGTACCATGTTCCGGGTGACGGGTCACCGACCCGTCGGCAGGGGCTGCAAATGTACTACTTTCGGTGCAGAATACGTAAAAAACGCCGGCGGGACCGGTGCGGACCGAACATGCATACACCTACGAACCAACGGCCCATGGCGGCCTCCGAGCTGATCCTGAACGAAAGGGGTGCGGTATATCATCTGGACCTGCGGCCGGAGGAATTGGCGGACACGGTGATCACGGTGGGGGACCCTGACCGGGTGGCCCAGGTCAGTCGGTATTTCGACACGGTGGAATTGCGTCGGCAGCACCGTGAGTTCGTGACGCATACGGGCCAGCTGTCGGGTCGGCGGATCACGGTGTTGTCGACCGGCATAGGCACGGACAACATCGACATCGTGCTGAACGAGTTGGACGCCGTCGCCAACATCGACCCGGTGCGGCGGGCGCCCCGGGAGCGGCTGCGGCAGCTCGACATCATCCGCATCGGCACTTCGGGTTCCCTGCAGGCCGATGTGCCGGTCGACAGCTTCGTGGCCTCGACGCACGGCATCGGCATCGACAACCTGATGCAGTTCTACGCGCATGTGCCTAACGACGAGGAGGTGCTGGTCCGGCAGGCCTTCCAGCGGCATACGCTGTTGGAGGGCCCTTTCCCCCCGCCCTTTGTGAAGGGCGGCAGTCCGGGACTGCTGAAGCATTTCACTTCGGGCTTCGCGATGGGGATGACGGTCACCTGTCCGGGTTTCTACGGACCGCAGGGGCGGGTCCTGCGGCTCCCGCTCCGGCAGCCGGGGTTGAACGACCGGCTGGGGAGTTTCAGGTATGGCGATCTGCGTATCACGAACTATGAGATGGAGACTTCTGCGCTGTACGGGCTCGGGCAGCTGTTGGGGCATCGCACGGTCTCGCTCAGCGCGATCGTCGCCAACCGGGTGGACGGCAGGTTTTCGGCGGATGGCGCAGCAGCGGTCGACCGGCTGATCCGCACCGCCCTGGGCATCCTTGCCGGCCGTTCCTGAAGGCTGTTCTTCCCGGGATGCGTTATTTTCGCCTTCCCGAACCCCGTCCGGCATGACGATCCGATTCCACAAGTACCATGGCTGCGGCAACGACTTCATCGTCGTCGACGGGCGGGGCGGGCTGTTCCCTGCGTTGGCGGAGGCGACGGTCGCCCGTCTCTGCCACCGTCGTTTCGGCATCGGAGCCGACGGGCTGATGGTGTTGTCGGACGCGCCAGGGCACGACTTCGCGATGCGCTATTGGAATGCCGACGGCCGGCCGGGCAGCATGTGCGGCAATGGTGCCCGTTGCATCGTCGCCTTCGCCCATGCGCTGGGCATCGGGGATGAACGCTACCGTTTCCTTGCGCCGGACGGTCCGCACGAAGCCCTGCGCGAGGCCGACGGCACCGTCCGGCTGCGGATGGCGGATGTCGGGCAGGTGGAGGCGACGGGGGCCGACTTCCTGGTGGACACGGGATCGCCGCATTACATCCGATTCACGTCGGGGTTGGAGGCGGTGGACGTGGAGCGGGAGGGGCGCGCCATCCGGCATTCGGCGCGCTTCGGGCGCGAGGGGGTGAATGTCAACTTCGTCGAGCGCAGGGGAGCGGATCAGTTGGCCGTACGGACCTTCGAGCGGGGCGTGGAGGCGGAGACGATGAGTTGCGGGACGGGCGTGACGGCCGCCGCGCTGGTGGCGGCCGGTGAGGGCACGGGTCGTCGGCAGGTGGAGGTCCACACGCCCGGGGGCCGCCTTCTGGTGTCGTTCGACAAGAAGGGGGAGGGCGTCTTCGAGGATATCTGGCTGGTCGGTCCCGCGGCCTTCGTCTTCAGCGGCGAGGTCGGGCTGTCGGTTGCCGGCGTTCCATCACCGGGGCCGATGGTCCCACGAATGCATTCGTCATGATCAGCGTACGGGTTTACGGCATCCTGGTGGACGAGTCGCGCCGGGTGCTCGTCAGCGATGAATTCATCCGGGGTGGCCGGTACACGAAATTCCCCGGCGGGGGCCTGGAGTTCGGCGAGGGCACGCGCGACTGCCTGCGGCGGGAGTTCCTTGAGGAGATGGGTTTGTCGGTGGAGGTGGGCCGGCATATCTATACGACCGACTTCTACCAGCGTTCGGCCTTCAACCCTGACCATCAGATCCTGTCGATCTATTACGAGGCACGGGCGTTGGAGCCGATACGGGTGCCGTTGCGGGAGGTGCCCTTTGCGTTTGACGATCGGCAGTTGGAGGTCTACCGGGCGACGGGCGAGACGGAGACGTTCCGCCTGATCGGCTGGGATGCGTTCTCGCCCGACAGTGTCACCCTGCCCATCGACAAGGTCGTTGCGGGGCTTGTGAAGCAGGGTTTCTGACCCGGGCTTGCGGCAGGTGGCCGGGACGGGCGATCAATCGATTGATCAGATGGCGGAGATCCTCAGCGTGGTTTGGTATCAGGTGCATCCGGACCGCTTTGGCGGGCAGAAGGGCATCGCCCAGTTCAACCGGCATCTGGCGAAGCATCACGGGCTGACCTGTCTGTGTTCGGCCGACAACGACCCGACGGATGCCGGGTATTCCCTTCGTCCGGGGCTGCCGACGGGGCGATGGCAGTTCCTGGCTCCGGCCAATACCCTGCGGATCTGGCGGGCCTGCCGGGCGGTGTCCGCCACGCATCTGCTGGTCGAGCATCCGCAATACGGACCGCCGGCCGCGCTGGTGAGCCGTTGGCTGGGCATCCCCCTTGTCGTGCATGCGCACAACATCGAGGCAGAGGTATTGCGGACGACGGGCGGGCGTGGCTGGCGTCTGGCCGCCCTATGGGAGGGGCTGGCCTTGAGGCTGGCCGACCTTGTGTTCTTCAAGACGGAGGAGGACCGCGACCTGGCTGTCCGGCGCTATCGTGTCGACCCGGGGCAGACGCACATCGTGCCCTTCGGGCTGTTGCGGGCAATGGCGCCGGGGGCGGCGGAACGGTCGGCGGCCCGGCGGGCGCTGGCGGCGCGCCATGGGCTGGGGGCTGGGGAGCGGCTGTTGTATTTCGGCGGCACGCTCGACTACGGGCCGAATGCGGAGGTCCTGCGATGGATGATCGCCGAGTTGTTGCCGGAGATCCGTCGGCGTACGGTGGAACCCTTCCGTCTGCTTGTCACCGGGCGGCTGCGAAAGGAGGCCTTCCGGTGGCTCGAGGGGCTGTCCGACCCCTCCTGCCTCTTTGCGGGCGATGTTTCGGACACGGAGGAGCTGATGCTGGGGGCTGACCTGCTGGTGAACCCGGTACGGAGCGGCGGCGGCATCAAGGTCAAGAACATGGAGGCCCTCGGGGCGGGCCTCGGGGTGGTGACGACGGGGCATGGGGCCCGCGGCATCGACCGGGCGGCCGCGGGCGGCAAGCTGGTCGTCGTCGAGGCGGACGACGTGTCGGCCTTCGCCGATGCGGTCATCGGCCATTGGTCGGACGGGGCGCCGACGCCTGCCCCCTTCTATGACCGCTACCATTGGCCGAACATCGTGGCGGCGGCGGCCGGGCGGATCTCCGCCTGCTGACCCGGCGGCCCGGCACGGCATGGAAATTCGCTATATTTGGCCTCCCTGCCCGATCGGCACGCAAAACGCCCATCCATGCGAACCCCACTCCTCAAGACCCTGCTCCCCCATCTCACGGCCCTCGTGGTCTTCGCCGTGGTGGCGATGGTCTTCTGCAAGCCGGCCCTGCAGGGGATGGTCCTCCGGCAGGATGACAACATCCAGTGGAAGGCCATGTACGAGGACCAGCGCAAGTACCGCGATTCGACGGGGCGGCTGCCGCTGTGGACCAACGGCATGTTCAGCGGCATGCCCGGCTACCAGATCGCCATCGCGTCGGACAATCCCATCGACGTCCTCAACGTGTACCATCTGCTGACGCTGGGTTTCCCCAAGCCGGTGCATTTCTTCTTCCTGGCCTGCGTCTGTTTCTATTTCCTCGCGCTGATGCTGGGGGTGAACCCCTACCTGGGGATGGTCTCGGCCCTTTCCTATGCCTACGCGACCTATCATCCGGTGATCATCGGTGCGGGGCATGACACCAAGATGGTGGCCCTGGCCTATCTGCCGGCCCTCGTCGGTGCCGTGCACCTCATCTTCGACCGCAAATACCTGGCGGGGACGGCCCTGGCGGCCCTGGCGACCGCGCTGCTGATCGGTGCGAACCACCCGCAGATCAGCTACTATGCCCTGCTGATCCTAGCCTCGATGGCCGTGGCGCAAATCGTACGGCAGGTGCGGGCGCGGGACTTCAGGCATCTGCTGGCATCGCTCTCCCTGGCCCTGGGTGCCGGGTTGCTGGGGGTGGCCTGCAACGCGGTGGTGATCGCGACGACCTACGAGTATTCGAAGGCCTCGATACGGGGCGGCAGTGTGCTGGCCGACGACAAGAGTCCCAACGACAAGTCGGGCCTGACGAAGGACTACGCCCTGAGTTACAGCCTCTTCAGGACGGAGCCCCTGGTGATGATGTTCCCTCGCCTCTACGGGGGCAGTACCGGCCAGCTGGAGGTGCCCGAGGAGAAGTCGAAGGCCATCGAGGCGCTTCAGCAGATGCCGCCCGAGCTCGGGCAGCAGTTGCAGGGCTATCTGCAGTTCTACTGGGGCGGCATTTCGCAGGGCACGGCGGGTCCGCCGTATGCGGGCGCCATCGTCTGCTTCCTGGCGCTGCTGGCGCTGACGGCCCTGCCGGGCCCGCACCGCGGATGGATGATCGGCGTCAGCGCGCTGGCGGTGCTGATGAGCTGGGGACATTATTTCGAGGGGTTCAACGTCCTGCTCCTCGAGCACCTCCCCTTCTACAACAAGTTCAGGGCCCCGAGCATGATCCTGGTGATCCCGACCTTCGCCTTCGGCATGGCGGCGATGCTGGCCCTGCAGCGGCTCCTCTTCGAAGGCATGGATGCCGCTACCGCGACGAAGGCCCTGCGAAGGGGCCTGGTGGCCACGGGTGTCGTCGTGGCCGGCGCGCTGGTCCTGCTCATCGCCTCCGACTTCACCAGCGAGACCGACAGGGGCCTGCTCGAGCAGGTGCGGCAGATCCCGGACGCCACGCAGCGCGAGGCGATCCTGACGCCTGTCAACGCCTTCCTGTCGGGACTGAAGAAGGACCGGCAGGACCTGTTCCTCGGAGACATCCTGAGGACGCTCTTCTTCGTCGCTGCGGCCGCCGGTGCCATCTGGCTGCTGCTGCGCAGGACGTTCGGCCGGGCGACGGCAATGGCGGTGGTGGGCCTTCTGATGATGATCGACATCCTCTCGATCGACAGCCGCTATCTGAATGCGGACAACTACCAGGAGGAGGATGTCTATGCCGGGACCTTCCAGCCCGCCCCCCACAACCTGGCGATCATGCAGGACACGGGCTATTACCGGGTACTCGACCTGTCACGAGGGGTCTCGGCGGCCTTCAACGGAAACGCCATCACCTCGCTGTTCCACCGGTCCGTGGGCGGCTATCACGCCGCAAAGCTGAGCATCTACCAGGACCTCATCGAAAAGCAGCTCTACCGGTATCCCGACTGCAAGCCGGTCATCGACATGCTGAACACGAAGTACATCATCTTCAACGACCCGGCCACCAACCAGACACGTTACGAGCTCAACCCGGAAGCTGCGGGAGCCTGCTGGGTGGTCGACCGGGTACGGACGGTGCGGGAGCCGGCTCGCGTGATGACGGCGCTGGACAGCCTCGCGGTGCGTGATGAGGCGGTGATCGAGACGGAGCTGCCGGCACCGGTGAGCCGTTCGGCGGGTGACTCGGTATGGCTGGTGCGCAACGACCATGACGACATCCTGTACCGGGCGCAGAGTGCTGCGGGGAGTTTTGCCGTCTTCAGCGAGGTGTATTACGACAAGGGCTGGAAGGCATACATCGACGGGAAGGAGGCGCCCATCCTGAAGACCAACTACGTCCTCCGCGGCCTGTTCATCCCGGCCGGCAGCCATGACGTGCGCTTCTCCTTCCGTCCGGATGCGTATTACAAGAGCAACACCGCATCGGTGGCCGCTTCCGCCGCCATCTGGCTGTTATTGGGTCTGGCGGCATACGCTTACGTACGTCAGCGGCTCAAGGGTCAGGGCGGCGAGGCGAAGGCCTGAGCTCGTCGGGGGCTACCCTGGCCGGACGGCGTTGTCATCCGCCGAGGGTTGTGTGTTTACATCCGGGCGGGTGTGGGAATATTGATCTCTTATGGGCTGTTGCGTGATCTGTCGCTTTTCGCCTGGGCCTCTCCCCTACCCGGTCCGACCCGGTGGGCGAGGCTTGCGGCGTAGGACAGCAGCATAAGGGGTTTGGAGAGCAGCCCTTGGCGCAGGATGGAGAGGGGGATGTGGCGCTGGAAGCGGATCATGCGACTGATGGCGGGGGGCAGTGGGTGTTGGGCGAGGCCTTCCACGTCTGACAGGTTGCGGATGCCGAGGTTGCGGAAGAGGCGCCAGTAGTTGTCGTACACGAAGGGGTTGCGTAGGATGCGTGGCCCGAGTTTCCAGAGGAGTGATACGTATTCGGGGATCTGCACTTCGCGGACGAGGAAGGTGTAGCGGGTGACCTGCAGGGCGTTGAAGCCGATGTTCAGCAGCCGGCGATCGATGTAGTGGAACCGGGGGGATCGTCGGAGGAGGCGGATGTAGTATTCGAAGTCGACGGCCCACTTGTATTCCTCGTCGTAGAACAGCGCGGTATCGCGGCGGACGAGGGTGCAGCTGGGGTTTCCGACGTAGACGCGACGGAAGAGGACGAGGGGGCTGAGGCGGAGGAGGGCCAGGTCGAGGGGAGAGCAGGTGACCGGTTCGAGGCGGCCTGTGTCTTCGTGGACATTGGTGAAGGCGGCGAAGTGGAAGGGGGTTTGGGGGTGTTCCAGGGTGGCGCGGTGGAAGGCGCCCAGTGCGTCGGGGTCTGCAAACCAGTCGTCGTCGTGCATGAGTTTCACCCAGGTCCCCCGGGCCTGCCGGAGGCCTTCGTTCCAGTTGCCCGGGGTGCCGAGGGCCTTTGGATTCTTGACGTAGCGGATGGGAAAGTCGGCCGGGTATTGGTGTAGGAAGTCGGAAATGGAGTCGTCGGGGCTGTCGTCGGTGACGACGACTTCGAAGTTGCGGAACTGTTGGATGGCGATGGAGTCGAGGAGTCGCCGCAGGAATGTGGTGTTCTTGTAGGCGGGTATGCAGATGGAGATGGCGACGGTGTCGGTCATTCGCCCAGGGGTTTGCGGTTGCGAAGCGATTTGAGCAGGCGGTGGAAGGCATGGAGCCGGAGGGGGCGGTAGAGCAGGAGTTTGAGGATGCCGTAGGCGTTGGCGGGGTTGGTGTGGAGGTGGTCGCGCCGGATGAAGCGGATCTTGTTGCGGAGGCTGAGCCGTTCGCGTTTGAGGTAGTCGAGCCAGTAGTGGCTGGTGGGTCCTTCGGGGTCGGGATGGGTATTGTTTTCCGACAGGAAGGCGGGGAGGCGGTGTGCGTGACGTTGGTGGAAGGCGAGGGCGGCCTCCATCCAGTTGTCGCCGAAGTCGCCGCCGAGGGTATGGTGTACGAGGCCGATGCGGTCGGTCACGACGACGCGCGTTGTCTGGGCGGCGCGGAGGGAGAAGTCGATATCATAGAAATGGAAGCCTGGGAGTCCGGCCTCGTCGAAGCGGATGGCTTCCCACACCTGTCGGCGGCAGGCCATGAAGACGCCGTCGATGGTGACGGCGGGGCATTCGGGAGCCGGCCATTCCCGGGGATGTCGGAGGGTGAGCAGCCTGCCGTCTGTGAGGTGGGTGATGTGGTAGGCGTTGAGGTCGGGGATGCCGGTGTACCAGCCGGATATGGCCCGGCTCTTGTAGCGGCTGCCGGCGATGCCGACGAGGCCGATGGCGGGGTCGGAGAGGATGTCGAGCAGGGCCTGGCCCCAGCTGTCGTCGGTGAAGGTGACGTCTTCGTGGAGGAAGAGGAGGATGTCGCCCCGGGTCTGGGCGGCCATGCGGTTATAGACGGCGGCGAGGCCGAGCCGGGCTGTGCGGTTGTCCCATACGTGGAGCGCATGTTCGACCGGTAGGGTCGATGCGATGCTGTCCTGCACCTGTCGGAGCAGGTCGGGCCGCACGGAGGAGATCACGATGGAGATCATAAGTGAGTCGAATGCCGTAGTTTTACGGGACCCAGGGCCATGCAGACACATTCCTTCGCACGAAACCTCCTCCGGGGCGTCAAAGATAGGATAGTTTCCCCCTTCCGGGGAGGTGCCGACGGCGGGCTGGGCTGGTTCCTGGAGAAGTGGCTGAAGCACATCCCTGCCGGTCGGGAGTGGACGCTCCGGCTGAATGGCCTGTCGTTCCGTTTCCGGAACCCTGCCGAGTTCCTGCACACCTACCGCGAGATCTACGGACATGGCATCTACGACATTCCGCTGGGTCCGGCCCCGTTGATCCTGGATTGCGGCGCCAACATCGGCATCGCCACCCTGTACCTGAAGCAGCGGTATCCCGATGCAGAGGTGATCGCCTTCGAGCCGGATGCGACGAATTTTGCGCTGCTCGAGGCCAACGTAGGGTCGGCCGGTTTCGGGGGGGTGACGTTGCGTCGCGAGGCTGTTTGGAAGGAGGACGGGGACATCCGTTTCTCGGTCGATGCCAGCATGGGCAGCCGCATCGAGGATGGCGTGGCCGAAGGTGGCCGGACGCAGTCTGTGCCGGCGGTGCGGTTGCGCGACCTGATCGACCGGCGGGTCGACTTCCTGAAGTTGGACATCGAAGGTGCGGAGTACGAGGTGTTGAAGGATATCGAGGGGGTTCTCGGGCAGGTGCGGCATCTCTTCCTGGAGTACCATGGTGATTTCGTCGACGGCGGCAGGTTGGCGGAGATCGTGTCGATCCTGTCGCGCAATGGTTTCGCGTATTATATCAGGGAGGCGGCCGACCCGCATCCGCATCCGTTCCGGCGGGTCGGTCCGAAGCCGATGTATGACGTCCAGTTGAACATCTTCTGTTTCCGAGACGCATGAGTGCGGCCCCACGCATCAGCATTGTCACGATCTGTCGGGACAACCCGGAGGAGTTGATGCGTACCTGTGCGTCGGTGGATGCGCAGGCGGTGCCTCCCTTCGAGCATCACATCGTGGACGGCTCGACGGACGGCCGCATCGGCGCCTGGTGCCGGGCGGTGCCGCAGCCGGCGTACCGGCGTTGTGTGTCGGACCCCGACGAGGGCATCTCGGACGCCTTCAACAGGGGGGTGGCGCGGTCGACGGGGGATGTGCTGGTGATGTTGAATGCGGGCGACCGGCTGCACGACGATTCGGTGTTGTCGCGGGTGGGCGGGGCCTTCGCGGCCGACCCGTCGCTGCAGTGGCTGCACGGCAGCATGCGGATGCGTCGGGGTGGGCTCTGGGTGGTGATCGGCAAACCCTTCGAGCGGCGTCTGCTGTACAGGGGCATGCGGTCGACCTTCCATCCGACGATGTACGTCCGCAGGGAGCTCTTTGTGCGTCACGGGGGCTTCGACAAGTCGTTGCGCATCGCGATGGACTACGACTTCCTGTGCCGTATCGCCGGCGAGCGCCACGCGTTCATCGCGTATCCGCTGGCCGATTTCGACCCTGACGGGGTGAGCAGTACGAACTATCTGCGGGGCCTGGCGGAGATGCAGCGCGTCCACCGCCGTCATCATGGCTTTTCGGCGGCGCATTGGCTTTGGCGGTGGCGGCAGGTGTTGCTGCACCGGTTGCTGCATTCGCCCCTTGGGAGAAGGCTGTATGCGCTGAAGGTCCGTCTCGGCTGGGAAAACCGCTAGTCGGGCCGCATCGACCTGTCAAGCCTGTCAGCCGCGAGGCCGTCCGGGCCGTACCTTCGCCGTGGTGCCTGCTGTCGCATGCACGAACATCTGAATACCGAAACGTGAAGCCGCTGGGGTTCGTCATCATCACTTACAACCGGCCGGACGACATGCTCGCCCTGGCGAGAAACATCGCGTCGCTGGAGCGCGCCTCCGAGTTGCTGGAGGAGGTCGTGGTGGTGAACAACCGTTCCACGGCCGATTACGGGGATGCCGAGCGCTTCATGGCATCCTGTGCGCATATCCCTTTCCGTTATATCGTGTCGGAGTCGAACCTTGGCGTCTCGCGGGGTCGGAACTTCGCCATCCGTCAGGGGCGTGCGCCGGTGATCGTAATGGTCGACGACGATGCGGAGATGGAGGGCCGGGGCTGCCTGACGGCATTGATGGAGGCGTTCGGGACGCCGACGGGGGGCCGGCCGCGGGCGGTGGTGTCGTTCAAGGTCCTGTACCATTCGACGCGGGCGCTGCAGGAGAGTGCCTTCCCGCATAAGCGGCTGCGTCGGATGCGCGCGCTGCCGGCCTTCGAGACGTATTATTTTGCGGGCGGTGCGCATGCCGTGTTACGGGAGGCCATCGAGCGGGTGGGGCTGTATCCGGAGGATTTCTTCTACGGGATGGAGGAGTACGACCTTTCGTACCGGTTGTTGGAGGCGGGGTATTCGATCGCCTACAGCGGCCGGGTGGTGATGTTGCACAAGGAGTCGCCGCTGGGCCGGCCGGCGGCGGCGGAGAAGCTCCGGATGATGTGGGTGAACAAGTCGAAGGTGGCCTGGCGGCATCTGCCAGCGGCGTATTTCTTGACGACCTCGCTGATGTGGTCGCTGCAGTATCTGCGGGCGACGGGTTTCGACTTCCGGGGCTGGTGGGCGGGATGGCGGCAGGTACTGCGGATCCCGTCGGCGGAGGTCCGTCGTCCGGTGGGGGTGTCGACGATGTCGTATCTGCGTTCGGTGGGTGCGCGGCTCTGGTACTGAGTCGGTCAGAGGGATGCGAGGAGATGGAGGAAGCGGTTGAGGCCTTCGCGCTTCCGGTCGTCGAGGGGGTAGCTCATGTTCTCGGTGTAGTAGCGTCTGAGGTTGCAGGGCGGGTCGGGCTGGCTGCGTATGACCGTGTCCATGTCTCGCAGGCCGGCGGCGTTGGCCTCGTTGAAGGCGGCGATGAAGTGGGGGTCCAGGGGTCTGTTGGCGACCCAGGTGGCGAAGACGAAGGGCAGTCCGGTGTGTTCCTTCCAGGCCTGTCCGAGGTCGTACATGTACGGGGAGCGGCCGGCTTGTCGGAAGGCCCTGTCGCCGATGACGAGTCCGCCGGCATCGCCGCCGATTTGGTTGAGGTATCCTTCGTCGTGTGCAGGTCGTATCTGAGGGTAGAGCCGCCAGTGGTCGCGGAGGAGGATGCGGGAGAGGACGGCGGAGGTGCGCGACTGGTAGTCGAGCCAGATGGTGTGCATGTCTTCGATGGGGCGGTCGCCGAAGATGGCGACGGAGGCCACGGGGCCGTCGCATCCGATGCATACGTCGGAGACGAGGTGTGGGTCGGACAGTCTGGGGATGACGGCGACGGGGACGAAGCCTAGGTCGATATGGCCATGCAGGAGCGCCTCGGCGATGCGGGCGGGGTAGTCGGTCGTGACCGAGGCGTGTCGCATGGCGGGGTGGTTCCGGAGACCGTGGAGGAGCGGGAGGGTGTTGAGGTAGCTGACGGCGCCGATGCGTATTTCGGTTTCCAAGGGCTTTGCTGTAATTTTGGCCGCAAACCTACGGCAATACGGCCGTAACTCATCCCACCGGGTCGAAGGTGCAGGACAGGGCCCGGGTCACGACGCATCCGCATGGACCTCAGCACGCTCATGGCGATCTCACCGGTGGACGGCCGGTATCGGACACAATTGGCCCGGTTGTCGGTCTACTTCTCCGAATACGCCCTCATCAGATACCGCATCATCACGGAAGTGGAGTACTTCATTGCGCTGTCGGGGCTGGGCCTCTTTGGATTGAAGCCGTCGGCGCGTCGGTCGCTCCGGGCCCTGTACGATGGCATGATGCCGGAGGATGCGATGGCGGTGAAGGGCTACGAGCGCGAGACGAACCACGATGTGAAGGCCGTGGAGTACCATCTGCGGCGGTCGCTGGAGGAGATGGGGCTGGGGCACCTGCGCGAGTTCGTGCATTTCGGGCTGACCTCGCAGGACGTGAACAACACGGCCGTCCCGATGCTCTGGCGTGACGCGGTGGAGCGCGAGTACCTTCCTGCGGTGACCGGGCTTTGTCTGATGCTGCGGGGCTTTGCCGACGACTGGCGCGACGTGCCGATGCTGGCGCGGACCCATGGGCAGCCGGCATCGCCGACCCGCCTGGGCAAAGAGCTGATGGTCTTCGTGGAGCGGCTGGAGGCGCAGTTGGAGCGGCTGCGAGCGGTGCCTTATTCGTGCAAGTTCGGCGGTGCGACCGGCAATTTCAACGCGCACGTCGTCGCCTTTCCGGAGATCGACTGGCCGGGATTCGCGGACAGGTTCTGCCGGCAGCGGCTGGGGCTCCGGCGGCAGCGGCACACGACACAGATCGAGCATTACGACGATCTGGCGGCGCAGTTCGACGCGATGCGGCGGGTCAACACCATCTTGATCGACCTCTGCCGCGACATGTGGATGTACGTCTCGATGGAGTATTTCCGCCAGGCGACGCGTGCCGGGGAGGTGGGCTCCTCGGCGATGCCGCACAAGGTCAACCCGATAGACTTCGAGAATGCGGAGGGCAACCTGGGCCTGGCCAACGCCCTGTTCGGCCATCTGTCGGAGAAGCTGCCCGTCTCGCGGCTGCAGCGCGACCTGACCGACTCGACGGTGCTGCGGAACATCGGCGTGCCCTTTGCGCACACAGTCCTGTCGCTGTCGTCCATCGGGCGGGGCCTCGCCAAGCTGGTCTTGAACGAGGAGGCCATCCGTCGCGACCTGGATGCGAACTGGGCCGTGGTGGCCGAAGCCATCCAGACGGTGCTGCGGCGGGAAGGCTATCCGAACTCCTACGATGCGCTGAAGGCGCTGACGCGCGGTCAGCAAGGCATCACGCGGGAAAGCCTGCATGCCTTCGTGGACGGGCTGGCGGTGGATGTTCGTGTGAAGGCCGAGCTGAAGGCGGTGACGCCGTTCAACTACACGGGCGTGCTGCCGTAGGCTGTTCGTCTCACTTGTGGATCTCGGAGGAGAAGTGGAACCCGATGGCGGGGTTGTTGTTGCGTTCGGTATTGAGGTACCATTCGCTTTGGGCGAGGTAGACGAGGTGTCCGTCCTTGTCGTGGACGACGTTGCCCGATTTGAAGCGGATGAAGTCGTCGAGTTTGGCGGGTTCTTCGGAGCTGATCCAGCAGGCCTTGTAGAAGGGCAGGGCGTTGAAATGGACGCTGGCGCCGTATTCCTGCAGCAGGCGGTACTGGATGACCTCGAACTGGAGGTCGCCGACGCATCCGATGATCTTGCGGTTGCCGTTGTGCTGGGTGAACAGTTGAGCGACGCCTTCGTCTGTGAGTTGTAGGAGTCCCTTTTCGAGCTGTTTGGTCTTCATGGGGTCCTTGTTGATGACCTCCTTGAAGATCTCGGGCGAGAAGCTGGGTATGCCGGTGAAGTAGAAGTCCTCGCCTTCGGTGAGGGTGTCGCCGATCTTGAAGTTGCCGGTGTCGAAGAGTCCGATGACATCGCCGGGGAAGGCTTCCTGGATGACGTCCTTGTCGCGGGCGAGGAAGGTGTAGGGGTTGCTGAAGCGGACGTCCTTGTCGAGGCGGACGTGGTGATAGAAGCGGTTGCGTTCGAAACGGCCTGAGCAGACGCGGAGGAAGGCGATGCGGTCGCGGTGTTTGGGGTCTAGGTTGGCGTGTATCTTGAAGACGAAGCCGCTGAAGCGGTCATCGCCTGCGGCGACGGGGTGGAGGGTGGTATCGCGGTCGCGGGGTTGCGGTGCGATGCGGATGAAGGTGTCGAGGAGTTCCTTGACGCCGAAGTTGTTGATGGCGCTGCCGAAGAAGACGGGGGCTGTCCGGCCGTCGAGGTAGGGTTGTGCGTCGAAGTCGCCGTAGACGCCCACTACGAGTCCGGCCTCTTCGACGAGGGTGTCGGCGTCGCGCGGGCCGAGGATGCGTTGGAGGGCGGTATCCTGGAGGCCGGAGATGGGGACGATATCGTCTTCGGTGGCCTTCTGGTTGGGGTGGAAGAGGAGGAGGCTGCGGTCGTAGAGGTTATATACGCCTTTGAAGTCCTTGCCCATGCCGATGGGCCAGGTGAGGGGGTGGAGGCGCAGGGAGAGTTCCTTTTCGATCTCGTCGAGGAGGTCGAAGGGCGGCTTGCCGTCGCGGTCGAGTTTGTTGATGAAGACGATGACGGGGGTGTCGCGCATGCGGCAGACCTCCATGAGGCGACGGGTCTGTTCTTCGACGCCCTTGACGCAGTCGACGACGAGGATGACGGAGTCGACGGCGGTGAGGGTGCGGTAGGTATCCTCGGCGAAGTCCTTGTGGCCGGGCGTGTCGAGGAGGTTGACGAGCATGCCGCGGTATTCGAAGCTCATCACGGAGGTGGCGACGCTGATGCCGCGCTGTCGTTCGATCTCCATGAAGTCGCTCGTGGCGTGCTTCTTGATCTTGTTGCTCTTGACGGCGCCGGCGGTCTGAATGGCGCCGCCGAAGAGGAGGAACTTCTCGGTGAGGGTGGTCTTGCCCGCGTCGGGGTGGGAGATGATGGCGAAGGTCCTTCGCCTGCGGATCTCGGCTTCGAATTTCATATTCCGGCGCGAAGGTACGTCAATCGCGGGCTTCAATGGGACAAAGGGTTTACCTTTGCGGGATGGGCATCCCGGGGGGTTGGGCGAGGTTCTTCGGTGGCGGCGGCCAGGCGGGCGAGAGCCGCTATCTGGCCGCCAAGCGCAGTTACCAGGCGAGGGTGATGACGCGGAGTCTGGTGAAGGACCTGCTGTTGATCGTGCTGGGTCTGCTGGCGGCCGGTTTCGGGCTGAAGGGGTTCCTGCTGCCGACGGATTTCGTGGATGGCGGTGCGACCGGCATCTCGCTGCTGGTGAACCGTACGGCCGGCTATCCGCTGCCGGTGCTGCTGGTGCTGGTGAACCTTCCCTTCATCGTGATGGCCTACGTGCAGATAGGGCCCGGCTTCGTGTGGAAGACGCTGGTGGGGATACTGGGGCTGGCGGCTGCGGTGGCGCTGATCCCGTACCCTGTGGTGACGAACGACAAGTTGCTGGTGGCCCTCTTTGGGGGCTTCTTCCTTGGCATGGGCATCGGACTGGCGGTTCGGGGTGGCGGCGTGCTGGACGGCACGGAGGTGCTGGCAATCTATGTGAGCCGTCGGACGAGCCTGACGATCGGTGATGTGATCCTCATGGTGAACCTGATGATCTTCTCGGTGGCGGCCTGGCTGCTGGGGGTGGAGACGGCGCTGTACTCCGTGCTCACCTACCTGGCCGCCGCCAAGACGATGGACTTCATCATCGAGGGCATCGAGGAGTACACGGGTGTGACCATCATCACACCGAAGAGCGAGGAGGTGGCGAACATGATCGCGGAGCGCATCGGCAGGGGCATCACCGTCTACAAGGGCACGCGGGGCTACGGGAAGCGCGGCCACAACCGGTCCGACATGGAGGTCATCTTCACGGTGGTGACGCGGCTCGAGGTGTCAAGGCTGCAGGCGGAGATCCAGGCCATCGACCCCAACGCCTTCGTGGTGATGCACAGCATCAAGGACACGAAGGGCGGGATGATCAAGAAGCGGCCGCTCAAGGGATGAGTGCCGCGGACAACATCAACGTACAAAGTCAATACGATGAGGAAGACCCTTCAGATCCTGACGAACTCGCTGAAGCTGGCGATGCAGGAGTTGTACAAGAACAAGCTTCGCACCTTCCTGTCGCTCTTCGGGGTGACGATCGGGATCTTCTGCATCATCGGGGTCCTGTCGGCGGTGAGCAGCCTGGAGAAGAACGTTCAGGACGGCATCAAGTCGCTGGGCAGCAATACGATCTACATCGACAAGTGGAGTTATGCCGGCGGCAATGCCGACTACCCTTGGTGGAAGTACGTGAACCGCCCGTCCTGTCGCATGTCGGAGGCCCGGCTGGTGAAGGAGAAGGTGGGCGGCGACATCCGGGTGGTGTTCAACATGTCGGCCCAGGGCATGGTCGAGTTCGGCAACACCAACCTCGACGGGTTGAACTACCATGGCGTGACGGAGGAGTTCGACGGGATCCAGCCGGTGGAGATCCGCCATGGGCGGTACCTGAGTGCTTCGGACTTCGAGCGGGGCAGTTCGAACATCGTGATGGGCTACGACATTGCGGAGAAGCTTTTCGGCAACCCCGAGAAGGCGGTCGGCCAGGAGGTGAAGCTGAAGGGCCGCAAGGCGCGAGTGGCGGGCGTGGTGCGGAAGCAGGGCAAGGGGCTGATCAGCGGATGGGACTTCGACAACAGCATCCTGGTGTCGTACGGCTTCATGCGGCAGATGTTCGACGAGCGGTTCAACAACCCCAAGATCATCGTGGCCGGTCCGGAGGCGATGTCGGCCGATGACCTGAAGGGCGAGTTGCGTGGGGCGATGCGGTCGATCCGCCGCATCGGTCCGACGCAGGAGGACAATTTCGAGTTGAACGCGGTGTCCGACTTAAGCAAGTCCGTGGAGGGCATCTTCGCCAGTGTGAACCTGGGGGGCTGGCTGATCGGTCTGCTGTCGCTGGTGGTGGGCGCCTTCGGCATTGCGAACATCATGTTCGTCACGGTGCGGGAGCGGACGCCGTACATCGGTCTGAAGAAGGCCATCGGCGCGAAGCGCCGCACGATCCTGATGGAGTTCCTGCTGGAGAGTTCGTTCATCTGCATCATCGGCGGGATCATCGGCATCGGGCTGGTGGTCGGCCTGGCGGCGGCCTTCTCGCTGATGTTCAACTTCCCCATCTTCGTGTCGATGCAGAACCTAGGGATCGCCTTCGGCATCTGTTTGGGCATCGGCATGCTGGCGGGCATCATCCCGGCCGCCATTGCGGCGCGGATGGACCCGGTGGTGGCCATCCGTTCCAAGTGAGTTCATCGCGCAGCATGCCCCGTCAGGTCACCATCCTCGGCATCGAGAGTTCCTGCGACGAGACGGGCGTGGCCGTCTGTCGCGACGGGCGCATCCTGTCGAACGTCGTGGCCACGCAGGAGGTGCACCGCCGCTACGGCGGGGTGGTGCCCGAGTTGGCGAGCCGTGCCCATCTGCAGCATATCGTGCCGGTGATGCGAGAGGCGATGGACAGGTCGGGCCTGTCGCTCGCCGAGCTCGACGCGGTGGCCTTTACGGAGGCACCGGGACTCATCGGCGCGCTGCTGGTGGGGTCGGGCTTCGCGAAATCGCTCGCGCTGGCGCTCCGGCGCCCCCTGGTGGCGGTACACCACATGCAGGCGCATGTGCTGTCGAACCTGATCGGGGAGGCCAGGCCCGCCTTCCCCTTCCTCTGCCTGACGGTGAGTGGCGGCCACACGCAGATCGTGCTGTGCCGGTCACCGCTCGACATGGAGGTGCTCGGTGAGACGCTCGACGACGCGGCCGGCGAGGCCTTCGACAAGTCGGCCAAGCTGCTGGGCCTCCCCTACCCCGGCGGTCCGCTTATCGACCGGCATGCAGTGAATGGAGACCCCCACAGATTCACCTTCGCCGAACCGCAGATACCCGGTCTCGACTTCAGCTTCAGCGGCGTGAAGACCTCGATCCTCTATTTCCTGCAGGAGCGGGTGCGGAAAGAGCCCGACTTCATCCGGGAGAACCTGGACGACCTCTGCGCCTCCATCCAGCACCGCATCGTGGGCATCCTGCTCAGGAAGCTGCGCATCGCGGCGCTGGAGACGGGCATACGCGACCTCTGTCTGGCGGGTGGCGTCGCAGCTAACCGTGGTCTTCGCAGCGCTTTCGCGGCGCTCTGCACGGAGCTCCGGGCCCGGGGCTTCACCCCCGCCCTCCCCTATTGCACCGACAACGCGGCGATGATCGCCCTGACAGGGTATCACCGCTTTCTGGCGGGCCAGGTCAGCGACCTCAGCGCCACGGCCACCGCCCGGTCGGGATGGTGACGACTGTCAACCGATAATCATGCCGAACGACCACTTCGACTTCCAACAGTTCAGGGTGCGGCAGGGGCGTTCGGCGATGAAGGTCACCAGCGAAGCCTGCCTGCTGGGGGGCTGGTTCGCGGCCAAGCCACTCAACGCCTCTCGGATGCTCGACATCGGCGCGGGCACGGGCCTTCTGATGCTGATGCTCGCCCAGCGGCACGGCTGCCCCATCGACGGCATCGAGATCGACCCGATGGCGGCCGGGGAATGCCGGGACAACCTCGAGGCCTCACCCTGGGCCGACAGGCTCATCCTCTACGAGGGCGATGCGCGGACGTGGGATCCCGGCATGCAGTATGACCTCATCCTCTCGAATCCGCCCTTCCATGCGCGTTCCCTCCCCCGCAGGGACCCTCGGATGAACGATGCGATGCATGGCACATCCCTTACCCTTGATTCACTTGTCGCGATCTTCGACCGACTCACCGTCCTCCGGGGCAGGTGCGGGGTGATCCTGCCGGCGGAGAGGTGCACCGCCTTCGAGGCGGCGATGTCGGCCGTCGGTTTCGGGACGGAGGACCGCATAACGGTATACCATAGCCGAAGGCATCCGCCGATGCGCGGCATCCTGTGCCTCTCCAGGACATGGCGGGGGGCTGCCACGGAAGGCGAACTGTACATCGACGAGCCGGGGGGGCTCCTGTCTGACTATTATCTGAAAGCATGAGCCGGGCAGAGGGCATTGTCCACTACCCTGTGCCGCTGCCAGTTTTCAGTGAGGGATGGGAGGCATGTGAGGGGCTACCTGTCCCAGGGCCCGGGGCACGGTCAGATGACCGGATGTGAAGGGGTTGTTGCCGAAACGATGCCGAGGCGGAGGATCGGAACTCAGGGCGTCTCCGTGGAGGCGTAGTCGGTGAGGTAGGCGAAGTGGGGGGTTAGGCGGCCTTCCTTCACCAGGGTAGCCCTTTGGATCACGGGATCGTCCGGCAGGAAGAGGCCTGGCAGGACGTATTTGATGAGTTGTTCGCCGAAGTAGCGGGATGCGTCACGGGGGAGTTCGTTGGGGAGGTTGCCGACGGCGAGGACGTCGATGGAGTCGGGCAGGAAGGGGGCTGTCTTTTGCCGGGTGCGGCGGTCGACGCCATAGACGGGATCTTCGATGGTCTGGTCGCCGAGGTTGATGGGTACGGAGCCGTGTTCGTCATCGGTGATGTCGGAGATGGTCCGGATGCGGAAGTCGGCCTGTGCGATCTGTGAAGCGTCGAAGAGGCGGGGGATGCGGTCTTCCCAGTAGACCCCGTTCATGAGGATGTCGGCCTGGCGGGCGTAGGCGGGGAAGAGGCATTGATAGGCTTCCGGGTGTTCGTGGAAGTGTGCCCTGGCGTAGCCGCCGTCGGAGAGGCGTCGGTAGAGGTCCTGTCCCTTGAGTTGAACGTATACGGGATATTCGAAGTCTCTGGCGAGGAAGTCGTCGGCTTCCACTTCGCGGATGCCCATGAGGTTCATGATCTCGAGGACGCCGTGGGCGACGCGGCCGGAGCCGGTGACGGCGATCTTGACATGGGGGAGTTTGAGGCCGAAGTAGGTGTGTATGAGTTCGCGGAAGCTGCGTTGGCGGTAGACGCGGCCGAGGTGGTAGAGGCCTGTCCGTTGGCCGTAGGCCATGATGCCGTTATGAGCGCCAACGATGCCGGCGAAGAAGCCGAAGCCGATGATGCGGGTGCCGTCGGCGTGTTCGAGGCATTCGTAGTCGATGAGGGTGATGCGGTTGCGGATGACGGCCTGAAAGCGTTTGCGGTTGTGGGGCTGTTGTTTGCGGGTGTGAGAGAAGAAGAGGTAGGTCTTGTCGGGCATGAGGTTTTCGACGGGCACTTCCTTGATGCCGAGGAGGACGTCGCAGGGGGACATGTCATCGGTGAGGGTAGCGCCGGAGGAGGCGTATTCGCGGTCGGAGAAGCATCTGTCGGGGGCGTGTTCGACGAGGATGCGGAGATCCGGGTGGTGTTTGAGTATCCACCTGCACTGGTCAGGTGAGAGGGCTACGCGGTTATCGGCGGGGATCTTGCGTTCCCTGATGAGTCCGAGGGTCTTCATCGGCAAAAACTGCTCTAAAGGTACGGAGGGGTGCGCAGATGGATGACCATACCGCCTGGGAAAACCCGGGCCGCTACAAGGAAATGGGATAAATTGAAGTATGAGGGTCCCGATGCCGTTTTTCGTACTCTTATTGCAGGTGTCCGCGGCCTGCCGCGGCCCGCTGCCCGTGGCGGTGAGCGACGACGTGATGCGGTCGGTCCATGCGGAGGTGGCCACGCCGCACCGACAGGGTGTCGTCTTCCGCCATCCCGACAGCGCTGCGATGACCGACAGCCCGTCCATCTATCGTTGGAAGCGGGGCTGGCGGATGAGCTACATCGTCTTCGACGGGAGAGGCTATGAGACCTGGCTGGCCGAGAGCCCGGACCTGCTGCATTGGACATCACTGGGCCGGCTGCTATCGTTCACGGATACGGGCTGGGATGCACACCAGAAGGCTGGCTACATGGCCCTGCTCGACCCGCGATGGGGAGGGACCTACCGGCCCCGGCGATGGCAGGGCCGGTATTGGATGACCTACCTCGGTGGCTCGGTCAAAGGCTATGAGGCGGGGCGTCTCGGTACGGGACTGGCCTGGGCGCCGGATGCCGGAAAGGCCTTGGAATGGACCCGCCGCGGCGTGCCGGTCCTCTCATCGCTCGATGCCGATGCACATGCCTTCGACAATCGGACCATCTACAAGAGCACGGTGTTGGACATCCCCCGCAACCCCACCAGTAAACGGTTCCTGATGTTCTACAATGCGAAGGGGGATACGGCCAGGTATGAGAGCATCTGCCTTGCCGCGTCTGAAGACATGGTCCAATGGGAACGGCAGGGTCTCGCACCCCTGGTCAGCCGCTACGAAAAAGGCAGCATCTGCGGCGACGCCCAGGTGGTGCGCATGGGGAGGCTGTACGTGATGTTCTACTTCGGGGCCTTTTGGAAGGGAAGCCAAGGCGCCTTCGAGCGCTTCGCCTGCTCCTACGACCTGGTCCATTGGACGGACTGGAAGGGAGCGAACCTCATCGAGCCCGCTACAGCCTATGACAGGACCTATGCCCACAAGCCCTTCGTCGTCAAATGGCGGGGGGTGGTGTACCACTTCTACAATGCCGTGGGCGACAGCGGCCGGGTGGTGGCACTCGCCACCTCCCGGCCGTTGGAGACGACTTCGAAGAGCGGGTTTGCCCGTGAACCCTGAAACCCGTAATTTGCACGTCCTTGCCCAGATGGCGGAACCGGTAGACGCGTCAGACTCAAAATCTGATATCCGCAAGGGTGTGCAGGTTCGATTCCTGTTCTGGGCACGAGATTTCATCAAGCCGCTGAGGACAGCGGCTTTTTATTTATATTAATCCGTTCCTCATCATCCCTCGACGGGTCCGGGTCGGGCCGATCCTCAGCCGACCGGGAACACCCACTGCTAGGCCCTGAACACGGAAAAGATGAAAACAACCTCACTGACGCTCACGTCGATCCTGATCTGTCTGGGTGCCACGGCCCAGTCGCCGCCACCCGATGGCGGCGGGGCATTCCAGCTGCCCACGGCGCCGTGTGTGACGCCCGAGCTGCGTTCATCCGTCGTGGCGATGCTGCAGGCCAACCTCCATGCACTGGAGGTACGCGGGCAGCTGCCCGCACCCCAGGCCCCCGGGCTGTCGGAGGCGAACGCCGTGTTGTTCGACTGGCCGCTGCGGCTGGCGCCCGGCGTCAACTACCGCTCGTACTACGGCATCAGCAACTATGTGGACCAGGACACGGCCTTCCCCGACAAGCTGCTCGACTACAACTGCGGCAACCGCAGCTACGACCTCGCCAGCGGCTACAACCACCAGGGGACCGACATCTTCACCTGGCCCTTCAGCCGGCTCATGCAGGCCAAGAACACGGTGCAAGTGGTCGCGGCGCAGGCCGGCACCGTCATCGGCAAGTCGGACGGGAATGCCGACAACAGCTGCGCCATGTGCACCTCCTGCCAGTGGAACGCCGTCTTCATCCAGCATGCCGACGGCTCCGTCGCCTGGTACGGCCACATGAAGAAGAACAGCCTCACTGCAAAGAACATAGGCGACGCCGTGGCCAAGGGCGAATACCTCGGCATCGTCGGCAGTTCGGGCAGCTCCACCGGCCCGCACCTGCATTTCGAAGTGTACCGCAACAGCACCTTCACCCTGGCCAACCGGATCGACCCCTACGCAGGTCCCTGCAACCGCCTCAACGGCAACACCACCTGGTGGGCCACGCAGAAACCCTATCGCGAGCCGATGGTCAACCGGCTGGTGACCCATCACGCACCACCCGTGTTCGGCACCTGCCCCGAACTTGAGAAGCCCAATGACAGGCGCGAGTTCCAACAGGGCGACACCATCTATTTCGCCGCCTACTACCACGACCAGCAACAGGGCGCCACCACCCAGTACAGCGTCCTCCAGCCCGACGCCTCCAGCTTCCGCAGCTGGTCGCACAACGCCCCTTCCACCTACAATGCCAGCTATTGGTACTGGTGGTACATCCTGCCGTCCAACGCCCCCGTGGGCACCTGGACCTTCCGCACCCTCTTCAACGGGATGACCGACACCGTGCAGTTCAGCGTTAAACCCCGCACACCCACGGCAGTGCTGAACCTGGCGAATGGACAGTTCGTCCGCATCTACCCCAACCCCGCCCCCGCTGAGGCGCCCCTGCGGCTGGAATGGCGCCTCGACGGCGCCCGGCAGCGCCCCGTCCAGGTACGTGTCTGGGACCTCAACGGCAGATTGCACGCCCAACGGCCCTCGGTGCGGTCCGGACAGCCCATCCCCGTGCCCACCGTCCGCGGCGTCTATGTCGTCGAGGTGTTCGTCAGCGCGCGGGAACGCTACCGCCTGCAGGTCGCCCGGCAATGACCATGGCAGTGGCTGTCTTCGGTGACCGGCAGCGGCTGGGCTTTTCCCATGCCTGCCCGCCATCCGTGCAGGACAGCGGAACAGGACGTTGAGGTCAGGGCCGTAGCTCCCCGCCCCCTTCCCATCGACGGCGTGCACGTCGCGACGCATGGCGGTATGCCGGCCATCCGGCAGCGAGCAGGGCAAGTCCCCATGCCACGGCCGTCGCCCCCGCGCCGAAAAAGGCCACGAGCGAGAAGAGCACGGCGCATGCCGAGGTGGCCGCCAGCCGGCGGGAGGCGGGTATCGTCCCCCGCCGCATGAGGACCATTGCGCCGATGCTGCAGAAGAGGTAGAGGGCAAGGCAGGTGGCGGTGGAGACGGTCACGGCGAAGGTGAACACGCCCGAGAGGCTGCCGGAGTAGCTGAAGGCGACGAGGATGGACGACAGGGACGTGCCCAGCAGTACGGCGCCGCGGGCCACGCCCCGGCCATCCCTCCGCACGAGCCAGGCGGGCAGGTCGACGCGGCTGGCCATGGCGGCTGGCACTTCTCCCGACAGCAGCACCCAGCCGTTGAGGGCGCCGTAGGCCGACACGGTGGCGCAGACGGCCACGAGCGTGCCCGCCCAGCCGCCCCAGTGGCCCGACAGCAAGAGCGACAGCGGGGCCTGCGAGGCGCCAACCTCCGCTGCCGGCAGCAGGGCGATCGCGGCGCAGCAGGCCGTCATCGTCAGGATGCCCGTGAAGCCGGTGCCCAGCAGGGTCGACCGGGGGATGTTGCGTTCCGGGTGCCGGATACGGTCGGCCGGCACGGCGGCCGACTCCAGCCCCAGCATCGCGTAGAGCGTCAGGATGACGCCCGACGACACCTGGCCCGCGGTGATGGCCGCGGGGTCGAAGGGCGTGAACGTCTGCGTGCCCGAAGCCCAGAGCCGCTGGAGCAGCAGCAGGGGGATCGCCACGATGGGGACCACCTTCACCAGGGTGGTGACGACCTGCACGCCCGCGACGGCCCGGATGCCCCGGAGGTTGACGAGGGTCAGTCCCCACAGCAGGCCGATGGCGGCGGCGGGCGGCGCCCAGCCGAGGGCGCGCATGCCCGGCAGCAGCACGGTGAGGTAGGAGGCCCCGCTGGTGGCGATGGCGGCGTTGGCGGTCCATACGGACAGCCAATAGCCCCAGGATCCGATGAAGGCGGCGCCGTCGCCCAGGGCGAGCCGCATGAAGCCGTGGGCGCCTCCCGCATCCGGAAGCCGCCGACCGAGGATGGCGAAGACATAGGCCAGGCAGAGGGCGCCCGTGAGGGTGACCGCCCAGGAAAGGACGGCGTTATAGCCGATCGGGGCGAGGGATGCGGGCAGCAGGAACACCCCGCCGCCGATGATGTTGCCGACGACCAGGGCCGTGGCGGACCAGAAGCCGAGCTTGGGTACGGCGACTGACCTGTCGGAGGGTCGGGCGGACGGCTCCCCTGCCGGTTTCATGGTCGGGACGGGATGAAGGGATGGGTATGCATACAGGGGTCGATGCCAGGGGCCCTCACCAGGCATCCAGCCCCAGCAGCTTCCGCCCGAGCGGGCTCAGTTCCGCCGTGCCGTAGCGGGTCTGCTCCCATCGCCGCGGGTCGCCAGGGAAGGCGTACCCTTCGGGCGCGATGCGGTCGCGCCAGGAGGCGATGCGCCATTGGCGGAGGGGTTCGTTGTCCTCCTGTGCGGGCATCATGGAGACGTACTGGGCGATGCGGACCTTGTCGCTGTGGTTGGCCCGGATGCCATGGGCCAGCAGGCTGTTGAAGATGAGGAGGTCACCCGCCTCCAGGGGCACCTTGACGGGGGTGAAGCCGGTGGTGTCGGGGATGAAGCGGTTGCGGTCGGACGGCTGGGTGAGCTTCCAGCGGTCATAGTCGCGGTAGAGTTCGGGGATGCACTGGAACCCGCCCATGCGCTCGTCGGTCTGGTCGGCCAGGGCGAGCACACCCTGTACATTGACAGGCCTGGTCTCGGGGTCGTAATCCCAGTGGATGAAGGCCTTGTAGTCATGCCCGGGTCGGATGGGGAAGTTGAGGTTGGCGCGGTCGATCGTCACCCAGAGTTTCTCGGTACCCCAGATGTCGGAGAAGGCGTCGTGGATGCGGGACATCTGCCGGTTGTTCCAGAGATGCTGATGGTTGTAGCATTCCACCATCCCGGTATTGACGAGTTCCTTCATCTGCATCTCGGCCCGGGGGGGCGTGTACCAGGTGGCGGGATCCTGGGGTGACTTCTCCTCGAAGTCCCAGATGAAGGCGGCCGTGGCGAGGGCCTGTTCCCTGGGGACGGCCTGCTTGACGACGATGTAGCCGTTGTCGACCCAGAAGCGCCAGTCGGCCTCGCCGAGCACGCGGAGCGGCTTGCCATCGGACCTGTCGTTGAGGCGCTGGGCGCTGCTCTTGGCGGTGGAGGGATTGCCGGGGATGTCCTTGTGGGCGTTGTCGGGCGCCATCGTGGGGGCCATGGTCGGCGTCATGGTGGGCTGCTGCATGGGATCGGTTTGGGGCGACTGGGGCGGGTTGCCATCCAAATCTAGGGAATGTTAGGCAACGGACAACGGGGTGGCGGGCGGTTATTGGCAGGGTGTTGTGCGCGTCAAGCCGGCAATTGCCGCATCTTTGCCGCCGGTGAAGGTCATGACGGCGGCATTCCTCAACGGACTGGGCACGGGCTTCGCCCTCAGCATCATGCTGGGGACGGTCTTCTTCTGTCTGGTGCAGAACAGCATCGAGAAGGGCTTCGGCAGCGGGCTGGCGATCGCGACGGGCGTCATCGTGTCGGACGTGGCGCTGATCGTCCTGAGCCGTTACAATGCCGACCTGCTGCCGCAGGGCGGTATGATGGAGAAGGCCGCGCGCATCGGCGGGGCGGGGCTCCTGCTGGCGATCGGCGTCATGGGGATGCGGCCCCGCAGGCCATCGTATGAAGCGGCATCGACGGGCCGTGGTCCCTGGCTGCTGGCATCGAAGGGGTTCATGCTGAACATCGTCAACCCGGCCAACTACCTCAACTGGCTGGCCATCTCGGTGATGCTGACGAATGTCTTCCGATTCGACGGCCCGCAGATGTGGATGTATTACGGCGGGGCCCTCACGGGCATCTTCTTCACGGAACTGTGCATCGCGTATTTCGCATCGTTCCTGAAGGCCTACATCACGCCGTCCTTCCTGCGGCGGCTCGACCTGGGCGTGGCCGTCCTCTTCATCGTCTTCGCGGGGCTGCTGGTATGGCCGCTGGTTGCGGGTTCGGGCCACCAGGGCGCCCCTACCCTTCCATGACATGCCGCTGATGCGGCAGGATCACACAGGTCTCCAGAAAATGGCTGAGTTCTGCGAAATGCCTTCGTTCGCGCGGGTCCTGGATGGATGCCGCCGCCTCGCGGCGGAGACGGACGTAGTCCAACAGGCGGAGGTCCTTGACCTGACCGCCGCGGATGGTGGCGTGCATGAAGGCGGGGCGGACGCGGATGTCGGTGACGAGGGTCCTGGGGCCTTCGGGTGTGCGGCCCTTGGCCACTTCAAGCCGGAGTAGCAGGGGCAGTTGCCCCCATTTGAAGATGTCGTAGGCGATGAAGTCGCCCAATGAATAGGCGATCACGTGCTGGCGGCCCGTGCGGGGCGAGTCGTAGCACTCCAGGGGTTGGGCGTGGTGCGGATGTCCGGCGACGAGGATGTCGACGCCGGCCTCGTCGCAGACGCGGCGGGCGTTGTCGACGATGGTGGCGCCGGGATATGCCTGGTAGGCGCATCCCATGTGGAGGAGGGCGACGACGAGGTCGGCCCCCGATGCCCGGGCGGAGGCGGCCTGGCGGACGAGCCGGGAGATGTCGGGCGCGGGGTCGTTGAGGAGGATGTGGTTGCAGAGCCAGGGGCTGTCGGCCGGAAGCTGCATGCGGTTGAGCGAGAATGTCGCGGCGAGGAAGGCGAAGCGGATACCTTGTCGCTCCAGGATGGGGACCTGATGCGCCACCGCTTCGGAGCGCGCCGCGCCGGCGGTGGCGATGCCTTTCGACGCCAGCAGGTCCATCGTGCGGATCAGCCCGTCGACGCCCATGTCGAGCGAGTGATTGTTGGCGACGGACAGCAGGTCGTAACCCCGGTATCGGCCGTTGCCGCTGAAGATGCGGAGCAGTTCCTCGTAGCCGTTGAAGTACATGTCGCCCAGCATCACCTCGGGCGTGGCGGCCGGGGGCTTGGTGCTGTCGATGGGCGTCTCGAGGTTGGCGACGACGAGGTCGGAGCCGAAGAAGAAGTCGCCCATCTCGTCCCACAGGTGGCGACAGGTGTCGGGCCGGAGGCAGGCGTAGGTCATGAGGTCGCCGCCGGCAGAGAGGCTGGCACGGCTTTCCTCGACGAAGCCCCTGGGGATGGCGGGCCGCAGCGTCTGTGCCGCGAAGCCTTCCTCGATCCCGCTGCCCGGCTCCGCGGCGAGGATGTTCCGGTAGTAATACTTGTACCCGAGGTAGAGACTCTCGGAGAAGGTCATCCGAAGGGGGTCTTCGTGGTGACCGGGCACCGGGTGACGCCATTGCCGTCGGCCCATCAGCCTTCGGAGATGGTAGGCGGACCGGACCAGCGATACGAGGGCCCTGCCCTTGGCCGTGATCGGTCGTACGGGATTTGTGGCTTGGATGGGATTCATGCGCAGTCCTGCCGCGATGCCGCTGAGGCGTGTCGGGCGTTGGCAAGATACGTCATGCGGGACAAGGGGGGCCTGCCGGGCGGGAGGCCTTCGCCTCTCAGAGGTACTTCTTGTCGATATAGGTGTAGGTCGGCTCCTTGCGCTTCACGCCGTACATGCAGAGGTTCGACTCGAAGAGGAGCGCCCGCTCGTTGAAGATGTCGTTGTGGAGTCCGAGCTTGCGAAGCATCTTTACCCAGTACTTGATGTAGGCCGGCTGTCTGTCGAGGCCGTTGCCCAGGTTGAACTCTTCGATGGCGTCGCGCACGGGGTGGTACTTCTTGCCGTAGCGGGTGTGCATGCAGCACCTCGCGTCGATGAACTCGACGTTGGGGAACAGATAGTCGATGCCCTGCGGGGTGAAACGCCACATGTCGATGGGAATGCGGTGTATCCGCCACGCGAAGGGGACGCTGAAGAGCAGGACACCGTCGTCGTCGAGGAGGTCCTCGACGATCCGTGCCATCCCGAAGATATCGGTCACATGCTCGAAGACGTAGTGCGCATGGATGGTCTTGTACTTGCTGAAGGGCAGTTTGCCGACCTCCTCGGGCCGCGTGAGGTTGCAGACATAGTCGACGCCCTTGCCCGGGAAGATGTCGATGCCGATGAAATGTTCCGGCGGTGCATCGCCGTGGATCTCCCTGGGGACATGCTGAAAATAGGCGTCCTGGACGAGGGAGCCGATCTCAAGGGCCGGGCCCTTGAGGTCGTGCCGGAACTGGCGGAAGAAGTCGATGGTCTGGATGGAAGCCATGGGTAGGGATGAGGAGGATGGTCGGATGGGGCCTTGACCGCCGTCGGGGCCGGGGATAAAAGTAGACAACAAAACAGGAAAGTCAAATGCGGCCGCGGCGCGGAAGTCGCCCATGCGTAATTTTGCATTTCCTGAAGCAGCGCTGGCCAGCCCTCAGGCGTCTTACGTGTATCAATCCTGCAGAGACATGTTGACACGACCCTCTATCCGTACGGGCCTGCTGCTGGCGGGCACGGTGTTCCTCTCCTCCTGCCTGAAGGACCAGGTCACGGAGCGATACACCTTCTTCCGCCCGGTCTACCGGACCAAGGCCGAGGTACGGTCGGAAGCCCGCAGCGCTGCACCCGTGGCCGTGTCGAACCCCGGCAAACTCTTCATCAAGGGCGGCTACGTCTTTCTCAACGAGGTCGACAGGGGCATCCATGTGATCGACTTCTCCCAACCCACGGCCCCGAAGAACATCGCCTTCATCAAGATCCCCGGCTGCGTCGACATGGCCGTCCGCGGCAACCACCTGTATGCGGATTGCTACACGGACCTGGTTTCGATGGACATCACCGACCCCCGGCAGGTCGTCGTCAAGCACTTCGTCGAAGGGGTCTTCCCCCATCGTAGATTCGGTAACGGCTTCGTGGCCGACACCAACCTCGTCATCACCGAATGGAAGCGGGTGGACACCGTCGTGCGGTCAAGGGCCGGCGCAGGCATGGGATGGGGCGACCCTCGAGAGCTCTCTTTCTCTGACATGCGCGCGGCGACCGGTTCAGCCATGTCCAGCCCCGGCGTCACCAATGGCGTCGGCGGCTCGATGGCCCGCTTCGGGCTGTTGGACGACCGACTCTACACCGTGAGCTGGAGCGACCTGAAGGTCTTCAACACCGCCGACCCGTCGAAACCCGTCTATACCCGCACAATATCGCTCAACCAGGGCGACATCGAGACGATCTTCCCCTACCGAAACCGTCTCTTCCTGGGTTCACAGACGGGCATGTTCATCTACGACGCGTCCAACAAGGACAACCCGACCCGCCTCGGACAGTTCACCCACGCCAGGGCCTGCGACCCCGTCGTGGCCGACGACACCCATGCCTTCGTCACCCTCCGCAGCGGTGGCCCCTGCGCCGGCAACATCAACCAGCTCGACGTCATCGACGTCACCAGCCTGACATCGCCCAAACTGGTCAAGACCTACCCGATGAAAGGCCCCGCCGGGCTCTCAAAGGACGGCAACCTCCTGTTCGTCTGCGACGGATCCGACGGGCTCAAGATCTATGACGCCGCGAGACCGGACAACCTGGTGCTGCTCAAGACGATACCGCTGGCCGACACCTACGACGTAATCGCATGGAACCGCATCGCGCTGACGGTCGCCAAGGACGGCATCCACTTCATCGACTACACCAACCCGCAGCAGGCCTTCGTCGCCGGCAAGATCGTCATCAGCAAGTCCTGACCCCATGCGCCATACCCTTGCCCTGCTCGTCGCCCTTGGGCTTGTCGCCCCGGCATGGGCGCAACGTGGCTTCGACGCCGGGAAGCTGAACGGCGCCTTCGGCATCTCCCTCCTCAACGGAGAGGGCGGCGTGAATGGCCGGCTGGGCGTGGAGGCCGGCTATGAACTCCGACGGGGCCTCTCGGCCCACCTGGGCACCGCCCTCGACTATTATCACACCCGGACCGTACCGGTGTACCTGGAAATCCATCAGGCCCTGTCCGACAAGCCCAGGCGCTTCTTCGCCTATGCAGGCGGCGGCCTGAACCTGGCTTGGCCCTTGGAAGACGAAGCCGGCTCCGGACGCATCTGGGGAATGGTCACACCGGTCACCTATCGCGGCGGCCTCTATTCCCAGATAGGCATCGGCCGCACCCTGGGCCGTCAGGCAGGTCGCGGATTCGTGATCCGGATGGGCCACAGCTTCAAGTCCTTCACCGAATCATACACCGAACGGGTCTGGCAGGGCAATACGTGGACGGAAGCGCCCCGCAGCCATCGCTACGGCCTCGGTCGGCTCGACATCACGCTGCAGTACCTCCTCTGATCACCCCCACGCTTTTCCTCCAGCCGCGTGGCGCGCCACCCAGACGCGCAATGGCAAGGAGCCGGCTAGCGGTAGCCGCGTGTTCCGCTCGAGCCGAGTGGTTGATCAAACACTACCTGTTAGCAGCATCCGGAAAAACAGCGTCACACCCGAAAAAGAGCCCCACCCTCCAAGGGTGGGGGTTGGAAGGTCGATCAGTGTCGGCGGCGGGCCCGGTAAGCACCGTCGGGAATGAGGTCGAGCGGGATCACGAACTCGAACTGGTCGAGCCGGGGTTTCTGGGCGTAGATGCCGGTGTCGAAAAGTCGTGCGTAGCGGATGCCGAAGCTGACGGGCAGTTGGTTCCACCATTTTGTATCGAAATACACTTCGGTGCCGACGGAGCGGAGGGGCCATGTCCGTTGCTGTCGGAGGCTGCGGACCCACGACTGGTCGTAGAAGACATTGGCGCGAACGCGCAGCAGGTAGACGAGCTGGAGGATGCCGAAGTCGGGGTAGGCGATGGGGAAGTGGTAGTTGACACTCCACTTCCACATGTGGGGGTAGTCGACGCCGGGATAGCCGCGCGACAGGGGGAAGCTGTTGGAGAAGGCGTATTGCCGGAGGGTGTCGCGTACCTGGACGGCGGCGTTGAGGACGAGGCTATGGGTGCGTGCGATGCCGGGCAGGTAGAGGGCGCCCGAGGCCAGGAACTGGTTGGCGGCGGTATTGCCGATGCCGACGCGGTGGCGAAGTGTGACGGCCTGTGCGAAACGCGGGTGGATCTGCTGGGGCGCCTGCTGCGACTGCGAGGACCAGGCGACGGTACTTTGGAGGAAGGTGAAGTCGCGGTCGGTCGGCTTCACGGAGCCCGTGGTTTCGTATCGGACCTGCTGGAGGTTGTATTGGGAGGCGAGGGTAAGGTAGCGGTAGTGGCGACCCCGGGTGAGGTTGAGGGGCAGCCGCAGACCGGCGTTGGCGTTCCACTCATCCCAGCGGAATGTCCTGGCCGGCGTACTGCCGGCGGCGGGGAAGGTGACGTTGCGGCCATCCGTGAACGAGAGCCCCCCCGTCAGCCAGGGGTATCGGGCGGCGTAGCTCGCGTCGAAACCGGTCTTGTTGAATCCCTCGTTCTCGTTATACTGATGGTAGACCTCGGTGCGGAAGGTATTGAGGACGTTTTCACCGTACAGGGAGAAGGTCCAGTCGGGCTGTTCGTAGAAGGGCCGCCAGCTGTGGATGTTGAGGAGTCTGTTGGTCCTGGGGTGGGGTTTTTGGGGCCTGTCGACGTGGGCGATGCTGTCGGACAGGGTCCGGCTGCGGTCGCCAAGGCCGATGGGCACGAGGAGGGGGAGTTTTTCGTCGGTCCAGTCGGCGACGGTCCGGCCGGCCGGGGCGGGCTGGAGGCGTATCCGTTGACCTTGGGCGGTGAAGGTCGGGAGGTAGAGGATGTTACGGGCCGTGTCGAGGTCGGCCCCGTAGACGCCGGTGTGGTCGGATGCGACTTCGGTGATGGCACCGTCGCCGATGTCTACGGACATCAGCCGGTCGCGTCCATCGCGGGCGGCGGTGAAGAGGACCTTACCGCCGGTTGGCCGGGGGAAGGCGATGGGTGTGGGCGAGAAGGGTACGAGGATGCGCATGCTTCCGGTCGACGCGTTGAAGGCGGCGAGGGCCATCTGGCCGGCACTGTCGCGCACGGGTGCAACTATGTCGATCCCGTCGCGGCTGAAGGCGGGATGGGTGATGAACAGTCCCCGGGGGTTGGGAAGGCGCTGTGTCACCGCTCCCGTGGCGGCGTCGAGGATATGGAGGGCGGACGACCCGTCGGTGTCGACATGGACGGCGGCGATGCGTCGGGCGTCGGGCGAGAGGGCGGGTGAGAAATAGCGGGTGCGGGTCGTCAGGAAGCGGCGGCTACCGGTGCGCAGGTCGAGGATGGCGATCTCGGAATACTGGCGCCATCCCCAGCGCGGGTCGGGCCGGTAGGCGGCGTAGGCCACCTGTCCTGCGGCATGGCTGTACCATTCGTCGAGGGCGATGTCGCGTACGGCGAGGCGTCTGTCGTGTCCGCGTACGGTGAGGTGCCAGGCGGGGATGTCGCGGCGGGAGGCGCGGAGGGTGAGGATGGAGTCGGGTCCGAGGACGAAGGGCAGGTGTTCTTCCACGACGTTCCGCTTCGGGGCGGGGAACAGCCAGCTGGCATCGGTGCGGGGCTGGCGCTTGTCGGGCCCTTCGGCGGGGGGCGACAGGGTTTCGCGTGCGAAGTCGCGGAAGCGTTGTCCGGTTGCGGCCCGGAACGAGCCCTGGAAGGGGAAGACGAGGGGTTTGAAGCGGACGGCCCTGTCGGTCACCCGTCCCCACAGGTCGGGGCCGTACTGTTCGCGGCCGCGCGCCACGAGGAGGTATCCGAGCTGGTAGTGGTTGGGGACATAGTCTTTTAGCGAGCCGTTGCGGAGTTTCATGTAGGGGTAGGCCCTGCCGTCCTGCCACAGGCTTCTGTAGCCGTTGAAGAATTCGGGCAGTCGGCCACGGCCCTGGGTGGAGAGGGCCGTCTCCTGCCATACCGCGTCACCCTCGTAGAACCAGTCGGGCACCGCCATCGAGTTGGCCAGTGCCTGTCCCTGTTCGCCGGCCACGATCCAGGCGAGGCGGGAGAGTCCCTTCCGGAAGTTCATGAACTGCTGCACATGCCGGTATTCGTGCAGGGCGAGGAGGTCGGCCCAGGGCAGTCCCCCCAGCCAAAGGCTGTTCTGCGGGGGTGTGAGGAAGAACTCGCTGCGCCAGGGGGCGAGGCCAACGTAGGCGTTGGAGACGACGGGCAGGGGTTGCAGGACGATGTCGATGCTGCGGAGGCGCCCCCCAAGGTCGGCGGTTGTGGTGCGGCCGAGGTGGTGGGCGATGTCGGACACGCGACCGGCGGTGCGGTCAAGCCCCCGGGGGAAGACGACGCGGAGGGTGTCGGAGTCGATGCGGTTCCACCGGAGCGAGGGCGGGTTGCCGCCGAAGTATTGGGCCTGTGCGGGCGCGAGGGCCAGGAGGCCCGCCAGGGAGAGGAGTGGGCGGAGTGCTTGGGGCGGCATGGCGGCGGGGTTGGGGCTGAGACAAATCTACGGAATGGCGCCTGTTCGCGCAGGCCGTCCGGATGGCCTATATTCACGCCATGGTACTCTTCGCCCTCGCCATCGCGCCCGGCATCGCCATCAGCCTCTACATCATCCTCAAGGACAGCTACAACCGGGAGCCGCGGCGGCACCTGGCGGCCTGCTTCGGGCTGGGGGTGCTCAGCACGCTGTTGGCCGCCCTGGTCGAAGGCGGCGCCATGTGGCTGACGGGGGCGGCCCTGCCCGACGGGCTCCTGCGCACGGCGGTCGAGGCCTTCCTCGCCGTGGCCCTGGTGGAGGAATGGGCGAAGTACGCGATGGTGAAGGGCTACGCCTACCGGAAGCCCGAGTTCGACGAGCCCTTCGACGGGATCGTCTACAGCGTCATGGTGGCCATGGGCTTCGCCACGCTGGAGAACATCATGTACGTCATGCAGTACGGCCTCGGCACGGCCATCCTGCGCATGTTCCTGTCGGTGCCCGCACACGCCTGCTTCGGCATCGTGATGGGCTACTATCTCGGCAGGGCGCGGTTCGGGGCCGGCAGCGAGCGCGGCAACATCCGCAGGGGGCTGCTCCTGGCGACCGCCTTCCACGGGTTCTTCGACTTCTTCCTGTTCCTGCAGGACAAGGACTTCGTGCCGGAACAGGTGAGCGACCTGCTGCTGTTCGGCGGGGCCGTAGTGTCCTACGCCGTCGCCATCCGTTTCTCGCGGCGCGCCATCCGCGACCACCTCGAGACCTCGCGCGTAATGCACGGATGATACAGCCGGGCGCCGGCCCCCTGAGGCCCAGCGTGAAGGGCTGCAGGATTGCCGGGCGCATCCCGGAGGCCTTCCCATTGCCGGCGGAACTCTGTACCTTCGCCGAAATTCAAATTCAAAATGTCAACCATCGCGCATTCCCAAATCGACTTCTCCCTGCCCTACAAGGTGAAGGACATCAGCCTGGCCGAGTGGGGCCGGAAGGAGATCCGGCTGGCCGAGGCCGAGATGCCCGGGCTGATGGCCCTCCGCTCAGAATATGGCCCGCAGCAGCCGCTGAAGGGCGCCCGCGTCGCCGGCTGCCTGCACATGACGATTCAGACCGCCGTACTCATCGAGACGCTCGTGGCCCTGGGTGCCGAAGTCAAGTGGAGCTCCTGCAACATCTTCTCCACGCAGGACCATGCCGCCGCCGCCATCGCCGCCGCCGGGATCGGGGTCTTCGCCTGGAAGGGACAGACCATCGAAGAGGCCGACTGGTGCATCGAGCAGACCCTGTTCTTCGGCGGGGCCGACCGGCCGCTGAACATGATCCTCGACGACGGAGGCGACCTCACCAACATGGTCCTCGACAAGTACCCCGAGCTCGTACAGCATGTCAAAGGCATCTCCGAAGAGACGACGACGGGCGTCCACCGCCTCTATGAGCGCGTCGCCAAGGGCACCCTGCCCATGCCCGCCATCAACGTCAACGACTCCGTCACCAAGTCGAAGTTCGACAACAAGTACGGCTGCAAGGAATCGCTCGTCGACGCCATCCGCCGGGCGACCGACGTGATGCTCGCCGGCAAGGTGGCCGTCGTCGGCGGCTACGGCGATGTCGGCAAAGGCTCCGCCGCCTCCCTCTCCGGGGCCGGCTGCCGTGTCATCGTCACCGAGATCGACCCCATCTGCGCCCTCCAGGCCGCCATGGACGGCTACGAGGTCAAGCGCATGGTCGACGCCGTACGCGAGGCGGACATCGTCGTCACCGCATCCGGATGCCGCGACCTCATCACCGAACGCCACTTCCGGGCCATGAAGGACAAGGCCATCGTCTGCAACATCGGCCATTTCGACATCGAGATCGACGTGGCTTGGCTCAACACGCACCACGGCCACACCCGCGACACCATCAAGCCGCAGGTCGACATCTACGACGTCGACGGCAAGGACATCATCCTCCTCGCCGAAGGCCGACTGGTGAACCTCGGCTGCGCCACCGGCCACCCCAGCTTCGTCATGAGCAACTCGTTCACCAACCAGACCCTCGCCCAGATCGAACTCTGGAACAACCACGCGACCTACGAGAACAAGGTGTACGTCCTGCCCAAGCACCTCGACGAAAAGGTGGCCCGCCTCCACCTCGCCAAGATCGGCGTCGAACTCGAAGAACTCACGACGGAACAGGAGGAATACCTCGGCGTGAAGAAGGACGGCCCCTTCAAGCCCGAACACTACCGCTACTGACCCCGGCCACATCGCATCAGGCTTCGGAACCCCGGCACCCGCCGGGGTTCCTGCGTCATGCCCCAAGGCAGGTAACAACGGCCGACGTACCTTTGCCCCCGGCAATCAAACCCCGGCCCGTCCCCCCGCATGACCCGACTCTCCGTCAACATCAACAAGATCGCCACCCTCCGCAACAGCCGCGGCGGCGACAACCCCGATGTCGTCCGCGTGGCCGCCGACGTGCAGCGCTTCGGCGCCGAGGGCGTCACGGTGCACCCCCGGCCCGACGAGCGGCACATCCGCTACGATGATGTCAGGGCCCTGCGCCCCGTGGTGACCACCGAGTTCAACATCGAAGGCAACTGCCGCGAGCCCCGGTTCGTCGACCTCGTCCTCGAAGTCCGCCCCGAACAGGTGACCCTGGTGCCCGATGCAGAGGGTCAGCTGACCTCGGACCATGGGTGGAACACGATCATCCACCGCGACTACCTCCGGGAGATGGTCGCCCGCTTCCAGTCGGCCGGCATCCGCACCTCCGTCTTCTGCGATGCAGACCCCGCCATGGTGGCGGGCGCCGCCGAGACAGGCACCGACCGCATCGAACTCTACACGGAACCCTATGCAGCCGGATATGCGACCGACCCCGCCAAGGCCGTAGAGCCCTTCGTGGCGGCCGCCCTCGAGGCGCAGCGGCTGGGACTGGGACTCAACGCCGGGCACGACCTCAGCCTGGCGAACCTGGCCTACCTGTCGGAACGGATACCGTGGCTCGACGAAGTGAGCATCGGGCACGCCCTCGTCTGCGATGCCCTCTACTACGGACTGGAGAACACGGTCCGAATGTACCGGCGGTGTCTTGTCGGTCACCGATAGATTGCGGATATTCGCCATGGCACGGCCGAGGCCGACAGCCCATTCAACACAAGGTCAAAAACCACATCTCATGAAAACGACGACGATCCTGCTGATGACGGGCCTCATGGCCTCCAGCCTTCTCTCCTGCGCACAAGACCCGCAGAACCGCCCCAGCCCGGCCAGGAAGGCCACCGGCAAGGCCGGCAAGGCCACGGTGACCATCGACTACAGCTCCCCCGCCGTGAAAGGCCGCAAGGTCTTCGGCGACCTGGTGCCGTACGGCAAGATCTGGCGGGCCGGCGCCAACGAAGCGACCATCTTCGAGGTCGACTCCGACGTCAAGGTCGAAGGCCAGTCGCTGCCCAAGGGCAAGTACGGCCTCTTCGCCATCCCCGGGGATGCGGAATGGACCATCGTGTTCAACAAGACCTGGAACCAGTGGGGGTCCTACCGCTACAAGCAGGAGGAGGACGCCCTCCGGGTGAAAGTGCCCGCACGCAAGACCGCCCAGCCGGTAGAGAACCTCACCTACGCGGTGGGTAACGGGAAGGTCACCCTTCAGTGGGAGAACACCGAAGTCGGCTTCCGGGTCGAGTGAGGCGGCCTCCGGCCCTGAGGGAAGCCCGCTGCCCCCCTTCCCCGATCCGCAGTGCATGGATACGCCCTTGGGGCGACCTTCCCGGGTCGACCCGGGGGACTTCCGCCGTGTCATCCCTACGGCCGATGCCCCTTTCGCCGGCCTGCCTGGCAGGGCATTGGGAGGTCAGATGGTCCCGGTACCGAAGGCCCACCGGAGGAATTCGGGAAAGGCGCGTCCCCAGGTCGGCACGTCGTGCCTGCCATCGGGCATCTCCAGATAGCGGATGTCCTCATCCTCCCGATAGCCTTTGGCTTCGAGTTCGCGGATGAGGTCGAGGGTGTCGTCGATCGCGTCGATGACACCGTTGCCGTTGCGGTCGGCCGTCTCGTCGAGCTGGCCGGCCTGCAGAAAGAATTTCAGCCAGGGTGCGGCCTTCCCGTCACGGATGCGGGCGTGCATGATGCGGTCGCGAGACTCTTCGTATCCCTCGTCCAAAGCCCTAGACCTCCACCACAGGGAGCCGCTGAAGACGCCGACGTGGCGGAACCCGGCGGGGTGGTTCCATACGATGTCGATGGCCATGAGTCCCCCCAGGGAGAACCCGCAGAACGACATGTCTCGAAAATGCAGGGTGCCCATGCGGCGGCGCAGTTCGGGGAGGAGTTCGCGGAAGACGAAGTCGGTGTAGCGGTCGGCCCTCGCCCCCCGCCCGAGGTAGTCGGGCGTGCCGGCGGTGCCGTATTCGTGGCGGCGGTCCATCCCTGCATGGATGCCGGCGCAGAGGACCGGACGGATGGCGCCCTCGCGGAACAGCCGTTGCAGGATGGCGGAGAAGCCCATGACGGGCAGGTCCTGTCCGTCGTTGACCAGCAGCAGCGAGAGGGCGGCGGGGGCGACGGCACCGGGTGGCCGGTAAAGGTCCACCGTCACCTCGCGCCCGAGGTGGGCCGAGGGTAGGCGGAAGGTCTCCCGGGCAGTTCCGACGGCTGGGCCGGCCGTCGTCGGTTCGCGCATGGGCATGCCCCGAAAGTTAGCGCAAATCCCGCAGCCGTCACAGCCCCGCGCAGCAGACCGCCGCTCAGCCGGCCGGCCGGCGTGTGTGTATTTCTATTTACTTTTGCCGCAGGCATGGGCGCTCCGCAGCCTTCCGCCCCCCAACCATCAACCATGAAGAAGATAGGCATCCTCCACGGCCGCGAACGCTCCTTCCCCGAGGCCTTCGTGCAGCGCATCAACGACAAGGGCGTCAAGGGGATCCTCGCCGAGCCCGTCCGCATCGACAAGGTGGCCCAGGGTTCCGACAGCGGCTACGCCGTCATCGTCGACCGCATCTCGCAGGACGTGCCCTTCTACCGGGCCTTCCTCAAGAACGCCGCCCTCTCGGGCACCGCCGTCATCAACAACCCCTTCTGGTGGAGCGCCGACGAGAAGTTCTTCAACAACGCCCTCGCCACGAAGATCGGCGTTCCGGTGCCCAAGACCGTCATCCTACCCTCGCGCGACCTGCCCGAGGACACCACCGACGGGTCGTTCAGCAACCTCGCCTATCCGCTCGACTGGCAGGGCATCTTCGACTACGTCGGATTCCCCGCCTACATGAAGCCCTTCGCAGGCGGGGGTTGGAAGAACGTCTACCGGCTCGGCTCCCGTGACGAGTTCTTCGAAAAGCACGCCGAGACGGGACGCCTCGTGATGCTCCTGCAGGAGGAGATCGTCTTCGAAGAATACTACCGCTGCTACTGCATCGGCCGGAAGCATGTCCGGATCATGCCCTACGAACCCCGCAACCCGCACCACCTGCGCTATGCGGCCGAGCACCGCCCCTCGCCGGAACTGCTGGGCATCATGGAGGAGATCGTCCTCCGCATCAACAGCTACCTGGGCTACGACTTCAACACCGTCGAGCTGGCCGTACGCGACGGCGTGCCCTACGCGATCGACTTCTGCAACCCCGCCCCCGACGCCGACCTGCCCAGCGTGGGCGCCGAGAACTTCGAATGGGTCGTGGAGACGATGGCCGGATACGCCATCGAGCGGGCACGCGAACAGCGGCCCGACCGCGACAACCTCGCCTGGGGCGAATACGTCCGCTCCAGCGTCGCCGGCCTGCCGCTCGGATAGTCGCACCCCCAACCCAACGCCGCCATGCCACACAACAGATTCAAGCACTTCACGCTCGGCATCGAGGAGGAGTACATGGTGATCGACCTCGCCACACGCGAACTGCGCAGCCACGAACAGCGCATCGTCCTCGAAGGGCAGAAGATCATCCGCGACAAGGTCAAGGCCGAGATGCACCAGGCCGTCGTGGAAGTCGGCACCGACATCTGCCACGATGTCGATGAGGCCAGGCGTGACGTCACGACCCTCCGAGAGACCATCAGCCAGATCGCCGGCAGCCTGGGCCTCGCCATGGGCGCCGCCGGGACACACCCCTTCTCCCCCTGGCGGACCCAGCTGATCACCGACCATGTCCGCTACCGCGAGATCGTCGACGAGATGCAGGACGCCGCCCGCAGCAACCTCATCTTCGGCCTCCACGTGCACGTGGGCATGCCCTCCAAGGAAATGGCCGTGCACATCGCCAACAGCGCCCGCTACTTCCTCCCCCACGTCTTCGCCCTCAGCACCAACTCACCCTTCTGGGAAGGCCGTACGACCGGCTTCAAGTCGTACCGCACCAAGGTCTTCGACAAGTTCCCCCGTACCGGCATACCCGACTACTTCGACAGCTACGCCGCCTACGAGAACTATGTCAACCTCCTCATCAAGACACACTGCATCGACAACGCCAAGAAGATCTGGTGGGACCTCCGCGTCCACCCCTTCTACGGCACCGTCGAATTCCGCATCTGCGACGTGCCGATGACCGTCGACGAGTCGATCGCCATCGCCGCCCTCTTCCAGTCGATCTGCGCCAAACTATACCAGCTCCGCTCCAACAACCTCAACTTCATGATCTACCCCCGGGCCCTGGTCATGGAAAACAAATGGCGCGCCTCCCGCTATGGCATCGACGGCAAGCTGATCGACTTCGGCATCGAGGAGGAGAAACCCACACGCGTACTCATCCACGAGCTGCTCGACTTCGTCGACGACGTTGCCGACGACCTCGGCTGCCGACATGCGCTGGAACTCGTCCCCCGGATGATGGACAAGGGTACCGGCGCCGACCGGCAGCTGCAGGTCTTCCGCGAGACGGACGGCGACTTGGTGCGGGTCACCGACCTCATCCGCGACAGCTTCCTCGCCCCGCTATAGCCCTTCCGCCACTCCCGGCTTTGCGCTACCTTCGCACCCTGATGCAGCCGGACGGTAACACGCTTCGCGTCGCCATCCTCGACCTGTACGAGGGCGTACCCAACCAGGGAATGCGCTGCCTGCGCGACATCCTGCACGGCTTCGGCGAGCAGGCACGGCTGCAGATCGCCTGCGACGAGTTCGAAGTGCGCCAAGCGCTGCAGGTGCCCGACACGTCCTACGACGTGTACCTCTCCAGCGGCGGTCCCGGCAGCCCCCTCGAGAGCGAAGGCAGCGAATGGGAACGCCGCTACTTCCGCTGGCTCCACCACCTCGAACGCTGGAACGCCGACCCCGCCAACCGCTGCAAGAAAAAGGCCTTCTTCATCTGCCACTCCTTCCAGCTGGCCTGCCGACACTACCGCGTCGGCACCGTCGCACGCCGCCGGTCGACATCCTTCGGCGTATTCCCCGTCCACCTGATGCACGACGGACGCGACGAGCCCGTCTTCGAGGGACTGGAAGACCCCTTCTACGCCGTCGACAGCCGCGACTACCAGGTCGTGCAGCCCCACCACAACCGCCTCCGCACCCTGGGGGGACATGTCCTCTGCATCGAGAAGGAACGGCCGCACGTGCCGTTCGAAAGGGCCATCATGGCCATCCGCTTCTCCGAACATTTCATCGGCACGCAGTTCCACCCCGAGGCCGATGCCGCCGGCATGAGCATGTACCTGCAGACGGAGGAGAAGAAGCGCACCGTCATCGAGAACCACGGCTACGAGAAGTGGAGATCGATGATCGAACACCTTGAGGACCCCGACAAGATCCGCTGGACCTACGCCCATGTCCTGCCCAACTTCCTCCGGCATGCCTGGGAGGAACGGCAGGCGGTGCCCGCCTGACGGCGCCTGCCCACCGCCCCGGCGGGGCCATCCCCCGAACCCCAACCGAACGACCATGATACCCGACATCCGCAGGGCCTTCAACGAACGGTTCACCAAGGCGGCCTACGAGGCCTTCCTGGCCGAGCTCCACGCCGTACATCCCGGCACCATCGAATTCCGCGTCGCCGAGACGCCCGTCTTCATCCCCAGACCGCTGGGGCGGGCCATCCTCGACACCTGCGAACACATCATCGACAGGATCCTGGAGCCCGACTTCCTTGGCCTCACGGAACGGGCCATCCCCCCGGACGAAAAAGTCGCAGGAGATATCGGCCGGCCCGACATCCTCACCTTCGACTTCGGCATCTGCACCATGGAAGACGGCACCCTCAGCCCGCAACTCATCGAAATGCAGGGCTTCCCCAGCCTCCTCGGCTTCCAGGCCATGTACCCCGAAGTCCTCGAACGGCATTTCCCCATCCCGCCCGGCTTCTCCAACCGCTTCAGCGGGCTCGACACGGCCGGCTATCTCCGACTCCTGCGCGACGTCATCGTCGGCGACAGCGACCCCGAGCAGGTCGTGCTCCTCGAGATCCGCCCCGAGACGCAGAAGACACGGGTCGACTTCCACTGCACACAGCAACTCCTCGGCATCGAAACCCTCTGCCTCACACAGTTGCAGGCGGAGGGCGACCGGCTGTACTATGAAAAGGACGGACGTCGCATCCGCATCCGTCGCATCTACAACCGCGTCATCTTCGACGAACTCAAGGCCGTACGGGACAGCCTGGGCGACATTCCCGACATCCGGAGGACATGGGACGTCCAATGGGTGCCCCATCCCGACTGGTTCTATCGGGTCAGCAAGTACACGCTGCCCCTGCTGCGCCACCCGCATATCCCGGAGACATGGTTCCTCGACGAGGTGAAGGCCCTGCCCGGCGACCTCTCCGCCTTCGTCCTCAAGCCGCTCTTCTCCTTCGCCGGACAGGGTGTGGTGATCGACCTCAGGCCCGAAGACCTCGAAGCCGTCGCAGACCCCGCCAACTGGATCCTTCAACGCAAGGTGCGGTATGCCGACGCCGTCGAAACGCCCGACGGGCCCGCCAAGGTCGAGGTCCGCATGATGTACCTCTGGCGCAAGGGGGATGCAAGGCCGACGGCGGCCACCAACTTGGCCCGCCTCAGCAAGGGCAAGATGATCGGGGTTCGCTACAACCGCGACAGGGAGTGGGTGGGTGGCAGTGTCGCCTATTTCGAGGGCTGAGGGATCCCCTTCGGCCCTATTCCTCCTCTGCCCTGTTCTTGAGTGCGCCGAGCAGGCTGTAGGCGTTGGCCGTCACCACCTGGCGGCCAGCCAGGGCTTCGGCCCCTTCCAGCAGTTCGACCTGTCCGGCGTCGCGGGTGCCCGTGCGCACGGGCACCATATCGTAGCTGCGTTCCGCGGATGCCACGAAGACGTATTCGCGGCCGGCGTAGCGGACGACGGCCGCTTCGGGGACGGCCTTCACCTCGGTGTCGCGCACGTGGATGCGGGCGTTGAGGAACATCCCCGGCAGCAGCTTGGCGGGCCGGGAATGGAAATGGCAGTGGGCGGTGGCGGTGCGGTCGTCGTCGACGTTGTGGTTCAGCAGGATGACTTCGGCGGCATAGGGGTTGTCGGGCTCGTCGACGAAGGTGACGGTGACGGACTGGCCGATGGCGACGCGGCCCAGGTCCTTCTCGAAGATCGAGAGGGCGGCGTGGATGTCGTCCGGGTCGATCAGTTCGAAGAGCACGTCCTGTGGCTGCACGTACTTGCCGGTGTTGACGTTGACCTTGGAGACGAACCCGTTGATGGGGGACCGCAGGCGTACCATGCGGCTGATGGCGTCGGGGCGGAGGCTCTCGGGTGCGATGCCGATCATGCGCAGCCTTTCGGCCAGGGCGGCACGGGTGACGCGCTGGCTCCCGTGTTCGGCGGCGACCTGTTCGAGGGTCTTGTCGGCGCTGACCTTTTCGGCGTTGAGCGTCCGCTGGCGGGCCAGTTCGCGGTCGAGGTATTCGAGCCGGGCTGCCGTCACGAGGTAGTCCTGCTGCAGCTGTACGATCGAAGGGTCCTCCATCTCAGCGATGACTTCGCCCTTGCGGACGGGCATGCCGGGCACGAGTTTGGTATGTCGCAGGTATCCGCCGAGCGGGAAACTCACGGAGACGAGGTTCTGCGGGGGGACGTCGACGATCCCGTTGACGGTGACGGCGCTGCGGACCTTGCGGGCTTCGAGGCTGCCGGTGGCGATGCCGGCGGTGGCGGCCTGCGCGGCGGTGAGGGTGACGCGGGTCGGTTCTTCGGGGTTCGACGTCTCGACGGCGGGCTGGTCGGCGCCGCCCGAACAGGCCGTCAGGAGGGCGTAGAGGGCGAGGGCGTATGGGTTGGCGTTGCGCATGGTGTCAGTCTTTTCCGGTGAGGTAGGCGATGTCTGCTAGGGCCTGTCGGACGGCCTGGCGGGCGTCGAGCCCGGTGAGGCGGATGCGGACGGCCTGGTCCATCAGCATGGCCCATTCGGGGTATGACAGGCTTCCCGCGGCCAGTCCGGCGGCGGCGTCGGATTCGAGGATGTCGGCCTCGCGGCGGCCGGCGGCCGTGTACCATCCGAGTGCGTCGTGGTGCTTGCGGAGGGCCGCTTCGGCCTCGCGGAGGCGGCCGGCGAGCTCCTTTCCGGCCCGGTCGCGTTCCAGGGCGGCCACTTCGGCCTCGGTGCCGGCCGCCCGGAGGCGGGCGCGGGCGGCGCCGTTGAAGAGGGGGATGCCCATCGAGAATTGGAAGATGCCGAAGCGGTCGGATGCGCCGTAGTAGGATTGGCTGACGCCGTCGGGCGACTGCCAGCCGATGATGGAGAGGTTGCTGTAGCCGAGGGCGACGTCGGGCGACAGGCGGGCGCGGTCGGCCTGCAGTTGCGCCTTTTTCATTGCTTCGACGGACTGCAGGTAGGCGAGCCTTGGGTGTGCCGGGGAGGGTTCGTCACCCGGCGGTGGCGGGGCGACTGTCGGGGGTGTTTCGGGCAAGGGCAGCCAGGCGACGGCCGTGTCGAGGAGGGTGGCGAGGCGCTGCTGGAGGATGGCGAGGTCTTCGAGGAGCTGGCGGTGCTGGAGGCCTACCTGGCCGGCGTAGGCGTCGGCCGACGCCTTGGCGAGCCGTCCCGTCTCCCCGGTGCGCAGGAGGAGGGCCGCCGCGTCGGCCGAGCGGCGGTAGACCGAGTCGAGCCGGCGCAGGAGGGCGTCGCGCTCCTGGAGGCCCGCCATGGCGATGCAGAGGGTCCGCACCTCGTGGCGGAGGTCATGGATGCGCAGGCGGGTGAGGGCCGTGTTGGAGCGGCCGCCGGCGAGGTGCACGTCGCGGTTGCGGCTGTAGACGACGGGGAACTGAAGGGCCTGGCTGAGGTAGAACCGGGTGTCGCGGTTGAAGCTGTTGATATTGCCGTATTCGAGGCCGGCCTGGGTGCGTGGCGGGTCGAAGGGGCGGGCCGCCAGGGCTTGCCAGTAGGCATCCATCCGCCTGTCGATGACGACGGCCGGGTTGCGGCGCTCGGCGATGCGAAGGAGGTCGGCCGTGGTGGTGGCCGTGCCCGGGAGGCGTTGTGCCCGGAGGGCGGGTGCCCCCAGGAGGAAGAGCGCCAGGACGGCGGCCGTCGGCACCTGCCGACGCAGCCGACGGCCTTCGGTGAGGAGGTAGAGGGCGGGGAGGAAGAATAGGGTCAGCAGGGTCGCCGTGACGAGACCGCCGATGACGACAGTCGCCAGCGGGCGCTGCACTTCGGCCCCGGCGCTCTGGCTGAGGGCCATGGGCAGGAAGCCGAGGGAGGCGACGGCCGCCGTCATCAGCACGGGCCGCAGGCGGCTGCGGGCACCCTGCAGCACGGCGTCGGCCGGGGCGAGGCCCTCTTCACGACATAGCCGGTTGAATTCGGTGATGAGGACGATCCCGTTGAGGACGGCCACGCCGAAGAGGGCGATGAAGCCCACGCCCGCCGAGATGCTGAAGGGCATGCCGCGCAGCCATAGCGAGAGGATGCCGCCGATGGCGGAGAGGGGGATGGCGGAAAAGATCAGCAGGCCGTAGCGCAGGGAGCCGAAGGCGAAGTAGAGCATGGCAAGGATGAGCAGCAGGGCGACCGGCACTGCCACCATCAGCCGGCCATGCGCCTCCATGAGGTTCTCGAACTGACCGCCATAGCGGATGTAGTAGCCGGCAGGAAGGGCCACGCCCGACTCCGTCAGCCGCCGCAGCTCCCCGACGATGCTCTGCACGTCGCGCCCGCGCGTGTTGAAGGCGACGATGATGCGGCGCTTGGCATCCTCCCGCTGGATCTGGTTGGGACCTTCCTCGATGGCGACGTCGGCCACCTGGTAGAGGGGGAGCTGCCCCCCCGCGGCAGTGGGCACGAGGAGGTGCCGTACGTCGTCCACATCCTTGCGGGCCGACGCGTCGAGCCGCACCACCAGGTCGTAGCGGCGTTCGTTCTCGTAGATGCGGCCGGCCACGTCGCCGGCGAAGGCGGCCCGGACGAGGCGGTTGACGTCGGCCACCGACACGCCGTGCATGGAGAGCTGCTCGCGCCGGTAGCGGATGACGATCTGCGGCAGGCCCGTCACCGCCTCGACGTAGAGGTCGCGGACCCCTTCGACGCAGCGGGCGACGGCGGCGAGCCGCTGGGCGAGGACGGCGAGCGTGTCGAGGTCTTCGCCGAAGATCTTGCAGACGACGTCCTGGCGCGCCCCGGCGATGAGTTCGTTGAAGCGCATCTGAACGGGGTACTGGAAGCCGGCGGTGAGGCCGGGCACCGACTGCAGGGCGCGGCTCATCGTGTCGGCCAGCTCGTCGTAGGTGGCCGCCGTCGTCCATGCCGACTTGTCGCGCAGGCTCACGATGATGTCGGTCATCTCGATGGGCATGGGGTCGGTGGGGATCTCGCTGGCCCCGATGCGGGTCACGACCCGCTCCACCTCGGGGAACCGGCGGAGGACGGCCGCGGCCTGTCCGGAGACGCGGACAGACTCCGAGAGGGAGCTGCCGGTCAGGATGCGCGCATCGATGGCGAAGTCGCCCTCTTCGAGCTCCGGGATGAACTCGCCACCCAGCCGGGCCGCGATGCCGAGGGAGAGGGCGAGGGCGGCGACGCCTGCGGCCAGCAGGGCCTTCGGGTGATGCACGACCCTGGCCAGGAGGGCGGCGTAGGCGGCGCCCAGCCGGCGCATGAGCCGGTCGGAGAAGCCCTCGGCGCCGGACTGCCGGCGCGACAGCGCGAGCGACGACATCATCGGCACATAGGTCAGCGAGAGGATGAAGGCGCCCACCAGCGCGAAGGCCACCGTCTGCGCCATGGGGCGGAACATCTTGCCCTCGATGCCGGTAAGGCTCAGGATGGGCAGGTATACGACGAGGATGATGGCCTGGCCGAAGACGGCCGCGTTCATCATCCGGGCGGCGGCGTCGCCCACCAGCCCGTCCATGCGGTCGCGCGTGAGGGCCGGCCCGGCCTGCCGGCCGCCGTGCATCCGGTGCAGCACGGCCTCGACGACGATCACCGCGCCGTCGACGATCAGGCCGAAGTCGAGCGCCCCCAGACTCATCAGGTTGCCCGAGACGCCGGTGAGGTTCATCATGCCCACGGCGAAGAGTATCGACAGCGGGATGACGGAGGCCACGATGAGTCCGGCCCGCAGGTTGCCGAGGAAGAAGACGAGGACGAAGACGACGATCAGCGCGCCTTCCAGTAGGTTGGTGCGCACGGTTTGGATGGCGCGGTCGACCATCTTGGTGCGGTCGAGGAAGGTCACCAGCTCCACCCCTTCCGGCAGGGTCTTCCGGATCTGTCCGATGCGTTCGCGGATGCCGGCGATCACCGAGGAGGCGTTCTCGCCCTTGAGCATGAGCACGACGGCGCCGGCGACCTCGCCCTGGTCCTCGTAGGTCATGGCCCCGTAGCGCACGGCGTGTCCGATGCGCACTTCGGCGATGTCGCGGACGAGGACGGGCACGCCGGCGGCGGTGGTCCTGACGGGAATGCGGCCGATGTCTTCGAGCGAACCGGCCTGCCCCTCGGTGCGGATGAACAGCAGCGAGGGCCCTTTCTCGATGTAGGAGCCGCCCGAGTTCTGGTTGTTGCCCTCGAGGGCGCGGAAGACGTCGGCCAGCGTCACGCCCAGGCTGCGGAGCCGCTCGGGGCGCACGGCCACCTCGTACTGCCGGAGCTTGCCGCCGAAGCTGCTGACGTCGGCCACGCCCTTCGTCCCGAGGAGCTGCCGCCGGACGATCCAATCCTGTATGGTGCGGAGGTCCTCCGCCGTGTAGCGGCCCTCATGGCCGCGGGCGGGCCGCAGGACGTACTGGTAGATCTCGCCGAGGCCGGTGGTGACGGGCGCCATCTCGGGGGAGCCCGCCTCTCGGGGGATCTCGTCGCGCACGCGGACGAGCCGCTCGCCCACCTGCTGGCGGGCCCAGTAGACGTCGGTCGCGTCGTCGAAGACGATGGTCACCACCGAGAGGCCGAAGCGGGAGATAGACCGGATCCCGGTGATGCCGGGGATGTTGGAGCAGGCCTGCTCGATCGGGAAGGTGATGAGGCGTTCCACCTCCGGCGAGGCCAGGGTGGGCGTGACGGTGATGGCCTGCACCTGGTTGGAGGTGATGTCGGGCAGGGCGTCGATGGGCAGTCGGGCGACCTCGACGGCGCCCCAGCCGACCCAGGCCAGCGTGAGGAGGCCTACGATCAGCTTGTTGCGAATGGAGAAACGGATGATGCGGTCGAGCATAACCGGGTGTCTGAGCGGTCAGGAAATGAGGGGAAGGACGGAGAGAGGGCTCAGCAGACGGTCCGCGGAGGCTGGAAGATGTCGAAGGAGGCGCTGACGGCTCGCCGGTGCTGCTCCTGCGGCACCTGGGAAGGCGGCAGGGAGGGACAGGGGCCGCCCAGGGCGGGGGCCGCGACCACGGGCTGGCAGGCGGGCAACGGGTTGGGCGAGGGGTGCTGGAGCGGGAGCCGTTCGTGGCGGTCGGGGTCGGAACGCCGGTGTTCGGGGTCGAAGTAATGCATGTGGATGAACCCGGCGAGGTCGGACACCTCCCCGCGGCCCCTGTGCATGCGGTAGTGGTCCAGCAGGTTGAGGACCTTCACCGCCTCTCCGAGGAACTGCCCGGAGGACAGGAGCTGTACGGAGAGCACCAGGAACAGCAGACGTCTCACCGGATGAAGGTAACGCATTCCGGGCAAAGGCCCGCTCTCCCGGGCCTTGCGGGTTTCCGGTGGCGATGGCCTATCGGACGCGGCTGAAGGAAAGGGTCCGCAGCATCCAGCGGGGCAGGGGGCGCGAGGTGTCGCGCCGGCGCAGGTCGAGGTACCAGCCGAGTTTCCGGACGATGGGGATCTTGTGGGTCTCGACGAATTCGACGAGGGTATGGTCGGGGTCTTCGATGTAGCTGAAGTGGCCGGCCGCGTCGCCCATGTCGAAGCTCGACTGGCTGTCGGTCGTGAAGGGGTGGCCGTGGGCGGCGCATTTCTCTCGCATGGCGTCCTGGCCGTTGATGTCGAAGCAGAGGTGGATGAAGCCGCAGTCGCCCCAGTAGCGGTCGGCGTAGACCTTGCGGGGCGTCCGCTCGAGGGACTGGACGAGTTCGACCTCGGTCTTGCCCAGAAGGCCCGAGAAGGCTCCGCGGCGGGGGCTGCGGTGGGTGAGGAGGACGCGGCGGTAGGCGTCGCTGCCGCCGGGCAGGTGGGCGAGGTCGTCGAAGACGCCGTCGCGGTCGTAGACGGTCTCGTCGTAGCCGAGGATCTCGCGGTAGAAGCGGAGGGATGCGTCCATGTCGGACACGCCGATGACGCTGCCGCAGACGCCGCCGGTGGTGGAGGGCCCTTCCGTGAACCAGTCGTCGGAGGGGACGATGCGGAACAGGTTGCCCCAGGGGTCGCGCAGGTGGAAGACCTCGCGTCCGGCGGGGTCTTTGACGACGGGGGAGGCGATGTCGGCCTTTCGGGAGAGGATGGCGTCGAAGGTGCCGCGGACGTCCGACGACTTGACGGCGGCGGCGTAGATGCCGAGGTCGCCGGGGAGTATCTGGAAGGGGCAGGGTTCGGGGGGTCGGCTGGTGAACTGCCAGATCTCGAAGCCGCCGCCGCCCCGCATGTTGAGGGCGAGGATGGCATGGCGGCTGTGGACCTTGCCGCCGGTGTAGCGGGTCATGAAGGGGGCCTCGGCCGCTTCGTCGAAGACGGGGATGTCCATCCCGAAGTGTTCGCGATACCAGGTGAAGGCGCGCCTGACGTCGGGCACGCCGATGCCGATCTGCTGGATGCCGGCGATGGTGGGTGTGGAGTTCATGTCGGTCTGTGGGGCGTAAGGGTTGGGAAATGGTGTCGGGCTTCAGTCGGGTCCGCGGTTGCGCATCATCCGCGAGAAAAGGGCGGGCAGGAAGCGGCGGACCCACAGCGCCATCATCTCGCGGCCGCCGAAGAGGACCTCCTCTTCGTCGCGCGCGATGCCGTGCAGGATGCGGGCGGCGCAGTCCTCGGCGCTGCGCCCGTTGAGCTGTCCGGCGTCCATGTGCCGGTGTTCGCTGCCGTCGGCCAGCAGGGCGTGCAGGGAGATGTCGGTACGGACCCTCCCGGGGCAGACGATCGTGACGCGCAGGCCCCGGCCGTGGAGCTCCATGCGCAGCGATTCGAAGAATCCGTGGAGGGCGTGCTTCGAAGCGGAATAGGCCGAGCGCAGGTGGTAGCCGAACTTCCCCGAGATGCTGCTGACGACGACGACGCGCCCGCCGCCGGCCGCCAGCATCGACGGCAGCACGGCCTTGGTGAGGGCCACGGGACCGAAGAAGTTGACTTCCATGATGCGTCGGTCGACCTCGAGGGGGGTCTCCTCGGCCCGCGAGCGCTGGCTCACGCCGGCGTTGTTGACCAGCACGTCGACACGGCCGAAGCGCGACAGCACGCTGGCCACCGCCGGCCCGAAGGCGGCGATGTCGGTCACGTCCAACGGGAGGACCATCACGCCCGCGCCGGCCGAAGCGGGCAGCGAGGCCTCCACCCGGGCCAGCGCCTCCGCCCGCCGCGCCGAAAGCACCAGGTGCGCCCCCTCGCGGCGGCAGGCGACGGCCAGCGCCGCCCCGATGCCCGAGGAGGCGCCCGTGATCCATACGACCTTGCCCGTCAGCATGCCCATGCTTCCAAATGTATGGGATATCGGCTGACGACGGACGATTTTCTGAAGCGTACCCGCCGGCCGCCGGGCCCGTTTTTTGACGTACCTTGCGAAGGTAATCCCCTGACAAAGGCATCCAAACCCAAACCCCTAGCCCGCCATGCGACACCTCACCGCCTCCCTGCTCGCCCTGTGCACCCTCGCTGCCCAATCGCAGCCGCGGACCGTCGAGAAGGCCGTCATCCGCTTCAAGACCGAGGTGACCTTCCCCGAGAACTTCGGCAACAACGCCGGCGGAGAGGGCGGCGGCGGACAGATGATGATGATGGCCGGAGGCGGCATGGAGGCCAGCACCACCCTGATCGTGAGCGGCGACTTGAGCAAGATGGAGACCGCATCCGATTTCGGGAACAACGTCGTCATCACCGACCGGAAAAGCAAACGCACCACCACCCTCGTAGAGGCCATGGGCCGCAAGACCGGCTTCTACTCCACACCCGAGGACGAACAGCTCACGCGGGCGCGGATGGACTCCATGCGCAACGCGCGGCGCGACAGCCTGCAGCGCGCCGGCTTCTCCTTCGGCCAGCCCGCCAAGCCCGAGATCGAATACCTCGACGAGAAGAAGCGCATCGCGGGGATGGACTGCCGCAAGGCCGTCATCCGCACCCGCCAGCGCGGACAGGTCGTGGAGAACGTCGTCTGGTACTCGCCCGAGTTCCGCCTGCCCGAAGGTGTGGGCCTCGGCGGCAACCCGGGGGGCGGCGGCCGCGGCATGACGATGTCGATGGCCGGCATACCCGGCCTCGACCAGCTCCAGGGCTTCCCGATGGAGTTTCAGACGGAACGCGGCAACGGCTTCAAGACCCACCTGACGGTCACCAAGGTACAGCTCGACGCCAACGTCGACGACAAGGTCTTCGAGATCCCCAAGGGATACGACATCAAACCCATGTCCGAAATGCAGAACGGCCGGGGAGGCACGTTCATGATGCGCATGGGCACAGGCGGCAACTGAGGCCGGACACCATGTACGCCGCCCTCACCGTCGCCCGCTACCCGGCCGGGCGGCTGCCCTTCGCCCTCCTGGCGATGGCCTGGTTCAGGATCCCCCTATGGCTGGACCGCCGCAACCGGCATTGGAAGCTCATGGGGTCGGGGCGCAACGGGAGTTTCGACATCAGGCCCGACCTCGACCAGTGGGCCGTGATGGTCTTCCGCGAAGAGCCCTTCCCAGACCTGGACTCGGCCAGCCCCTCCCCTCCCCCGCCGCAGGAACCCTACGGACCCCTGGTGGCCCGCTGGTGGCGGTACTTCGGCTGCGAGACCTGGACCGCATACCTGCGCGTCACCGGCGGGCACGGCACCTGGGATGGCAAGGCCCTGGCCGCCGCCGCACCCAAGGCAACACCCAACGACGGCCCCGTCGCCGTCCTCACCAGGGCCACCATCCGCTGGCGACGGCTGCGCGCCTTCTGGTCGCAGGTGCCGCCCGTCTCCGCCGCCTTCTTCCGCGCCCCCGGACTCCTCCTCTCCCTGGGCATCGGCGAAGCCCCCTTCACCCGGCAGGCCACCTTCAGCATGTGGCGCTCCGAGGCCGACATGAAGGCCTTCGCCTACCGCACGGCCGAACACCGCGAAGTCATCGCCCGCACCCGCCGCGAAGGCTGGTACAGCGAGGACATGTTCCTCCGCTTCGAGGTCCTCTCGACCTGCGGCACCCTCCGCGGCAGGGACCCCTGGCGTGATGCAGGGGATGCATAGGGATTACGCCCAGCGGGAAAAATCCCTACCTTGTGGGCCGGCCCAGGACCACCACCCGTGGTCCGTCAAGCGGCAACCCGGCAAGATGTCCAGCCATCCAAACACCACCCTGTCGGTCAGCTCCGAGGTCATGCCCCTGCGCAAGGTGCTGATCCACAGTCCCGACAGCGGGCTCGGCAAGGTCGTGCCCTCCAAGGCGCAGGACTGGCTCTTCGAGGACATCGTCCATCTCGACACCATCCGGCGCGGGGAGTACGACCACTACGTGAAGCTGCTGATGTACTTCCTGGACCCCGACCGCATCCGGGGACGGCTGGACCAGATCGACGACCCCGCCTCGGATCGCGCCTTCTACAAGCCGGGACATGCCGGCTTCCACGGTTCTGACCGGGTCGTGGAACTCCAGGCGCTGCTGACGGGGGTGCTGGGGGACGCCGACGTCCGGTCGCGGCTCGTCGCCTCCGTCTGCGCGATAGAGGGCTGCCCGCACGCCCTGCAGCAGGCGATGCAGGGCATGCCGCCAGAGACCCTGTCGCGGGTGTTCATCACCGGAGCGCTCGACGACCACCGCATGATCTTCCCGCCCCTGCCCAACCTCATCTTCACCCGCGACATCGGCATCGTCATCAACGACCACGTCCTCCTCAACAGGCCGGCCCGCAAGGTCCGCCAGCGCGAGGCCCTGCTGATGCAGTACGTGTTCTTCCACCATCCGATGTTCCATGGCTGCCGGGGCCGCATCCTCGAGATCCCGGAGACCTTCCGGCATTTCCTCCTGCCCAAGGACTCGGACGACGAGCGCGTCACCCTGGAGGGCGGCGACGTGATGGTGGTGTCCCCACGTCATGTCCTGATCGGCGTCAGCGAGCGCACCAGCCTCGAAGGCGCCCGGCAGGCCGTGGGGATGCTCTTCGAGCGCGACATCGTCCACAAGGCCACGCTGGTGCGCATCCCCAAGAAGCGCGACTACATGCACATCGACACCCTCTTCACACAGGTGCGACGCGACGTATGGGTCATGCTCGGGCATTTCTCCCGGAAGCACATGAAAGGGGAGGACGCCGACCCGCTCCGGTCCCTCGCCTTCGACAGACGGGGGGACGAGCGCCCCCATATCCTGCAGTTCCACCGCGACGACCTCTCCCGGCCCGTGTCCTTCGACCACCTGGAGGACCTGCTGGACGACATCAGCCGGAACGACCTCGGCTCCACCCGCAAGACCCGCTTCATCCTCTCCGGGAACGACGAATTCCCCTACGACGCACGCGAGCAGTGGACCGACTCCTGCAACCTGTTGGCCCTGCGCGAGGGCGTCGTGCTGGGCTACGACCGCAACGACAAGACCGTCGAGGCCTTCCGCAGGCAGGGCTTCGAGACGGTCGGCGTCCAGGAACTGGTGCGCGATGTCGAGGCGGGCCGCCGCGATCCTGAAGGGATGCGCGACACGCTGATCCTGATGCCCTCCGCGGAACTGTCGCGCGCGCGGGGCGGCTTCCACTGCATGAGCATGCCCCTCCTGCGCGACGACACCGTACCGAAAATCCCGATGTGATGAATACCCAATGTGCCGCACACGTCCTGATGGTGCGCCCCTCCGCCTTCGACTTCAACCCGCAGACGGCGGTCAACAACGCCTTTCAGCGCCCCTCCGAGGCCGGTGCCGCCCTGCGCCGCGCCGCACAGCAGGAGTTCAACGGCCTCGTCCGGCTCCTCAGGGAGAACGGCGTCGAGGTGCTGGTGCTGGACGACCGGCCGGAGCCGCACACCCCCGACGCCGTCTTCCCCAACAACTGGATCTCGTTCCATTCCAACGGCACGGTCGTCCTCTACCCGATGTTCGCCCCGAACCGCCGGCTGGAGCGCAGGCCCGAGGTCATGGAGCGCATCCGCGAGCGTTACAAGGTGCGGACCATCCTCAACCTCACCGAGCACGAACTGGAGGTTCGCTTCCTGGAGGGCACCGGCAGCCTCGTGCTGGACCGGAAGGACCATGTCGCCTATGCCTGCCTGTCGGAACGGACGGACGCGGCCCTGGTCGACCGCTTCTGCCGGAAGATGGGCTACCGGGCGACGACCTTCCATGCCACCGACGCCCAGGGCCGGCCGGTGTACCATACCAATGTGATGATGTCGGTGGGCCTGCGGTTCGCCGTCGTCTGCCTCGGGAGCGTCCGCGACGCGACGGAGCGCGATGCGCTCAGGCTGCGGCTGGAGCGCCACGGCCGCGAGGTCATCGACATCGACGAGGGGCAGATGGCCGCCTTCGCCGGCAACATCCTGCAGCTGCGGTCTGCCGACGACAGCGGCCTGATCGTCATGTCGAGCCGCGCCCATGCGGCCTACCGGCCCGAGCAGCTGGCGCGTCTCGAGGCGCATGGCAGGGTCATCCACACCCCGCTCGACACGATCGAGGCGCACGGCGGTGGCAGCGCCCGCTGCATGATCGCCGAGATCTTCAACCCGCCCCTCTACTGACCCCCGCCGTCCAGCGCCAGGCGCAGGCCTTCCGCAAAGGTCAGGGGCGCATATCCCAGCACACGTCGGGCCTTGTCGATGTGGAAGCCGGTGCGCAACGGACGCCGGGCGGGCTGCGTGAAGGTCGAGGCATCGACACGCTCCAGGAGCGATGCATCGAGGTCCAGGTGCCGTGCCGTGAGCCGTGCCATCTCCCAGGGCGTGAGCACGTCGGCACCCGAGACATGGTAGATCCCCGTCCCGCCACTCTCGACGAGCAGCCGGATGCCGCGGGCCAGGTCGCCCGCGTAGGTCGGCGTCCGTACCTGGTCGTCGACGACGCGAATCCGCTCGCCCGCCGTCAACCTGTCGCGCACCCAGGTCATGAGGTTGGTGCGGGACTGTCCGCCCGACCGGCCGTAGACGAGGACGGTGCGTATGATGCCCGCATGCCGGTTCGTCTCCAGCACGACCCGTTCGGCCGTGAGCTTCGAGCAGCCATACACGTTGACCGGACCGGTGGGGTCACCCTCCCGATAGGGCCCGGCCTCGCCGTCGAAGACGAAGTCGGTCGAGACATAGGTCAGCCGCGCCCCCACCGCCTCGGCCGCGGTGGCCAGGAAGCGGGTGGCGGTGACGTTGACATGCCAGCAGGCGACGGGGTCCAGCTCGCAGGGGTCGGCCTGCGTCAGGGCGGCGGCATGCACGACGTGGTCGGGCCGCCATTCGCGCAGGAGGTCGGAGACCCGCAACGCGTCGGTGATGTCCATGTCGGCATAGGCGAAGGTCGACCCGGCCTCCACGGGCAGCCGCAGGCCGCCGCGACCCGTCGCCAGCACCTCATGCCCCCCCGAGACCAGCTCGGGCACCAGGAAGCCGCCCAGCAGCCCGTTCGCACCCGTGACCAGTATCCGCATCTTGGGCTCTATTATACGCCCGAAGGTAGCATGCCCGGGCCTTGGCGGTAATATAACCGTCCCATGTGGCAAAAGCAATGTATCTTGGGACGCCGAAACGATACTTTCGTGTAAACAATACACAAAGCCGTCGGACGGTTCTCGCGGTTGCTGCCAGCCACACAAAGCGAAGGGGAATGGAAAAGAAGGTCAGCAGGATCGGGGTGCTCACGTCGGGGGGTGACTCGCCGGGGATGAACGCCTGCATACGCGCCGTGGTGCGGACGGGCCTGTACCATGGCCTGGAGGTCTACGGGGTGGTGCGCGGCTATGCCGGCATGATCGAGGACGACATCCACGCGATGAATTCCCGGAGCGTGGCCAACATCATCCAGCGGGGCGGTACGATCCTGAAGACGGCGCGTTCGAAGGAGTTCCGCACCCCGGAGGGCCGGGCGAAGGCCTATGAGAACCTGCGGAAGCGGGGCATCGACGGCCTGGTGATCATCGGCGGCGACGGCTCCTTCCACGGGGCGCAGGTCTTCTCCAACGAATACGACATCCCGTGCACGGGGGTGCCCGGCACGATCGACAAGGACATTGCGGGGACCGACTTCACGATCGGCTTCGACACGGCGGTGAACACGGCCGTGGAGGCGATCGACAAGATCCGCGACACGGCGGACGCGCACGACCGGCTCTTCATCATCGAGGTGATGGGCCGCGACGCCGGGTACATCGCGCTGCACAGCGGCATCAGCACGGGTGCGGAGCACATCCTGATCCCGGAGCGTCGGACGGACATCGAGGCGCTGCTGCAGTCGCTCCAGGAGAAGGAGAAGCGGCGCAAGCTGGTGAACCTGGTGGTGGTGGCCGAGGGCGATGAGTTCGGCGGTGCCACCGAGGTCTCCAAGATCATCCGCGAGCGGCTGCCCAACACGGACACGCGGGTGGCCATCCTCGGGCATATCCAGCGGGGGGGGTCGCCCACCTGCCTGGACAGGGTCATCGCCAGCCGGATGGGCTATGCCGCCGTCGAGTGCCTGATCGAGGGGCGCCACAACGTGATGGTCGGCATCGTCAACAACCGGATGCATTACACCCCGCTCGACAACGCCGTCAAGGCGAAGCAACGCATCAGCGAGGACTGGATGCGGATCGTCAAGATCCTCGCCAGCTGAGCCCGGCCGACGCGTGCGACGGGCTACACACCACCGAACGAACAAACCAGAACAAAGGACAGATGGCCAGCAACATCGGAAAGTATCTGCATCAGGACATGGACGTCAGGGCGGGTGTCGACCACCGGGCCCACCGCACCAAGATCGTGGCCACCGTAGGGCCGGCCTGCGACACCTACGAGAAGCTGCTGGAGCTGGTGCGGGCGGGCGTCAACGTCTTCCGCCTCAACTTCTCCCACGGCACGCACGAGGACAAGGCCCGCATCATCGAGCACATCCGGCGCATCAACACGACGGAGCCGTACAACATCGCCATCCTGGGCGACCTGCAGGGCCCCAAGCTCCGCGTCGGCGAGATCGAGGGCAACGCCCTCGAGGTGAGGGCCGGCGACAACCTCACCTTCACCAACGAGAAGGTCGTGGGCACGCTCGAGAAGATCTACGTCTCCTATCCCAACCTGGCGGGCGACGTGAAGGTCGGCAACACGATCATGATCGACGACGGCAAGATAGAGGTGGTCGTCGTCGACATCACCCGCGAGGGCGACGTCCGCGTGCAGGTCCGCCTCGGCGGCATCCTGTCGTCCAAGAAGGGCATCAACCTCCCCGACACGAAGATCTCCCTGCCGGCACTGACGGAAAAGGACCTGGCCGACCTGGAGTTCATCGTGTCGCACCAGCTCGAATGGGTCGCCCTCTCCTTCGTGCGCAGTGTGAAGGACATCGTGATCATCAAGAGCAAGCTGCAGGAGCGCAAGTGCAAGACGAAGGTCATCGCCAAGATCGAGAAGCCGGAGGCGCTGACGAACATCCGCGAGATCATCCTCGAGTCGGACGGCATCATGATCGCCCGGGGCGACCTCGGCGTGGAGCTGCCGGTGGAGCAGGTGCCGCTCATCCAGAAGCAGATCATCCGCAAGTGCCTGCACCGGGCCAAGCCCGTCATCGTCGCCACGCAGATGATGGAGAGCATGATGGAGCGCACCAAGCCCAACCGCAGCGAGAGCACCGACGTCGCCAACGCCGTGCTGGAGGGTGCCGATGCGGTGATGCTCAGCGGCGAGACGGCCACCGGCGCCCATCCGGCCCTGGTGGTGGAGACGATGAAGAAGATCATCCTCGAGGTGGAGCGGAAGGAATACCGCTACAACCGGGAGGAGGACCTGAAGCCCCTGCCCCACTCGCCCACCTTCCTCAGCGACGCCGTCTGCTACAATGCCTGCAAGCTGGCGGAGGACACGGAGGCCGAGGCGCTCATCGGCATGACGCAGAGTGGATACACCGCCTTCATGCTCAGCAGTTACAGGCCCGCGTCGCTCCTCTACATCTTCACCAAGGAGCGGACCCTCGTCAACCAGCTCAGCCTGAGCTGGGGCGTACGGGCCTTCTTCTACGAGGAGGAGGAGAGCATCGACGACATCGTCGCCGACCAGCTCACCATCCTCAGGGAACGGGGCTTCCTGAAGGCGGGCGACGTGGTCGTGAACACGGGCAGCATCCCGGTGGACCTGCACCTGCCCACCAACATGATCAAGGTCACCCGGGTCGGCTGAGGGGCCCCGGCCCGTCCGACCTGATACGGCATCCCGGATGAAACATCCCGTCAGCATCGTGGACGCCTTCGCCGAGGCCGCCTTCAGCGGCAACCCGGCGGCCGTCGTACCCTTGGGGGCATGGCTGCCCGACGACGTGATGCAGTCGGTCGCCGCCCAGCACAACCTGGCCGATACGGCCTTCACGGTACCCCTGCCCGACGGCTACGGCCTGCGGTGGTTCACGCCGCGGGTGGAGGTCGACCTCTGCGGCCATGCCACGCTGGCGGCGGCGCACGTCCTGTTCGGCCTGTCGGCACCTGCCGACGACACCCTCCGCTTCCATACGCGGAGCGGCCTGCTGACGGTCCGGCGCGAGGCCGCCGACCGATATACGCTCGACTTCCCGTCGGACCCGCCGGTAGCGGTGCCCGAGCCGCCTGCGGGCCTTGCGGAGGCCCTGGGCGCAGCCCCTCGGGAGGTCCTCCGCGGCCGGTTCGACCTTGTCGTGCGGCTGCGCGACGAGGCGGAGGTCGTCGCCCTCAATCCCGACATGGGGCGCCTGGCCCGCCTGGAGACCCGCGGGGTGGCGGTGACGGCCCCCTGGGGCGACGATGGCTTCGTCTCGCGATTCTTCGCGCCGGCCTGCGGCATCGACGAGGACCCCGTCACCGGCTCGGCACACTGCACCCTTACGCCCTACTGGGCCCGCGAGAAGGGGCTCCGGCGGTTCCGCGCACGGCAGCTCTCGCCCCGCGGCGGTCGCATCGACTGCCATCTCAGGGGCGACCGGGTGCTGCTCACGGGTGCCGCCAGGCTCTACCTGCACGGCGAGATCCACCTCTGACATGATCCACGAGAACGGACTGACGATCTATACGGACGGCTCCTCGCGCGGCAACCCCGGCAGGGGTGGCTACGGCGCCATCCTCATCTGGAGGGGACAGGCGAAGGAGATCTCGGCAGGGTATCGGCGGACGACCAACAACCGGATGGAGCTGCTGTCCGTGATCGCCGCCCTCGAGTCGCTCAAGCGCGACGGTGTGGACATCGTGGTGTATTCGGACAGCCAGTACGTCGTGAAGGCCGTCACCGAAGGGTGGCTGGAGAAGTGGGTACGGACCGACTTCAGCGGTGGCAAGAAGAACCGCGACCTGTGGATGCGCTTCCACGCCCTCTCCCGGCGACACCGCATCCGTTTCGTGTGGGTCAAGGGTCATCACACCAATCCCTACAACAACCGCTGCGACGAGCTGGCGACGGCCGCCGCCGACGGCACACCCCTCCTCGAGGATACGGGCTACGAGGGCTAGGGTCCCGGGCTGCCGAAGACCTGGCCGTGCTGGCCGCGGCAGAGTTGTGCCATGACGATGCCGGCCGCCACGGCGGCGTTGAGCGACTCCGCCTGCCCGTAGCGAGGGATGGTGAGGCGCTGCGTCGACAGGGCGAGGACGGCGTCGGACACCCCGCGGGCCTCGTTGCCGATGACGACGACGCCCTCGGTGGGCGGTGCCGTGGCGGGCAGGGGGTCGCCGTGGAGGGTGGTACAGAGCACGGGCATGTCGCCCAGGGTGGTGAGCCAGGCGGGCAGGTCGGCATAGGCGACGGCGACGCGGAAGATGCCGCCCATGGTGGCTTGTACGACCTTGGGGTTGTGGAGGTCGGTGCAGTCGGGGCTGCAGACGATGTTTCGGATGCCGAACCAGTCGGCCGTGCGGATGATGGTGCCGAGGTTGCCGGGGTCCCGCAGGGCGTCGAGGGCCAGCGTGAGTCGGCCGCGGGGGGCGGCGGCGGGTGCCGGGGGGCGTTTTCGCACGAGGGCCAGCACCAGGTTGGGTGTCTGCAGCGCGCTCATGGCGGCCAGGTCGATGTCGCGGATGCGGGTGATCCGGGGTTGGCGGGCCTTGGCCGACGGTGTCGGCTCCCAGCCGTCCACCGCGAAGACCTCCTCCGCATCCTCCGGGCATTCCGCCATCAGTTCCGCCACCAGACGGGGTCCCTCGACGAGGTACAGTCCCGAGGCATCACGGATTTTTTTTTGGCACAAACCTCGGATAAAGCTGACCTTTGACCTGGAAACCATAGCACGAGCGGTATTACCGTCCATCGCGGAGCATGACAAGACCTTCCCTCCGATCCTTCCTTCCCTTCCTCCTCCCAGTCCTCGTCCAGTCGTGCACCATCGTGCGGAAATACCGTCCGGAGGAGCCCTTCATCTTCGAGAACCGCGTAAAGGTAAGCGGTATCGGCGACCGGGAGAAGGCCGCCTCGGTGCGGTCGCGGCTGGAGGAGCAGATCGAGGACAGCGTCCGGGTCGTACGCGCCTCCAAGGTGCCCTGGCCGAGTTTCCCGTGGATCGTGCCGGTGCCCGTGATCGAGTCGCCGCACCGCTTCGACTCGTCGGCCGTCCGGCTGTCGGCCCGCAACATGCGGTTCCTGGTCGGGAGCCTCGGCTACAAGGGGAGCACGGTGCGGGTCGACTCCAGCCTGCGGCGGGTGGGCGACCAGCAGCGCATCACGGTCGACTACGCCGTCGAGGCGGGCCGCCTCTTCGTGATCGACACGGTCGCCTATGCCCTGGCCGACAGCAGCCTGCAGCGGATCGCCGACAGCGTGCGGGCGGGATGCCTGCTCCGCCGGGGTGAGCCCTTCGAGAACGCCGTCATCGACCGCGAGCTCGACCGGCTCGTCGGCGTCTTCAACAACAACGGCTACCTGAAATTCACCCGTGAGGACATCATCGTCGAGGCCGACTCCTCCTTTGCCGAACTCATCGACCCCACCCTCGACGCCTTCGAATACGTCCGACTGCTCTCCCAGGCCCGCGCCAGCCTGCGCAACCCGAAGGTCGACATCCGCATCCGCCTGAACACGATCCGCGACTCCACGCACCTGCGGCCCTACCGCTTCGGCAGCTTCACCGTCTACAGCGACGTGCCGCCCGACACCGACCTCTTCGCCCTGGACACCGCGGCCATCGTGGTCGACGGCATCCGCGTCGTCTCCACGCAAAGGCTCTTCGAGCCGCACTTCATCGCGGCGCAGGTGGAGGCGCGGCCGGGCGTCCCCTTCACCCGGCAGGCCTACAGCCAGACCCTCAACAACTTCAACCGCCTCGGCGCCTGGCAGAACATCAACATCTCGGCGCAGGAGGACGACAGCGCCCGCACCGTCAACTACCTGCTGCGCCTCACCCCCGCCCTGAAGCAGTTCTTCGAGACGGGCCTCGAGGGCAGTTCGATCGTCAGCAACACGCAGGCCGTGCAGGTGGGCAGCGGCCGCATCGGCGCCGCCGTCAACTTCACCCTGCGCAACCGCAACATCGCCCGCCGCGCCATCCAGCTCGAGAACAACCTCCGCACCGGCGTCGAGTTCAACAACTTCCGGCGGCTGCTCACCGGTGAGGTGAGCCTCACCAACCGCCTCACGATCCCCTGGCTGGCGACGCCCTTCCGCGATGGCCGGGAACGGCTGACCCGCCACGGCAAGACCATCACCTCGGCCGATTTCGCCTACATCGACCGCTTCAAGTTCTTCCGCCTCCGCACCTTCAACACCTTCCTGGGCTATGAGTGGCGGCAGGGCCCCCGCACCAGCTGGCAGTTCCGGCCCGTCAACTTCGAATACACCCGCTTCGACCCCGACAGCCTGTTCCTGGAGACCCTGCAGGACTTCCCCCTGCTCCTCTACACCTACAACAACGGCCTGGTGATCGGCGCCAACGTGGGCTATACGCACAATTTCAACCCCGCCGCCACGCGGCGCACGCACCTCCTGCGCGTCAACGCCGAGGAGTCGGGGCTCCTGACGGGCAGCCTGCTGCGCGGCCTCACCGCCTCGGGCCGGCCCCTGTCGACCCTCTACCGCTTCGTCAGGCTGGACGCCGACTACCGGCAGGTGACCGACTATGGCCGGTCCAGCCTCCACCTCCGACTCTTCGGCGGCTACGGACTGGCCTTCCCGACCCTCAGCCGCCAGGGGCAGGTCACCCTCCCCTTCTTCAAGAGCTTCGTCGCCGGCGGCCCCAACAGCATGCGCGGCTGGCAGATCCGCAAGCTGGGGATCGGCTCCAACATCAGCTTCGACACCACCCTCGACGGAAGGCTCAACGACAAGTACGCCGACATCCAGCTCGAGGCCAACCTGGAGTACCGCTTCAACCTCTTCCCCTTCTACGGGTTCTGGATGCGCGGGGCCGTCTTCACCGACGTCGGCAACATCTGGTTCCGCAACGACCTCTCGGGTCAGCTGCCGAGGGCCGGCTTCCGCTTCGCCGGCATCGTCGACGACCTGGCCCTGGCCTCCGGCTTCGGCCTTCGGGTCGACTTCAGCTACTTCCTCCTGCGCTTCGACCTGGGCTTCCCCCTCAAGGACCCGCGCTACGGCCCGCACAACCAGGGCAGCCCGCAGGCGCAGCGCTACTATTCGCCACGTAGCGGCGGCTGGTGGGTCGAGGGCGTCTGGAACCGTCCCGTCTTCCAGTTCGCCATCGGCTATCCGTTCTGAGCGGCGTCGCGCTCCCGCGCCAGCCGTTCGACGAAGCCCTCCGGCGTGAGGGCGTCCGACACGTGAAAGCCGCCGATGCGCGTCCGGCGCAGGGCCGACAGGTAGGCGCCACAGCCCAGCGCCGCGCCCATGTCGTGCGCAAGGCTGCGGACATAGGTGCCCGTCGAGCAGACGACCCGCAGGTCCACACAGGCCCCTTCGAAACGCGTCACCTCGAGTTCCCGGACAGTGATGCGACGGGGCTCCAGGACCACTTCGCGGCCCTTGCGCGCGTCGAGGTAGGCGGGCCTGCCGCCGCGCTTGACGGCCGAATGGGCGGGGGGCACCTGCAACAGTACGCCCGTGAAGCGGAGGGCGGCCTGTCGGATGTCCGTCTCCGTGAGGTGTTCGAAGGGGCGCGGGTCGACGGGCTCGCTCTCGAGGTCGTAGGTGGGCGTGACGGCGCCGAGGGTGAGCGTGGCCTCGTACTCCTTCTCCTGCGACATGTAGCCGGCGATCTCCTTCGTCTTGCGCCCCGTGCAGAGGATGAGGAGGCCGGTGGCGAGCGGGTCGAGCGTGCCGGCGTGGCCGACCTTGCTCAGGCGTGTGGCGATGCGCACCTTCTTGACGGCGTCGAAGGAGGTCCAGCGCAGCGGCTTGTCGATCAGCAGCACGCGCCCCTCCGCATAGGGCTGCTGCCAGGGTTCCGTGGTCAATCCGTATTTTTGACGAAGGTACCGCCGCCCCGGCAAACACAGGGCGCGCGTCCAAGGTACGTTCATGACGCTCCTACAGCATACCGACTACCGCGTCCGCTACCAGCAGCAGGTCGACAACGCACGCGACCATGTCGTCCCCTTCATCGAGCGGGCCCTGCCGCTGCGTGCCGGGATGGAGGTGCTGGAGATCGGTTGCGGCGAGGGCGGCGTGCTGGTGCCCTTCCTCGAGCGGGGCTGCCGCGTGCTCGGCATCGAGCTGGACGCGCAGAAGTCGGCCTATGCCCGCGAGCTGCTGGCGGACGCCATCGCGGCGGGCCGCGCCGGCATCGTCCACCGCAACATCTACGATGCCGAGGCGCTGGCCGACTACAGCGGCCGTTTCGACCTCATCATCCTCAAGGATGTGGTGGAGCACATACCCGACCAGTCCCGCTTCATCCCCTACCTGCGCCGCTTCCTCCGGCCCGGCGGTCATGTCTTCTTCGGCTTCCCGCCCTGGTACATGCCGCACGGCGGCCACCAGCAGGTATGCCGCAGTCCCCTCCTCTCGAAGCTGCCCTGGTTCCATCTGCTGCCCGCACCGCTGTACCGAGGTCTGCTGCGGGCCTTCGGCGAGCCCGAGGCCGTGGTGCGCGAACTCCTCGAGATCCAGTCGACCGGCATCTCGACGGGCCGCTTCGAGCGGCTCGTGCGCCGCAGCGGCTATGCGGTCGCGCTGCGGACGCTGTTCCTCGTCAACCCCATCTATCATTACAAGTTCGGCTGGACGCCTCGGGAGCAGTTCGGCGGGCTGACACGGCTGCCGCTGCTGCGCGACCTGTTCAGCACCTGTGCCTGGTACCTCGTGCGCGGCTGAGGGGGCCTCAGATGGCCTGCCGCGCCTTCAGCTGCAGGTACCTGTTGACCACGGCCACGCCGAGCCCGGCGGGCGGCGTGAGGAGGGAGCGGATGCCATGGCGCTGGAGTTCGCGCACGATGAGGCGCTTCTCGGCCACGAAGCGGGCGGCGACCGTCTGGCGGTACACGTCCTCCACCGTGCCGGCCGGGTCGGCCGCACGCGCCGTGAGGAGGTCGTTCTCGAAGAAGACGACGATGAGCAGGTGGGCGGCCGCCAGGCGACGCAGTTCGGGCAGCTGGCGGTGCAGGGCGTCGACCGATTCGAAGTTGGTGAACAGCAGCAGCAGGCTGCGCTGTGTGATGTGTCGTCGGACGAAGGCGTAGAGCCTTTCGTAGTCGCTCTCCAGGTACCTTGTCTTCTGAGCGTGCAGGGCCTCGAGGATGGCCCCCATCTGCGCGGCCCGCCGTGAGGCGGGCAGGAAACGGCCGATCTCCTCCGAGAAGGTGAGGACGCCGGCCTTGTCCTGACGGACGAGGGCGACATGGCTGAGCACGACGGCCGCGTTGATCGCGTGGTCGAGCAGGCTGAGGCCGTCGAAGGGCATGCGCATGGCCCGGCCCTTGTCGATCAGGCAGTAGACCTGCTGGCTCTTCTCCTCGGTATAGCCGTTGACCATGAGGTGTGCGCTGCGGGCCGTGGCCTTCCAGTTGATGGTGCGTACGTCGTCGCCGGCGACGTAGTCGCGGACCTGGTCGAACTCCATCGAGTGGCCCACGCGCCGGACGCGCTTGACGCCGGCCTCGGTGAGTCGGTTGCCGATCGCCAGGAGCTGGAAGCGGCGCATCTGCAGGAAGGAGGGGAAGACGGGGACGGTGCGGTCGACCGCGAAGCGGTAGCGGCGTTCCACGAGGCCGAGGGGGCTGCGGGCGTAGAGGAGGAGGGCGCCGAAGGCGTAGTCGCCGCGGCGGGTGGGACGCAGCCGGTAGGTGACGGAGCGCTGGCTGCCCGGGGGCAGGCGGAGGCGGATGGAGAAGTCGCGCACCTGGAAGGCGAAGGGGAGTTCGTCGACCATCTCGATGTCGACGGGGAAGCGGTAGTGGGAGGCGAGGGTGGCGGTGACCCCGTTGTCGTCGCCGTTGCTGAGCCGTTCGGGTGTGCGGCGGGCCGCATCGAGGCCCTGGCGTGGCCTGAAGAGCAGGGCGTAGTCGAGGACCGTCGCCCCGGCCAGGGTGGCCGCCAGCAGTTGCGGGACGGGGGCCAGTACCGGCAGGAACTGGGCGGCGGCGAACAGCAGGGCGAGGCCTGCCAGCCAGAGGAAGAGCCGGTCGGGCAGGAAGAGGTCGCCGACATATCGCGAGAGGCGGGTTTTCATCTATCGGGGGATCTCGATGCCTTTGACGAGCTGGGCGATGACCTCGTCGGGCGTGACGCCTTCCATCTCGCGTTCGGGTGTGAGCATGATGCGGTGGCGGAGGACGGGTGGCAGCACCTCGAGGATGTCTTCGGGCGTGACGAAGTCGCGCCCCCGGATGCCGGCCATGGCCTTGGCGGCGTTGAGGGCCGCCACGGAGGCGCGGGGCGAGGCGCCGAGGAAGATGGAGCGGTTCTCGCGGGTGGCCGTGACGAGGGCGGCGATGAAGCGGAGGAGGCGGGGCTCGACGTGGACGGCGTGGATGGTGCGCTGCAGTTCGCGGATGCGGGCGGCGTCGAGCACGGGGCCGATGCCGGCCAGCAGGCCATCGCGGTCCGAGGTGTGGTGCGACTCGAGGATGCGGACCTCTTCGTCGAGGTTCGGGTAGGGGACGTTGACCTTGAAGAGGAACCTGTCGAGCTGTGCTTCGGGGAGGCGGTAGGTGCCTTCGTGCTCGACGGGGTTCTGGGTGGCGAGGACCATGAAGGGATGCTGCATGGGGTAGGTGTGTCCGTCGACCGTCACCTGCCGTTCCTCCATGACTTCGAAGAGGGCCGACTGTGTCTTGGCGGGGGCGCGGTTGATCTCGTCGATGAGGACGATGCCGCTGAAGACGGGCCCGGCGCGGAATTCGAAGCGCGAGGCGCCGGGGTGGAAGACGGAAGTCCCCACTACGTCGCTGGGCATGAGGTCGGGCGTGAACTGGATGCGGGAGAAGGGCACGTCGACGGAGCGGGCCATGAGTTTGGCCATGAGGGTCTTGGCGACGCCGGGTACGCCTTCGATGAGTACGTGTCCGTTGGCGAGGAGGGCGGCGATGAGCTGGTCGACGATGGCCTGCTGGCCGATGACGGCGCGGCCGATGCTTTCGCGGATGCGGTCGACCGACTCGCGGAGGGCCGACAGGTCGGTACGCTCCCCGAAGATGCCGGGGCTGGATGGTTCTGTCATGGGGCTATTTTGGTTTGGAAGTCGTCGAGGGTGTGGCTGAGGCGGAGGAGTTCGGGTGCGACGAGGGTGCGGGCGGCGCGGGTGTCGTGGATGAGGCGGACGAGGTCGCGCACCTCCCGCGGGTCGGTGCCGGAGCGGGTGGCGAGGTTGCGGACGAAGGCCTCGTCGAGCAGTCCGGTGGGCAGTCCGAACCGCTGGCGGACCTGGTCGAGCAGGAAGCCGATCTTCTTGAGGGCGATGTCGCGGTGGTCGGCCCTGTCGATGTAGAGTTGTGCGACGGTGTCGACGAAGTCGAGGGAGGTGTTCCTGGGCGGTTCGATGACCGGGATGGCGCGTTGGCGGCGGCGGGAGCGGAAGAGGAGGAGGAGGGCGACGGCGAGGAGGGCCGTCCGGTAGGCGTAGCGGAGGTTGTCGCGGGTGAGGATGACGCGCAGGGGGGTGGTGGGCCCGCCCAGGCCGATGGTGTAGTAGTCGTCCCAGAACATCGCGGCGGGCCTTGGGGGCAGGTATGAGAGGGCTTGTTCGGCGTAGCGGTGTCCTTCTCCGCGGAGGATGGCGATGTTGGAGAAGGCGCGCGGGGCGGTGTGGAGGAGTACCTGTCCGCGGCCCACGGCGATGCGGATGAAGTCGGGCCGGCCCCGGTGTGTCGTGCCGAGGACGACGGACCGGCGGGTATCGAGGGTGTCGAAGTGGGTGTCGGCCGTCTGACGGGGCATGGGGTAGTCGTGTGGGGGGCCGAAGGCGGGGTTGACGAGTCGCAGGGCGGTGGAGTCTGACGCGTCGAGGGAGAAGCGGGTGTCTGTGATGAAGCCGAGGGTGTCGGCGAGGGTCTCGCTGAAGGTCTCGGCGGCGAGGAGGACGGTGTTGCCGCGGGCGGCATAGCGGAGCAGTTCGGCCTCGTCGGCCGTGCCGGTCTTGAGTTCGCGGGTGATGACGACATAGGCCTCGCCATGGGCGTCGCGGTGGCGGAGGTGGTCGAAGAAGGTGGTGCGTACGGGGGTGGCGGGCGTCTGGAAGAGGTCTGTCAGGCGTTGGTGGAGGACCCAGGTGCCATAGGGGATGCGGTCGAACCGGCTGAGGGTGACGCGCCAGTCGACCTTGGGCGGGCGGTGGTATTCGGCGTAGACGAAGGCCCCCAGGATGATGGCCATGACGGCGGCGTATGCCTGCATCCCTTTCATGTGCCGAGGTGTTGGCGGAGGCCGTTGAAGCGGTCGGTGATGCCGGCGTATTGGGTGTCGGTGACGGGCATCTCGCCGTACCAGGCGCATTCGAAGAGCCGGGTGACCTCGCGGAAGGATGCGGCCAGTGGGGTGCCTTCGAGTTCGCTGGCGTAGTCGCGGTTCGTCTTGTCGGGCGTCCAGCGGATGCGGCCGGCGTCGGCGAGGTGTCGGAGGGCCAGCAGGTACTGGAGGCGGGTGGCGTCGCGGTAGCGGGCCTGGGCGACGGCGCGGGCGATCTCGGCGGGGAAGTCGACCGTGTGTACGTCTTCGCTGCGGATGTCGAAGGCCGGGGCGGTTCGGCCGTCGCGCCGCCAGGGGAGGGCCTTCTCCATGCCGCTGAGGCGTACGACGGCGTAGAGGAGCAGGAGGGCGGGCACCGTCCATTGGAGGATGCGGAAGCCGGTGTCGACGGCGGGGTTGCGGAAGAGGCTGTCGACCCAGGCCTGGAAGCGGGCGGCGATCCGTTGGAGGAGGCCGGCGTCTGGGGGCGGGGCCTTGTCGTACCGGAAGGCCCTGTCGGCCTGCAGCCGGCGGAGGGCCTCGTCGTTGAAGTGGCGGGGCTTGAGGGGCGAGCGGTCGGAAGGCGCGGCCGGCTGCGCGGGGGCGGCGGGGGCCCCGGCGAGGGCGAGGCAGAGGAGGAGGGTCGGCAGCCGGCGCATGGCGTGTCGTCAGTATTGTTCTTCGGGATGGTCGGCCGCGGCGCCGGGGCGGCTGCTGCCGAGCCGGTCGAGGCGCGCTTCGAGGCCTCGGGCGTCTTTCTCTTCGGCGAGGCTGTAGTAGTGCATGCCCATGCCCACGTGCAGGACCAGGTAGAAGACCTGCTGCAGGGTGAAGGAGAGGCCGGCGACGAGGATGCGGTCGCGGTCGAAGAACCTGGCGAGGTCCTTTTCCGGGTCGATGAAGTTGATGGAGGCCATGCCGGTGACGGTGTCGACGGCTAAGCCGATGGCGAGTGACAGTGCGTAGCAGACCAGTCCGATGACGGCGACGACGCCGACGGTGTACCACCACCGTCCGGCCACGAGGCGGATGGCGCGGCGGAAGGCGGCGGGGAAGGGCAGGTCTTCGAGGGTGGCGACGGGGGTGAGGATGGTGAAGCAGACGACGAGCCAGATGACGGCGGGGAGGTAGGCGAGGATGCCGATGACGGGGATGATCGCCACGAGGGCGCCGAGGGCGAGGGCGATGACGAGGGTGACGATATAGGCCAGGTTGAGGAGGGTCTTGGGCAGCAGTCCGCGGGTGCAGTCGCGCACGCTGGGGAGGGTGTCGGGCGCCTCGTCGGCCCGGCGCATGCAGAGGTAGACGAGTGTAGGGTAGAGGGTGGAGGCGGTGATGTAGGCCAGGGCGCTGAGGAGGATGCCGGGCAGCAGGGGTGCGACGCGGGGCAGGAGTCCGTCGAGGCCTGCCGAGAGGGCGGTGTAGATGTCGGGGAAGGCGTCGGCCCCGAGGAGGGTGGCGACGAGGAGCAAGGGCACGACGAAGAGGACGTAGAGGAGGGCCAGGGTGCGGGCATGGGCGCGTATGAAGGCGAAGGTGTCGCCGATGGTGGCGCCGAAGTCGCGCCGCTTCCGCAGGATCGGTCCTCGGGGTTCGGTCATGGCATGTCGGTTTGGGGTTGCAGGTCTGGGGTGGGCGGGGGCTGCGCCCGTGCCAGGAGGCGGGCGGGCAGGCGCACGAAGTATTCGACGACGAAGGCGAGGGAGGCGCCGAGGATGGTGAGGCTCAGCCACAGGGGCATGCCGGTATGCCGGGTGACATAGCCTTCGAAGAAGGCGGCGACGAGGAAGACGGGCATGAGGCCCAGGAGGATGGTGACGCCGTCGCGGGCGCCCTGCCGCATCGAAGCGAGGCGGCCGAGGGTTCCGGGGAAGAGCATCGACTTGCCCAGGACGAGGCCGGCGGCGCCGGCGACGATGATGGAGGCCAGCTCGAGGGTGCCGTGGACGAAGACGACGAGGATGGACGCGGTGCCCAGTCCCCGGCTGAAGAACATGTACTCGAAGGCGCCGAGCATGATGCCGTTGTAGAGCAGGCCGTAGACGGTGCCGACGCCCGCCAGCAGGCCCATGACGAAGACGCGCAGCGAGACGAGGATGTTGTTGAGGGCGATGCGGAGGAACATGGTGAGCGGGTCCATGTCCTTGTATACGCGGAAGGGGTCGCCGTCCTCGATGTTGCGTCGGGTCATGTCGACGTAGTTGTCGCCGAGGATGAGGCGGACGAAGCCTTCGTCGTAATGCGTCGACAGGGCGCCGATGGCGGTGAAGGCGAGGAAGAGGAGCAGCGAGTGGAGCAGTTGCCTTCGGTGGCGGGCCAGCGCCATGGGGACGTCGGAGAGGAAGAGGCGGGAGAGGCGGTTGCCTTGCTCCCGGCGGGTGCGGTAGATGTCGAGGTGGAGGCGGGTGGCGAGGCCGTTGAGGTAATCGACGGTGCGGCTGCCCGGGTAGAAGGTGCGGGCGTAGGCCAGGTCGTCGGTGAGCCGGATGAAGCGGTCGGCCATCTCGTCGGGGTCCGCGGCCGGCGTCTGCTCGTAGGCGGCCCACCGCTCACGGTTCCGGTTCAGGAACTGCGCTTCCCTCATACGTCCACGAATGTAGGGAAATGCGGGGGAACGGGAAGCGCCGCGCTTGTCGCCGGCCGCGAAAGGGATTACCTTGCGGTATGTCCCGGATCCGGATACAGACGACCCAGAACATCGAGTTGGAATACGAGCTGGCGGGGGTGGGCGACCGGCTGGTGGCCTATCTGGTCGACCTGCTGCTCTACGGCGCCTGGCTGCTGCTGATGCTGCTGTTGCAGCGCGAGACGTCGTGGCTCGACGGCCTGGGCGGCTGGCTGGTGGCCCTCTACGCGCTGCCGGTCCTGACCTACCAGCTCCTCTGCGAGGTCCTGCTGAACGGGCAGAGCGTCGGCAAGAAGCTCCGGCGCATCCGGGTGGTGAGCCTCGACGGGCGGCAGCCGACGCTGGGGCAGTATGCCGTGCGCTGGGTGTTCCGCATCGTGGACGACATGATCGGCAGCGGCGTGGTGGCGATCGTCTGCATCGCATCGACGTCGAGGGCGCAGCGGGTGGGCGACCTGCTGGCGGGCACGACGGTCGTCCGCGCTCGGCCGGCGGCGGCCTTCCATGAGACGATCCATGCGTCGACGGAGGCCGGCTACACGCCAGTTTTTGAAAACGCCTCGCTGCTCTCGGACGCCGACGTGTCGCTCATCCGCGAAGTGCTCAACCTGGCCGCCGCGGAGCCGGGCCGCCACGAGGCGATCGTCCGGAAGGCCTGCGCCAAGACCGCCGCCGTGCTCGGCATGGCCCCGCCCGACGACGCGCCGGGCTTCCTGGAGACGGTGGTGCGCGACTACAACCACCTCACCGGCCGCCAGCCCGACTGATCCGCCGGGATGCCTGCACGGGGGGGCGTCAGTACGCGACGGCGAAGAGCACCCGCTCGCGGCTGGGCCGGCCGCTGTAGACGCAGGCGCCCTCCTCAGCGGGGTTATCGAGGGGGATGCAGCGGATGGTCGCCTTCGTCTCCTCCTTGATGCGCTCCTCCGTCTCTCCGGTTCCGTCCCAATGGGCGGAGATGAAGCCGCCCTTCTCTTCCAGCACCTTCTTGAACCCGTCCCAGGTGTCCACCCGGGTGATGTGTGCGTCCCGGTAGGCGCGCGCGCGGTTCAACAGGTTTGCCTGGATATCATCCAGCAAGCCCCGGACATGCGATGCGAGGCCGTCAAGGGAGACAGAGGCCTTCTCGCCGGTGTCGCGCCGGGCCACTTCGGCCACGCCGTTCTGGAGGTCGCGGGCGCCGAGGGCGATGCGGACGGGAACGCCCTTGAGTTCGTGCTCGGCGAACTTCCAACCGGGGCGCGCGTTGTCGGCGTCGTCGTACCTGACCGACATGCCCATGGCACGGAGTTCGGCCATCAGGGCGTGCACTTTTTCATCGATGAGCGCCTTCTGCTCGTCGCCCTTGTGGATGGGCACGATGACGACCTGCAGGGGTGCGATGCGCGGGGGCAGGACCAGGCCTGCGTCGTCGGAATGGGCCATGACGAGGGCGCCGATGAGTCGCGTGGACGTGCCCCAGGAGGTGGCCCACACGTGCTCGAGGCGGTTCTCGCGGGTGAGGTACTTGACGTCGAAGGCCTTTGAGAAGTTCTGGCCGAGGAAATGCGAGGTGCCTGCCTGCAGGGCCTTGCCGTCCTGCATGAGGGCCTCGATGCAGTAGGTGTCGACGGCGCCGGCAAAGCGCTCGTTGGCCGTCTTGACGCCCTTGAAGACGGGCAGCGCCATCCAGTTCTCGACGAAATCGGCGTAGACGTCGAGCATGCGGCGCGTCTCCTCGACGGCCTCCCCGGCGGTGGCGTGGGCCGTATGTCCCTCCTGCCAGAGGAACTCGGTGGTGCGGAGGAAGAGGCGCGTGCGCATCTCCCAGCGGACGACGTTGGCCCACTGGTTGATGAGCAGGGGCAGGTCGCGGTACGATCGGATCCAGTCGCGATAGGCGTTCCAGATGACGGTCTCGCTGGTGGGGCGAATGACGAGTTCCTCCTCGAGCTTCGACTCGGGGTCCACCATCAGGGCGCCCTTGCGGGAGGGGTCCACCTTCAGACGGTAGTGGGTGACGACGGCGCACTCCTTGGCGAAGCCCTCGGCATGGCCCTCCTCCTTCTCGAGGAAGGTCCGCGGCACGAAGAGGGGGAAGTAGGCGTTGACATGCCCGGTGTCCTTGAACATCCGGTCCATCCGGTCGCGCATGTTCTCCCAGAGGGCGAAGCCGTAGGGCTTGATGACCATGCAGCCCCGCACGGCCGAGTAGTCGGCCAGCCCGCCCTTCAGGACAAGGTCGTTGTACCACTGCGCGTAATCCGTCGATCGGGGCGTAATCTCCTTGCTCATCGTCTTTAAGGGAATTTTAACAGCGTGTGATGCGACCGTCGGGGCCTTCCGGACGTCTTGTACTTAATTGAGTCCTGTATCTTTGAAGACGCGCAAAAGTAGTAACTTAGTGCAGAATCCTGACAAACCCATCGCCATGAGAACCCTACTCCTCCTCGCCACGTCCGTCACGGTGCTCTCCTCCTGCAGCAGCATCTACCGTTCGGGCAGCACGCCCGACGACGTGTACTTCTCCCCCGGCCAGGAGCGGACGGGGACGGCCTCGCGGGAACGCGAGCGTTCCTACGGGGACGACGACGGCTATGTCGACCTGAGCGACCGCTACCTCCGCATGAAATCGTCGGGCGGCCGCCGCTGGTCGTCGTTCGACGACGACTTCTCGTATTGGAACAACCCGTACTGGAACAGCCCCATGGCCTTCAACCGCTGGTCGCGTCCGGGCATGTCCTGGAACCTGGGCATGGGCATGGGCTCCATGTGGGGCGACCCCTTCTTCATGATGGGACCGGGCATGTCGTGGATGGGACCGAATTCGATGTGGATGGGCCGCAACCTCTCCTGGAATCCGTTCTTCGACCCGTTCTGGGGTAACGGCTTCCACCGTCCGGGGATGGGCTGGGGTTCCATGTGGGGCAATCCCTTCATGTCGAACTACTACGGCTCGCCGATCGTGATCATCAACACCAACAATATCAAGCCGACCGTCACGAACCCGCGCGCCAACGGTCCCCGGGTCTACAACCTGGGCTCCTACGGCAGCGGCAACGGCTATCAGGGCGGTTCGGCGGGCCGGGGTGTCCGGCAGATGGGCAACGGCGGCGCCACATCCGGCGGAACCCGTTCCGGCTATATCGGCAGCGAGTCGAACGCCCGGCCCCGCGGCGGGTATAACGGATCCGAGGGTGGCGGGTCGCGCGGGTCGAACCCGGTGCGCACCTTCGAGCCCTCCTCGGGCGGCAGCAGCCGGCCGGTGGCCCCTAGCGGCGGCGGCTCGTCCTCCGGCGGCGGCGGCGGCAGCGCCCCCGTACGCAGCTTCCCCCGCGGCGGCGGCGGCCGATGAGCACGGCCCTGCCCGCCCGGCCCCTCTCACCGCGAGGTCGGCGTAGCAACGCCCCTCGCCATTCGCCACCAAACCTTCGCATGACATGAAGCGGATGCGGACAGCCATTGCCCTGCCGGCACTCCTGTGGACGGCGGCACAGGCCCAGGAACCCTCCGACGCCCTGCGCTATTCCTGGCTCACCATGAGCGGCACCGCCCGCAACCAGGCCATCGGCGGCGCCAACGCAGCCCTGGGGGGCGACCTGAGTTCGCTCTTCCACAACCCCGCCGGCATCGGCCTGTACCGGACAGGCGAACTGGTCATCAGCCCGGGCTTCGGCTTCGGCAGCCAGCGGGCCGCCTACCTCGGCAGCAACGCCACGCAGAATGCCAGCAACTTCCGCTTCGGCAGCACAGGCGTCATCCTGCCGATGAACAGCGGCGGCGGCCGCACACGCAACGTCACCTTCGGCCTCGGCGTGAACCGCGTGGCCGACTTCAACAACACCGTCTACTACCGCGGACGCAACAACCAGAGCTCATACTCCGAGAAATACCTCGAGGAACTGATCAACAACAACGTCCGCGACCCGAACCTCGCGGCCTCCGACTACCCCTACGGTGCCAGCCTCGCCTTCAACACCTACCTGGTCGACACCGTCATGGGCCCCGGCGGCTCCCTGTCCGGCTACCGTTCCCTGGCGACCCCACTGACGGGCCTCAACCAGGAACAGACGGTACAGACCTCGGGGGGCATCACCGAATTCAGCCTCGGCCTCAGCGGCAACATGGGCGACAAGCTGTACTTCGGCGGCTCCGTCAACTGGAACAGCCTCAACTACACCCGCAACAGCGTCTACCGCGAGGCCGACGCCACCACCAACCGCACCAACAACTTCAACTATTTCGAGGTGGAGGACTACCTGTCGACGACCGGCATGGGCGTCAACCTCAAGCTCGGCCTCATCTACCGTCCCGTGCAACACCTGCGCCTCGGCCTGGCCGTCCACACCCCCACGCTCTTCAACCTCAAGGACAGCTACGCGACCACGGTGACGACCGACCTCGAAGGATACTTCGGGACGGGCACCAAGACGCAGTCCTCGCGCGACTTCAACAACGGCCTCGACGGCGAATTCACCTACAACCTTGCCAACCCCTTGCGCGTGATGGGCGGGGTGGCCTATGTCTTCGCCGAGGATGCCGATGTGGCCCGGCAGCGCGGCTTCATCAGCGCCGACATCGAATACCTCAACTATGCCGGCGCCAACTTCAGCAGCGCCGACCCCGCCAACGGCTCGGCAGCCTACCTGAACGACCTCAACCAGGCCGTGGACGGCTCCTTCGGCTCCGCCATCAACGCCCGCGTCGGCGGCGAACTCAAGTTCGAGACCCTCATGGTACGGGCCGGCTTCGCCTACTTCGGCAACCCCTATGCGGGTGCCGACATCAAGGGCAGCCGCATGAACCTCAGCGGGGGCTTCGGATACCGCGACAAGGGCCGGTTCGTCGACATCACCTATGTCCATCAGCTGGGCCGCGACGGCTTCTATCCCTACCGCCTCGACAACGGCTTCTCCGCGCCGGTCGACCTCCGCAGCGCCATCGGCACCCTCCTGCTGACGGTCGGCTTCAAATTCTGAGGCCCGCGAGGTAAGCCTGCACGTATGCATGCACAGCTTCCGGGCGTGCCGGATGGTACCATTCGATCCCGTCCATCGCCCGGAACCAGGTGAGTTGCCGACGTGCGTAGCGTCGGGTGTTGCGTTTGATCAGGTCGACGGCCGCCTCGAGCGGCCATTCGCCGTCGAGGTGCTGGAAGAGTTCGCGGTAGCCGACCGTCTGCAGGGCGCTGAGGGACCGGAAGGCGGACAGTGCGCGCACCTCTTCCAGCAGTCCCTCCGCCATCATCGCGTCGACGCGGGTTTCGATGCGGGCATGGAGTTCGGCTCTGGGCCTGTCGAGACCCAGCAGCAGGGTACGAAAGGGACGGTGGGCGGGCTGCCGTCGCTGGAAGCTGCGGATGGAGCGGCCGGTGGCGCGCACGAAGGAGAGGGCGCGCAGCATGCGGCCGGGGTTCTGCATCTCGCCATCGGCGGCATATCGGGGGTCTTCGGCGCGGAGGGCCGCTGCCAGCGCCTCGCGTCCACCGTCGCGCAGCAAGGCGGCCGCAGCCTCTACGAAGGCGGCCGGCACGTCGGGCATCTCGTCGATGCCTTCCAGGAAGGCGCGAAGGTAGAGCCCCGTACCGCCGCAGACGACCAGGGTGTCGTGCCGTTGGAAGACGGCGGCTGCGCACCGGAGGGCATAGGCCTCGAAGACGGCGGCGTTGACGGTGTCGGAGACCGAGTGCGAGTCGATGAAATGGTGTGGGACGGCGGCCAGTTCGGCAGCCGAGGGCTTGGCGACGCCGATGGAGAGTTCACGGTAGCACTGGCGTGCGTCCGTCGAGAGGATCTCGGTGCCCAGCTCCCTGGCCAGCCCGACGGCCAGTGCCGTCTTGCCGACGGCGGTGGGGCCGGCGACGACGATGGCGGTCTTGGCGGGAAGGCCGGCCATGGCGGGGGTCAGGCTTCGTCGTCCGCCGGGATGTCCGTTCCATCCTCCGTCTCGGCATCGGAAGCGGCCTCCTCCCCTTCTTCGCCGAAGCCCTCGCTGGCGGCGCCGAGGTCGTACTTCTCCTCCACGTCGATGAAGCGGTCGCCGAGGATGCTCTTGGTGCCGTACTGGCTGGGGCCGATGCCTTCCTTGCGGACGGTGGCGGGGTAGGTGAGTTTGGGGTTGGCCTCGTTGCTGATGGAGATCAGTTCGACGAGGAAGGGCCAGTTGCGGGTGAAGTCGTAGGTATAGAGAAATTTCTGGTTCGGGTTGCGAATCTCGGAGACGATGCGGGTCTCGGCCATGAGGAGGGGTTCGACGCGGTAGGCACGGTCTTCGTATCGTTCGAGGGATATCTCGCGGCCCTGCTGCCAGTTGTCGTTGCTGCGATGGAAGGTGGCGCGGTGCTTGGTGTCGAACTCGAAGCTCTTGAGGATCTGGAGGTGGAGGTCCTGGAAGGTCTGGTCGTGCCGGATGGCGACGTCGCGGTAGACGCTCTCATCTTCCTCGAAGTAGATGCGGAATCGGTAGATGGGCATAGGCGAAGTTACGGTGTTTTTGGGGGAGTCGGCCCCGGGGCGGCGTCGGTGTGGAGGGGTTGGATGCCCATGTCGGAGGCCTTTTGGAGCATGTAGTCCCAGGCGGCCCGGGGGTCGTTGGGGATGATGCCGTCGAGGATGGCCTCGCGGATGGCCGTTTTGATCTCGCCGACGGGCCGGGAGGGGGGCAGGCCGAAGGTGGCCATGATCATCTCGCCGGTGACGGGTGGCTGCCAGTTGCGGAGCTGGTCCTTCTCTTCGACTTCGCGGAGCCGTTCGCGGACCATCTCGAAGTTGGCGAGGAAGCGTCTTACCTTGGCCTTGTTCTTGGAGGTGATGTCGGCCTCGCAGAGGGTCATGAGGGCTTCGAGGTCTTCGCCGGCGTCGAAGAGGAGTCGGCGGATGGCCGAGTCGGTGATGTTCTCCTGGGTGAGGCTGATGGGTCGGAGGTGGAGTTCGACGAGTTTGCGGACGAAGCGCATCTTGTGGTCCTGCGGCAGTTTGAGCTGGGTGAAGATGCGGGGCACCATGCGTCCGCCGACGACTTCGTGGCCGTGGAAGGTCCAGCCGGTGCCGGCTTCGAAGCGTTTGGTGGCGGGCTTGCCGATATCATGGAGGAGGGCGGCCCAGCGAAGCCAGGGGTCGTCGGTATTGGGTGCGATGTTGTCGAGCACCTGGAGGGTATGGTAGAGGTTGTCCTTGTGGCCTTGGCCGTCGCGGGTTTCGGCGCCGGCGAGTTCCGTCATCTGGGGGAAGACGAGTCGCAGGAGACCGGTGCGGTAGAGGATGTCGAACCCGACGGAGGGTTTGGGACAGAGGAGCATCTTGTTGAGTTCCTCGGTGATGCGTTCCTGGGAGACGATGCGGATGCGGTCGCGGTTGCGGACGATGCCGTCCCAGGTGGCGGGGTGGATGGTGAAGCCGAGCTGTGCGGTGAATCGGATGGCGCGCAGCATGCGGAGGGGGTCGTCGGAGAAGGCGGTGTCGGGCGAGAGGGGGGTTCGGAGGATGCCGTCGCGGAGGTCTTTGAGGCCTTCGAAGGGGTCGTGGAGGCGGCCGTGGTCGTTGGCGTTGAGGCCGAGGTGGAGGGCGTTGACGGTGAAGTCGCGGCGTTGGAGGTCGTCCTGCAGGGTGCCGGGTTCGACGTCCGGGTTGCGGGAGCCGCGCTGGTAGCTCTCTTTGCGGGCGCCTACGAATTCGATGTCGTATCCCTGGACGTGGATATGGGCGGTGCCGAAGTTCTTGAAGAACGCCACCTGGGGTGTGGGGCGGAAGCGGTCGGCCATGCGGTGGGCGAGGTCGATGCCGTCGCCGAGGCATACGATGTCCATGTCGGCGCAGGGCCTGCCGAGGAGCCTGTCGCGCACGAAGCCGCCGATGAGCCAGGCCTTGACGCCGGCCTCTGCGGCGGCGGCGGCGAGGTGTTCGATGAGTGAGGCCTCCGTGGGGGAGCAGGGGATGTCCATGGGCCGGCAAAAATAGGAAAATGGGTTGAGGGCCGGGGGTGTCAGGCGGGGATGCGGTCGAGCAGTTGTGCATCCCCGATGTCGTTGGCGCAGCGGAAATGACCTTCGGGGCAGCGGCGGTGGCCGTGGATGCCGCAGGGGCGGCAGGCGAGGCCGGGCGGGTGCTGGACGACGGCGCTGTCGTCTGACAGGGGTCCGTAGCCGAAGGCGGGGATGGTGGAGCAGAAGACGGCGGTGACGGGCGCGTTGAGGGCGGAGGCGAAGTGGAGGGGGGCCGAGTCGTTGACGAAGTTCATGCGGGCGCCCTGCTGGAGGGCGGCCGACTGGAGGAGGCTGAGGTGGCCGGCGAGGTTGCGGATGCGGTCGCCCCCGCCGGCGGCCTGGCGGATGCGTTCGCAGACGTCGCTGTCGCCCGGCCCGGCGATCAGGAGGACCTGCAGGTGTGCGGGTGTCTGGCGCAGGAACGACACCCATTTCTCCTCGGGGTACTGCTTGGTGTACCAGACGGAGGAGGGGGCGAGGCAGAGGTAGGGTTGCGACTGGTAGGTGCGGACGGCCTCGTAGTCGGCCGCCGAGGGGTAGAGGCGGGGCCTGGCGGGTGGGGCGGGGCAGTGGTGCGCGATGAGCTGGTGGTTGCGGTCGACCTCGTGGAGGGGCACCCCTCCCCTGCCGTGACGGTGCGCGATGCGCCGCGTGAAGAGTCGCGACAGGGGGTTCCTGTCGAATCCGACCGTCTCACGCGCACCGGAGCAGGCCGTCAGGAGGCCGGTGGCGAAGTACCGCTGGACATTGAAGACGGCATCGTAGCGGCTGCGGCGGATGGTGCGCAGCAGGGTCAGCAGGTTGCGGAGCTTGCCCCGCCGCTTGTCCCACGCGAGCCTGTCCCGCAGGAAGGGATGCCCCTGCAGCAGCCCTTCGTTCCCCTTGCGGACGAGGACGTCGATGCGGTCGTCGGGATGCGCCGCATGCCAGGCCTCTAGGAGGGCGGTGGCGAGGACGACATCACCGATGAAGGCGGTCTGGATGAACAGGATGGAGCGAGGCACGGGCGAAAATAATCAAAAGGGCCTTCGGGCGGGACGGGCTTACGCGGGCAAGCCCTAGTTTTGCGGCAAACGGTTGAAAAGATGGATCTCAGGGAAAGGATCGGCGAGGCCTGGCAGGACAGGGCACTGTTGAAGGGGACGACGCATGCGGAGGCCGTGCGGGCCGTCATCGAAGAGGTCGACAAGGGCAGGCTGCGGGTGGCCTCGCCCGATGACGGCGGCGGCTGGACCGTCCACGAGTGGGTGAAGCAGGCCATCCTCATGTATTTCGGCATCCAGCCGATGCAGACCTGGTCGCTCGAACCCTTCGAATTCCACGACAAGATGCTGTTGAAGCGTGACTACCAGGGGCTGGGGGTCCGGGCCGTTCCGCATGCCGTGGCGCGCTACGGCGCCTATGTGGCGCGTAACGTAGTGCTGATGCCGTCGTATGTGAACATCGGCGCCTATGTGGACGAGGGCACGATGGTGGACACCTGGGCGACGGTGGGCAGCTGTGCACAGATCGGCAAGGGCGTGCACCTGAGCGGCGGCGTCGGCATCGGCGGCGTGCTGGAGCCGCTGCAGGCCAGCCCCGTCATCGTGGAGGACGGCTGCTTCATCGGCAGCCGCTGCATCGTGGTGGAGGGCGTCCGCGTCGAGCGGGAGGCCGTGCTGGGCGCCAACGTCGTGCTGACGCAGTCGACGAAGATCATCGACGTCAGCGGACCGGAGCCGGTGGAATACCGCGGCCGGGTGCCGGCACGCAGCGTGGTCATCCCCGGCACCTACCCGAAACGGTTCCCCGCCGGCGAGTACCAGGTCGGCTGCGCACTGATCATCGGCCAACGCAAGCCCAGCACCGACCTCAAGACCAGCCTCAACGACGCGCTGCGCGACTTCAGCGTATCCGTCTGAGGATAGGATCATCCTCCCCGATTTGGTGGTTTCAGGGATGGGTGTATATTTGCAGCCCCTCCGGGGAATGCCCAGGTGGCGAAACTGGTAGACGCACCGTCTTCAGGTGGCGGCGCCGCGAGGTGTGCTGGTTCGAATCCAGTCCTGGGCACAAACAAAAAGTCCTGCACGAAGTGCGGGATTTTTTGTTTGGCGGCGTGTCAAGTCCGTCCGCCTTCGGCGGACGGACTTGAATGAGCAGACAAATGAAAAAATCCCGGGCGAGCGGAGCGAGCCAGGACTTTTGTTTGTAAGCCCCCCCGCAGGACACACTGGATCACCGCAGGTCACCCAGTCCTGGGCACAAAGAAAAAGTCCTGCACGAAGTGCGGGATTTTATATTAACTTACGCTTGACCAAGAACGCAGGCATATGAAACACACCTTGTTGCTGGTTGCATCATTGTTCATCGCGACGATCCTCCAGGCCCAGCGGATCTCCGATGCTACAGGCAATACGATTGCCCGGTTCGACGGCGAACGGGTGACGGACAAGTCCGGCAAGACGATGGGCCGTATCGATGGAGACCGCATCACGGATGCATCGGGCCGCACGGTCGGACGGGTCGAAGGAGACCGCATATCGGATGCATCGGGACGCACGATCGGTCGGATCGATGGTGACCGGCTCACGGATGCTTCGGGAAGGACGATAGGCCGTCTCGATGGCGACAGGGTGAGCGATGCAACCGGCAAGACCATGCTGCGGCTTGACGGCATCAGGCGGATGCAGGCCATCATTTTCTTTTATTTCTTCTGACGGCAAGGCCCCCCGAAAAGGATGCGGAACACCCCTCTTCCTGGCTTCACATCACGGAACGAGCTCCTGCGCATGGAACCGGCATGCCGCACCTCAATGAGCTTGAGCCGGGATGAAGAAAAGGAAAGGAGGATGAAAGCAGCATGGGGGGAAGGGGTGATCGGAACGATGCCCGATGGTCGGCGCAAGGCAATGGTCTGCCCGGGGATGTCGCAGATCCCATGACCTGCGGGATCGCCCCTTGAGAAGGCAAAGGCCATGGTCGATGGCCATTGGGGATAGGCCTAGGCGGTTGAACCGCCAATCCCCCAAATCTTGGAAACAACGAAATCCAGTTTCAGGCAAATCGACAGCAGACACATGCTGGACAGATGGCTATCCGGGCAATACGGATGTGTGACAGGCACTCTCCGGGATGGCGTCAGCCCGGGGATGTCGCAGATCCCATGATCTGCGGGACGGATCGTGAGGAGGCAACGTGCTTGGTCGATGGCCATTGGGGAGACGCGCCGGACATGCAACAGCCATCGGCATGGCCATCATCGATCCGGTCCTTCCTGCGGCAACGCACCCGGCGTCTGGGTCAGCGTAGGTTGTAACAGCCCGGCATGGATTTGGATACTCGTCGTCAAACCCCTCCCCTATGTCAATCCATGCGTGCGCGATCCTTTGCGTCCTGTCGGTCCTGTCAGGGATGAAGGTCATGGGCCAGTCGGCCGTTCAGGCGGCGGAAGCCGGGGATGCGCTGGCCTATCACAACGAGGTCCGGAAGGGACTGGGGGTTGCGCCCTTGTCGTGGTCCGACGATCTGTCGGCTTTTGCGCAGGCTTGGGCGGAGCATCTGGCGTCGAGGGGATGTCGGTTGGAGCACCGGCCGCGGTCGGGTCCGTGGGCGCAGCGCCATGGCGAGAACCTCTTCTACGGAAGGGGTGGGCGGTACACGGCGCTGACGGCCTCGCGGTCGTGGCAGTCGGAGGCTGCGGATTACCGCTACCAGGTGGTCAGCGGCTCCAACTTCGCCCGGACGGGACATTACACGCAGATGGTGTGGCGGGACACGCAGCGGTTGGGGATGGGGCAGGCCACCTGTCCGGACGGGGCGGTGATCATCGTGGCCAACTACGACCCGCCGGGGAATGTGATGGGTCAATATCCATACTGAACCGGGGCTTATCCGGCGGGCCTTGCGCCGCCGTCGGTCCGTGATCTGCGCTCGGCGAAGGAGAGCAGGCGTTTGTCCCAGTAGTAGTCCTCCACCCGTACGATGCGTATATGCGGCTCGAAGTCGGGGTGTTCGGTGTTGACGACCCAGTTGGATTCGAGGGGGATGACGGCGGAGGGCACTTGTAGGATGAGGGTCTCGCGTTCCCGGGCCCAGTCGGACCCGATCCGTTGGAGGGTGGCGTAGGCGTCGAGGGTTCGCCAGTTGGTGGGCAGTTCCTGGGAGGTGATGCGTCGGTAGCTGTTGTCGGTGTCGGGTAGGGAGACGACCATCACGCGGAAGTCTTCCTGGAGGGTGGCGGTTCCGGCGTGTACGATCTGTTCGAGGGTGGCGAGTGCGCGGCTGGAGCCGGCGTAGACGACCTTGTCGCCCTTGCGGTTCCAGCGGTTGGGCTGTCCGGAGGCCTGCAGGGTGGCGGCGTAGCGGGCCTTGACGATGCGGAAGACCTCCATGGGGGTCAGACGTTGTCGCCGTATTCCATGGCGGTGAGGCGGTCGTTCACGAAGCGGATGCCGGAGACGGTGTTGAGGAGGGAGCCGGGGGTACGGCCGTCGAAGAAGAAGTTTGGTGCGGTCAGCCATTGGTCGAAGGCCTTCTTGGAGCCCATCACGTCGATGCCGTGCTTGATGAGGGCGATGAGGAGGAGGACATGTTCTTTCACGTTCTCCTTGAGGCTGCTGCCCGGCTTTCGGTATTCGCGAAGGGTTTTGACACTGAGGTTCAGCCAGTCGGAGACGGTCTGGTCGGGCACTTCGGTGAGGCTGCGGATGGCGTCGAAATAGCGCCAGTCGACCAGCCGGCGGTGCATGTAGTCGAGCACCTCTGCGTCCGAGATGTGCAGCGGGACTTCCTTGATCAGCCGGTTCTGCGGGCTCATGACGGGGTTTCCGCCAAAGGTAGGGAATTCTTCCCTTCAGGAGGGGGATTTTTTCTCGGCCTGTTGCGTGTCGGGGCGATGGGGGTGCCTGTGGTCCTTGGGGATTGTCAGAGGTTGACGATAAGGACGGGGATGTTGAGTTCGTGGCGGACGGCGTCGATGGTCTGACCGTAGATGAGGTCGCTGAGGCCTTTGTGGCCATGAGCGCCGATGACGAGCATGTCGGCCTGTTCTTCGCGGGCGATGCGGGCGATCTCGCGGGCGCGGTCGTTGAAGCCGAGGACGCCCTTGGCCTGGAGTTGCAGGCCGTGGAGGCGGGCGACGTATTGGTCGAGCTGTTGCTGGTCGCGGCGGGTCTCCAGGTCGTCGGACATGTCGTAGAGTACGCGGGAGGAGGCGCTTTCGACGATGTGTACGAGGATGTATTGGGTGTCTGGGCGGCCCTGGCCGAGGGCGTGACCGATGAGTCGGGCGTCGTCGTTGCTGAAGTCGAGCGCGATGGCGATGCGGCGGTAGGCGGGCCTGACGAATTCGGGTGCCGTGGTGGCCGGGGGTGTGGAGTGGACGATGTCCTGGAGGGGGGCCTTGGGGCGTTGGAGGAGGGGGTGGACGATGGCGACGACGAGGAGGGTGAGGTAGGCGATGCCGCCGGCGACGATGGCGGCCTTGGCCAGGGTGTTGTCGGACGACTGCATGAAGAGGGTCGCCTGTTCGACGACCATGCGGATGTTGAGGTAGACGAGTACGGCGGTGATGAGTGATGCCAGGAGGATGATGGGTGGGCGGATGGCGAAGGCGCCCATCCTGGTGCGGTCGCTCGTGAAGTGGATGAGGGGGATGATGGCGAAGCCGAGTTGGAGGCTGAGGACGACCTGGGAGAGGACGAGGAGCCTGTCGATATCCTGTTCGCCATGGATGAGGATGACGGCGACGGCGGGGATGATGGCAATGAGGCGTGTCATGAGGCGCCGCACCCAGGGGCTGATGCGGAGGTGGAGGTATCCTTCCATGACGATCTGGCCGGAGAGGGTGCCGGTGATGGTGGAGCTCTGTCCGGCGGCGATGAGGGCGACGGCGAAGAGGACGGGCGCCACCTGGGTGCCCAGCATGGGGGCGAGGAGTTCGTGGGCCTGGCGGATCTCGGCGACGTCGGTGCGGCCCGATTCGAAGAACACCTTTCCGGCGAGGACGAGGATGGCGGCGTTGACGAAGAAGGCCAGGTTGAGGGCGACGGCCGAGTCGATGAAGTTGAGTTTGAGTGCGCGTCGGATGCCGGCCTCGTCCTGGCGGATCTTGCGGGTCTGTACGAGGGCCGAGTGGAGGTAGAGGTTGTGGGGCATCACGGTGGCGCCGATGATGCCGATGGTGATGTAGAGCGCTTCCTCGTTGGGGAGGGATGGGACGAAGCCCTTGGCCACCTGGCGAAGGTCGGGTTGGGCGAGGAGGATCTCGACGAGGAAGGAGATGCCGATGATGGCGACGAGGGCGATGATGAAGGCTTCCAGTTTGCGCATGCCGAGGCGCTGCAGCCAGAGGAAGACGAAGGTGTCGAGGATGGTGATGAGGACGCCCCAGATGAGCGGGAGCCCGGTGAGCAGCTGGATACCGATGGCCATGCCGATGATCTCGGCGAGGTCGGTGGCGGCGATGGCCACTTCGGCGAGGGCGTAGAGGGCGTAGTTGACGTAGCGGGTATAAGTCTCGCGGTTCGCCTGGGCGAGGTCGCGCCCGCGGACGATGCCGAGGCGGGCCGAGAGGCTCTGCAGCAGCAGGGCCATGAGGTTGCTCATCAGGAGCACCCAGATGAGGCGGTAGCCGAAGCGGCTGCCACCGGCGATGTCGGTCGCCCAGTTGCCGGGGTCCATGTAGCCGACGCTCACCAGGTAGGCCGGGCCGAGGAAGGCGAGCGCACGCCGCCAGCCGGACCCGCGTACGGCCGTCGTGTCCACGCTGCGGTGGACCTCGCTGAGCGATTCGTAGGCGGGTTGGTGCTTCGACATGCCGTTTCGCCACCCGCTGGCGGGCAGCCCGACGAAACTACGGCAGTTAGGTCATCCTAACAAGTTTTTTCCGGTCCGGTGGTCCTACGGGGTCGGGGGCAGCGGCCCTCACTGGAAGATCTCGGAGAGTCTGCGGTTGAGGTCTTCGCCGCGGAGGTTCTTGCCGACGATGTTGCCCTGGGGGTCGATGAGGAAGTTCTGGGGGATGGCCTGGATGCCGTAGAGGACGGCGGCATCGTTCTTCCAGAATTTGAGGTCGGAGACATGTGTCCAGGTGAGGTTGTCGTCGTGGATGGCCTTGATCCATTTCTCCTTTCCGTTGGGCTGGTCGAGGGAGACGCCGAGGACGTCGAAGCCTTTGCCGTGGTGTTTGGCGTAGGCGGCGACGACGTTGGGGTTTTCGGCGCGGCAGGGTCCGCACCAGCTGGCCCAGAAGTCGACCAGGACGTAGCGGCCTTTGAAGGAGGAGAGGGCGACGGGGTTGCCGAGGGTGTCGTTCTGGGTGAAGTCGGGGGCGGGTCTGCCGACGGCGGTCTTCTTGGCCTTTTCGATGCGGCCGGCCATGTCGCTTCCTTCGGCGGTGTTGCGGAGGGTTTCGGGGATGGAGAGGAAGACGGGTTCGGCCTCTTCGGGGTTGATGTCGTATCCGGCGAACATGGAGAAGGCGTGCAGGGCGATGGGCGAGGCGGGGTTGGCGAGGAGGTAGTCCTTGTGTTTGGCGCGAATGGCGTTGCCGAGTCGGTCGGCCTCTTCGTCGATGCGTTTCATGCCGGCCTCGTCCTTGTTGCGGCGGTAGTCGGCGTATTCCTTGTTGAGTTCGGCCATGCGGTCGTTCTCCGGTTTGGCGAGGGCCTGGAGTTTCCGGAATTCGTCATGGGCGCGGGAGCCCTTGACGGTGGCGTTGCCGAAGGAGTCGGTGCTGGCGACCTGGATGCGGGCGTTGTCGAGGAAGAGCTGTACGACGTCGCGTTTGAAGGATACGGCGCGTACGGGCGCGCCGGCGGGTTGGCGGTAGCGGACGCGGAGGGAGGCCATGACGGGGTTGGGGACGGTCCCGCTGAAGGCATAGCGGCCTTTGACGACGTCGGCGGAGTCGATCCGCGAGTCCCCTTCGGCGTAGTAGCTGAGGATGACCTTCTCGGGGGTTTCCTTCAGTCTGGCGATGCTTCCCCGGATGTGGAAGGCGGGCTGGGCCTGGGTGGCCAGGGTGCCGGCGAGGGCAAGGGCAAGGGTGGCGAGCAGGGTTCTCATGTCGAAGGGTTGTGGGTTCAAGGTACGTCCTTCCGGGCATTCTCCGCCGGCCGATGGCCGGGACGGGGCGCGGCTGGCGTATCTTGCGGCCATGAAGCGGATTCCCCGGGCTTTCTGGGCGGTGCTGTGCATCGCCTTGCCGTTCGGCGTTGCAGCCTTGCTGTATCCGGGCCTTCCGGAGCGGGTGCCCACGCATTTCGGGGCCGACGGCAGGCCTGACGCCTGGGGTGGACGCGGCAGCATCTTCCTGGGGCCGATGGTGATGGGCCTGGTCACGGTCTTCGTCCATGTGTTGCTGACGAACCTCGGGCGTATCGACCCGAAGCGCCAATCCGCGGCCGATTTGCTGGTGATGCGCGATTTCGCGCTGTTCCTGGCGGGTTTCCTGTCGGGGTTGACGATATGCATCCTGTTGGCCACGGCCTGGCCGGCGCTGCCGGTCGTCCGGCTGGTCCTCGGCTACCTCGGGCTGGGCTTTGCGGGGATCGGGCTGTACCTGTCCCGGCTGGGGCCCAACTATTTCGCGGGCTATCGGCTGCCCTGGACGCTGGAGGATCCGGCCAACTGGGCTTCGACGCACCGGCTGGCGGGGCGGCTCTGGCGGTGGGGCGGGCTGAGCGCATGCCTGGCGGCGCTCCTGCTGGAAGGCCTCTGGCTATGGGGCGCCTTCACGGTGGCACTGGCCGCCATGGCACTCCTGCCGGTGGTGCACTCGTGGCGGCGGTTCCGCGGTCGGGCCTAGCGATGGACGGACGGGGCGGGGCCTGCCTTTTTTTTTCATTATCTTCCCCGAAACGAAACCCGATGCATCCTTCGCACCCCTTTGGCCGGCGGGAATTCCTGCTGCAGTCGCTCCTCCTCGGCTCGGGCCTGCTGGCCGGCCCCTCCCTCTTCGCCGGCGGCCCCCGGCCCAACTCCCGCTTCGGCGGGGTGCGCATCGGCGCCATCACCTATTCGTTCCGCAGCCTGCCGGTGACGCCGGCCGACATCATCCGCTATTGCCAGCAATGCGGCCTCAGCGCGCTGGAGCTGAAGGGCGACACGGCGGAACCCTTCGCCGGGGCCCCGGCAGGCCCGAAGGTCCGCGAGTGGCGCGAGACGGCGGGGATGGAGAAGTTCGTCGAACTGCGGCGGATGTTGCGCAAGGCGGGCATCACGGTGTATGCCTACAAGCCCAACGCGCTGGGCGAACGCAACAGCGACGGCGAGATCGAGCACGCCATGAAGGCCGCCAGGGCGCTGGGCGCCGCTTCGGTGACGGTGGAGCTGCCGAAGGACCCGTCCCATTCGAAGCGGCTGGCCGACATCGCGGCGGGGCACAAGGTCCATGTCGGCTACCACGCCCACACACAGGCCACCGACACGGCCTGGGACGAGGCGCTGGCGCAGTCGCCCTGGAACACGATGAACCTCGACTGCGGCCACTACATCGCCGCGGGCGGCAACAACACGGCCGCCAGCCTCCTGGCGCTCATAGAGGCGAAGCACGACCGCATCTCGTCGCTGCACCTGAAGGACCGGCGCCTCAAGCAGAATGGCGCCGCCAACGTCGAGTGGGGAAAGGGTGATACGCCCATCCGAGAGATCCTGCAACTCATGAAGGCCAAGCGCTACCGCTTCCCCGCCAGCATCGAACTGGAATATCCGGTGCCGGCAGGGTCTGACGCGGTCAAGGAGGTGGCCCGTTGCGTGGCCTACGCCCGGGAGGCCCTCTCCTGAGCGCAGCGCCGAGTCTACCGATGCCCGAGCGCCCGGCAAGACGGGCATCATCCATACGACATCCATGCGTACATCCATCGCCTCGCGACTCCTGCCCTGCCTGATGGCCCTCTGGCTGAACCCCTGCCCCGCACAGCCGCCGGTGGCCAGGCGGCCCGTCCTGACGCCGGGCCGGTCGGCCATGCCCCTGCGGCAGGTGAGCGTGCTCTTCCCGCACTCGCGCGACGCCCAGCGCATCACCGTCGTGGAGGACGAGGACGGCGACCTCCTCTACCAGGGCGACATCCGCATCGACACCTCGATCATCATCCACGACCCCGCCGGAAGGGGCACACGACCCGTCGACGAACGGCTGCGCTACCTGCGGGCCATGGGCCAGCAGCGGATGGTGGCCTTCTCGGGCGCGTCGGCCCTCTGGTTCGGCATGGGCAAGTGGGACAACGGCGTCGTGCCCTACACCTTCTCCTCCAACATGCCGCAGGGGCACCGCGACATGATCGCCCGGGCGGCGCAGCACATCTCGTCGCGCACCCGCCTCTGCATCCGGCCAAGGCAGGGCGGAGAGGACGACCACATCGAGTTCGTCGCCGTCCGCAACAAGATCTAAGCGGGGCAGTCGGCCCTCGGCAAGCAGGGTGGCCGTCAACCCATCAACATCGACATCGCCGACAACGGCGGCCAGGCGTCGGGGATGTTCGAAGTCGTCGTCCACGAGGTCCTGCACGCACTCGGGATGATCCACGAGCAGTCGCGCTCCGACCGCGACGATCATGTCCGCATCCTCTGGGACAACATCAACGACACCGTCAGGCACAACTTCGAAAAGGACGGCTTCTCGCAGAACTTCGGCGCCTACGACCCGACCTCCATCATGCACTACCACCGCAACGCCTTCGGCACGCTCGACAGCGACGCGAACCCGCGCGTCACGATCGAGCCCGTCGATGCGCGCATGCGCATCGCGCCGATGCGGGAGCTCTCCCCCCGTGACATCGCCGGCCTCAACGAACTCTATGCCGAGTCGGACGACTGCCAGGACAGGCCCTTCCGCATCCGTGCGCATGCGCTCACGCCCGAGGGCCGGCCCGGCGTCCTCGTCTACGACAGCATCGTGAGTGCCGGCTGGGCGGACGCCGCGGCGCTGCATTGGGGCAGTCTGACGGCCGACCACATGATGTTCCTCAACCGCAACACCTCGCAGGCCGTCGTCAAGCGGCTCGCCACCGACGGCGCCTTCGGCCGCGTCGTCTATGCCAAGCGCTGGACGCCGGGATGGACGCACCTCGAGACGACGACCATGGGCGGCACACCCTACATCCTCCACTACAAGAAGCCCTACCTCTTGCCGCTGGGGGGGCTGCCCTACGGGCTGGGACTGTCTGACACGGCCGGGACGGCGGTGATCGCCCGCGTCGACGGCCGGCCCTCCTTCGCCGACAACACGCTGGGCACCCAGGCGTACCGGGCCGACTGGGGCACCGGCTGGGATGTCATCCGCTTCTTCAGCGCCGGCGGGGGACATTACCTCTTCCGCCTCAACGATCGCACCAACCGCGCGCAGATCTTCCGCATCGACCCGCAGCAGCCCTTCGCCGGCAACAGCCTGGGCCGGCCCGTGTACGACAAGTTGTGGACGGAAGGATGGACAGAGGTGCGCTTCTTCCGCAGCGCCGGGAGGACCCATGTGCTGCACCTCAAGTCGGAGAGCGGGCTGATGCGCATCGCCGAGGTCGACGAGCAGGCGCCCTTCGCCGACAACAACCTCGGCGTGCTCCGTTACGAGGGGCGGACGGACAGGGGCTGGACGAGCGTCGACGTGCATACGACGCTGCAGGGCCAGACCCTGCTCTTCCTCGGCAACCGCTCGACGGGCGATGTCAACATCTGCGCATTCCGCGCACAGGACCCCTTCGAAGGGGGCACGCCCTATACGGTGGTGCACCGCGACCGCTGGTGGAAGGGCTGGACCTACGCCGGTTTCTACCGCGCCGTGGGCGGCGACCGGCTGCTGATCATGAAAAGATAAACCAGCGACATGGGCATGATAGCACAACTCCTGGCGGCTCCCTTCCTCTGCCTCGCCTTTCCGCTGGCCGATGGGGAGGCCGGCCAGCAGCCCGACAAATGGGTCGGCGCCTATTTGAACCGCGAGACGGGCGTGGCCCTGCAGGTCAGGCCCAAGCAGGAGGGCATGTACCAGGGCGAGTTCACGTACAACGGCATGAAGCTGCCTATCCGCGGCATCAGCCTGCTGGGCGTCTTCACGGCCGAGTACTTCTACCAGCAGAAATGGTTCTCTTTCACGCTGACGAGGGGCACGAAGGATTTCACGCTGTCGGTCGACGGCGCGACGGTGCCGATGGTACGGCTGCCACCGGGCGCCCGGATCCCCGTGACGCCGGCGCCGGCTCCGGTGACTCCCAACCGGGGCACGACCCCTTCGGGCGGCGGGGGGGGTGGCGGGACGGCCAACGGCAGCTGGACGCAGCGGCTGCGGGGCCGGCAGTTGCTCCACCTCCAGACGGGCGGCGGGAGCAGTACCAAGGCCTTTTTGAACCTCTATCCCAACGGGCGCTTCCATTTCGAGACGTCGACCTCGTACACGTCGGGCGGCTTCGGGGAGTTCTCCTACGCCGACGAGTCGAAGGACGATGGCACTTGGAAGATCATCGACCGCGGGGGATCGACCCTGCTGGTGACGGTGTCTTCGAAGAACGGGCAGACATCCGAGATGCGTCTGCAGGCGGGCGCCTCTGCCACGCAGGTGATGGTTGACGGGCGGCGCTTCTTCATCCGCGCCATCGAGTGAGTCGGGCCGATGGCCCGGCGGACGCGCCCTGCGTCCGTCGGCCGGCGGGGTGCCGTCCTGCGGGGTTGCAGGGGGTGTCCTGCCGGCCGGCGGGTGCGGGGCTGCTTCATTCCTTGAAGAACCGGAGGGTCGTCCGGCCGCCGTCGGTGGCGTGTATCGTCAGCAGGTAGGGGCCTGCGGGCAGGGCGGAGACGTCGAGCTGGCTGCGGCCGGGCGCTGCGGCCTTGCGGCGCAGGAGGCGGCCGGCGAGGTCGTGCACTTCGAGGTGGCGGCTGCCGACGGGCAGGGTCAGCTGCAGGCTATGGGCGGCGGGGTTGGGGAAGAGGGCTGGCAGGGCGGTGGCGGGTGGCGCCATGCGGGCGGCGGGCATCTGGAGGGAGGTGACGGTGGCGGGGGCGACGGCGACGCTGTGTACGGTGAGGGTGCCGGCGAGGGCGACGAGGCGGACGGCGTGCAGCCTGTCGGCCTCGAGCGTGACGGACATCGCCGGGGTGGCGACGGTGACGCCGGCGGTGCTGCCGGGCGTGAAGGTGGCGACCAGGCGCCCGTCGACCTCGACGGCGAAGGTGGCGGCGGCGGTGGTGGCGTAGTTGACGGTGACGGCATGGCTGCCGGCATGGGGCGTGTGGAAGGCGTAGGACATGTGAAAGGCCGCGTTGGCCGTGAGGTTGGCGCTGCCCGTGGCGGTGAGGGCGGGGACGTCCCACTCGCGCGTGTCGAAGGCGGCGCCGGGCCTGACGAAGGGCGGTGCGTTGCGGTAGTCGACGGCCAGCGGCGTGGCGGCGTTGAAGCGCTGCAGGGCCTCCAGCTGCGGCGAGTTGGCCGGGTTGCGGGTGTTGCGGACCGCCCAGGTGCTGCCGTCGAGGCCGTTGAGGTTGAGGAGGCATCCCACTTCGAGGTCGGAGCGGTTGAGGACGTTGAGGTGGTCGAGCGTGTTCTGCATCATGCGGGCATCCCAGGTGCCGGTGTGCATCTGCTGGATGACGGCCTCGTCGCCACCCTGGAAGGTGGGGTGCATGTCGCCCTCGTAGTTGACGAAGGCGAGGCCGAACTGTCGGGCCCAGGCGGCGTCGGCCGTGACCTGGTCGTAGTAGCCGCCGGGGTTGCCCCATGGGTCGGTGAAACGCCTGGTGGCATCCCACTGCCCGTTGGTCCAGATGCTGTTGAGGGTGACGGGGCTGTTATCGGTGTACCAGTAGAAGGAGCCGCCGGCGCCGTAGAGGAAGTGGTTGACGGGGTGTGGGTCGGCCCAGCCGGAGCGGCTGTCGCGCTTGTTATAGTACGCGTCCATGAAGGTGAGCGTCTGGTGGGTGCGGTCGATGTATCCTTTCTGGAAGGAGATGACGGGTCTGACGCGGGCCATCATCTCGCCGCCGAAGACGGCGCGGAAGGCGTTGCTGAGTTCGACCGTCCGGACGGCCTTGAAGCGCATGCCCCAGAGGTACTGGTATTGTGCGGGGTCTGTCTTGCCGTCGAACTTGACGGCGCTGTTGTTGCGTGCCTGGGCGTACACCCATCCGGTCTGCGAGAACTGGTCGTTCCAGATCTCGTTGGAGTATTCGACATAGAGTTTGAGGGCGGGGTCGAGGGGTGGGAAGACGGGGTTGGCCTGCGGGGCGGTGTAGGGGTTGACGCCGTCGCTGCCGTTTTTGAAGAGCAGGGCGAGGCGGGTCATGTAGTCGGCGTCGGCCTTGTGGGGCACGGTGAGCCATACGTCCTTTCGGGTCGTGTTGGCGAGGAGGATGAGGGATTCGTAGGCGGCGCCGCGGCCCTCCCATCCGTAGGGTTTCCCGCCGGTGGGCGGGCTCTGGCGGGCGTGGCGCATGAGGGTGCGGTCGGACCAGAGGGAGTCCTGGTTCCAGTTGACGGCCACCCATCCGAGGCTGCGCAGGGTGGAGAAGGGGGCGAGCTGTGCGAGGAAGGCGTCGGTGAAGAGGGCTGTCGCGGGGTGCGACTGGCTGTTGCCGGGTGTCAGGGGCCGCATGAGCCTGACCTGGGTGACGCCGGTGTTGGCGGCCGAGGAGGCCGTCCTTCGGGTATTGGTGAACGTGAGGTACAGGTCGGCGTTGGCGGCGTCGGCGATGGTGAGGGTGCCGGAGGTGGTGTTGGAGGCGGCGTCGTAGGCGAGGGCCGAGAGGGTGCCGGCGGAGGTGGCGACGGTGGCCTGGCCGGTGAAGGAGAGGCGGTAGGTGCCGTGGTTGTCGCGGGTGTCGAGGCCGGCCCATACGAGGCATCGGGCGTCGGTGGCGGGCCAGTGGTCGGCGTCGAGGGGTGGTTCGGGGTCGTTGGGGGTCCCGCCGATGCGGATCCACTGTCGGTGGGCGCGCATGGCGTCGGCGAAGGGCTTGTCGGGGCCCCAGTCGAGACCGGGGTTGGCGAGGTTGATGCCGATGCTGTTGCGTCGGCCGGTGGTCGTTGCGGCCAGGGTGGTGACGGTCAGGGGCGTGCTGGCGGGGGAGGCGTTGCCGGCGGCGTCCTTCGCCGCCACGGTCATGACATAGCTTGTCGACGGCGCGAGACCGGAGACGGGGAGCGACGTGCCCGGCAGGTTGGCGAGGAGGGTGCCGTTGCGATAGACGTCGTAAGAGGCCACGCCGACATTGTCCGTCGAAGGCGACCAGGAGAGGGTGAACGACGAGGGGGTGAGGTTGGCCCAGGCGAGGCTGGCGGGAGTGCCGGGCTTGATCGTGTCGTGGGTACCGGCGGATAGCCTGACATTGTCGATGATGCCGTAGCTGTTGTTGGCGCCACCGGCGAAGTCGATCACGAGGCGGGTGAGGCCCGTCCAGTTGAGGGTGAGGGTGGCGAAGGACGCGCCGGCCGTGTAGGTGGTGGTGACGGTGGTGCCGTTGCTGCGGTGGCCGGTGACGGTGGCGTCGCAGCTGGCGTCCCAGGGGTCGCCGTGGTGGTCGAGGGAGGTGATGTCGAAGGAGGCGCCGTCGGTCCTGTCGATGGTGATCATGGAGCTCCAGTTGCCGTTCATCAGTCCGCGGGTGTTGTGCACCGTCTGGACGTAGAGGGGGTCGGCGGCCCCGTTGGTACCGCTGAAGCGTCCGGTGAAGCGGTAGCCGGAGTTGTCGGCGTAGGGGTTGGCGGGGAGGGTGTTGAGGGGCCATGCCTCGAAGTCGACGAGGGTCGACGCGGGGTCTGCCGCGGCGGTCATGACGGTGAGGGGGCTGCTGGCGGGGGAGCGGTTGCCGGCGGCGTCTCGGGCGCGTACGCTCATCGGGTGGGCGGTGGCGGCCGAGAGGCCGGTGAGGGTGGCCGAAGTGCCGGTGACGGTCGTCAGCAGACTGCCGTTCAGGAGCACCTCATAGCCGGTGACGCCGACGTTGTCGGTGCTGGGCGACCACGAGAGGGTGAAGGAGGTTTGTGTGACTGAGGATGCCGCCAGGCCGCCGGGCGCGGAGGGGGGTGTCGCGTCGGGTGGCGTACCGTAGACGGCCAGTTCGGAGAGCCAGACACCGTTGCGTGTGCTGGAGCGCTGGGTGACGAAGATGCGGAGGTAGCGGCCCGTGGCCGTGAGGCCGGTGATGTCGTCCGTCGCGCCGTTCTGCGCGGAGAGGCTGCGGGCGGTGGTCCAGCCGACCGCGTCGGCGGATGTCTGCACGGCGTAGGCTTTGCCGTAGTTGGTCGACCAGTTGAGTGTGACGCGGGTGACGGCGCAGGCGGTGCCGAGGTCGACGTAAATCCATGGGTTGGCCTCGCTGTTCGAGCGCCATGCGGTGGACAGGTTGCCGTCGACGGCCTTGGCGGCCGCGTAGGTCGCCGATGCCGCGGTGCTGGCGCTGACGCTGCGGTTGAGGGCGATGTTCGTCTGGCCTGCGACGGCCGGCGCCAGCAGTGCGAAGGCGGCGACGGCCGCCAGCCTGGCCCTGCGGGGGGCGCGGGTGGGGGCGGGATGGGGTTGGGACATGGGAATGGCCATGCGCGGGTTTTTGCGTGATCGGCGTAGGGGTTGGAAGAAGGGGGTTAACGGATGCGGTTCCGTCTTCAGGGGTCGGGCAGGTGTCCTTCCGGAGGGCTGGCGTTGGGTGTCAGGGCCTGCGGGGCGGACATGGTAGCATGACGGGATGGAGGCCTCCGGGGTTGCATGGGGAAAAAAACCGGCGGGGGCAGGTGAGATGGCCGACCGGGGCGGGGCGATTTTTTTCATATTTTGTGAGGGATGTGGCAGGAGAGATGGCATTCGGTTTTCGCGGGTTCGCGCCGGCGATGGATCCTATGGGGTGGCCTGGCCCTGGTCGGGGCCCTGGCGGCGGCGGTTCCGGCGCTTCAACGCCAGCCGGTCGACTACCAGGCGGAGGTGAAGCCCATCCTGAACCGGCACTGCCTTTCCTGCCACGGCGGTGTGCGCAAGAAGGCGGGCTTCAGCCTGCTCTTCGAGGAGGAGGCCTTGGCGCCCACGGCTTCGGGCCGGCCGGCCATCGTGCCGGGTGATGCCGCCCACAGCGAGATGATCCGGCGGTTGCGGCTGCACGACCCCGAGGAGCGGATGCCGTACCGGAAGGCGCCCCTGTCGGATGACGAGATCGCCGTCCTGGAACGCTGGGTCGACGAGGGCGCGCGCTTCGGTACGCACTGGGCCTACCGGCCCCTGGCGGCACCGGTGGAGCCACGGTGCGGCTGGCGGGCGTGGCTGGAGCGAAAGGCGGCGCAGGAGATCGACCGGCACATCGATGCACGACTCGATGCCATCGGCCTGGCGCGGTCACCCGAGGCCGACGCGGCGACGCTGGCCCGTCGGGTGGCCCTCGACCTGACCGGGATGCCGGCATCGGAAGCCCTCACGGCGGCGTATGTGCGTCAGCCGGATGCAAAAGGCTATGAGCGACTCGTCGACAGCCTCCTCGCCTCACCCCGCTTCGGCGAGCGTTGGGCGGCCGTGTGGATGGACCTGGCGCGGTATGCCGACTCCAAGGGATACGAGGCCGACCAGCCCCGGTCGATCTGGCGGTACCGCGACTGGCTGATCAAGGCCTTCAACGCCGACATGCCCTATGACCGCTTCCTCACGGAACAGCTTGCGGGCGACCTCCTGCTGGATGCGACCGACGAACAGTACATCGCCACCGCCTTCCACCGCAACACCCTCACCAACGACGAGGGCGGCAGCGATAACGAGGAATTCCGCCTCTCGGCCGTGATGGACCGCGTCAACACCACCTGGGAGGCCGTCATGGGCACGAGCTTCGCCTGCGTGCAGTGCCACAGCCATCCCTACGACCCATTCCGTCAGGAGGAGTACTACCGCTTCATGGCCTATTTCAACAACGCGCGCGACGAGGATACCAACATGGACTACCCCGTGCTCCGCGAGTTCCGCGGCGCCAGCCGGCGGCAGTACGACTCGCTCACACGATGGATCGCGGGGCTGTCCGACGCCCCGACGGCGGCCTGGTTCGACCGGTTCCTGCGCACCTGCGGCGACGCCGTCAACACGCTGAAGGCCGACTCGCTGCAGAACGCGGCCATCTCGAGCAGTTGGTACCTGATGCTCCGCAGATCATCCTGGGGACGGCTGCGGGGGCTCGGCTTCGACGGCAAGGGCAGCCTGCTCCTGCGGTATCGGTGCCAGAACGAGGGCGGCACGCTGTCCCTGCACCTCGACTCGGCCGGGGGGCGGCTCCTCGCCCGACTGCGGCTGAAGAACGAGATCGACGGCTGGAACCTGCACGAGCTGGCCCTTCCGGCCGACCTGGGCGGCAGCCACGACCTGCACTTGCATTACGAAAACCCCGGGCTGAGGTCGCTCGACGACAATGGCATCCTCTTCGACTGGGTCGCGCCGACGCCCGCCCTGCCGGGCAGGGGGCTGCCGGACCATGCCGGATACCGGCGGATGTACCTCGACCTCCTCAACTGTCCAGATGCGGAACTGACGCCCGTCGTGACGGAGAACCCCGGCTACCTGCGGCGGACGACACAGGTCTTCGAGCGGGGCGACTGGCGGTCGCCGGGACGGGCGGTGGAGCCCGGCATACCCGCCGTGATCGCGTCTGCCACGGGACCTGCCGGGCGCGACCGGCGCGCGCTGGCCGCCTGGGTGACCGACCCGAGGCACCCGCTGACGGCACGGGTACTCGTCAACCGGCTATGGGAGCAGCTCTTCGGTACGGGCCTTGTGGAGAGCCAGGAGGACTTCGGCACGCAGGGCATCCCGCCGACGCATCCCGAGCTGCTGGACATGCTCGCCTGGCGTTTCCTCCACGACGACGCCTGGAGTGTCAAGAAGGCGCTGAAGCGTATCGTGCTGTCGGAGACCTACCGCCAGCGGTCGGAGGCGCGGCCCGAGGGCATGGCCAAGGACCCGCGCAACCGCTACCACTGGCGGGCGCCGCGCGTCCGGCTCAGCGCAGAGCAAGTGCGCGACCAGGCCCTGCAGGTATCGGGACTGCTGAGCGGGAAGATGTACGGTCCCAGTGTCATGCCGTACCAGCCGGACGGCATCTGGGCATCGCCCTACAATGGGATGCTATGGCGGTTGAGCGAGGGCGAGGACCGCTACCGGCGGGCCCTCTACACCTTCTGGAAGCGGAGCAGCCCCTACCCTTCCCTGATGAACTTCGACGGCGTCTCCCGCGAGGTCTGCACGAGCCGGCGCATCCGGACGAACACGCCGCTGCAGGCCCTCACGCTGCTGAACGACTCCACGTACTGGGATGCGTCGGTACGGCTGGCGCTGCGGGCCGACAGCCTGGTGAAGGGCCGCCCGCGAGAGCGCATCGCACAACTGTATCGCCGGGTCGCGGGCCGGGAGCCGGCACCCGAGAAGGTGGAGGTGCTGGAACACCTGTACCGGTGCAGCTATGAGCGGCTCGGGCGGCGGCCGGAGGAGGTCGAACGGCTGTTGGCGGGCCATGCCTACGAACCGCCCGCGCGTCGCGGGCTGGCGGCCCTGGCGATCACGGCCAATGCCATCCTCAACCTCGACGAGGTGGTGACGCGTAACTGAGGACCGTCCCCGACCCTACCGCGCATTCAATCGCCCACCCGCCGTGTCGCCTGCCGGATCCTGTCGAGCATGGCCTTGAGTTCGGCGGCCTTGTCGGGGTGCGACCGGATGAGGTCGTTGGTCTCGCCGATGTCGTCCCTGAGGTTGAAGAGCTGCATGGCGGGCCCGCCGGGTTCGGGTTTGACATGCCTGGGGACGGTGAATCCGCCGGAGCCGAGCCCTTCGACGAGCTTCCAGTCGCCCATGCGGACGGCGAAATACCCTGCCGACGAGTGGTGGACGACGGCGGGCTGGCCTGTTGCCCGGGCCTGGCGGCCCGTGAGGACGGGGAGGATGCTGTAGCTGTCCTCCGCGGTGTATTTTCGGTCATGCGTTCCCGTGATGTCGGCCACCGTGGCCATGAGGTTGGCGAGGGTGGTGGTGGCGTCGCTGACGCTGCCGGGGGCCACGCGGGCGGGCCATCTGACGATGAAGGGCACGCGGTGTCCGCCCTCGTGGGCGTCGCCCTTCATGCCGCGGAGGGGCCCGGCGGAGCGGTGGCCGTACCTGGCGATGTAGTCGCTGCGCCAGTAGGGGCCGTTGTCGCTGGTGAAGACGAGGAGGGTGTTGTCGCGCAGGCCCATGCTGTCGAGGGTGGCGACGAGGTGTCCGACGGCGTCGTCGAGCTGTTCGACGAAGTCGCCGTACTCGCCGGCGGCGGAACGGCCCTTCCACGGGTCGACGGGCATCCAGGGCGTATGGGGGGCTGGGAGGGGGAGGTAGAGGAAAAAGGGCTTTGCGGGCGACTGGGCGCGGAGGAAATCCTCCGCCTCGCGGAAGAAGCGGGGCATGACGTCGTGGAAGTCGAAGGCGGGCGACATGCGTCCGGCCCGCCAGAAGGCGCCGGCATATCCCGTATCGGGCTTGTGGAGTGCCGTCTGGGCCGTGAGGGGTTCGGTGAGGCGGTGGTCGCGCAGGTAGGCGTAGGGCGGCATGTCGAGCGAGGCGGGCAGGACGAAGGAGTAGCCGAAGCCGACGGTGTTGGGCCCTTCGGTGATGGGGGCGGCGACGTCGACCTGTCCGGGAGGCATTTCATCGGAAATGCCGTAGCGGGGTTGTCGGAGGGAGTCGGCATGTTCCGGACGGGGTGTCCATCCCAGCCCGAGGTGCCATTTGCCGATGACGGCGGTGCGGTAGCCTTTGGCGGCGAGGAGGGAGGCGACGGTGGGCCTGTCGGCCTCGATGAGGGGTCTTGAGTAGCCCTTGAGGACGCCGACGGGCAGTCGGCTGCGCCAGGGGTAGCGACCGGTGAGGAGGGCGTATCGCGTGGGGGTGCAGACACTGGAGGGCGAATGGGCGTCGGTGAAGCGCATGCCGGCTGCGGCGAGCCGGTCGATATGCGGGGTGCGGATGCGGCCCTGGGGGTTGTAGGCGGAGACGTCGCCATAGCCGAGATCGTCGGCGAGGATATAGACGATGTTGGGCAGGCCCGTGCCACGGGTACGCTGCGCTTCGAGGGGAAGGGTGGCCAGGATGAGGAGGGTCGTCAACAGCGTTCTGGGTATCATGCGCTACTTCATTTCGCTTGTCCTGTCAAGGTACGGAGCAATACGACACCGTGGTGGGGAATACGGAAGCGGAACCTTCCGGGGGCGGTGCCGATGTCGAGCTGTCGCCACGCGTCGCGTAGGATGGCCCCGTCGGGGATGCCCAGCGCCCGGGTATCGAGGACCACATCGGCCGCAGGCTCGTCGTCCCAACGGATATGACTCTGAGGGGTGAGGCCGTAGTCGGCGGTGTGGAAGAGGCCGATGGCCTGTCCGCCGTCGTGCAAGGGTTTGACCCATGTCTCGACGCCATTGGCGCGTGCCTGGGGTTTGGCGGGGGTTCCCAGGGGGTCCTGGTCGATGGCGATGACTTCGGCGTTGGTGAGGAGGGAGCGGGTGAACGCGTCGAGCCTGTCGATGGGGCAGCCGATGAGCATGGGTGCCGACAGGAGGGCGAACATGCTGACTTCGGCGTATTGTTCATCGGGCGTGAGGCGGGTGGGGTGCATGGGGCTGCCGGTGGTGACCTGGCCGAGGACCATCATGTCGGGGTCGTTCCAGTGCCCGGGTCCGTTATAAGGGGCCCATCTGTCGATGGCGAAGACGGTGAGGTAGAGGGCATGCCAGCTGTCGCGGATATCGGGCCCGGTGCGCCAGAGGTTGGCGATGCGTTTCCAGTCGGCCGCCTGTGCGAAGGGCGCTGAATTGGATAAGCTGTAGACGATGTCGCGCCCCGATCGCCGAAGGGCGGAGGACATGCGTTCGGCGGAGGACAGGTCGATGCGCCAGTCGTATTTGAGGTAGTCGACGCCCCAGGCGGCGAACTGGCGGGCGTCGATGTCTTCGTATCGGTAGGTCCCGATGCGTCGGTACCGGCGTTTGTCGTTGCGCACCGAGTCGGGGAAGGATCCATCGGGGGTGTCGGTCGAGCCGCCCGGGAAGCCGGCGTAGCTGGCGATCCAGGGGGTGGAATAGATGCCGAGTTTGAGGCCGAGGGCGTGGATGGAGTCGGCCATTTCGCGGAAGCGGGGGAAGCGGTCGTTGGGTTGCAGGGGCATTGCCGGTCCTTGGCGCGGCCCCTGCCAGGCGTCGTCGATGTTGACGTATGTCCAGCCGTGGTCGCGCAGTCCCGAAGCGACCATGGCCCGGGCGGAGGCCATGACCTTGTCGCGGTCGATGTCGCGCGACCAGGAGTTCCAGCCGTTCCATCCCATGGGCGGGGTGAGGGCGATGGTGTCGCCGATGCGGAGGGTGAGGGTGCGGCTGTCGCGTCCCAGGGGGTTGACCGCTTCGAGGGTGAGGGGGAAGCTCCCTTTTCGGTTGACCGTTCCCGTGATGATGCCGCTGGCGGTGTCGAGGGAGAGTCCCGGCGGGAGTCCGCGGGCGTGGAAGCACATGGGCCGTTCTCCGGTGGCGGCGACGGTGAGGAGGACGGGGTGTCCGGGGCGGGCGCCGAAGACGGCGGGGGTGCGGATGCGGGGTTGGGGCGGGTCTGGGGGGGTGAGGATGTGGCGGGGCGCGTCGTTGGGGACGGGCCTGGGCCTTGCGGCGTGTTGCAGGGTGAGGCGTGCGTCGGCCCAGTCGGCGTAGCAGGCCTGTGCCGTTTCGGACCCGGGCAGGACGAGGAGGCCGAGGCGGCGGACGCCGCGGAGGTCGATGTCGAGGGGGATGGCTGGTTGGCCTGTCCGGGTGGGTGGGCTTTCGAAGACGACCTTTTTGTCGGCGATGACGATGAAGCGGCAGCGGCAGGCGGTGTCGGAGGCGTCGTCCATGCCGATGCGGGCGACGAGGCGGAGGGCCTTGGCGTCGAGTTGGAGGGGCATGACGGCGGTGGCGGCGAAGCCGATGCCGTTGGTGAAGGGCTGTCCGGCGATGCGGAGGGTGTCGCCGCGCTGGTTGCGGCGGGCGACGACGGCGGGGATGCCTTCCGAGAGGGCCTTGACGTCGAGGGCGTCGAGCCAGAGGGTGTCGGTCTCCTGCGCATGGGTGGGTGTGGCGAGGAGGAGGTTGGCGAGGAGGCAGGCGGCAATGGCTAAGTGCATGGCTTACGGCTGGGCAGGCCGATGCCAGGCGCCGGATGGGCCTGGCATCGGATGGACTGCGGTCGGTGTCGGATCAGTACCCGGGGTTCTGGTCGATCCGGGGGTTGGTGTTGTCGAGCATGCCCTGGGGGAGGGGGCGAACGAGGTGCTTGTCGGCCTTGATCTGGGGAACACCGGCACGGCCCCAGGATGTCCAGCCATTGAAGGCCCGCGCACGTTCGACGAGTTTGCCGGTGCGTTTGAGCTGGTACCAGCGTTCGTTGCCTTCGCCGAGGAACTCACGTCCGTACTCGTCGAGGATCATGTCGATGTTGATGGTCGCGGGGGTGGCCCGGTAGGAGGTGACGTTGGTGAGGGGGTCGAGGACGTTGCCGGGGTTGCTGGCGCGGAGGGGGTTGCGACCGGCGTTGCTGCCCAGGGCCCTGTCGAGGACGCGGTTGTAGTAGACGTCGGCCGTGCCCAGGCGTGCGCCGGTGGCGCCTTTGACGATGGCCTCGGCGGCCATGAGGAAGAGTTCGGCGGAGCGGAAGAGGGGGTCGTTGAAGGTGGAGAATCCGTCGCCGTAGGTGATGCCGGGCTGCCAGAACTTCCAGAACATGGGCCCGTCCCATGCCATGGGGTCGATGACCTGCTGGGTGGGGGTGAGTTTGCCCATCCAGAAGAGGTCGACGATGTTCTGGACGGCGTATCTCTTCGTCCCGCCGGGGATGTTCTGACCGAGCTGGGTGACATCGTTCATGGGGACGTTCCAGGGGAGGACAACGGCGGTGGTGTCATTGACGACGTAGGAGAGGGTCCGGGTCTGGGGGAAGGGTCTGTTGTTGGCGAGGGAGACGGAGCCGTTGACGGTGGCGAAGGTGACGCTGTTGAACGTGCCTTCGTAGCGGCTGTCGAGGGCGGGGTCGAAGAGGCGTAGGGCGCCCCAGGTGGTGCGGTGGGCGGGCAGGAAGCGGTTGTAGGTGGAGGTGCGCGACTCCTGTGCGACGCCGTTGGGGCCGCCGCTGAAGACGGTGTGCATGTTGTTGCCGATGAGACCGGTGGAGGTGCTCATGTTACCGTCGCCGTTGTAGGCGTTGGGGTTGGAGTACTGGACGGCGAAGACGACTTCGCGGCTGGCGTTGGCGCCGGCGACGGAGCTGGCGGCGGTGGCCGTCTCGCGTTTGGGGTTCTTGTTGTGGATGGGCCAGAGGTTGTTCCAGTTGGCCTCGAGGGGGTACAGGCCTGAGGCGATGAGGTCGTCGCAGTGGGTGAGTGCGGCGGTGAAGTCGGCCGGCGTGCCGCCGAGTGCGTTCTGGAAGTTCCATCCGCGGGTGAGGAGGACGCGGGCCATGAGGAAGCGTGCGGCGCCGCGGGTGGCGCGTCCGTTGGCCGACTGCACGTTGGGGAGTTTGGGGATGGCCCATTCGAGGTCGGCGACGATCTGGGTGTAGACGTCCTTCTGCGGGGTCTTCTTGACTTCGAGGCTGGCGGTGGTGGTCTCCTTGAGGGGCATGGGGATGTCGCCCCACTGCTGTACGGCCCAGAAGTAGCAGAGGGCGCGGAGGAAGCGGGCTTCGGCGGTGCGGACGTTCCTGAGGGAGTCGGACATGCCCTGTACGGCGCCGGCGCGTTCGACGGCGGCGTTGCAGCGGTTGATGTTCCGGTACAGGAGGTCCCACAGCACCTGCACTTCGCCGGAGGATGAGTTGAGGCCGATGTCGTAGGTATCGAAGTTACTGCCCGACTGTGTCGTCTGCGAGGGGAAGAACAGGGTGCCCGCCCAGGAGTTGGCGGAGAACATGTCGGTCCCGTTGAGGGTGATGACGCGCTGCTGGGTGATGTCGCGCAGCAGGGGGTAGCAGGAGATGACGAGGGCGTTGTAGCCTGCGGCGGTGTTGTAGTAGTTGTCGGTGGTCCGGTTGGTGGGGTTGAATTCGTCGAGGAAGTCCTTCTTGCAGCCCGTGGAGGCGGCGGTGGTCACCGCCAGCGCGAGGGCCAGGATCCGTATGTTGTTGTGCATCATGGCGATTCGATTGTGGTGGGTTTAGAAGCCAATGCTGGTACCGAAGGCGACGGTCATGCTGGGGACGTCGTCGATGTAGGTGTTGGAGTTGTACTCGGGGTCCATCCCGTTGTAGCGGGTCCAGAACCTGGGGTTGAGGACCTGGAAGTAGACGCGGGCGCGTTCGATCTTCGCCTTGTCGAGCAGTTTCTTGGGGACGGTATAGCCGAGGGTGACGTCGACCAGCCGGAGGAAGGTGGCGTCTTCGTAGCTGCGTGCGCCGCGGAAGGGCTGCGGAACGCCGGGGCCGTAGAAGTAGTTGGTGGGGTTGTTCTTGGTCCAGTAGTCGAGGACGATGTGGTTGTACCTGGCGCTGGTGTATTCGCCCATGGTGCCGCCGAGGAGACCGTTGCGGTACATGGTGCCATCGCGGTAGTAGAGGAGGAAGGACATGTCGAAGGCCTTGTAGCTGAAGCGGTTGGTCATGCCCATGGTGAAGTTGGGCAGTTCGGAGCCGAGCCAGACGCGGTCGTCGATGCCTGTGGAGTTGGTGATGCGGCCGTCCTTGTTCTGGTCGACGACCTTGACGGAGCCTGGGAACTGGCCGTAGGCGCGGGCGGCGGCGCTGTCGGCCACCTGCCAGATGCCGTCGAACTTGTAGTCGTAGTAGGATCGGACGGGCTTGCCGACGAACAGCGAGCTGCCGATGATGGCGTTGACGCCGTTGGCGAGCGCTTCGATGCGGTTGATGTTCTTGGAGAAGTTGACGGAGGTGTTCCAGGAGAAGTCGCGCGTCTGGACGTTGCGTGTGTTGAGCATGATCTCGATGCCCTTGTTGGACACCTGTCCGACGTTGGTGACGACGGAGGAGAAGCCGGTGGAGGTGGGCAGGGTCTGGTTGAGGATGAGGTCGCGCGTATTTCGGCGGTAGACTTCGACGACGGCGCTGATGCGGTTGTCGAGGAAGCCCATGTTGAGGCCCAGGTTGAGTTCCTGGCTGCGTTCCCATTTCAGGTCGCGGTTGCCGATGGCGGCCGGGGCGAAGCCCCCCGCCAGGGTGGTCGCGCCGAAGCTGTAGTTGGTGGCCAACAGGCCGGCCTGGGTGCTGTAGGCTGCGACGTTGGAGTTGCCGACCTCGCCGTAGCTGACGCGGAGCTTGAGGTCGGAGAACACCTTGAGGTTCTTCACGAAGTCTTCCTCGCCGAGTTGCCAGGCGAAGGCTCCGGAGGGGAAGAAGGCCCAGCGGTTCTCAGGGGCCAGCTGCGAGGCGCCGTCGGCGCGGGCGGTGAGGGTCAGGAGGTACTTGCCGTCGAAGGTGTAGTTGACGCGGCCCATGTACGATTCTAGGGCGTTGCGCGTGAAGGAGCTGCGGGCGGTCACGGTGCCGCCGGTGCCGAGGTTGTGCCAGAGGGAGGCGTAGGGCAGGTTGAGGGCGGCGATGGCATAGTTCTCGAAGGTGTTCTGGAAGGCGCTCTGGAGGGCGGTGGCGTTGACCTTGTGGCGGCCGAAGGTGTTGTCGTAGGTGAGCTGGTTGTCGAAGGTGTATGTCGAGATGTTGCGCGTCTGGTAGTCGGCCCGGGGCGGGTTGGAGAGCTGCGATTTCGACAGGGTGTTCCGGAATTCGCCGTTGCGTTCGTCGATGAGGGCGGCGGAGATGGACGATTTGAAGGTGAGCCCCTTCATCAGGGTGAGCTCGACGTAGGCGTTGCCCATGGGGTTGGACACCTTGGTGGTGTTCTGGTAGATCTCGGGGTCGGCGTCGATGATGGGGTTGGGCACCTGGTTGTCCTTGATGCCCATCCAGACGGAAAGGCCGTTCTTCCAGGGGCCGATGGCGAGGTCGTTGCCCTCGCCGGGGTTGACGATGTCGTTGTAGTAGACCACGCCGGTGGGGCGTGCCCGGTAGGACGAGCGCAGGATCTCGAGCGAGCCGCTGGGGTTGTCGGTGTAGTTGATGTAGGCGGTGAAGCCTACGCGGAGCCAGCTGCTCAGGCGGCTGTCGACGGCCGCGTTGAGGGAGTATTTCTTGAAGGTGGTGGAGGGGATGTTGCCGTCCTCCTGGACGTAGCCGCCCGAGAAGCGGTAGGTGGTGCCGGCGTTGCCACCGGTGACGGCTACGGTCGAGTTGGCGAAGGTGCCGGTCTTGAGAACCATGTCGAGCCAGTTGGTCGTCTTGCCCGAGTTGACCCAGTTGAGTTCGCTGGCCGTGAAGGTGCCGATGGCGGAGCCGCCGTTGAGGATGGCGTCGTCGACGGCGAACTTGTAGAATTCCTGCGCCGTCATGAGTCGGGGCATGTGGGCCGGGCGCTTTTGGCCGATGTATGACTCGAAGGTGACCTTGGGCTTGCCTGCGATCCCCTTCTTGGAGGTGACGATGATGACGCCGTTGGCGCCGCGGGCGCCGTAGATGGCCGTGGAGGATGCGTCCTTGAGGATGTCGATCGACTGGATGTCCTGCGGGTTCAAGTCTCTCAGTCGCGCGCCGATCACCCCGTCGACGACCACCAGCGGCTCGGTGGCGCCGGTGATGGTATTCTGCCCGCGGATGTCGATGGTGAAGCCCTGTCCCGGCCTGTTGCTGGTCTTGGTCACGACGACGCCGGTCACCTGGCCCTGGAGGGCCTGCGTGACGTTGGCCGGGTTGGTGCGCACGATGTCTCGCGGCTGCAGCGAGCCCACCGCCCCGGTGAGGTCCTTCTTCCGCACGGAGCCGTAGCCCACGACCACGACGTCCTCCATCGCCCGGCTCTCGGTGACCAGCCGTACCGTAAGGACGTCTGCCGTACCTACGACCAATTCCTGCTCGGCGTAACCGATCGAATTGACCACCACCACCGGCCTGCCGGTGGCCGGCACGGAAAGGCTGAACCGGCCGTCACCATCCGTGACCGTACCCGTGGCGGCCCCTTTCAATGTCACACTGGCGCCGGCCACCGCCGCACCATTCTCGGCCGACACCACCGTACCCGACACCTTCCGCGTCTGGGATTGGGATGGAAAGGCCATCGCACAACAGGCTGCCAGCAGCAGCATTACCTTTTTCATATGGATGTTGTTTAAATGAACTTCGTTTTTCAAGTAGTAATATCATACAATGTAAACGTTTTCCCAAACCCGATGATGGAATATCTACGAAATTGATTTCGTTGATATCCATCGACCCCGTGCAGCGTTTATGCAGCTGCCTGGTGAGCCGTTCGTGTAGCGCCTTCCTTGCCAGAAACGATTCGGACCAGGCGAACTTTTCCGAAATGACAGGCCCCGCCCTCGGCGAGAGCACACCCTCCAAGGGTGGGGGCTGGGGCGTGCCCGCCCCCGTGGATGCCTCAACGGTCGTAGGTCAGTGCATAGACGGCGAAGGAGGCCAGCCAGTGTTCCCCGGCATATTCGCCGCTGGCGATCTGGCGCATGGCCTCGCGGAGGTGGGCCTCGGCGATGCCGGACAGGGGTTTCGAACCGATTGCCTTCGCGATGGGTGCCAGGCACCAGGCGCGACTGAAGTTGAGTCCGTCGAGGTGGATCAGTTTCCCATCTGTACGGTCGACGACGCGGCCGGGCGCCAGTCGCACATCGGGACGGAAGAGGTCTGGCAGGAATCGCTTCAGCCAGGCTTTGAACTGTAGGGGGTGGAGTATGCGCCGCATGAGGTCGGCCTCTTCCAGACATGGGCTGAGGAAATCGGCCCCTCCGGGTTCCCAGCCGAGGGGACAGGAGACATCGCCGCCGTAGAAGCCCAGGGCGGCGTATTCGATGGCGGATCGGAGGCTGTCGTGGTGTGCGGCCGTGGCATAATCGTGCAGGAAGGCCAGTCCGAAGGCGAGGTTATTGTGTTCGCCGGTGCGGATGGGATAGGCCAGCCGGGGCAGGTATCGCAAGGTAAAAGCCACGAGGGTATCGCTGAGCGGTTGGAGGGCGGCGGCCCAGCGGGCTGCGGCGGGATCCCTCCATGCATCCAGTTCGCGTTGCAGCATGAGCAGCCAGGCCCATCCGTAGGTACGCTCGAAGCCGCGGTTCTCGGGGTCGCGGAAGACGTCGAGTTCGCGTTGGATGTTGGCGGCCGTCAGGTGTCGGTCGAAGGCCTCACGGATGCGGGAGGCCTGAGGCAGGCCGGGGAAGATCCGCAGCAGGCGGGCGAGCATCCAGTGGCCGTGGACGCTGCTGTGCCAGTCGAAGCACCCGAAGAAAGCGGGGTGGTAGTCCTGCGGGGGTCGGATGAGGGTGCTGTCGCCATAGCTCACGCCCGTCTTGTAGGGGAAGGGCCTATCGAGGCAGCGGAGCGGGTATTCGGCGAGGCGCGAAGCCAGGGCGCTGTCGAGGCGAGGGTTGGACATCGCTGTGGCGGCAGTTGGCTGGCCGGCCAGCGGGCTTGCCGCGAGCAGTCCGGCCGCCAGCAGGATGGCCAGACGCGTTTGGAGATTGCCTTTGTGCATGGTAGCGGGGTGAGGTTCAGGTGGCTGGCCGGCCAGCGCCTGTCACAGGGATGGGCGGGATCTAAAGGGCTGATTCCGATACCCTGATGCGGCTGGCGGCATGGCCGATCCGGTGGGCGACGGCCTCGAGGCGCCGGCCCGGCGGACAGGCCACGGGGCGGCTGTAGACGAGCCATCGGGTGGGGCTTGCCTGTCCGGTCGTGGTGATGCGGTAGGCGATGGTGGCCCCGGGCGTGGGGCAGCTGATGCGGACCCTGCGGTGACTTCGGGCGATGACGGGGTCGGCCGTGACGGGTGGCTGGTCGGCGCCGGCCCACATCTGCCGTACCAGTTCCTTTTCGGGGATGGCGCCGAGGTCGGGCACCTGTCGTTGCCAATGGGCGAAGGCTTCCCGCATCCGCCGGAGGGCCCCGGCATGGGCGGGGTCGGAGGAGAGGTCGTGGAGCTGCCAGGGGTCTGCCACCACGTCGTAGAGTTCTTCGGTCCGTCCCTTGGGTTGGAACCAGCGTTGTGTGGCCGGGGGTAGGCGGCCGGCGTCGCGTAGGCGGAGGATCTCGCGCATGGAAGGCTGTTGCCGTCGGTAGGCGAGGTCCATGTAATAAGGCCTGTCGGGGTGGTAGTTGTAGAGGTACTGGTAGCGGCCGTCGTGGACGGAGCGGACGCGATCGTAGTGGCTGTCGAGCCGGTCGCGTGCGGCGAAGGCGTAGCGGCGGGGCCGTGGGTCGGCATGTGGGCCGAGGAAGGCCCTGCCCTGCAGGTTCTTCGGGGGGCGGATGCCGGCGAGGGAGAGGACGGTGGGGGCCCAGTCGATGGATGAGACGAGCTGGCTGTCGACGGCGGCCGCTTGTCCGGGGATGCGGATGACGAGGGGGACGCGTATGCCGCGGTCGGTGATTTCGCGTTTGACCCAGGGGAGGCCGTCGCCATGGTCGGACCAGAACATGACGATGGTGTTGTCTGCCTCGCCGGCGGCCTCGAGTTCGCGGAGTCGTTCACCGACCCAGTCGTCCATCTCGGCGACGTTGGTGAGGAAGCGGGCGATGTCGAGCCGGATGGAGTCGGTATCGGGGTAGATGGGGGGCACCCTGACCTTGGCGGGGTCGACGCGGAGGGGTCGTTTCGCCCTTTCCCATACCTGGCTCTCGTGGGTGATGGTGCTGTTGAAGACGGCGAAGAAGGGCATGCCCCTGGGGCGGTGGCGGTAGTGGGCCTGGCTGCCGTTCTCGTCCCAGGTGGCGGGGCCTTCCTGGAACTGGTAGTCGGTCTTGTTGTTGTTGGTGCACCAGTAGCCGGCGGCCCGGAGGTATTCGGGGAACGGTCTTACGCCTTCGGGCATGACGACGGCGTAGCTTTTGGGGAGGCCTGTCTGTTCGGGGTAGGTGTTGTTGAGGGTGCGCATGTTATGTCCCCCGTTGCTGGTCTGCATGCGGCCGGTGATGATGGCGTTGCGGCTGGGGGCGCAGACGCCGGCGGCGGTGAAGGCGTTGGCGTAGCGGGTGCCGGCGGCCGAGAGGCGGTCGATGTTGGGGGTGGGCACGGAGGCGTCGCCGTAGCAGCCGAGGTGGGGGCTCATGTCTTCGACGGAGAGCCATAGGATGTTGGGCCGGCCGTCCTGCGGCTGGGCAACGGCTCCGAGGGCCAGGGCGAGGATGGGTGCGAGGAGCGTCAGGCGGGTCATGGGGCGATGTGGGATGGCCGATGGCGTCGAGGCTCATTTCGCTCCGTCGAGCCGGCTGCGGGTGCCCGTGCCGCGGGCGAATCCTTCGGGCCGGAACCGGGCGTTGCGGATGCGGAGGACGACGGTGTTGGGCCATCGGTTGTCGGTGTAGAAGCGCTGTCCGTTGACGGCGCTGACGACGAGGCCGATGCGGGTGGATTCGACGTAGGTCCGGGCGTCGAAGTCCTTCCGGTATTCGACGAGCCGTCCGTCGTAGCCGAGGATGGACACGTCGGTGGTGCTGTCGCCCTGGAGGTGGGTGAGGACGAGCTGCCGGCGTTCGCCGTACTTCCAGTCGTCGGGGCCGTTGCGGGTCACGTAGGCGTAGATGATGCGGCCGTCCTTGGATTGGGTGTACCAGACATTGCCTTCGCGGACGACGGGCAGGGGTTTGACGGTGAGGACGGCCTCTGCGTTGGCGAAGTTCCAGAGGGCCACTTCGCGGAGGAGTGCCTCCTGTTCGATCTGGATCTCGCCGTCGGGCTTGGGGCCGATGTTGAGGAGGAAGTTGCCGCCTTTGGCGCGGATCTCGACGAGCATGTCGATGATGCGGGTGCCGGACTTGTGGGGGTCGTTGGTGGGTTTGTAGCCCCAGTCGGTGCCCATGGTGTAGCAGGCCTCCCAGGGGCGGGGCAGCGGCGCGTCGGGGGTGGTCTGTTCGGGTGTCTTCATGAGGTCGCGGGTGATGACGAGGTCGGGCTGCAGCGACCAGGCATATTCGCGGAGCCCGTCGCCAGGCCCGTCGATGAAGAGGATGTCGATCTTGCCGTACTGGGTGAGGAGTTCGCGGAGCTGGGCCTTGTCGTAGGCCATGAGGCCGGGGTTGTTGGCGGGGAAGTGGAGGGGATGCTGCAAGCGTCCGATGGGTATGCCGTTGCGGTGGAAGTAGTCGAAGTCTTCGGGCGAGAAGTAGAGTCCGGTGGCGATGCCTTCCTTGCGGAAGGCGTCGAGGACCATGCGGAGGATGTCCTTCGCATAGGGCGTGTTCATGACGTTGAAGGAGGTCGTCCGGGTATCCCACAGACAGAAGCCGGCGTGGTGTTTGGCGGTGAAGACGACGTACTTCATGCCGGCGAGGCGGGCGAGGCGGGCCCAGTGGGCGGGGTCGAGGCGATGGGGGTCGAAATGGCGGGGGAGTTCGCGGAAGTAGCGTTCGGCGTAGTCGGGCGAGGCGCCGGAGAGGGAGTGGCTGATGACGGCGCCGAGGGAGACGTCGACGTTCCAGTGGATGAACATGCCGAAGGCGAGGTCCTGGAACCAGTCGACGCGGGCGGGCCTGTTGTCGGTCTGCGGCGGCTGTGTGGCGGCTGCCAGGGGCAGCAGCAGGGCGAGGAGGATGGAGGCAGGCTTCGGCATGGGATTGCGGGTTACCTGCCTCCAAGGTACGATTTGCGGGGACACGTCACTCGTGCCGTTCGGGCGCGAGTTCGTAGTTCGAGGGGCTGCGCCAGAGGGCCGAGAGGAGGAGTTCGCGCATGAAGGTGAACTCCTTGGGCAGCCGGTCGTAGGCCTTTTCGAAGAGTTCCTCGTGGCCGAGGAGTTCCTGTTTCCAGAGTTCGGGGTCGATGTTCATGATGGCGTTGAACTGTTCGCGGGAGAAGTCCTCGAGGCCGGACCAGTCGAGGTCGCGGTAGCGGGGCCGCCATCCCACGGGGCATTCGACGGCGTTGGCGCGTCCGCGGCATCGTTCGACGATCCATTTGAGGACGCGCATGTTCTGACCGAAGCCGGGCCAGGCGAAGCGGCCCTCTTCGTCCTTCCGGAACCAGTTGACGCCGAAGATGCGTGGGGCGTTGGGGAGGTCGCGGCCGAACTGCAGCCAGTGGTTGAAGTAGTCGCCGAGGTGGTAGCCGAGGAAGGGGAGCATGGCGAAGGGGTCGCGGCGGACTTTGCCGACTTCGCCGAAGGCGGCGGCGGTCATCTCGCTGCCCATGGTGGCGGCGAGGTAGACGCCGAAGTTCCAGTTGAAGGCCTGGTAGACGAGTGGGACGGCGGTGCTGCGTCGGCCGCCGAAGACGAAGGCGGTGATGGGCACGCCTTCGGGGTCTTCCCATTGGGTGTCGATGGCGGGGTTCTGGGAGGCGGGGGCGGTGAATCGGGCGTTGGGGTGTGCGGCCGGCTTGCCCGAGGCGGGGTCGTAGGGTTTGCCATGCCAGTCGGTGAGGCCTTCGGGCGCTTCCCTGGTCATGCCTTCCCACCAGACATCGCCGTCCTTCGTGACGGCCACGTTGGTGAAGATGGTGTTGGCGCGGATGGACGCCATGGCGTTGGGGTTCGACCTTTCATTGGTGCCCGGGGCGACGCCGAAGTAGCCGGCTTCGGGGTTGATGGCGCGGAGACGGCCGTCGGCCGCCTTGAAGATCCAGGCGATGTCGTCGCCGACGGTGGTGACCTTCCACCCGCCGAGTTCGTCGGGTGGGATCATCATGGCGAAGTTGGTCTTGCCGCAGGCGCTGGGGAAGGCGGCGGCGATGTAGGACTTCTCGTGCGTGGGCGATTCGACGCCCATGATGAGCATGTGTTCGGCGAGCCAGTTCTCTTCGCGCCCCATGGTGCTGGCGATGCGCAGGGCGAAGCATTTCTTGCCGAGGAGGGCGTTGCCGCCGTAGCCGCTGCCGTAGGAGATGATGAGCCGGTCTTCCGGGAAGTGGGAGATGTATTTGAGGTTGGGGTTGCAGGGCCATTTGACGTCGGCCTGGCCGGGGGCGAGGGGTGCGCCGAGGGTGTGGACGCATTTGACGTAGTCGGCGCCGAGGTGCGGCCTGACGGCGGCGCCGATGCGGGTCATGATGCGCATGTTGACGACGACGTATTCGCTGTCGGTGATCTGCACGCCGTAGCGGGCATAGGGGGAGCCGACGGGCCCCATGCAGAAGGGGATGACGTAGAGGGTCCGGCCGGCCATGGCGCCGCGGGTGAGGCCGGTGAGGACGGCCTTCATCTCCTGCGGGTCCATCCAGTTGTTGGTCGGGCCGGCGTCTGACTTCCGGCGGCAGCAGATGAAGGTGCGGTCTTCGACGCGGGCGACGTCGCTCGGGTCGCTGTAGCAGGCGTAGCTGCCGGGGCGTTTTTCGGGATTCAGGGGGATGAACGTGCCTTTGTCCACCAGCAGGCGGCACATCTCGTCGTATTCGGCCTGGGAACCGTCGCACCAGCGGACCTTGTCGGGCGTGAAGTGTGCGGCCATCTCCTGGACCCAGGTCTCGAGGAGAGCGGGGTCGTTCGCATTCTTGCTCAGCATGGCTTGGGGTTTTGCAAGGTATCTCGCCGTCATGGGCGTATAACGCCGGCAAGCGGGGTTGCGGTATGCGGGCGTCAGCCGACGGCCCGGCGGTAGTCGGCCATGTCGAGCCGTCCCTCCATGCGGGCGATGACGGCCGTGGCGACGGTGTTGCCGATGAAGTTGACGATGGCGCGGCCTTCGCTCATGAAGCGGTCGACACCGATGAGGATGGCGAGGCCCTCGATGGGGACCACCTTCAGGACGGACAGGGTGGAGGCCAGCACCAGGAAGCCGCTGCCGGTGACGCCGGCCGCCCCCTTGCTGGTGACGAGCAGGACGCCGATGATGGTCAGCTGCTGGCCCAGGGTGAGGTCGACGCCGAAGACCTGGGCGAGGAAGATGGCGGCCATGCTGAGGTAGATCGTCGTACCGTCGAGGTTGAAGCTGTAGCCGGCAGGCACGACGATGCCCACCACCTCCTTCTCGCAACCGGCCCGCGTCATCTTCTCCATCAGGGAGGGCAGGGCGGCCTCGCTGCTGCTCGAGCCGAGGACGATGAAGAACTCGTCGCGGATATACACCAGCAGGCGCCAGAGGCGTAGCCCGTAGAGTCGGCAGACGAGGGCCAGCACGACGAAGACGAAGAGGAAGCCGGTGATGTAGAAGGTGAGCAGGAGCTTGCCCAGCAGCACCAGGGTGCCGAAGCCGAACTTGCCGATGGTATAGGCCATGCCCCCGAAGGCGCCGACGGGGCTCACCTTCATGACGATGTGGAGGATGTTGAAGAGGGCCTTGTTGACATGCTCGAAGGTGTTCCGCAGGCCCTGGCCGGCATGCCCCATCATCTTGAGGCCGATGGCGAAGAGCACGCTGAAGAAGAGTACCTGCAGGATGTCGCCCTTGGCGAAGGCGTCGACGACGTTGGATGGCACGATATGCGCGAAGAAGGCGCCCCAGTCCATCTCCGCGGCCTGGCCCCTGAACTTCTCCACCTGCCCGTCGGCCCGGAAGGCGGAGATGTCGACACCCCGGCCGGGCTCCACCGTGTTGGCCACCAGCAGCCCGATGAGGAGGGCGACCGTCGTGACGACCTCGAAGTACACGATCGACTTCAGCCCGATGCGGCCCACCTGCCTCAGGTCGCCCGCCCCGGCGATGCCCGACACGATGGTCAGGAAGATGACCGGGGCGATGACCATCCGGATCATGTTGATGAAGGTCTCGCTGACCAGTTTGGCCGTGGGGGCGAAAGCGGGGAACAACGCGCCGACGAGCACGCCGAGGGCGATGCCTATGAGCACCTGTACATAGAGGGATCTGAGGAGTCGCATGGCAGCCGTCGGATTTGGGGGGCGACCCGCCGATACCCTCGCATGAGGCGGGCAGGGTGCGGCGGTCGGGCGTCAAAGGAACGAAAAAAAACAGGAGACGTTCGGCACCTCCGGATCCGACCCGCCGGACAGGGGCTTCACGCCCCGCCGGCCCGGGCGCCGGTGGCTGATCACGGCTGAGGGACATCGCGCAGCTTCGCATCCTGACGAGACGACGGACATGGGACGCGCCTCCGTAGCGGCGGCGGGCTATCTTTGACCCGCCCATGATGACGAAAGCCGACTTCGACACCCGCTGGCACGAGCTGTTCCCGGAGGCGCTACCGACCCCGCACGAGCTGCGGTCGACCTATCCCGACCGATGGTTCCGCATCCACAGCCTACCCGAAGCCAAGCGCTACCCCGACGACGAGGTGGAATGGCAGACCCTGCTGGCCCGGCAGAACGAGACCATCACCGAGATCATCGGGCATGGCGAACCCTTCGCGCTGGTGGCGGGCGACCATGCATGGAATGGGTGGAGCGGACCGCATGCCACTTCGTGCATGGAGGCCTATCGGCCCTATGCCTTCACCCGGCTCGACCCGATCGAGCTGATCCGCATAGACCCCGCGTATTACGACCCCGGCGACCGCTACCTGCCCGCCTTCGCAGAAGCCGTTTGGATGCCCGGACAGTACGAGCCGCTGCTCCGCGAACTGGCCATGGACGAGGTCCGGGCCATCTTCGTCTCCTTCCGGCGGAACCGCATCGTGGCCCCCTACGACGGGGGGCTGGACCTCATCCTGCCCGATACCGCCACCCGTGACGCCTACCGGCAACGCTTCCACGACTATCTGCCCCCGAACCCCTTCGGGATCTGAAATGGACCGGTGCCCGATTACGAATGCGACAGCGGGAGCCAAATGGCTCCCGCTATGGGTGTCAGGCTGCCGGTATGGCGGGTCAGTATCCGGGGTTCTGCCGGAGGTAGCCGGGCAGGTTGGAGGCGCCGTCGATGGCTGTCTGCGGGATGGGGAAGAGTCGTTTGTTGCGGTCGGTGTCGGTCTTTTCCGTCCAGGTGCCCTCGTACTTGCCGAAGCGGATCATATCTGTCCGGCGCTGCATCTCCCAGTAGAGTTCAAAGCCGCGTTCGCGGTAGAGGATGTCGAGGGTGAGGCTGGCGAGGGCCGGTGCCCGGAGGGTGCCGGCTACGCGGGCGGTACGGACGGCGTTGACGTCTGCCAGGGCGCCGGTGGCGTCGCCCTTGCGGAGGCGGGCTTCGGCGCGCATGAGGTAGACGTCGGCCAGGCGCAGGATGGGGATGTCGACGGCGCCGAAGTTGCGGCCGCTCTGCGAGGTCTGGCTGAATTCATACTTGAGGACGCGGAAGCCGGTGGCATAGTCGCTGCCCTGGGTGGTGAAGTCGATCTGCTCCGTATGGATGACGGGGATGGTGGGCCGGTTGCGGGTGACGTTGAAGAGCCTGCCGACCTTGAACTTACCGTCGGGGCATTTGGTGAACACGCCGGCGACGCGCTGCAGTCCATACTGTTGGCCGCGCAGGATGCCCCTGTCGATGCGGTAGGTGGCGGCGTCGTAGCAGGCCTCCTGGGAGGTGGGGTCGACGAAGACGTTCTGCTGGTGGAAGCGGGGGTCTGCGGCGGTGGGGTCGAGTGGTGCGTAGGCGTTCACCCAGGTGCGGTAGTAGTCGGGCGTGATGCCGGGCCCGTCGGTGCCGTTGGCGCCGGTGAAGGCCGGAAGGGGAACTGGTCGCCCGACAGCGAGAAGTAGGACAGGCGGTTGTGGCCGTTGAGGTCGGGCCGCTGGTCGACGGAGAAGATATGTTCCTTGTTGGTGTTGTTGTTGTCGTTGAAGATGGCCCAGTAGTCGGCCGAGAGGGCGTAGGAGCCGGCGCCGATGATGCGGCTGGTGTAGTCGATGACCTTGTCGAGGTCGTCGGTGCGGAAGGTGAAGCTGGGTGCGTAGATGTCGCGGTAGGCGGCGGCGTTGAGGTGGAGGCATGCGAGGAGTCCCCATACGCCGGCCTTGGTGAGGCGGCCGGATCCGGTGGTGTTGTCGAGAAGGGGTTCGACTTCGAGGAACACCTTCTTGAGGTATTCGACGGCCGAGTCGCCCCTTACGATCTTCGAGGTGGCGCCGGGGTCTTCCTTGACGAATATGATGCCCCAGAGGTCGAGGGCCATCATGTTGTAGTAGGCGTACATGCCCTTGGCCTCGGCGATGTAGCGGGCGGCGTTGGGGTCCTTGTTGGCCTGCAGGGAGCTGATGGCGGACACGGCCCTGGAGAGGCTCTGCACGAGCGGGTTCCAGGTGTTGCGGACGTTGGCCGTGTTGCTGTTCATGGTGTGCCGGTGCAGGTCGATGTAGATGCCGTTGTCGCCCCAGTCGGTGCCGCCGCGGTAGGGCAGGATGGCCTCGTCGGTGGTGATCTCCTGCAGGGCGAAGAGACCTGTGTGGAGGAATATTGTGGGCAGGTTGGCGTAGACGGGGGCGATGGTGCCGTCTGCGATCTGCTTCTCGGAGAGGCCGGTGACGGATGACTCGTCGAGGATCTGTTCGTTGAGCTTGGTGCAGCCGAGGCTGGCGGCGAGCAGGGCCACGGCGAGCGTCGAGGTGTATGTCGTGCGTTTCATGTGCCTTGTCGTTTAGAAGTTGATGTTGAGACCTACGATCCAGTTCCTCGACTTGGGGTAGCTGAGCATGTCGATGCCGTAGGAGAGGATGCCGTTGACCTGCCTGTCGGTGTTGACTTCGGGATCGTATCCGTTGTAGGGCGTGGCGAGCCACAGGTTCTGTCCGGTGAAGGACAGCCGCATGCCCTGGATCATCCGGCCGATGCGCATGGAGCGCGTATCGAAGGTGTAGCCCAGTGCCAGGTTGTTGAGGCGGAGGTAGGCGCCGTCCTTGAGGAAGCGGGAGCTGACGGGGGCGGCGTTGTTGATCGACTCGTTGGCAAAGGCGATGGCCTCCGGGGTGGTGTTGACGCTTTTGGAGAGGCGGAGTTTGTAGAAGTTGGCGTTGGCGATGTTGTCGTAGATCTTGTTGCCGGAGACGCCGTTGAAGTTGGCGACCAGGTCGAAGCCCTTGTAGCCGATGTTGGCGAAGAAGGCGTAGATGGTCGTCGGCAGGGCGGTGCCCATGGGCAGGCGGTCCTTGTCGCCGATGATCTTGTCGCCGTCGACGTCGCGGTAGGTGCTGAGGCCGGCGGCGTCGAAGCCGGTGAACTCGCGGAGGAAGAAGGTGCCGATGGGCTGGCCGTTGATATAGCCGTTGATGGTGGCCGAAGTCAGGCCCGATCCCGAGGCGGAGCCGGAGGGGATGACGGTGTAGGGTGAGTTCTCGACGATGTTGCTGAGGAAGGCGGCGTTGCCGCCGAGGGCGTAGCGGAAGTCCTTGCCGATCTTGTCGCGGTATTCGAGTTCGAACTCAAGTCCCCGGTTGGTGATGGTCATGTCCTCGACGTTGGTCCAGAAGGTGCCTGCGGGTTGAACGGGGTCGGCGGGGATGACCTCGAGGAGGATGTTGTTGGAGATCTTGCGGAACCAGTCGACGGTGCCGGTGAGCTTGCCCTTGAGCAGGCCGAAGTCGAGGCCGACGTTGGTCTGCGTGGACTGCTCCCACTGGATGTCGGGGTTGGCGAGGCGGGAGTAGACGATGCCGGAGGGGTAGGGCCCGGTGGGGGCCAGCGGGTAGCTGGTGCTGGCGGAGACGGTGGAGGTGAAGAGGGCCTGGGTGATCTTGGAGGGGATCTCCTGGTTGCCCGTCTGTCCCCATCCGGCGCGGAGCTTCAGGTTGCTGAAGGGCGAGTTCTTCATGAAGTCCTCCTCGGATATGCGCCATCCGAGCGAGAAGGACGGGAAGTAGCCGTATTTGTTGTTGGCGCCGAACTTGGAGGAGCCGTCCATCCGGAAGTTGACGGTGGCGAGGTACTTGTCCTTGTAGGCGTAGTTCACCCGCGAGAAGAACGACTGCAGCTCGTTGCGGACGGCGTAGCCCGAGGGGCGGTTGTTGGCCAGGGTGAGGTCGGTGCCCAGGGATGGGTTGTAGATGGGTTCGACGGGCGTGATGGGGAAGCGGTTGATGCTCCATCCGCGGCCCTGGAGGTAGATGTCCTGGTAGGAGTGGCCGGCGAGTGCGGAGAGGTTGTGATCGCCGATCTTCCGGGCGTAGGTGAGGTAGTTCTCGATGAGGCGGTTGCGGTTGACCTGGTTGTAGGTCTCGAGCCGTCCGTCGCGTTGCGGGAGGACGTTGGGGAGCGACTGGATGTCGCGTGTCGCTGTCGAGTTGTCGATGCCGATGTTGACCTTGTAGGTGAGTCCCTTGGCGAGGCGGAGGGATGGCGAGATGCTGCCGATGACGCGGTTGGTGACGGTCACGTCCTTGTCGAGCTGGAAGGTCAGCAGCGGGTTGTTGAACAGCTGGTAGGCGGCGATGTTGCCGGAGGCGTCGCGGGCCGCGTAGGTGGGGTTGTTGCTGATGGCGTCGCCGATGGCCGAGCCGATGTTGGGGCGTATCTGGCGGGTGTTGTTGGCGCTGAGGTTGACATCGATCACGAGCCGGTCGTCGAAGAACTTCTGGGTGGCGTTGAAGCGGCCGGAGTAGCGGTCGAGGTCGTTGGTCTTGAGGATGCCCTCCTGGCGTTGCAGGCCGAAGGAGGCGAAGTAGGTGATCTTCTCGGCGCCGCCGCTCATGGTGAGGTTGTGGTTCTGGGTGTAGCCGGTGCGGAAGATCTCATCCTGCCAGTCGGTGTCGGCGCCCTTGTCGTCGAGGAGTCCGCCGATCTCCTTGACCTTGGTGCGGAAGGTGGCGGCGTCGTAGACGGGCAGTTTGCGGGTGAGGCTGGAGACGCCCAGCGAGGTGCTGAAGCTCATGTTGGACGTGCCGGCCCTGCCCTTCCTGGTGGTGATGAGGATGACGCCGTTGGCGCCGCGGGCGCCGTAGATGGCGGTGGCGGAGGCGTCCTTGAGGACGTCCATCGACTCGATGTCGGCGGGGTTGATGAAGTTGAGCGGGTCGCCGTTGCCGGTGCCGGAGTTGTCGAGCGGGATGCCGTCGATGACGAACAGCGGGGTGCTGCCGGTGCGCACGCCGCCGGGTCCGCGGATGGTGATGCCCTGGCTGGCGCCGGGTTCTCCGCTGGCGCTGACGACGTTGACGCCGGCCACCTTGCCCTGCAGGAGCTGCTGGGGGGTGTTGACGATGCCGCGGTTGAAGGCTTCGGCCTTGACGCTCTTGACGGCGCCGGTGACGTCCTTGCGCGACTGCGTCCCGTAGCCCATCACGACCACCTGGGCGAGCTCGCCGCCGGCGGCCTGCAGGGCGATGTCGACGCTGCTGCGGCCGCCTGCGGCCACCTCCTGCGTCGCATAGCCCACGAAGGAGACCACGAGGACGGCGTTGTCATCCTTCACCGATATGCTGTAGCGGCCTGCCGCGTCTGTCAGCACGCTGGCCGGGGCGCCTTTGACGCTTACGCTGGCGCCCGATAGCGCGGCACCGGTCGTCCCGTCGGTCACCCGCCCGCTGACAGCCTTCTGCTGCTGGAAGCGATGGGCGGCGGCCGGTGACGCCGCCAGGGATGCCTGCGCGGGGCCCAGCAGGATGCCAAGGGCCAATATGGCGCGGTGCATCCGTTGCCCGGGTGGCATATGGGGATGTGTCGTTCTCATGCGATCGGTTTTGGGTGTTGAGATCAAAAAGCGAATATCCAATGGGTGAATACCCGCAAAATGAATCTTACATCAAGCGAACATGAAGAAATCGGATGCCTTGTGGAAACGTGGGGCTTCCCCGTCGAAGGAATTGGATACCTTCCCGGATGCATTTCCGCCCGTCAGTCCGCCTGTGGACGGCCCTCGGCCTGCTGGCGCTGCACCCTGCCGTGGTGCCCGCGCAGGCAACCCCGCCCGTTACGGTAGAGGGCAGGTACACCTACGACCAGGGCGGCATCGTCAGGGGGGATGCCCGGCGGCCGCTGATGGCCTGGGTCTTCACGGGCGACGAACATGTCGAGGGCATGGACCGCATCGCGGGCATCCTGTCGGAAAAAGGTGTGAAGGGAAGTTTCTTCCTGACGGGGCGGTGCTACAGGGATCCGGAGGCCCGGGCGTCCATCGCCCGCCTGAAGTCGGAAGGGCATTACCTGGGGCCGCATTCGGACGGGCACCTGCTCTACAACGACTGGACGCGGCGCGACAGCCTCCTGGTGTCGCGCGATTCGATGCAGCGCGACCTGCGTGCGAACTACGATGCGATGGTGTCGCTGGGCATCCGCCATCGGAGGCGTTACTTCATACCGCCCTTTGAATGGTGGGACGCCACCGTGGCCGGCTGGTGCCGGGACATGGGCGTACAGGTCATCAACTTCACCCCCGGTACGGGCACCAACGCCGACTACACCTTCCCGGAGATGGGGGCCGCCTACCGCAGTTCGGACACGCTGGTGCAGCGGCTGCTCCGTTTCGAGCGGCGACAGGGCCTGCACGGCGCGATGGTGCTGGTGCATGTGGGGACGGACCCGCGCCGGACCGACAGGTTCTTCGAGCGGCTGCCGTTGCTCATCGACATCCTGCGGGGGCGGGGCTACCGCTTCGAACGGGTCGACAGGCTCCTGCGACGGGCGGGGCGCTGAAGGCTGTCAGACCCCGGCGATGCGGCGCTTGTACTCGGCCAGGGCCGCGTCGAGGCGTTCCTTGGCGGTGGTGTCGCCGGGCACGTTATGGGAGGGATGGATGTAGAGTTTCACGCCGCGTTCGGCGAGGATCTCGGCCACGGTGGTGACGGTCATCCACACGGTGGTGACGAAGGCCATGGTGGAGACGGGGCCGACCTTGTCGACATGTCCCTGGAGGGGCACGGTGGAGTCGCCCGCCGGGGCGCAGGTGTCGACGACGATGTCGGCCAGGTCGAAGATGGTCTTCCCACAGGAGTGCCGTGTCTCCTTTCCCCTGGCCTCGGCGGCCGAACCGTAGGCGATGACGGTCATCCCGCGCTTGCGGGCCTCCAGCGCGACGTCGATGTTGACGTTGTTGATGCCGGAATGGGAGAATACCCACATGGTGTCGCGCGGGTCGAAGTCGTAGCCCTTCATGATCTCCACGCCATACCCTTCGACGCGCTCCAGGAAGACGAACTGGCGCACGCCCATCTCGCCGGTGATGCGGGTGAAGAAGGTGAGGGGGAGTTCCACCATGGGGTGGAAGCCTACGAAGCCGCCGATGCGGGGGTACATCTCCTCGACGGGGATGGTGGCGTGGCCGCAGCCGAAGGTGTGCACCCACCGACCTGCCTCGATGCTGTCGGCCATCTGTTCGGCGGCCCGTCGTATCGCGTCGGCCTGCGTCGCCTCTATCCTGTCCATGATGGCGCGGGTGTTGTCGAGCCACTGCTTCGCGAGGTTCATATCGATCCTGTTTTGTTGTGCGTCGGCTTTCGGAGGATGGCGGCCGCGGTGGCGGCCATGAGGGTGGTGAGGCTGATGGCGACCGTCGGCAGGAGGGTGATGCCGAAGCGTTCCGTGAGGGCGCCCACGGCGTAGTTGAGGGCCATGTTGCCGGACAGGGCTATTGCGAGAGCGATGCTGAAGGCGGAGGCCGACATGCGGGGGAAGGCATCCCCGATCAGACCCATCATCAGGGGGAAGGCGGCGGCGATGCCGATGCCGGTGAGGAAGAGGGCGGCGTAGGCGGCCGGCTGGCCCCTTCCTGTCGACAGGAGGAGCATGGCCAGGATGGTCACGGGGAAGGACGTGAAGAGCACCTTCGACGGGCTCCAGCCGCGGAGGGCCCCACCGATGACGATGCGGGCCAGGGCCATGCCAACGACCGAGAGGGACAGGGCGTATAGGGCACTGGCGGTGTCGAGGCCTTTCTGGTCGGCGAGGTAGCGGGTGGACCAGTTGCTGATGGTCGCTTCGAGCCCGGCCTGGAGGAAGAGGAAGAGGGACATGCCCAGCAGGCGGGGGTCGGTGGCCAGGCGGAAGGTTTCGCGCAGCGGGACGGAGGGTTGCACCTTGGGCGCCGGGAAGCGGACGAGCCGGCAGGCCAGGGCCACGGGCAGGGGCAGCAGTCCCACGCCCGAGAGGACGGTGTCGTAGGCATGGCTGCGGGCGAAGAGGGCCAGCAGGGCGGGCATGCCGACGGCGCCCACGGCGAAGAAGACGCCGAGCAGGCTGAGGTCGCCGCCCTTGTCGGACGTGCTGATGTCGGCCACGACGCCGTTGGTGGCGCCGTTGACGATGCCGCCGCCGAGGCCGCAGAGGAAGATGAAGGCGGCCAGCTGCCGGGTGTCGGCGGCGTAGGCGATGCCCTGGAAGCCGATGGACAGGAGAAGGCAGGCGACGATCAGCGGGGTGCGGTAGCCATGGCGGTCGCAGACGGGACCGAAGAGCAGCGAGCCCGTGAGCACGCCGAGGGGCATCACCGAGAACAGGGCGCCGATCTCTGAAGGTCCCAGGCGGAACCGCCGCCCGACAGGTATCGAAAGCGACCCGAGCGTGATCATGCAGACGCCGAAGAGGAGCATCCCGGCACAGGCGGTCCAGAAGACCTGGCGGGGGGAATACCGGGATGCGTCCATGCCTGTTGTGTTCATGGCTTCGAAGTTTTGGCTGTGGCCTGCATCGCCATCCGGGCGGCGCCGAGGATGCCGGCCTTGCCGCCGAGGGTGGAGGGCAGGAGGCGGACCTTCCGCATGGCGACGGGCTGTGCCCAACGGCGGGCTTCGGCCTCGATGCGGGGCAGATAGCGGACTGCGGGGCCGAAGACGCCGCCGCCGAAGACGACCGTGTCGGGGTCGAAGAGGCTCACGAGGTTGGCGACGGCCATGCCCCAGCATTCGACGGCCTCGTCGAGGATCTGCAGGGCCGAGGCGTCGCCCCGCCCGGCTGCTGCGAAGAGGTCGGCCGCCTCGGGGGGTCGTCCCCTCCCCTCTCCTGCCGTGCCCAGGCCGGCCAGGGCGGCGGCCTTGCGCCCGAGCCCGCCACCGGAGGCATGCGTCTCGAAGCAGCCACAGGCGGTGTATATCTGTTGGAACGGCCTGTCGAGCGCCATCCAGCCGATGGCCCCGGCGATGTCGTGCGCGCCGCGCAGGACCCTGCCGTCGACGAGGATGCCGGCGCCGATGCCGGTGCCTACGGACAGGTAGATGGCATGGTCGGAGCCCCGGGCGGCGCCCTGCCAGGCCTCGCCGAGGATATAGCAGGCCCTGTCGCTGTCGACATGCACGGGCATCCCGCCCAGGGCTGCGGATAACTCGTCGCGCAGGGGATAGTCATCCCAACCGGGGATGTTGGGGGCCCATACCCGGCCTGACGCCCGGTAGCTGATGCCGGGCACGCAGATGCCGAGGGCCTCGACCTCTTCCCTGCCGTCATGGGCGTCCATCAGGGCCCGGGTGTGGCGGATGATGAGGTCCATCACTTCGGGGCCTTCCCTTCCGTGCAGGGGATGGGCGGTGGCCTGCGCCGTCATGCCGTCTGCGGTGACGATGGCGAAGGCGGCCTTGGTGGCGCCGAGGTCGATGGCGATGACGGGCATGCGGGCGTGTTGGCCGGGGCGGGGCCGGGGCGACAAGATACCGAATGTCGGCGGACCGGGGCCGGCTAGCGGCCGAACTTGCGCTTGAGGGCGCCGAGGGCGTCCTGGAGGTCCATGGACGAGAGGTCGGGCTCGGCACGGGGTTTCTCGGGCCTTCGGACCTTGTCGGGCGGGCGCGAGCCGCGGGCCGGGGGTTCAGTGGCCTGTCGGATGGACAGCGAGATGCGGCCGCGGTTGCGGTCGACCTCGAGCACTTTGACGGTGACCTTCTGGTTGAGTTTGAGTGCGTCGGAGGGGTCTTTCACGAAGCCGTGGGCGATCTCGGAGACATGGACGAGGCCGTCCTGCTTGACGCCGATGTCGACGAAGGCCCCGAAGCGGGTGATGTTGGTGACGATGCCCGGCACGACCATGTCGGGCTGGACGTCGTCGATGCTGAAGATGCCGGCGAATTCGAAGGCGGAGATCTCTTCGCGGGGGTCGAGGCCCGGTTTGCGGAGTTCCTGGAGGATGTCGCGGATGGTGAGGAGTCCGAAGGTGGCGTCGGCGTAGCGGGCGGGGTCGATGCGTTTGAGGAGTGTCTCGTTGCCGACGAGGGAGGCCATGGGCACGCCCAGGTCGGCGGCCATGCGTTCCACCAGGGGGTATGCCTCGGGGTGGACGGCCGAGGCGTCGAGCGGGTGGGCGCCTGCGGGGATGCGGAGGAAGCCAGCGCATTGTTCGAAGGTCTTCTCTCCGAGGCGGGCGACGTCGAGGAGCTGTCGGCGGTCGTCGAAGCGGCCGACCTCCTTGCGGTGCCTGACGATGTTCTCGGCGGTGGAGGCGTTGATGCCGCTGACATAGGCGAGGAGGTGTCGGCTGGCGGTGTTGAGGTTGACGCCGACCTGGTTGACGCAGCTGACGACGGTCTGGTCGAGCCTGTCCTTGAGGCGGACGGGGTTGACGTCGTGCTGGTACTGGCCGACGCCGATGCTCTTGGGGTCTATCTTGACGAGTTCGGCGAGGGGGTCCATGAGTCGTCTGCCGATGCTGACGGCGCCGCGGACGGTGATGTCCTGGTCGGGGAATTCTTCGCGGGCCGCTTCGCTGGCGCTGTAGACGGAGGCGCCGTCTTCGTTGACGAGGAAGACGGGCAGTCCGAGGCCGAGGCCCCTGACGAACTGTTCGGTCTCGCGGCCGGCCGTGCCGTCGCCGATGGCGAAGGCCTGGACGGCGTGGCGCTGGACGAGTTGACGGAGGGTGTGTTCGGCATCGGCGAGGCGGCCTTTCTCGTGGATGTAGACGACGGCCGTGGCGAGGAGGTCGCCCTTCTCGTCGAGGCAGACCGTCTTGCAGCCGGTGCGGTAGCCGGGGTCGAGGGCGAGGAGGCGTTTCCCGCCGAGGGGGCTGGAGAGGAGGAGTTGGCGCAGGTTCTCGGCGAAGACGTCGATGGCTTCTTCGTCGGCCCGCTGTTTGAGGGCGGCGCGGAGTTCCGTCTCGAGGGCGGGCTGGAGGAGGCGGCGGTAGCCGTCGCGGAGGGCCTTCTTCACCTGGGCTGCCGAGGCGCCGGCCCCTTTGAGGTGCCGGCGTTCGAGGAGTTCGAGGGCCTTGTCCTCGTCGGGGGCGATGGAGATGCGGAGGAACCCTTCCATGAAGCCGCGGAGGACGGCGAGGGTGCGGTGGGAGGGCACTTTGTGGGCCGGCTCGGCGAAGTCGAAATAGTCGCGGAACTTGGCGGCCTCGGCTTCCTTGTCGGGCATGACCTTGCTGGTGAGCAGGGCTTCGCGTTCGAAGAGGTGGCGGACGGCGGCTCGGGTGTCGGCATCCTCGCTGAACATCTCGGCGAGGATGTCGCGGGCGCCCTGCAGGGCGTCGTCGGCCGTAGGCACGGCCTCTCCGACGTAGGCGGCCGCCTCGGCGGCGGGGTCGGTGGCGGGGTCCTGCGCCAGCAGCAGCAGGGCGAGGGGTTCGAGGCCCTTCTCGCGGGCGGCCATGGCCTTGGTCTTGCGCTTGGGCTTGTAGGGCAGGTAGATGTCCTCGAGTTCGGAGAGGGTGGCGGCCTGGTCGAGCTTCGCCATGAGTTCCTCCGTCATCTTCCCCTGTTCGGTGATGCTCTTGACGATGGCGGCCTTTCGCTCGTCGAATTCGGCCATGCGTCGGGCCTCTTCCTGGATGCGGAGGATGGCGACCTCGTCGAGGTCTCCGGTGCGGTCCTTGCGGTAGCGGGCGATGAAGGGCACGGTGGCGCCTTCGGCGAGGAGTTCGAGGACGGCCTGTACCTGCGGGAGGCGCAGGTCGAGCTTGGCCGCGAGGGCGGGTCCATAGGGGCTCATGGGATGTCGTTGGGGTTTCGGGAAGGCGAATCTAGGCGGGTGGGCGGAAAGAAAAAAGTGGAAGATTGGCGGTCCGGGTCAGGCGAGCCACCGCACTTTGGCGGGGTTGGTGCGGGCTTCGCGGAGGAGGAGGGTGCGGATGAGGTCGTTGCCGTGGCAGGGGGTGATGAGTCCTTCGAGGGCCTCCCTGTCGGCTGCGCCGCCCTGCTCGGTATCGACGTGCGCCCATCCGCGGAACTGGCCGCGGTCGACCCACAGGAGGGTCTTTTCGCCTTCGTGCCGTCCGGCCTCGAGGAGGGCGAAGCTGGGTTGTTCCTCGCGCATGCGGTGGATGGCTTCGAGGACGCGTTCGTTGTAAGTGGCGGCGATTTCTTCGCCGGTGCAGATGCCGCGGCACTGCCCGTCGGCGCGGCCGATGCAGGGGTCGTCGTCGGTCTGCAGCCAGCAGCATTTGGGGCAGAGGGCGTGTTGGCGGGCGTGGCGGCGGAGGAGGGCGTGTCCTTCGGGGAGGTTGGGCACCGTCACCAGCGGGGTGAGGTGCTTGCGGCGGCGGTCGATGGCGAGGCGGATGATGCCGCGGCGGTCCTCGTAGGCGTAGATGCCGAAGGGGAAGTCCCACCGTTTCTGGCTGCGGTTGAAGGCGGGCCACAGGCGTCGTATCTCGACGCTCTCGACGACGGAGGCGACGAGGTCGGAGCCCAGGGGGCGGCAGCTGACGCGGTGGACCTCGCGCATGAAGGCCTGTTTGCGTCGGGAGGGCGAGTTGTTGGCGAAGTGGCTGACGACGCGGGCGCGGATGTCGACGGCCTTGCCGACGTAGACGACCTTGTCCTTGCGGTCGTGGAAGTAGTACACGCCGGGCGTGTCGGGGAGGGCGGCCACCTGTTCGGCGGGGAGGTGTATGGGGAGGTAGGCTTCGCGGCTGCCCGGGCGGAGCATGGCGGCGAGGTGTCCTTCGGTGTCGGCCTCGAGGAGGCGCCCGAAGAGGGTGGCGGTGGCGGCGGCGTCGCCCATGGCCCGGTGTCGGCCGTTGACGGCGATGCCGAGCGAGCGGCAGAGGTGGCCCAGGCTGTAGCGGGGCAGCCCGGGGAAGACCTTCCGGCTGAGTCGCACCGTACAGACCTTCTTCTCGTCGAGGGACAGGCCGGCGGCGAGGAGGTGGTGGCGGACGAAGGAATAGTCGAAGTTGACATTGTGGGCCACGAAGATGCGCCCCTCCAGCATGGCATGGACGCGGGGGGCGACCTCGAAGAACGAGGGTGCGCCGGCCACCATCGCGTCGGTGATGCCGGTGAGCGACTGCACGAAGGGGGGGATGGGCAGGCCGGGGTTGACGAGGGTGTCGTAGCGTCCGCGCTCGCGGACGCCGTCGTGCAGGACGATGGCGATCTCGGTGATGCCGTTGCTGGCGGCATGGCTGCCGGTGGTCTCTATGTCGACGATGGCGTACACGGGGTGGTGGGCATGACGAAGATAGCGAGGGAACGTAAGAAGATGTAAGGCGCTTGGCGCGGGGTGCCGACAAATTGCGGATATTGCCGGACAACCACCCAACCCCATCGGATGAAAAGATACCTCATCGCCGCCCTCCTGCTGGCGGCCGTCACCGCCGAGGCCCAGAAGACCCAGAAACCGGTCATCCACGGCCGACATTGGATGGCCATCACGGGCAAGCCGCTGGCGGCGACGGCCGGTGCGGCCATCTTCCAGCAGGGTGGCAACGCCGTCGACGCGGCCTGCGCCATGATGGCGGCCACCTGCACCATGTGGGACGTCCTCAGCTGGGGTGGCGAGGCCCAGGCCCTCATCTGGAACCCGAAGACGAAGAAGGTGGTCGCCATCAACGCGCTGGGCGTGGCCCCGACGGGTGCCACGGCCGACTTCTTCAAGTCGAAGGGTTACAGCTACCCGCCCGAATACGGCCCGCTGGCCGCCGTCACACCCGGCACCCCCGGCGGCCTCTGCCACATGCTGGCCGAATACGGCACCCTGAGCCTCGGACAGGTGCTGAAGCCGGCGATGGACCTGGCCGCCGGCTACCCCATCGACGCGGAGACGGCCAACAGCATCGAACGCAACAAGGCGAAGATCCGCGAATGGCCCTACTCGAAGAAGGTCATGCTCCCGCATGCGGGCGAGAAGCGCGAGGCGCCGGAGGCCGGCGAACTCTTCGTGCAGGAAGACCTCCTCAACACCCTCCGGAAGATGGTGGAGGCCGAGACGGCCGCCTTACGTCAGGGGAAGTCGCGCAAGGCCGCCATCCAGGCCGCCTACGACCGCTTCTACCGCGGCGACATCGCCCGCGAGTTCGTCCGCGGCTGCCGGGAGCAGGGCGGACTGATCACCGAGGCCGACCTCGCCGGCTGGAAGGTCCTCGAGGAGGAACCCCTCCATACCAACTACCGCGGCGTCGACGTCTACAAGCTCCAGGCCTGGACGCAGGGGCCGATGATGCTGCAGGCCCTCAACATGCTCGAGACCTTCGACCTCAGGGCGATGGGGTACAATTCGGCCGACTACCTCCACACCCTCGTCCAGGTGCTCAACCTGTGCTTCGCCGACCGCGACTTCTACTACGGCGACCCCTACTTCCCGCCGGCAGAGCCCGTCCAGGGCCTGCTCTCCAAGGAATATGCCCGGGAGCGGGTGCGGCAGATGAACCGTGCGGTGAACGACCCCCGGGCCGGCCCTGGCGACCCCTACCCCTTCCAGGGCGGCACCAACCCCTACCTGCCGCTGCTGAAGGACTGGGGCACCGCCTCCGTCGAGCCCGTCACGCCCGAATACCGCGAAAAACTCTTCCTCGGCACCACCTCCGTCGAGGCGGCCGACAAGGAGGGCTGGGTGGTCTCCATCGTCCCCAGCGGGGGGTGGATACCGGCCTGCATCGCCGGCAACACGGGCATGGGGATGAGCCAGCGCCTGCAGAGCTTCGTCATCGACCCCGCCCTCAACCCCTACAACGTCGTCGAACCCGGCAAGCGGCCAAGGGTCACCCTCACCCCGGGCCTGGCCATGAAGGACGGCCGGCCACTCATCGCCTTCGGCGTGCAGGGTGGCGATACCCAGGACCAGAACCTCGTCCAGTTCCTCGTCAACATGATCGACTTCGGCATGAACGTCCAGGAGGCCTGCGAGGCCGCCAACGTCAACACCAACCAACTCTACCTCTCGCTGGGCGGACAGGACCGCAAGCCCAGGCCCGGCTCCATCCTGCTGCAGGACGACACCCCGCCCTGGGTACGGAAGGACCTGCAGAAGAGAGGCTACCGGATGACCTTCGAAGAACGCACCTCGGGGCCGATCAACGCGATCTATTTCGACTGGAAGCACGGCACCATGTGGGGCGGGTCCAGCCACCACGGCGAAGACTACGGCATCGGCTGGTGACCGGCGCCCGGGCGGGCCGCGGGGCCTGTGCCTACACCGACGCGGCCCCTTCGCCCTCCGGTGCCGCGTCGGAGGCCGGGGGCTTCCGGGCCAGCAGGGCGACCTGGTGGGTGCGGAGGACATCCTCGCGGAACACGGCCAGCAATTCCGCCGGCGGCGTGATGTCCTCCATCATCGTATAGGTGCGGACGATCTCGAAGCCGGCTGCCTCGACGGCCGACTGCAGGGCGGGGACGGTGACCCGGTTCAGGGTCTGGTAGGTGCCGTGGAGGAGGTTGAATTCGGCCCTGTCGGGACAGGCGCGGAAGAGGCGGTCGACGAACAGGTTCTGCTGCATCCGCAGGTGCGCCCAGGGTTCGGGTATGCGGGATTGCATGTGTGAGCCCTGGGACGAATAGTACAGCGGCGCGATCTGGATGAACAGCCAGCCGCCGGGCCTTAGCCGGCGATAGAGCTTGCGGAGCATCATGTCGAAGATGTCCTGAGAAACATGTTCGAAGACGGACCAGGCATAGACCAGGTCCAAGTCGAGGGCCTCCGGCATGAGCTTGCCGGGCTGGGTGTGGCGGAGGATGAGATGCGGGGGCAGCGCGTCGAGCCCGAGTTGCCGCCGGGCGATGTCGGGGCAGTGCTCGACCTCGCGGGAGATGTCGCAGCCCAGGACGAGGGCGGGCCGGTGGCGGAGGGCCATGCCCAGTGCCGTGACACCCTCCCCGCAGCCGAAGTCGAGGATCCGTGCGCCGTCGAGGGAGAGATGGGGCGACAGCCAATCACGGATGATGTCCGGCAGGTCAATGAACCGGACGCGGACGCCCGGGTCGGCGATTTCGGCCGCTTCCCAGGCCTGAGGGGTGGACTGCATCGATAGAATATTGAATGGGGTTGGCCGGGTGGCTCCCTTCGGCCGGGCTGTCCGGCAGAAGGCCCCTGCCGGGCCGGGGTGAAAGGTACGTCCTATGTTCAAATGCTGCAAACACCCGGGGGAAAGGACCCTCGTTCGGGGATACATGGTCATGTTCCACCGCTTCCCTTGCATTATCTACGGACAGGCGGTATTTTGCCGGATGCAACGTACCCCTGAGGACGCCTCCGAATGGCAGGAGGTCATCGACGCGCGGGGCCGGTACCACGCGGTGAACACGCGGGAGGTATGGCGGTACCGCCATCTGCTGCGCATGTTCGTGTGGCGGGACATCGTATCGACCTACTACCAGACGGTGCTGGGTCCTGTATGGTTCGTGGTGCAGCCGATCCTCACCACCTATGTCTTCGCGCTCGTCTTCGGCCGGTTCACCCGCATATCTTCCGACGGACAGCCGCAGGCCGTCTTTTATTTCTCGGGGGTCATCCTCTGGAGCCTGTTCAACGAGTCGTTCCTGAAGATCTCCACCACCCTGAAGACCAACGCGGGGATCCTCAAGAAGATCTACTTCCCGCGGCTGATCCTGCCGCTGACGACCATCATCGCTTCGCTGATCCGCTTTCTGATCCAGTACGTGACCTTCATCATCCTGCTGATGTATTTCGCGTTCACCGCGGAAAACGGCCCCCGTCCGAACTTCCACGTCTTCCTCACCCCGCTGCTGCTGGTGGTGATCTGCCTCTTCTCGCTGGGGACGGGCCTGATCGTGGCATCCCTCACCGTCCGCTTCCGCGACCTCGTCTTCCTCATCACCTTCGGCATCACCCTCTTCATGTACGTGACACCGGTCATCTATCCCCTGAGCACGGTGCCGCTGGAGCTGCGTCCCTATGTGGAGATCAACCCCATGACGGGGGTGGTGGAGGGCTTCCGGCATGCATACCTCGGATCGGGCGCCTGGTCGTGGCCGGCGATCGGTTACAGCGCCGTCTGTTCGCTCGGGGTGCTGCTGCTGGGGCTGTTCGCGTTCAACCGGGCGGAAAGGAACTTCATCGATACGATCTGACGCATGGCGGAAAGACAACGACTGGCGATACGGGTGGAGCACCTCAGCAAGCGCTACCAGATCGGCAAGGTGGGCACGGGCTCGCTGCTGCGGGATGTGAAGGGATGGTTCTCCGGGGGTGTCCGCCGGCTTCGCCGGCGGGGTGCAGGCCCGGCCCGGCAGACTGACGATGCGTACCACAAGATGGCGCTTGACGACCTGAGCTTCGAGCTGCCGCAGGGCGAGATACTCGGCATCATCGGCCGCAACGGGGCGGGCAAGAGCACCCTGCTGAAGCTGATCACGAAGATCACGAGCCCGACGTCCGGCCGGATATGCATCAACGGGCGCATCTCGTCGCTGCTGGAGGTCGGCACCGGCTTCCATCCGGAGCTGACGGGGCGCGAGAACATCTTCATGAACGGAGCGGTGCTGGGCATGGGCGGCGCCGAGATCCGGAAGAAGATGGATCCCATCATCGACTTCTCCGGCGTCTCCGCCTACATCGACACGCCGGTGAAGCATTACAGCAGTGGCATGTACACGCGCCTGGCCTTCTCGGTGGCGGCCCACCTGGAGCCGGACATCCTCATCCTCGACGAGGTGATGGCGGTGGGCGACGCCGAGTTCTCACGCAAGAGCCTCGCCCGGATGAAGGAGGTCAACCTCAAGGAGGGCAGGACCGTCATCCTCGTCAGCCACAGCCTCGACAACATCGTCAGCGTGGCGAAGAACTGCCTCCACCTGGAGCAGGGGCGCATGAAGGATTTCGGCCCCGCGGAACAGGTGGTGATGCGCTACAAGGACGCCCTCAACGTGAACGAGGACAGCTACGACAACTTCCGCAGTGCGGGGAGTCCATGGATACAGCTGCGGCGCATCCTGACGATGAACCTCGACGGCCAAGGCAAACAGAAGCCGTTGCGGGCGGGTGCCGCCTTCCGGCTTCGGCTCGTCTTCGATGTCAGCTACGCCTTTGCGGGCGACGTCTCCATCTTCATCCAAACGACGAGCTACCATCCGGTCATGGCCATCCGCCATTCGGACAGCGGGCGCCCTCTCGACTTCACCGTCGGCCGCAACATCGTCGACCTGGTCGTGGACAGGCCCTTCCTCCTGCACGGCAAGTACCTGATCACCCTGATGGTGACGGACCCCGAGCGCAAGGGCGTCTACGAGCAACTGCAGCACCTGCCCGGCATCTCGGTCGTCGGCACCCGCGCCGGCAGCGGCTACCCCTCCGAACTCGACCCGCGCAGCGGACCCGTCTTCCTCCCCCTGGGCTGGGAGCACCGCCTGCTGACCGATGCGGAGGACTGGGACAAGCCGGACACCGACATCTATTCCGACACTGACTGATCACCGTCCCCTTATCCCCATGCCGGTCTACGCCTTCACCAGCATCACGCTGAACTACCTCTCCAAGGCGAGGACGTTGTTCTCCACCCTTCATGCCCACCATCCCGACTGGATACGGGTGGCCGTGGTGGTGGAACGCTCCCTGCCAGGCGTCCGTGAGGCCTTGCTGGCCCTCCCTGAGATCGACGAGGTCCTCCGCTTCGAGGACCTCCGCATCCACGGCACCGACGGCGCCCCGCTGGATGCGGCCGAGAAGGACCGCTGGATGTTCCAACACGACGTCGTGGAGGCCTGCACCGCCGTCAAGGGCAGCGCCCTGACGCAACTCCTGGAACGGCCCGACGCCGAGGCCGTCGTCTACCTGGACCCCGACATGGTCGTCCTCGACCGGCTCGACAAGCTCACCGGCTACCTCTCGGCGGGCCACTCGCTCGTCCTCACCCCGCATACCTGCGAACCCGAGCCCAGCCTGGCCTCGGTGACCGACAACGAGATCGGGACGCTGCGCTGGGGCATCTTCAACCTCGGATTCCTGGGGGTGTCGAAGGGAGCGGAGGGATTGCGCTTCGCCCGTTGGTGGCAGAGCCGCATCGAATTCCACTGCTATATCGAGACGGCCAACGGCGCCTTCACCGACCAGAGCTGGTGCGACCTCGTGCCGGTGTTCTTCGACGGGGTGAAGATCGTCAGGGACCCCGAGTTCAACGTCGCCACCTGGAACCTGACGACGCGCAAGGTGTCGGGCAGCAGGGACGGACTGCGGGTCAACGGAGGCCCCCTTTTGGCGCTCTTCCATTTCTCGGGCCATGACAAGGGCATGCAGCTGGTGATGCTGCAGAAGTATGGGATGGACATGCCGGGGCTCTTCGAGCTGCGCGAATGGTACCTTCAGGCCTGCGAGGGCTTCGAGGACGACGCCTTCCGGTCGCATCCCTGGAGCTACCAGTACTTCGACAACGGCGAGAAGATCCCGACGGATCTGCGGGTGATGTACCGCACGCGCGAGGACCTCTGGCGGGCCTTCCCCTCGCCCTTCCGGTCGGGCGATGGCAGCCTGCAGCGCTGGTACCTGGTGACGGGCCTCCGGGAGGAGGCGATGCGTCCCGACCGTATGCACAAGCACCGCACCATGCGCTGGATCTTCCGCAGCTACCTGAGCCTCCGGGAGCGTCTGCCTTTCCGCTGACCCCGTCGGCCAATGCCCAAGCCCCCTTCCATACCCCCTGCCGTCGCCGACGCCCTCCGGTCCGAGGGCGGTCGCGTCTTCCTCAACACGGTGCGGGGGGGCGGCGCCTACCGCTACCTCGAACGGGTGGGGCGTCAGGTGCCCGTGCTGGTCATCGACATCCTGTCCGGCGGACCGGTGACCGTCGAATGGATGCGTCAGGGCCAGAAGACCGAGTATTCTGCACCTTCCCTGGAGGCAGCCGTCAGCCTCAGCGGCGCTTCGGATCTGTACGTCAACCACCTCGTCTTCGCGCGCCCGCTCACCGGCTGGCCGGAGCGGTTGCGCCGCCTAACGGCTTCCTGCCGCCTGCACCTGGTGGTGCACGACTACTTCGCCGTCTGTCCCTCTGTGAACCTCCTCGACCACGGGGGCCGATATTGTGGCATCCCCGATGCGAAGTCCTGCGATGCCTGCCTGTCGCAGCTGGCCGACGCGCCCGAGGCTTCCGAGTTCTCCAGGCTCTTCGCGGGCAAGTACCCCGAGGTGCGGACCTTCGGCATCGGCCCCTGGCGCCGCACCTGGTCTGAGATCCTGGGCCTGATGGAGACGGTGGTCTTTCCTTCGGCCGCGGCGAGGGACCTGTTATGCCGGGCCTATCCCGACCTCGACGCGGGCCGTTGCCGGGTCGTACCCCACGACGTGCCGGCCCTCGGCTTCCGGCCGGCTGCGGTGGACCGTGCGGACGGGGTGCTCGAGGTCTGCCTGATCGGGCAGATCTCGGACCACAAGGGTGCGCGCATCCTCGACCGGCTGCTGACGCGGGTGATGGACGAGGCGCACCTGGTGCGGTTCCGCGTGGTCGGCACCTTCCTGCACGCCTGGCGCCATCGGAACAACCCCCATCTCATCGAGACCGGGCTCTTCCATCCGGCCGACCTGGCGGACCACCTGTCACGCCATCGCATCGACCTCTTCCTGTTCCCGAGCATCTGGCCGGAGACCTTTTCCTATGTGATCCACGAGATGATGAGCAGCGGGCTGCCGGTGATGGCCACCCGCCTCGGCGCCCATGGCGATGCGCTGGCCGGGTATCCCGGCGCGATGCTGGTGGACGGCTTCGATGCGGATGCCTTCCTGGACCGGATCCTCGCCTTCCAAGGGCAGCGCAGGGCAGAGAAGGGGTTGGATGTCAGTCCCTCTGGCGAGGCTCAACACCTGCAGGCGCTGCATGCGATGCGGGCGGAGGGATGGATGCAACGCCTGGAGGTGATGCATCAGCGCGTGCATCAACTCGAACAGGAACTGGCCCGCCGGCAGGACGGGGGGAAGCCGGGCCTGCGCAAGGGGCTTCGCCGGCTGCGCAAGGCGCTGTCGAGGCGGTGGAGGTCGCTCAGGAAACACCTTCGGGGTTGACCGGAGGATGCCCGCCGCTGCCGCCCGGGTGGCTATAGGCGGCGCACGCGGATGTTCCGGAATCGGCCGACGTCGCCATGCCCGAGGAAGCCGATATGTCCTTTGGCATTGAGCAGTCCCGGGTGCTTGTTGCCGTCGGCGGTGCCGTTGGCCGAGGCCTCGCGGATGTCGCCGTCGAGGATCGTTTCTCCGTTGAGGACGACCTGGATGCGGGAACCCTTGGCGATCACCGTCTGTTGGTTCCATTCGCCCGTGGGCTTCAGGAAGCCGCGTTTCGCCGGCAGGACGCCATAGACGGAGCCGTGGTACTGGTAGGGTTTGAGGCTCCTGTATTTTTCGGCTTCGTTGTCGAGGATCTGCAGTTCCATGCCCACGTAGGCCGCATCGCCGCGGGTGGGGGTGCGGATGCCGAGGCCGTTGTTGGCGCCGGGGGTGAGCATGAAGTCGAAGCGGAACTCGAAGTCGGCGTATTCCTCGGCGGTGTAGAGGTTGCCGCCGCTGCCGCCGGAGGGTTTGACGACGATGGCGCCGTCTTCGACGACGTAGGCGACCTTGTTGCCGGTCCAGCTGTCGAGGTGTGTGCCGTCGAAGAGCAGATCGAAACCGGCCTTGCGTTCCTTCCTGGACAGCACGTAGGCGGTGGGCTTGACATGCGGGTTGGGGTTGCCAGGTTTGCGGGCATGCGCCAGGGCCATGTCGATGGCCGACTTCTGCGGACCGGTGGTGCCCGCGGAAGCCTTTTCGAGGGCGGCGATGGCGTAGGCGGTACGTATGGTGGCCAGCGCCATGGCCGGGTCGCCGGGCTGGGCCGATGTGAGCATGCCGGCCAGGGTGGGCACGCAGGCGTTGTCGCCGAGGCGCCCCATGTCGACGATGATCTGGCGGCGGACATCATCATTTTTAGCAGCGGCGTCGCTCACGACGTCCCAACCCAGGTTCAGGGCACTGGCAGCCGCCCGGCTGCGTGCAGCGTCCCTCGACGAGGCGTGCACATACGCGTCGAGAGCATAGGTTGCATGGAGGCGGGCGGAGTCGTCTTCGAAGAGACGGAAGAAGGCCTTCCATTCCCCACGCCCCCACCTCTCCATCGCCGACAGCGGGGCGACGGCCTGGGAGGACCCGACATACGGGAACGCGTATACGACGTCCTTCACACCCTGCTGGGCGTTCGTTGTGCCGACGAAGAGGCAGGCGGAGAGGGCAAGGATCAGGGGTCTTTTCATGACATGTGGCGGTGAAGGGTCAGAGGGTCCAGGGGGCGCGCATGGGCGGGTCGATCAGCCGGTTGGCCTCGTCGTCGCCGATGAAGGTGAGGGTGTCGGGGTCGAAGCGCAGGGTGCGGCCGAGTTGCAGGGCGATCTTGCCGATGTTGACCAGGGTGCAGGAGCGGAAGCCGTTGGCCTCGTTGAGGGCGAAGGCCCGTCGGGTGCGGACCGATTCGAGGAAGTCGGTCACCTGCGGGGCGGGGTCGGGCCGTTGGGCGAGCTTGGCCTCGATGTCGGGGATGTCGGAGCGGAATCCTTTGAAGAGTTTGCCCTTTGGGCCTTGGATATAGGGCACTTCGGCATCGGTGGGTGCGGCCTCGCCGTCGAGGACGATGCGGCAGCCGTCGGCGTAGGTATAGGTGATCTTGCGGAAGGTGCGGCAGGCGTCGGGGTGCTGCTGTTCGGCGTCGACCTCGACGAGGACGGGGCTGGTGTCGTCCTTGCCGAGGAAGTACTGGATGGGGTCGAGGTAATGCTGGCCCATGTCGCCGAGGCCGCCGCCGTCGTAGTCCCAATAGCCGCGGAAGTTGACATGTACGCGGTGGGGGTGGTAGGGTTTGTAGGGGGCGGGTCCGAGCCATCGGTCGTAGTCGAGGCCTGCCGGCACGGGCTGCGGGCTGAGGTCGGTCTTGCCGACCCAGTAGAACTTCCAGTCGAAGCCGGTGTGCTTGCTCACGGTGACGGTCAGGGGCCAGCCGAGGAGGCCCGACTCGACGAGTTTCTTGATGGGCCTGACGGGGGTTTTCATGCCGTAGAAGTCCTCTTCGAAGCGGAACCAGGTGTTGAGGCGGAACATCCGCCCGTATTGCCTGACGGCTTCGACAACCCTTCTGCCTTCGCCGATGGTGCGGGTCATGGGCTTTTCGCACCAGATGTCCTTTCCCGCCTTGGCGGCGTCGACGGCCATGATGCCGTGCCAGTGGGGCGGGGTGGCGATGTGGACGATGTCGACCTCGGGGAGGGCGATGAGTTCGCGGTGGTCGTGGAAGGTCTTGACGCCGCCGCCGATCTTCTGGGCGGCTGCGTCGAGGTGGGTTCGGTCGACGTCGCAGATGGCGACGACGCGGGTGCCGGCGTATTTGACATGGCCCATGCCCATGCCGCCGGTGCCGATGATGCCCTTGGTGAGCTGGTCGCTCGGGGGGATGTGTCCGCAGCCGATGACATGGCGGGGGACGATGAGGAAGCCGGCCGCCAGGGCCGCCCCTTGGCGGACGAACCGGCGCCTGCCCTTCGATGGTGATGGGTTCATGTGGTGGACCTTGAGGGGGTGAATATACATCATCGCCCCGAGATTACCAAAGGCGCGGGGCGGGAGGCGGGCATCAGTTCGAGGTCGTCCAGCCCGACAGCGGGGCCAGCGGGGTGGTGTTGTCGGTCGCCGATCCGGAGAACTCGACCTTGACGGTGACGGGCGTGTTGGCGGACAGGCCGGTGAGTTTCACCTGCACCTTGCCGTACCAGGTGTTGATGCTGTTCTTCCCCGCCATGATGCCGGAGAAGATGGGGGCCGTCTCGTCGAGGTAGTTGATGAGGGAGGTGGAGCGGTTGACGACGCCGAACTGGGCGTTGGCGGGCGCGACGAGGCGCAGGTATGCCGTCTTGCCGTTCTTGACAAGGGTGATGGTGCGGCGGTCGGGGCTGATGACGGCATTGTCGGTGCAGGGGCTGTGCATGATCCAGTAGGCGGTGGCGGCCGTCCGGGGGGTGAACTCGTCCTGCACGGTGACCGTCTTGAGCTGCCTGTTGAGTTTCAGGCCCCTGCGGTAGTCGGTCACATCCCGGTTGTACGTACCCGTTAGGTTGAGGATGAAGTAGCCGCCGGCTGCGTCGTTGGCCTCCTTGGCGACGGTGGCCTCGCCGTCGGGGTCCTGTTCCGGGCGGGCGTCGGGATTGAGGACCAGGCAGTTCTTGCCTTCCGTCCGCACGCGGTAGTAATAGAAGCGGCCGCGGCTGCCGGCGCTGGTGGTGGGGGCGGCGTTGTAGCGGGGGTCGGTGACGGTGAAGAAGTCGGCAGGGTAGGGCGACTCGAGGCCGAGGTTGCCCTGCGCCCATGTCTCGCCGAGGCCCTGGATGAAGAAGGAGCCCGCGTCGAGGTGTCCGTGGCTGGCGTTGTTCTTTCCGGCGTGAATGCCGGCGTAGAGGGCCGTCTCGTCGGTGGTGTTCTCTGCCACATAGCCGTATTCGACGGTGCGGACGTAGCCGCTGCCGGGCACGGCGGTGACGGAGCCCTGCTGGACGAGTGCCCGGTCGTAGAAGAGGAGGTCGCTCCAGCCGTTCATCTTGACCGTGCGGTTGGAGTAGATGGAGATGCAGCGTTCGTAATGGGTGCGGGCCATGTTGGCGTCGTTGTAGAACTTCCCGAACCAGTAGTAGGAGACGAAGCGGTTGTTCTTGCCGACATAGAGGTAGTCGTCGCCGAAGGATGCGGTGGCGACGGGGCCCGAGACGAGGTAGGGGAACATGCCCGTCTTCCGGATGCCGTTGAGCGTGGTGAGGCCGAAGGTGGCGCCCAGGTTTCGCTTGATGGACTCCAGGGCCAGGAAGGTGTTCTGCAGGCCGTAGGACCAGTAGGAGAGCCCCTCTTCGCTGGCGCCGTCGGGTTCGAAGGACTGGATGTACCTGAGCATGCCGTTGACGCAGCTGGAGATGACGCTGCTGTTGAAGGCCGAGTCCATCTCCATGGTGGCGAGGGATGCCATGATCAGGCCCCCGTGGCAGATGCCGTTCCAGTTGTCGTCGCTCTCGTACCACTTCCACGCGCCGGTTGAGGTGGTGATCTGGTTGTAGCCGGGGTTGAGGATGAAGGTGCGCATGCCATTGTAGAGGGCGGTGCGCTGGGCGGCGGTGAGGTAGTCGTAGAGGCCGTCGTAGGCGAGGGCCATGGCCTTGGCGGCGATGCCGGCGTCGAGGAAGTGGCGGTTGGCACCCCAGTCGGCCCAGGTGAGCATGCGCTCTATCTGCTGCCAGCAGCGCAGGGCGTAGCGGGTATCCCTGGTGAACTGGTAGGCCAGCACGAGGTAGGGGGCCTGGTCGTTGCCGAAGGTGTGGATGTTGGTGATGCGGAGGTTGGCCGCATCGAGGCCGTAGTTGAGGAGGGGGGCGGCCACGGCGGCATCGGCCCGGGCGATGACATCGTCGTAGGCGGGCTTGGCGTAGGGGTCGGACAGCGCGTTGGCCTTGAGGGTGGCGACCTCGGCCGCCGTGAAGAGGAGGCGGGGGTGCACGTCCTTCATCTTCGTCACCGAGAAGCAGGCGCCCATCTGCGCGGCGCTCACAGGGATGGTCACGCTGGAGGGGTTGATCGGCGTCACCGGCGGCGGGGGGGGGGGCGGTGGCGGGTCGGGGGTGACGGGGTCCTTCTTCTTGCAGGCGATGACCGCTACGAGGAGGATGAGGAGGAGCCGGGTTTTCATGGGCTCCAAGTTAATCGATTTAAGATTACTCTCAAAACGATGACATCAAGACGCCCTTGCTGATTCATTAGGTTTGACGGCCATCCATCTGGTCAGGTTCAAGGTTCGAACCCGAAACACCTCAAAACAACTCACCGGGATCCAACCTTAGGAAATCCTCCCATGGAATGCCCGACTCACCGACGAGGTACACGCGATCGGGAGACATTTTCTTTTGGAAGGCAGCCAGCGATGAAGTGGCGGAACCATACCCGCTATTCACTTCTATGCCGATGACCTTCCCTTCCCTTTCGATGACGAAGTCGACCTCGTCGTTACCATCCCGCCAGTAGTGGACGGTGAAGGAACGTGAGGGAGCGTGGGTCAGGAGATGTGCGCCCACGGCCGACTCGACCCATCTTCCCCAAGCCATTGTGTTCGCCGTGGCTTGTGCAAAGTTGGACTCCGACTGTGCTCCGATCAGTGCGGTATTATGCACCTGGAACTTAGGACTGGATGCTCGCTTCCGTATCCTGTCGCCGGCATACTTCTCGAGACCGGCCAGCAGACCGGCGGTGTCGAGCAGGTCCAGATAATGCGAGAGGGTTGTCGTGTTGCCGGCTTCCGCCAATTGGCCGAGGATCTTGGTGAAGGAAAGGATCTGACCCGAGTATGTGCAGCCGAGTTCGAAGAGCCGCTTCATGAGTGCAGGTTTGTCGATCCGGGACAGCATAAGGATATCCCGGGAGATGCTTGTTTCGATGAGGGACTGTCTGACATAGTCCTTCCATCGACGCTCGTCTCCGATCAAAGATGCGGCCCCAGGGTAACCCCCGAACCACACGAAGGTGCGGGCGTCCCATCCAAAGGCCTTGTGCATCTCCTCGAAGGACCAATGTCCCATGTGAATGGTCTCGAACCTCCCGGCGAGGGATTCCGTCAGGCCTTTCTGCAACAGAAGACGGGACGACCCCAGGAGTACCACCCGAAGGTCCCTCCCATCCCGGGTATCTTCATCCCAGAACTTTTTCACCACGCTGCTCCAGTCCCGTACATTTTGGATCTCGTCGATGACCAATAGGAAAGAACCCGTTCCGTCTTTCAACATTCCCTGCCTCGATGCAGCCCATTGAGCCTCCACCCAAGCGGCATCCGCAGCCGGCACTGCATCGGCCGCCACGAAACGATGAGCCATGCGAAGAGATCCGATGCATTGTGCCAGCAAGGTGGTTTTACCCACCTGACGGGGCCCAAGGATCACCTGAATGAAGCGACGGGGCTCTTCAATCCTCCTCTTAAGTACTTGTAAATGTGCTCGTTCGAAGGTGATTTTCATTTTACTCAATATTCTGAGTAAAATTACTCAATATATTGAGTATTTGAAAAGAATTCGATTCCAGACAGGATCAGCGCCGTTGCCAAGGGGTCTTCCCGCCCTCCTGGATATGCTGCATGAGGATGGCATTGAGGCGGTTGCGGACCTCGGGTTCCATTGCGATCCGGTTCCGGGTCTCCAAGGGGTCTTCCACGAGGTGATACAGTTCCTGCGGGGCGTAGGGGCTGTTCTGCAGCAGTTTCCAGGGACCGAGTCGGAGGGCGTGGTAGGCATTGCCGCCGTAGCGAACCCCGCCTTCGCGGCGTATGAAATACATGGGTCGGTCGGGGACTGCGCCAGACCTCCCGAGGAGGAGGGGCAGGAAGCTCACACCCTCGAAGGAGTTTCGGGTAGGCGTTGCCGTGAAGTCGATCAGGGTGGGTGCGAGATCCATGGTCATCAGCGGTACCGTAGAGGTCGATCCAGCGGGAATATTTCCCTTCCACATGGCGAAGGCGGGGACGCGGAGTCCTCCCTCGTACATGCTCTGCTTGCCGTCGCGCAGGGGGCCGTTGTCGGCCGAGTCTGCCAGGTTGCCGCCGTTGTCGCTGGCGAAGAGGATGAGGGTGTTGTCGAGGCGACCCGCCTCGCGAAGAGACTGCACGACCCGTCCGATGCCAGCGTCCATATGTTCGATGAGGGCGATGAGCGCGGCACGTTTGGGATTGACGTTGGGCAGGCGTTCCCGCACCCGGTCGAGCCATTCCCGAGGGGGTTGGACGGGGAAGTGTGGCGCGTTGTAGGCCAGGTAGAGGAAGAAGGGTTTTGGGGAGGCTGCCCGGGAGCGGATGTAATCGACGGACCACTGCGTGAACAGGTCGGTGGCATGACCCAGCGGATCGATGGTGTCGCGGTCGAGCCGCATGTAGTTGCGTCCGTGGCGCCGGTGTGTCCAATAATCATCCATCATGTCTTCCAGCCATCCGTGGAAGTGGTCGAAGCCCTTCTCGTTGGGGAGGTTGGGGGATTCGAAGCCGAGGTTCCACTTGCCGATGTGGGCCGTATGGTAGCCGGCGGTCTTGAGCATGGCCGGAAGGAGGAGGGCCTGCGGGTCGAGGAAGCCCCAGTTGTCGGTCGGGATGGTCCGGATGAGCCCGGGAACGCCCACCCTGTCGGGGTATCGGCCCGTCATCAGCGCGGCGCGGGTGGGTGCGCAGACGGGCGAGTTGGCGTAGAAGCGGGTCAGCCTCATGCCGGAGTGGCAGAGGCTGTCGAGGTTGGGTGTCTGCACTTCGGCGGAGCCCTGACAGGAGAGGTCGTTCCAGCCGAGGTCGTCGACGAGGATGAGGAGGATGTCGGGGCGTGGCGGGGGTGTTGTCGCCCGCAGGCTCGGGGTGTCAGCGATCGGGATGGCCGTCGATACACCCGGCGATGGGTGGCTGTCCAGGGCTTGAAGCCGGGCGGGGAAGAGGCATGCGAGCAGGCTGAGGAATAGGACGGCGCGGGTGTGGATCAACATGGGCAAGGGTGGGTTTGACGCTCCAATGTAGGCCATCCGGGGCAAAGGGGGTGAGCGGGGCGGGGGCGTGCCGCAGGCATCCCCGGGGTCACCTGATCGCATTCGGGGAGCCCTGTGTGCGGGGTATCGCTTGTCGATGCGGGCATATTGCATACGGCATCGGCGTGATGTAACTTTACGAGCTGTCCCTGTCGTACCCTGAGCTTAAAAATAGAGACGTACCCATGAACTCCATTTTGGACGTCCTTCGGCGGCGCTGCCGTGAAGGCGACGACCGTCCCTGCCTATCGGATGGCGACCGCCAATCATATGCGGCGTCGGACATCCTCCGATGTGTCGGGCAACTGTCCCGTCGGCTGACGGCGGCGGGAGTGCCCACGGATGGCCGGGTGGCCATCCTCCTGCCCGACGATATCGGCCTATGCCTGGCCTTCCTTGGGGTGTCGGGCCATTGTGCCGCCGCCCCGTTGAGTCCGAAGGCCTCGGAGGGGGACCTGGCCGGCTGGCTGGACGACCTGCAGCCGCAGGCCCTGTTGACGGGTCGCGGGCATGGAGACGCCGCAGAGCGGCAGGCCCTACGACTGGGCATCCCCTTCATGTGGTTCGACACGGAGGACGACACTTCAGGGCCGGAGGGTGATGCGAACACGCCGGCGCCGGGCTCCGGCGACACTGCACTCATCCTGCATACGTCGGGCACGACGGCCCGGGCCAAGATGGTGCCGTTGACGCACGGCAACCTGCTCCGCTCGGCGGAAAACATCGCCCGCACGCTACATCTGGGGCCGGGCGACCGGTGTCTGAACGTGATGCCGATGTTCCACATCCATGGGCTGGCGGCCTGCCTGCTGGCCCCGCTTGTCTCGGGCGGGCAGATCATCGTTGCGGGCAGCCAAGATGCCGGCACCTTCTTCCGGCTGTTGCGGGTGACGGGTGCCACCTGATACTCGGCCGTACCGACACGCCATGCCCACCTGCTGGAGCGGCTGGCAACGGAGCCCGGCAGTGCCGGGGGACATGCGTTGCGTTTCATCCGTTCCTCGTCGGCCGCACTGCCCAATCGGCTGCTCGAGGGGTTGGAGGCCACCTTCGGCGTGCCGGTCATAGAAGCCTACGGCATGACGGAGGCGGCACACCAGATGTGTTCCAACCCGCTACCGCCGGGCATCCGGAAGGCCGGGTCGGTGGGCCTCCCGGCAGGCCCCGAGGTGGCCGTGGTGGATGCCGCTGGCCGGCGACTGCCCGTGGGCGTCGTCGGCGACATCGTGATCCGAGGCGAGAACGTCACGCCCGGCTATCTGCATCTTTCGCAGGAACGACAGGAACGACTCGAAGGCGGCTGGTTCCGTACCGGCGACCTCGGGCATCTGGACGCCGACGGTTACCTATTCCTGCAAGGCCGCGCCAAGGAGATCGTCAACCGGGGCGGGGAGAAGGTATCCCCGGCAGAGGTCGACGCCCGGCTGCTGACGCACCCGGCGGTGGCCGAGGCGGTGAGTTTCGCCGTTCCGCATCCGACGCTGGGCGAAGACCTTGTTGCGGCCATCGTGATGCAACCCGGCGGGTCAGACGGGGAGGCGGAACTCCGTGCATATCTGTTCGATCACCTAAGTCCCCACAAGGTGCCCAGTCGCATCCTGATCGTCGACAGCATACCCAAGAGCAGCATCGGCAAGGTGCAGCGCAACCGGCTGGCAGACGCATGGGCTGGCCTCCTGGCCCATCGGCCAGCCGTACCCGCTTCGGATACCGAGCGGCTGGTGATGGACGTCTTCCAAGAGGTCATCCCCGGACACCCGTACCCCGGCCGGGAAGACAACTTCTTCAGCCTCGGCGGCGACTCCCTCCATGGCATCCGCGCGGCGCAGGAGCTCGGCGCGCGTTTCGGCATTGAACTGCCCGGCCATGCGATCTTCCGATACCCGACACCGGCCTTGCTGGGGCGACATATCGACGGACTTCGCCGCGAGGTGTTGCGGAAGTCCCTAGTGGCACGGCTGGGAACCCTTACTCAGGAACAGCGCGATGCCCTCCTGGGCCCGTGAAGATGGCAGCGGAGGTGGAGGCAAACAACTATCCGATGACCCGATTTGATCCCATTCCACTGGATGAGCGGCTATCCTCCCTGTCATTGGATGCGTTGGATGCGTTATGGCAGCGTCTGGAGGCCGATGCGTACGCGGCAGTTCCGGAGGCCGGCGCCTACCCAACGACGGGGACCTTCCCGGCGACGCAGGCCCAGGTGCTCTTCTGGCGGTCATTTTTCGCGGACCCCGAGGTCTCGGACAACCACCAGTCCATGGCCTTCCGCATCCATGGACCGCTCGACGAAAGGACCCTTGCCCTCGCCTTGCAGGCCTTGTCGGAGGCCCAACCGGCCCTCCGCACCGTCTATTTCGAAGACGGCGACGGCGTCTGGCAGCGTGTGATGCCTTCCCTGCCCATACCCCTGACGGTCGTCGGGTCAACGGACGCCCGGCCGGGCGGTGATGACGAGCATTCCGCCATGATGGCCTTCCTGCGGGAACCCTTCCAACTGGAACGACAGCCGCCCATCCGGATACGTCTCGTCCGTTATCATGACGGCGAGCACCTGCTGCAGATCGTGATGCATCATATCGCGTCGGACGGCCGGTCGAAGGTCGTCCTCCTGGACGACCTCACGGCGTATTACGACACCATCCTCGCTGGCGCCGCGATGACTCCGCGGGTGCCCGGGACAGATACCGGGCGGCTCGCCCTGTCGGAACGCGAATGGCTGTCAGGGGTGGAAGCGCAGGCGTCGGCCGCCTACTGGCAGGCGCTACCTTTCCGGGCAGGACTGGCACATGCCTGGCCCGTGGAGCGGGAGGATCGCAACCTCTACGATCCGGGGCCGACACCTCCCGGCCGGCTGGATTTTACTTTGGACGGGGACCTGTGGGGCCATGTGAGGGCCTTCGCGGCCGCGCGGGGCATGACACCCTTCCAGGTGCTCGTCGGGTGTTACGCCCTGGCGCTGCAGCGTCTCTTACCCGGCCAGGACATCACCCTGGGCATGCCTGTGGACTTGCGGCAGACCCGGGCCGAGGCCTCGCTTGTCGGATGCCTGATGAACACGGTCCCCGTGATCATGGACAGGGAGATGCCCGAAAGCATAGAAGACTACCTCGCGTTTGCCGCACAACGCATCCGGGAGTCCGTGACTCATGCCCGGATGCCGCTGGTCCGACTGCTGGAATCGAGTATGGATAAGGCCCCGCCCCCCGCTGCGCCAACCGCATTCTGGAGGACGTTGGTCAACCACAAAGAGGACCACACGGGTGCACTGGCCATACGAGGCGCCATTGTCGAGGCCATGCCCCTGGAGGAGACCGGGAACACCGCAGACCTGACACTCACCTTCCCGGGGAGTTCGACAAGTGTGGAAGCGGCGGCATACGTGGTGACAGTAGACTACGACCCGGTTCGGCTGCCCGTGAGGCAGGCATTCGCGCTGCTGGAGACATGGCGGTTGGTGATCCGTCAGGTCCTGTCGGATAGCGACGTGTCAGTCGCTGACATCGACATCCTCCTGCCCGGCGAACGCGAACGCATCCTCGAACACTCCGGCAGGCATCACGTCGTCCCCTATCCGAAAACGACACTCCACGACATCTTCCGACAGACTGCGGAGCGATACCCCGACCGGCCCGCCGTCATCGCAGCCGACGGATCCGAGACCCCCTATGCTGATCTGCAGCAGCAGGTGATGCATATAGCAGGCTACCTGGGAACCTCGGCATCGAAAAAGAAGCCCTCGTGGCCATCCACCTGCAGCGCTCCCCCGCCTTGCTCGCCTCCATGCTCGGCGTCCTCGAGGCCGGAGCCGCGTTCCTGCTCCTCGAACCCAGCCTGCCGATGGACAGGCTCCGCACCATCGCCGAGCAGGCCCGAACGGCCTTCGTCATCTCCGATGAAAACATGCCGGCAATCCCAGGGTTCGAAGAACGAACGCAGCGCCTCGGTGAGATCCCGAAGACAGAACCTTCCCTGGAGACATTAATGCCGCAGGCATCGGGGCCGCATGACCTCGCCTGCATCATCTTCACCTCCGGCTCCACCGGCGTCCCAAAGGGTGCCATGCTCGAACATGAGAACCTGACCAACTACCTCCAGTTCCTCAAACACGACCCTTCGCTCGGGTCAGACCTCAGATCCCTCCAGAAAACCCTGCTCAGCTTCGACGTGTGCCTGTATGAGCTCCTGCTCCCGATGACAACGGGGGGGAGCGTCGTGTTTTCAATACCCGGAAAGGAGACGGACATTGGCCATCTTGATGACCTGATCAGCCGTCACCGGGTGACCTACCTGTTCTTCGCGCCCGCCCAGCTCAAGGTCTTTCTCGACAACGCACAACCAGGAAAGAACAGGACTTCCCTCAGAAACATCTACTCCGCCGGTGAAGAATTGCAAGAGGGACTGTTGGCCTCGTGCCTCTCAATGGACGAGATCACCCTGTACAACGCATATGGTCCCGCGGAGGCAGGAGCCGTCACCCAATGGACCGCCCATACCGGTCACGGTCACCCGAAGCCACCCATCGGCAGGCCCAACCCCAATGTCGATATCCTCGTCATGGACCCCCATGGCCGGCCCCTGCCAACTGGCCTGCCCGGCGAACTCTGGATCGGTGGCGCACAGACCGGACGCGGATACATCCACAACGAAGCAGAGACCCGCAAGCGGTTCGTCGATGATCCCATCGAGCCCGGCTCGGGCAGAAGGTACTACCGCAGCGGAGACCTCGCCCGGTTCCTGCCCGACGGCAACCTCCTCTTCCTCGGACGGATCGACGACCAGGTAAAAGTCCGGGGCGTGCGCATCGAACTCGGAGATGTCGCCTCCGCCCTCCTCCGATGCACTGGCGTCCGGGAGGCTGTCGTACTCCCTGAACCTGACGGCGAAGGATCCCAGCGTCTCCGCGCCTGGGTGACCGTATCAGATCACGCCGACAGCAGCGAGACCGCCCTTCGCACCGAACTCCTACAGCTCCTGCCAACCTACATGGTGCCGTTCCGCATCCATGTGGTCGAGACCATCCCCTTGACGCCTCATGGCAAGACCGACCACCGCGCCCTGCGGACCCTCGCCGAACAGCATGCCGCCGACACCGACGCCGCACTGCCCCTCGAGACCGCGACGCAGCAACGGCTCGCCACCCTCTGGAGCGAACTGCTGCGCGTGGACGTCCCAAGCCGCGATGCCGACTTCTTCCGCCTCGGCGGACACTCCCTCCTCGCCATGCGACTCGCAGGTCGCCTGCCATTAGTCTTCGGTGTTCCGCTCGACCTGCAGACTTTCCTCCATGACGCTCGTTTGGAGCGTTTGGCGGCAAGCATCGATGCCGCAACCGAAAAGGGCAATGCCTCAAGGCATGCTCAACCTGTCCCGGAAGGAACGCACACCCCTGCCGTACCCACGGCCTTCCCGCTTTGGCAAACCGATACGCCGGGCGGCCTGTACTTCTGCGGCGGCTCGCTGGCACAAAGCCAGAACCTCATTCGGCAGCTTACCCGCCTCTTCGAGTGGACATGGAACGCCTTCCACCTCACCGACCCGCAGTATCATGACGGCGCCTACCCTGCGATGCCCATGGAGCAACTCGCAGCCCGGTATGCCCAGACCGTCCTTTCGGTGCATCAGGGCGGCCCCATCGTCCTCACCGGCTACTGCCTCAACGGTCTCGACGCCTATGCCACCGCAGTACTCCTGCAGCGGCAGTCGGAGTTTACCGTGCATCTCCTTCTTCTAGACACCCATCATCCCAAAAGGCATTCAGGCAATAAAGAAACGCTGACGTATCGAAAACCAAACTTCCGCGAACGCCTTGGCCATTCACTCGAGAACCTGCTGGCAACCTTCCGGCAGCCCATACTCGAACCAAAGCATATCCATTCGACTGATATGACCACCCTACGCTCCATCGGTGAGAAGGCGACACGGATGGGCTTGATGCAACCGGATTGGTACCTGTCCTTCAACAGAGATCTGACCGCATCAGGCGTCGACCCGGTAATGCATTATCTGGGAGAGGGATGGAAGGAGGGCCGCTTCCCTTCGCCCTGGTTCTATGCCGACTCGTATTCGATCCTCGAACCCGATTTCCAAAAGACCCATCCGGATCCCATCCGGCACTTCCTCGCATACGGTTTTCGAAAAACATCCGTTCGAACAAGCATCCTCGCCCTTGCCAGCCACTGGCCGGAGTGGACTACCGTTGGGTTCCCTAATGAAGTCTTTGATACGCAGTGGTATCTCTCAAGGTATCCTGACGTATTGTCATCAGGAATGAACCCCATCATGCACTACATGATGCATGGATGGTGGGAGAAACGGCGTCCCTCCGTCCATTTCAACCACACCCAGTACGCCGCCATCTGCCCGGCCTTCGACCCCGCCAGGCACAACCCCGTCCTACACTTCCTGCTCATGGGTCGATTCGATAGGAAGTTGGAAAGGGCCGTCGGTGCTCTACGCCTCAACGATACTGATGCCCGCACCATCCACCAAAAAGGATGGTTCGATGCCGACTGGTACAACACCCACTATGGAGGCACCGGCTTCCAGCGACAAAAACCCCTACACCACTACATGGCCATCGGCTGGCGGCACGGGCGAAAACCCTTCGAAGCCTACAACGAGGAAGTCTTTCGGCGAAAGTTCCCGGATTTCAACCCGGCCAAGACCAGTCCGATCCATCACCTCCTGGCCTTCGACGCCCCCGCAGCCGATGCGCTCGACATCGGCATGCCGGTCCGTGCCCGCACAACAACGGTCACCGGCATCGACGGAGCTACCCAGCCACACGCAGCCCCGGCCGGGGCACAGTATGGTCTTCAATCCAACACCTCACTCGACCGGAATGAAGAACTGCACATCCGATCGGCAGCAACGGAACCGCTGCCCTCCACCTCCGACCCGGCCATCCGAAGGGCTTACCGGCCGGAACGATTCGACGGGAAGGTGCACATCCTCGTCAACCAACATCAGTACGACATCGACCCGACGATGGGCTGGAATGCCGAAGAACATGGCTCGCTGCAGACCCATCGCATGCAGGGCGACCATGAAAGCATCTTGAACGATGACCTGAAGGCGAATGCCATCATCCTCAATGGGATCTTGAAAGATCTCCTGAAGCCGGTTTGTTGATCCCCGCATCTCCGAACGTAAGACCAAGGCCTGCCAACCGAAGGAGCCTGAAGCCTTGATTGACCCTGAAAACACACAAACAGCCGACGTGCCAGTTGGATGAGGGGATATGATCCCAACATCTGAAACCATGGGTCATTGGCCAGGCCGAAAAGGCCCCATAGGATGCTTCCGTGAAAAATTGGACGGAATGGGCCGCAATGGTTAACTTCATTAACCATCATGGACGCATCATTGGTGACCATCGAGGACCAGGGCCTCAGGGACGGGCTGCAGTCGCTGCCGGTGACCGTGCCGACGGCCGTCAAGCTGCGATGGGCGGGCATGCTCGCCCAGGCGGGACTTCGTCGACTGCAGGTGGCCAGTTTCGTACACCCGGGGAAGGTTCCCCAGATGGCGGACGCCGGGGAGATGGTGCGGGGCCTGTCCGATCTCCCAGGGGTGGTGGTCGGCGCCCTCGTACTGAACGTCAGGGGAGTAGAGCGCGCCGCCTCCGCAGGCATCGGCCATGTGGCCGCCTCTCTCTCGGCCAGTGACACCCACGGCAGACGCAACACGGGCATGGGGCTCGAAGAGGCGATGAAGTCCTTCCGCGGTATGGCCTCGACCGCCCGGGCGTCGGGCATCCGCGTCCGGGGCGGTGTGCAGTGCGCCTTCGGTTGCCGCTACGAAGGTTCCGTCGCGCCACAGCGTGTGAGCATGCTCGTGAGGCACCTGCTCGACTGCGGCGTGGAGGAGGTCGCCCTGGCCGACAGCACGGGGATGGGCCATCCGCGGCAGGTACGGGAGCTATGCGAAGCCGTGATGGAATGCTGCGGAGAAGTCCCCCTCTCGCTGCACCTGCACAACACCGAGAACAAGGGCTACGCCAACCTGATGGCGGCGCTCGAGGCGGGGGTGCGCCGATTCGACACGGCCTTCGGCGGACTGGGCGGCTGCCCCTTCATCCAGGGCGCCACCGGCAACATCGCCACCGAGGACACGGTCCACCTGCTGCAGCAGTCCGGCTGGCAGACCGGCATCGACATCTCCGCCGTGGCCGCAGTGAGTCGCGAGGCGGAGACTCTGCTGGGGACTCCGCTGCCGGGCCTGCTCTACGGACTGCTGGGCAGGGAAGACATACGCATCTGAGGCGAACACGACAAAGAATACCCGGAGATGGCAATGACCATATCGGAGAAGATACTCTCGGCACATGCCGGCCGCGACTTGCGGGCGGGCGACCTATGCGTGGTACCGGTGGATGGCTGCATGGCCACCGACACGACGGCACCGATGGCTATCCGCGCCTTCCGGGAGATGGGGGGCGTCCGCGTATGGGACCCTTCCCGCTTCCACCTCGTCATCGACCACGCCGCACCGGCACCCAACGAGCGCATCGCCAACCTGCACGCCATGATGCGTTCCTTCGCGCAGGAGCAGGGCTGCGCCCTGCACGACATCGGCAGCGGCATCTGCCACCAGGTGATGGTGGACCACGGGAAAGTGCGGCCGGGGCAGGTCTTCATGGGTGCCGACTCGCACACGCCGACATACGGCGCCCTCGGCGCCTTCGCCTGCGGACTCGGCAGCACCGACCTGGCGGCCGTGATGCTCACCGGAAAGGTCTGGCTGAAAGTACCCACCACCATCCGCGTCGTCTGCCACGGACGGCTGCAGGGAGGCGCCGGCGGAAAGGACCTCGCCCTGGAGGCGGTCCGACGCATCGGTCTCAGCGGCGCCACCTACCAGGCCGTCGAATACCACGGCGAGGCCGTGGAGGCGCTCTCCCTCTCGCAACGGATGACCCTCTGCAATATGGTCGCCGAGATGGGTGCCAAGACCGGCATCGCCACGCCGCGCGGCCTGGACACGGGCTACGCTTTCGAAGCGGTGGAGGCCGACGCCGATGCCCACTACGCACGTACCGTCGAGATCGACGTCTCTGCCATCAGGCCCCGGCTGGCGATGCCCGGCAGTCCGGCCGACGTGCAGGACGTGGCCAGCTCGGAGGGCGTGCGGATCGACTACGCCTTCATCGGCAGTTGCACCAACGCACGGATCGACGACCTGCGGACTGCAGCCGCCATCCTGCGCGGCAAGCATGTCGCCCCCGGCGTGCGGCTCGTCGTGGCACCCGCCAGCCGACAGGTATTGACGGAGGCCCTGGCCGATGGTACGCTGCAGACACTCATAGAGGCCGGCGCCTCGCTCATCAACAGCGGCTGCGGTCCCTGCGTCGGCAGTCACGAAGGCGTGCCGGGCGACGGCGAGACCGTCATCAGCACCGCCAACCGCAACTTCCGCGGACGCATGGGCAACCCCAACGCCCGCATCTACCTGGCGAGTCCCGCCACCGTGGCGGCCTCCGCCCTGCACGGACGCATCACCAACCCAGAGGCATGATCAGAGGACGGGCACATACCTACGGCGACGACATCGACACCGACCGGATCATCCCCGGCAAATACACCAAGACGCTGGACACGGTCTCCCTGGCGGCACATGTCATGGAAGACCTGGACCCCGGCTTCCGTGCCAAGTTCCGTTTCGGCGACATCCTAGTGGCCGGCGACAACTTCGGGTGCGGTTCCTCGCGGGAGCAGGCGCCCGTCGCCCTCAAGGCCGCCGGGGTGGCCTGCGTCATCGCCCGCTTCCACGCCCGCATCTTCTTCCGCAACGCCATCAACATCGGCCTGCCTGTCCTCGAAGTGCCGGACCACCAGATCCCCGACGGCGCAGAACTGGAGGTGGACCTGGAGGAGGGTATCGTCAGGAACCTGTCCGACGGCGCGAGCTACCGCTCGACGAAACTCCCGAAGGTCATGAGGGATATCCTCGCCTGCGGCGGACTCGTGGAATACCTGAAACGCCACGGCGATTACCGACTGTGAATGCAAGCCCGATGCTGACGCCACTCCAGGGTCTGAAAGTGCTCGAGTTCACCCACGCCGTGATGGGTCCCACGTCGGGACTGCTATTGGCCGACGCCGGTGCCGACGTCGTGCACATCGAGCCCCCACAGGGCGACGAGACGCGCCGGCTGAAGGGTTTCGGGACGGGCTACTTCACCTACTACTCGCGCAACAAGCGCAGTCTGGCCATCGACATCAAATCCCCCGTGGGCCGAGCGGCCATCCTGCGCATGGCAACGCAGGCCGACGTGGTGGTGGAGAACTTCGGGCCGGGCACGATGGACCGGCTGGGATTCGGATACGATGCCCTCTCGATCCTCAACCCGCGTCTGGTCTACTGCTCGCTGAAAGGCTTTCTGGCCGGACCTTACGAGCAACGCCACGCGATGGACGAGGTCGTACAGATGATGGGCGGTCTCGCGTACATGACCGGCAGACCCGGCGACCCACTAAGGGCGGGCACTTCCGTCATCGACATCACCGGCGGGATGTTCGGACTCATCGGCATCCTCATGGCGCTCTACGAACGACAGGCGACAGGGAAGGGCAAACTCGTGAAGTCGGGCCTCTTCGAGACCACGGCCTTCCTCATGGGACAGCACATGGCCTATGGCGCCATCACCCGCGAGCCCGTACCGCCGATGCCCGCCCGCGTGAGCGCCTGGAGCGTGTACCGCATCTTCCGGACCTCCGATGATGCGCAGGTGTTCATCGGCATCATCAGCGAAAAGCACTGGCAACGCTTCTGCGAGGCCTTCGGATGGGAGGAATGGAGGGATGACCCGCGCCTGGCGACCAACAACCTACGGATCGACGCGCGGGACTGGTTCCTGCCGGAACTGGAGCGGCGCATAGCCGCACTCGACAGGGAGCAGGTGACGCAGCGATGCGAAAAGGCCGCCATCCCCTTCTCCCCCATCGCAAAGCCGGAGGACCTCTTCGACGACCCGCAACTGAGGGAGCATGGGCTGCTCGAAACCCGGCTGCCGGACGGAAGCATGGCCAGACTGCCGGCCCTGCCGCTCGAATACGGGGGCGAACGCTCCGGACTCCGGACGGATCCGCCCCGCATCGGAGAGCAGAGTCGGGAAGTGCTCGCCTCCTATGGCTGGACGGAAGAAGAGACGGAGGCACTCGTACGCGATGGCATCGTCACCGCAGGCTGAGATCAAAGGAATTGAATGCATATGAAGATGTACGACCTGATCATCCGGAACGCCCGCATCGTGCGACCCAACCGACAGGATGTGCTGCAAGGCGACATCGGGGTGAAGGACGGACGCATCGCCACTATAGCGCCGACCATCGCGGTGGAAGATGGAGAAACGGTATTCGATGCCAAGGACCTCCTGGCCTTTCCCGGACTGGTGGACGCGCACATGCACACCGGCATCTACAACCCGCTCCATGAGGACGCGATCACAGAGAGCCGGGCCGCCGCCATGGGCGGCGTGACGACATCGCTCAACTACATACGCACCGGCAAGTACTACCTCAACAAGTCGGGACCCTACTCCGAGTTCTTCCCCGAGGTGCTGGACATCAGCCGCGGCCGATACCATGTCGACTACGCCTACCACATCGCGCCGATACAGTACAGCCATATCGACGAGATCGGGATGCTGATCGACCGGCACGGGGTGACGAGCTTCAAGATCTTCATGTTCTACGGCAACTACGGTTTGCACGGGAAGAGCAGCACCCAGCAGGACTTCCTCATGACGCCCGACGGCGAGTATTACGACTACGCCCACTTCGAGTTCATCATGCGCGGCATCCGGAAGGCCATGGAGGAACGGCCCGAGAAGGCCGAGCATATCAGCCTCGGTCTGCACTGCGAGACGGCCGAGATCATGCGCGCCTACACCGACATCGTGCAGAGGGAGGGGAAACTCAAGGGGCTCCGCGCCTACAGTGCCGCACGGCCACCCCACAGCGAGGGACTGGCCATCTTCATCGCATCCTACCTCGCGCACGAGACCGACTGCGTGAACATCAACCTGCTGCACCTCACCTCCGCCAAGGCCGTCGACGCGGCCATGATGATGCAGGCCGTCTTCCCGCACATCCGCTTCAGGAGGGAGGTGACCCTCGCACACCTCATCCTCGACTACGACTGCGCGTGCGGACTGCACGCCAAGGTGAATCCACCCATCCGAAGCCGCGAAGACGTGGAATATCTCTGGGAGCACCTGCTCGCCGGGAACATCGACTGGGTCTGCAGCGACCATGCCTGCTGCAAGGCCGAGTTCAAGACCGACGCCCATGAGAAGGACAACGTATGGCTCGCCAAGAGCGGATTCGGAGGCACAGAACTGCTGCTCAGCGGACTCTATACGGAAGGAAGCAAGCGGGGGCTCCCGCTCAACCGGATGGCGGAACTCCTCAGCTGGAACCCTGCGCAGCGCTTCGGACTTCCCCACAAGGGCGACATCGCTCCGGGGTATGATGCCGACATCGTGCTGATGGACCCGGACGCATCCTTCGTGGTGGACTCCGAAGGATCGCCCTCCACACAAGGGTATAGCGTCTTTGAGGGACATACGTTCAGCGGTCCGGTGAGGTCCACCTTCCTGAGGGGGGCGCTGATCTACGATGGCGGAGAGGTGATCGGCGAACCCTGTGGCAGGTACCTGCACCGACCCCACTGAAATTCGGTCATTCATTACCGTAAGACTCGACCAGTCCAACCGATAAACAAACATGCTCCATATGAAAAAGTATTACTGCTGGGTGGTGTTGGGATGC